>Ga0137427_10000167_pt1 | contig 35995 bp, 24 predicted proteins | sample EasRivERMZT700_2_FD_102309 | JGI IMG/M metagenome (GOLD analysis project Ga0137427, IMG submission 102309) | Soil microbial communities from meander-bound floodplain in the East River, Colorado, USA - East River MetaG ERMZT700_2 | ecosystem: Environmental > Terrestrial > Soil > Floodplain ...
CCGCAATCGTGTACAAGCCCCGCGGCGTGAAACCAACCGCGGGTTTTCCGACGCTGTTGATGTTTCGCGACGTTATCGACGGCCAACACGCCGTGACCTGGGATCCGTTTGTGCAGTTCTTCGTCAGCGATGGCTATCTCGTCTTTGCGCCGAACATTCGCGGATCCGGCGGCCGCGGAAAGAACTATCGGCAATTGATCTTCGAACTGGGTGGTGATGGAGATGTTCGGGATGCGTTTATCGGACTTGACCGGCTCTCCTCAGAAGGCCTCATCGATACCCAACGAGTCGGAGTCTTCGGCGCCGGTACCGGCGGCTTCCTGACCACGGCGTCGCTGATCAAGGACGAAGCGCGGTTCAAAGCGGCGGTGTGTCTTTACGGGATCGTCGACGCAGTGACGGCCGCTTCTTATCCAGGTCTTGGACCATGGATTCGATACATGATCGGCGAATCACCCGTGACCAGCCCGCTTCCATTCTATGAACGCTCGCTTATCAATTTCGTCGACAAGCTGCGTACGCCTATCATTTTTTTCTACGCCGGCGACGACCCGAAGGCGCCCTTTCAACAACTGCAGCAATTTGCCGTGCAAGCTGAAGTCAAGGGACGATGGTTCGATTACCGCACTTTCGAGAACGAATCCGAGGGCTGGCAATCCTGGCGGCCCAATAATCTCCGACAAACGCTCGAAGGCATGGATGCGCTATTCGAAAAGCACCTCCTCGGTCGCGATCGGGAGATCCGGCTTAGCCGCAACCCTTGAGCGCCCCAAGATAAGTTATCGAAGTTCGACTTTGGAGACGGTATAGACGCGAAGTTCCGAGGGCTTCTCAAGGAGGTCCGCTATGGCTTGTGTGTATCGCTGGTAGTGATCGGTCTGGCCGTGCTTCTTCAGCGCTTCCTGACTCTCCCATTCCTCAAAGAAGTGGAAGGCCCCCGGTTCGACGGTATCCGCGAAAAAATCGTAGCTGATACACCCTTTCTCGTCGCGTGACGGTGTCAGCATGCCTTGCGCGAGCTTGATGAAGTCTTCGCGTTTCGCGGGCTTCACGTGAACACGAGCGACCAGGACGATCATGAACTCCCTCTCAATGCGTCATGGCATAGATCATAAAATTCAGACCCATGCGGTAGGCTTGACCGGAATACTTCTCGGGATAGCATGCCAGATCCATATATTCCCATGCATCGCCGAGATCCGAATTGTAGGTGACAATCACCATCAAACGGCCGCTATCATCGGCGATGCCATAAATTCTCGGATCCGTTTCGTCCGGCGATTCCCAGGTGGGACCGCCGTAGCATCCCTGCCCTCGATTCGGAATCTGCATCACGGTGTCGATGTCGAAGAACGTGTGAAATACCTCGTGAGTCAGCGGCACGATTTCGAGTGGCCGATCGGGGAAAACCTTTCGCATCTGGTTTTCGAAGTTCAACCTCTCGTATCGCCCCCAGAAGTCGTCAACGTGTAGAAACCCGCCTCGCAACAAGTGTTCGCGCAGGCGCTCCGCCTCAACATCGCTCAGATACATTCCTCCGACTTCGACGGCATACAGGTAAGGAAACTTGAAAAGATGGTCGTCCATGATGGCGATGACATTGGGATTCGGATCCACCCGCATGCCAGTCAGTCGATGAATGCCGCCCATGAACTTGCAATCCCCGCCGGGATAATCCGTTGCCCAGCCCCACCCTTGTCGTGGGAAAAACGTCGTTCCACCGAATTCCGGACAGACGAAGGTTTCTTCAGGTTTCGGCATCGTCATCCGGCCGAAGCCATCGAAACCGCCTCGGCTGCGGCCTCCCCGCGAATTTTCGGTATAAACCAGACGAGTGAAGTAGAACTCGGGAGGATCGTCGGCGGTACCGGCCAACGTTACCGATAGCCACGCTACCGCCCCGGCCGCGACCATGAACGACAGGGTAAGTAAGGCCGCCTTTTTCATTGTGGCCTCATTCTACCTGAGAACCATAGCCCCGTTCGAGAACTGCTTGAGACCCTTTATAATAGGGCGGGCAAAAGAAAGGAGCCCGTCGCATGCCAATCTTTGAGTACGAATGTTCCGGGTGTGGTCATCAGTTCGAGTTTCTGGTCTTACCAACTTCAGCAAAACCATCCTGTCCGAAATGCAAAGGCAAAAAGCTCCAACAGATGATCTCGCTTTTCTCACCCAGTTCGGATTCGACCAAGGCCAATGCACTTCGCGAGGGTCGAAGGCGAAACAAAAAGATTGGCAAGGAAATGGCGCACGAGGAACACAAAGAGTTCCATAAACACCACGACGATCATTAACCAGACCGCTGATCTTTCTTGTGCCTTTGGGCTTCTTGTGGTTTCTTTCCATATCAACGGTTCAACAATAAGGAGAATTCGGACGTGAGGAAACTGCTGATCGCCGCAACCTTGTGCATTGCAGTCATTACCGTTAGCGCACAAACGCGGGTAAACGACCCGGGGGTCGAAAGACTCGACTACGCCATGTTGGGGAAAATCCGCGACGAAGGACTGAACCGTTCACAGGTGATGGATCACATCAGTTGGCTGTCGGACGTCTACGGCCCGAGATTGACAGGATCGCCCGCGATCAAGCAGGCCAGCGAATGGGCTCGCAAGAAATTTGCGGAATGGGGCCTCGCGAACATTCACGAAGAACCGTTCTCCTTTGGTAAAGGCTGGTCGCTGGTTCATGTGAGCGCCAACATGGTCGAGCCTCAGGTTCAACCGCTCATCGGTTTCCCGCATTCATGGACATCGAGCACCAGCGGCAAAGTGACGGCGGATGTCGTCAGTGTACAGATCCAGTCTGCGGCGGACTTCGACAAGTATCGCGGCAAACTGCGTGGGAAGATCGTCCTCACCCAACCTGTGCGCGAAGTGGAGATGCTCGAAGGACCGATCATTCTGCGGATGAGTGCCGCCGACATCGCCGAAGCCAAGACGATGCCGATCCCGGCAGCCCGCGGTCAGCGTGGAGGCGGCGCACGAGGTGGCGGCGGACCGAGCCTGCAGGATCAAATCCGGGAGTTCTACATGGCCGAAGGCGTGGTCGCGACGTTCGATCGCGGCGGCGACAGCTTTATGTCGGCGGGCGGCAGCGATCTTTCCTGGCAAACTCAGCGCACGGATGGCGGCACCCTCTTTCCGTCGGGCAGCGGACCGCGAGATCAAAATGCCGGAAAGATCACGCCTGGAATGACTCTCGCGGTCGAGCACTACAACCGGATGATGCGGATCCTCGACAAGAACCTGCCGGTCAAAATCGAACTCGACCTTCAAACCAAGTTCTATGACGAGACGGGCATGAATGGCTTCAACGTCGTCGCCGAGATTCCCGGAACCGACCTCGCCAACGAAGTTGTCATGATCGGCGCGCACTTCGATTCAGTCGCCGCAGCAACCGGCGCCACCGACAACGCGGCTGGAAGCGCAGCGATGATGGAAGCCCTGCGCATCCTGAAGACAGTCGGCGCCCGGCCGCGTCGGACGATTCGCATCGGCCTGTGGGGCGCCGAAGAGCAGGGTCTGTTGGGTTCGCGAGCCTATGTTGCGCAGCATTTCGGCGATGTTGCCTCGATGAAGCTGAAGCCGGATCACGACAGACTGTCGGCATATTTCAATCTCGATAACGGTACGGGCAAGATCCGTGGCATCTGGATGCAAAGCAACCTGGCTGTTAAGAGGATCTTCGAGCAGTGGATCGAACCGTTGCATGACCTCGGCGTTGAGATCCTCGGACCTCGATCCGTTGCCAGCACAGATCACGCGTCATTCGATGCGATTGGTTTGCCGGCATTCCAGTTCGTCCAGGAACGGCTCGAATACAACTCGCGCACACACCACTCGAACATGGACGTCGTGGATCGCGTTCAGCGCGAGGATATGGTGCAGGTCGCTACGGTCGCGGCCATATTTGCTTATAACGCGGCCATGCGCGACGAGAAACTGCCTCGCAAAGCGTTGCCATCAGCGCAACCGCAGCGAGGCCGCGGCAATAATTAGCGCCGGAGGCGCGGCGCTGGCAACACGCCCTAACAGGCGTGCCAAACGCCGAACGATAGTGTGAGGGATCCGATGACTCGACATCTCTACAAACCACTCGCAGTGCTGATGCTCGCTGTGACGATTCCAGCGGCCGGCCAGTTGGGAACCAGGAATGGAGAATGGCGGACGTACGGCGCCGACCTTGGAAGCACTCGCTACGCCCCGCTCGATCAGATTAACGGCGAGAACTTCAACAAGCTTGAAGTCGCGTGGCGCTTCAAGACCGACAACCTCGGTCCACGAGCGGAGTTCAATCTCCAGTCCACTCCGCTGATGGCGAACGGCATTCTTTACACGACTGCCGGTACTCGCCGATCTGTGGTGGCATTGGATCCCGTCACCGGCGAACTTCTCTGGAAGTATGCCTACAACGAAGGCAGGCGCGCCGAAACCGCCCCTCGTCAACTCTCCGGCCGAGGCCTGTCGTACTGGACCGATGGGCGTGAGGAGCGAATCGTCTACGTCACTCCGGGCTATTTCATGATCGCACTCGATGCGAAAACCGGCCGCCCCATTCCGGGTTTCGGAAAGGATGGGATTGTCGATTTAAAGCTCGAGATGGATCAGGAAATGGATCCCATCAACGGCGAAGTCGGACTGCATGCCGCGCCGGTCGTCGCTGGAAACACCGTGATTGTTGGCGTCGCGCATCTACCAGGTGGCGCTCCAAAGAGCCGGCGAAACGAGAAAGGTTATATTCGCGGATACGACGTCAAGACAGGGAAACGGCTCTGGATCTTCCATACGATCCCGTTGGCCGATGAGTATGGAAATGAAACCTGGGAAAAGAACTCCTGGACGTACACAGGCAACACCGGAGTCTGGGGCCAGATCACCGTCGATGAAGAACTGGGAATGGTCTATCTGCCCGTCGAAATGCCGACCGGCGACTATTACGGCGGACATCGTCCGGGCAACAATCTGTTCGGCTCGAGCATTGTCGCGCTGGATTTGAAGACCGGGCAGCGGAAGTGGCATTTCCAATTTATCCATCACGACATCTGGGATTGGGATGTTCCGTGCGCCCCGATTCTCGTCAACATCAACGTGAACGGAAGGACTGTTCGAGCCGTTGCCCAACCGACGAAACAAGGATTTGTTTACGTCTTCGATCGATTGACAGGCGCACCCGTGTGGCCAATCAATGAGCGGCCCGTACCCAAGGGCGAGGTTCCGGGAGAGTGGTATTCGGCGACACAACCGTTCCCGACAAAACCACCAGCCTTCGAGCGTCAAGGTGTAGCGATCGAGGACCTCATCGATTTCACTCCCGAACTCCGCGCGGAAGCCGTGAAACTGGTTTCGCAATACAAGATCGGCCCGATCTTCACCCCGCCCGTCGTCAGCAAGTGGGAAGGACCGCGAGCCATGTTGATGCTGCCGAACGCTACCGGCGGCGCAAACTGGCAAGGCGGATCGTACGACCCGGATACCGGGATCATGTACATATTCTCGAACACCAGCATCTCCGCGCTCGGACTTATTAACGATGGCAGACGCTCCGATATGGATTTCATTCAAGGAACGGCTCCCAATCCGAACGCAACGCCCGGAGCGCGCGGTGGCGGCGGAGGGGGTGGCGAGGGCGGAGGCAGCGTCAGCGTGCGAGGTTTACCGCTGATCAAACCGCCTTATGGCCGCATCACCGCCATCGATCTCAATAAAGGCGATCTGGTCTGGCAGATAGCGCACGGGGAAACGCCGGACAATATACGCAATCATCCCGATCTGAAAGGCCTCAATATTCCGAGAACCGGTCGGACGGGCCGCATTGGCACACTCGTCACCAAAACGCTGGTGATCGCCGGCGAGGGTGGATTCTTCACGGGGTCCGACGGAAGGCGCGGCGCCATGCTTCGCGCTTACGACAAAGCGACCGGGAAGGAACTCGGGGCAGTGTATATGTCAGCACCGCAAACAGGATCGCCGATGAGTTACATGATGAACGGGAAGCAGTACCTCGTGGTTCCCATTAGCGGCGGCACCTATTCCGGCGAGTTTCTCGCGTTCCGGCTTCCCTTGTAGCGGCGGTCATAGACCGCCGACAGTTACGCAGGTTGCGAGATCGTGGGAGACCGACGCGCTTCCAGTTGAGTTATTTATTGGGCCTCATCAATGCCTCGATTGATTCGCGAATATCCACGTCCGTTTTTCCTGTTTCTCGCAACAGCGACGCGTAGTTGTTGAAAACGGTCACGGTGTTTTTGTCATGAGTGCCAAGGTTGCTTACGAAAATGGCCAGGGCCTGGCGCATGAGCGGCTCAGCTTCGACCAGCTGCTTCGTGGCATGGAGCAAGTGGGCAAGGTTGTTCAGGCGGATGCCGACGTTGATATGCTCGGGTCCCAACGTCTTCTCGTCGATGGCCAGCGCGCGGCGCATGAGCGGCTCGGCTTCCGCCGGGCGTTTAGTGTTCTGCAGCAACTGGGCAAGGTTGCTTAGGTGAATCGCGACCTTGGGGTTGTCGGGACCATGAGTCTGCTCGTCGATCGTGAGGGCACGGCGCATCAGCGATTCGGCTTCGTCCAGCCGCTTGGTGGCCTGGAGCAACTGGGCGAGGTTGTTCAGGCGGATCGCGACCTTGGGGTTGTCGGGGCCGTAAGTCTGCTCGTCGATGGCCAGGGCGCGGCGCATGAACGGTTCGGCCTCGGCGAACTGCCTGGTGCTGTAGAGCAACTGGGACAGGTTAATGACATGAATGGCGACATTCGGGTGGTCGGACCCGTAGGCCTTCTCGTCGATGGCAAGGGCACGACGCATGAGCAACTCGGCTTCAGCCAGACGCTTCGTGGTCTGGAGCAACTGTGCGAGGTTGTTGAGAGCGGTCGCAACTTTGGGGTGAGCCTGGCTGAGGTTCTGTTCGAAGATCGTTATGCAGCGGCGCAACAGCGGCTCGGCTTCCGTTAGCCGGCCCGTGGCCTTGAACAATTGGGCCAGGTTGTTGAGGCTTCTGGCGACGCTGGAATGGTTGGGCCCATAGTTCTGCTCTTCAATGGCTAGAGCACGGCGCATGAGCGGCTCGGCTTCCGCGAGCCGCTCAGTGGGCTTGAGCAACTGGGCCAGATTGTTGAGGGCGGTCGCAACGTTCGGGTGAGTTGAGCCAAAGCTTTGTTCATAAATCTTCACGACGCGGCGCATGACCTCCTCGGCCAGTTCGAGCCGCCCCGTGTTTTGAAACAACTGGGCCATGTTGTTAAGGTCCAGGGCGACTTTGGGATCGTCGGGACCATACGTCGACATGTCGATAGCCAGGGCACGGCCAAACATCGACTCTGCTTCAGCGAACCGGTTGGTGTCCGCGAGTAACGTTGCCAAGTTGTTAAGGTCACTGGCGACCTTAGGGTGTTTGGGGCCATAGCTCGCCTCATGGATGGCCAGTGCACGGTGCATCAGCGGTTCGGCTTCCGCGAGCCGGTTCGTGGTATGGAGTAGCGCAGCAAGGTTACTGAGAGTCGTCCCAACATCGGCGTGATTTGGGCCGAAACTCTGTTCGAAAATGGCCAGGACGCGACGAGTGAGTTGCTCCGCCTCCGTAAACCGGTCGGTGGCCTGAAGCAGCGCCGCGAGATTGCCGAGGTGCTTGGCGACGTTGGGGTGGTGGACGCCGTAGGTCTGCTCGTCGATAGCTAACGCACGACGGTACATCGGCTCCGCTTCATGCCACAGACCCTTCGTAGCGCGAAGCAGCCCTAGTTGATTCAGCAGCCGGGCTGTTGGATCGGTGATGCCAGCCGCGTCCGCGGTCTGGGCAACGGTGTCAACATGCTCCGCGAGTGGATTGAGGATTGGCCAACTCCGCACGTTACCTGGATCGCCCTCGAAAGCAGCGTTCAACCAGTGCAAGGTTTCGGCAAGAGAGCTCTGATCCGAGCCACCCCGCTGGGTACGCCGTGTCACGTCCTGGACGAGCCTGTGAACTGAGAAGACAGGCGCGTCGACGGAACGAAAGATTAGAGAATATGTCTCTAAGTTGGCCAGCGCATCGAGAGGATCAATATTGCCGTGAACAATCGCTTCCGGCATGGGAACATCCAGCAACCACTCAGGAATCGGCTCGGGCGCGAGCCAGGCGAGCCGTCGTAACAATTGGCGCGCTGGGCCGGTAAGCTGATCAAACGACGTCTGCCACGTCACAGCCACGCTCTTCGGATAAGCCATCAGCCGCTCGTCGAACCATTCGATCACCTTGTCATGATGGACACGCCATTCTGTGCGATAGCCTGCCAGCGTCATACGGCGATGGGCAATGTACGCTCCGGCCTGTTCCAGGGCGAGCGCGAGCAGACCCAATTCCTCGGCGAGTGTGCCGGCCTCCGGCTCGTCCTCTGAAGTCTTACGCCGGCCTTGCGGTCGATCTGTGCGCTCGAGAAGAAACTGCGTAGCAGCGTCCTTGCTGAGAACATCAAGAGCGAGAGTCTTTACGGCGCCAGGCCAGCCGGTCAGCCGGGAGGTCACTAACGCCTGTCCGGCAGACTGCAGTTGTCCCAACAGACCGACTACCGCGGCTGCGGCATCCTCGGTGTCGACACCGTCCAAGATCAGGAACCATCCTGGATGTTGCTTCAGCCAACGGAGCACGGCAGCCTCCTGGATTTCAACCTCTCGTGCGTCCTTTTCGGGGAGATCGAATACGAGAGACCCGCAGAGCGCCGCAAAATTCTGTCGCAGGCTCGCCGGTGAGTCGGCTGGGACAAAGAGCAATGCGGTGTAGTCTTCGGCATGTCTGTGGGCGAACTCGATTGCTGTGCGGGTCTTGCCAATGCCGCCCAGACCATGTACGGCCACGGCTGTGGCGGTCGCCCTGATTGCAGCGAACCGCTGATGGCCGGCGTGCCCGACGTCGCCCAGAGCTTCGCGAATCTGCCCGAGGGAGTCTTCCCTGCCCTTGAACAACGAGCCGAGGGACTTATAGGGCAGGTTGTTGATCTTGAGGTTCGGTTCCAGCCCGAGATCGTAGAAGACTTCACGAATGAGGTCGTGATGAGCGCTGAAGTATTTCCAATGTTTTCCCGAGTCCCGAATAGCAGCCAGATGTGCTTGTTGGCCGCGCGCCTCGTCGTCGCTCTGAGCGATGGGCAAGGCGCAGTCGCGCCGCGCATCGGCCTTGGCGATATAAGTAAGAACGCGCTTTCCGAAATGAACCGCCAAACGGTATTCCCACTGTGTGTACGACCAGTCGGACGGGTCCGGCGCCGCTTGATCGAAGTGTCGGAGCGCGGTCTGTGCGTGCTCCGGCGAAGGGCGGCTTCCGCAAGCTCCGCCAACCAGGTGAATGACGAGATCGCAGTCGCGAATGTAGTCGGTCAACCGATCCAGGAGGGTGTGGCCGCCCTGTCGAAAATCTTCCTGAACTCTGACGTCATAAAGGTTCCCTTTGAGTGCACCAAGTTGGTTGGCGAGCCTGAGACGATGTGAACCGAATTCGCGGCTGACGCAGGACAGGAATAACGGCAACGGTCCAGCCGACATAAGGGCGGATTCTCCTTTGCGTGGTTACGGAGTATCTTTTCCGGCGCCGATCCTACGCGGGTGGGATGGACGAGTCAAGGATGGGAGTCATCGAAAATCATCAACCTCTGGGCAATAGAACCTGTACTTCTCCCCGCCGTGGCCAGAGGCTAAGCTGTTCTCGTGAAGGAACAGGCACGACAACATGCACGGAGCGGGAGGGTACTCCTGACCGCTCTGGCCTTGCTGAGTTCGCTAGCAACGGGATGCGCCAGTTACTCCAAGGAACAGGAGCAGGACATGAAGGCGGTGCGCTTCGCCGTCACTACGGATCCGTCAAAGCTCAACGCCGCCAGCATCGACGGAAACACACCTCTTCACTTCGCCGTACTCAACAACTACCTGCCTCTCATGAGTTGGCTGAAGGAACGCGGTGCAGATCCCAACACGCGCGGGCCGTATGGCAACACCGCCCTTCACCTCGCCATTAGTACCGACCGCACCGCCGGCGGCACGGTCATCCGCAAGCTGTTGTCCATGGGGGCGAACGTGAACGCCACGAACGAATACGACGAAACGCCGTTGCATCTCGCGGCATCGCACGGGCGCACCGACAGCGTTCGCCTGCTTTTGAAAAATGGCGCAGACGTCGACCGTCGCGCGCGGCGAGGCGAAACGGCCCTCCTTTACGCTGCCAGACCGGAAGGATATCCGGAAACAATGCTTGCTCTGATCGAAAGCGGCGCCGACGCGAACGCAGTGGACAGAATCGGCATGACGCCGCTCCACGGGGCGGCGATGATAGGGAAGGTGCCAGTTGCCAGCGTATTGGTGGAACAGGGAAAGGCAGATGTGAACCGCCAAACGGCAGTCGGTTATACGCCGCTGCACATCGCAGCTATCTCGGGTAAAGCGGACTTTGTGCGATTTCTACTCGAGAAGGGCGCCGATCGAACCAGGCGTGACAACGAAGGGCTGACGTCCGAGGAGCGGGCGGTGCGGTTTCCAGCAATGCAGTACAACAAGGACGGTAAGTCCCCCGTCGACACGGCGGCTGCGGTCAACTTTCTCAGAACGTATCGGGCATCAGCGCCCTAACGATACCAGTACGTTTCGAACATACTTATTAGATACCTACTGTAAGATCGCGGCCGACTGCAATCGACGGTTATGATGTCTTCATGAGCCACTGCTTTATCTCTTACGATCATGCCGACGAAAACCTGGTCAACGAGTTGATCGACAAACTCGAGAACGCCGGAATTCCTGTGTGGAAGGACTCGAAAAGCCTCCGTGCCGGGGAGGACTGGCGCGCCAAAATCGATGAAGGAATCAGGACCGCCTTCGCGCTGATCGTTGTTGTCACGCCGCGCGCCATGTTGTCGGAATACGTGACTTACGAATGGGCTTGCGGCATAGGTGCGGGAGTCAGAGTTGTTCCTATCCTGCTGGAAGCTTCACAGTTGCATGCTCGCCTCTCCGCGATTCATTACCTGGACTTTATAGAGCCGGCCCAAAGGCCATGGGATGTATTGATTCAGCAGGTGCGCGACGCTTGCGAAGAAAACGCTGCCGCGGTTCGCGTCCCGGCGAATGCGCCATCAATAGTAAAGAAGGCTGCCGATGCGCTCGACAGCCTCGACCCGGAACAGCAAGGTCAGGCCATCAAGGCGCTCGCTCAGATAGCTCATCCTGCCGCTCGAAACGCTCTTGCCGGCGCAGTGCATCATCCCAGTCTGGACGTGCGCATCAAGGCGGCACTGGAATTGTCGCGATTCAAAGATCCACGCGCGGTGCCCGGATTGATTGAAGCGCAACGCTCCTGGCAGTTGCGCTGGGAATTTGTCCGGAGCGTCGTACGGATCGGTCCGGCCGCCGTTCCCGGGTTAGTGGCGGTCCTCAGTGATAACGATGCGGAGTTGCGCGAATACGCCGCCCACGCCCTGGGTGAACTAAAAGAAAAGTTCGCGCTGCCCGCTCTCGAGCGGTTGGCGCATGACCCGGTGGCGGCAGTCCGGGACGCAGCGAGCAAGGCGATAGAGAAGATTTCAACTCCATGAACTCGCCAGGATTTTCTTGTTCAAAGCCGTTCTTCACTGCGAAAAGGATAGACGAATTGCGAACCCCATCCTTCAGGTAACGCATGACCAGAGACACCATAAGCTCCCGGCCACTTGTCTCCAGGCAGGTACTGCGTGCCGAACAGCCAGTCGAGCAAGGGAAGGTGCACGGCGAAGTTCACATCGACCGGTTCGACCGCATGATGCCAGTGATGCCCACGCGGCGTAGCAATGGCCCAGTCGAGCCAGCCAAAGCGGAAGCGCACGTTCGCGTGAATGAACATTGCGTGGAAGGACACGAAGACGAGATATGCGTACAGCGCAGTCTGAGCGAAGCCCAACATGAACACCGGTATCATCACCAGACCCCGAGTCGCGATCACATCAACGAGGTGCAACCGCGACCCGGCCAGCCAGTCGAGCATCCGGCTCGAGTGATGAACAGCGTGAAAGCGCCAGAGCCAATGTACACGGTGAAAAGCACGATGAATCCAATACTGCGAAAAATCGGCGACGAGCACAATCTCCAAGAACTGCAGCCAGACTGGTTGGCCACGAATGATGCCCTGCAGCTCCAGTGGCTGCCAGAAACTGGCGAGTGTCGACGCCGGCAGGAGCGTCATGAAGATGAGTCCCTGAACCGCAAGATGGCTCACCAGCAAATGCATTCCGTCCGTGGTCCAGCCGACGCGGAACGTAGTCTGCTCCCGTAGACGACAGAATGCCCGCTCAAGCGGCACGAACACCAGCGCCAGCAAGAGCACGTTCAACAGAAACCAATCGAGGCCGATCGTGTAGCGCTGCGCGAAGTCACTCTCGACGGGAACCGATCCGCCACCGGCAAGCATAGCGGAGATTGCCAGCGTCAGACCGGTCAGACCCAGAACCTTCCGCCTGCGCAGCATCAAGGAGAGCGCACCGAACAGGAAGGCGAGACCGATCACGACTTCGATCAACACGCGTAACAGCCCTACAGGATACTGGCTTCTGAACGCCGCAGTCGTGAGCACACCCGGAAACCAGAACGCGATAACGCCCAGGATCGCCAGGCTTCCGAAAAACACGCTCGCTGTGCCGGACATCCAGCCGGTTCCGAAGCTCGAACCTTCCGCATCGCCGAAGACACGATCGAACCAACGATCGAGCGGCGGCGCGTCTCGTTTTTGCATGGCCCTCATCATACACGTGACACGTGACGCGTGACATTTGACAGCGCCCTCTCGGCGGCGTTCACCTTTGAGCGGCGTTGAACGCTGAGCCACGGGCTGCGGTGCGTATGTAATTGGGCAGGATGAAATCGACAGCGGTATCGCCAGGGTCTTCCGTCGTACCGATCAATTCAAATTCGACAGTCAGGTTGTATCGACGTGGTTTTTCGGAAGAGTCTTCGAATATCCACTGTTTCAGCGCTTCCGTCGCTGGTGCGCTGAGATAGGGATGGCCATCGGCAACGATCTCGGTCGCGGTTCCGGATTCGACCGAAAATTCGAGCCACACTTTGCCTGTGATGCCGGCATGCCTCGCCAACGCTGGATAGGTGGGGAAAGCAACGCGCCTGACGCACAAGGTACCGAGGCAACGCGCAAACTGAGTTTTGGCCAGGATCGCGGCAGCGAGCTCATCTGAAATCGGCAGTTGTTGTCTCCCTCTCGAGAGTAGCTCGACAAGCACGGGCGCAAGGGTCGAACGAGTTGGGATACTGTTTGGGGCGAGTCGGGCAAGCAAGACGTCCACGGCCGGCAATCCGATTCGAAGCAACGCTTCACGACTCGCGCCGCGGACGAAGATATCGCGGTCCTCGATCGAACCCATCAATGCGGGAATGGAGCTCTCCGAAGCGATAGTTCCGAGATTTTCCGCCGCCAGGATGCGCACATTAGGATCGCCGTCCTTCAGCAGAACCTCCAGGGAGCTCCTTTTGGTTTCGTCCGAACTCGCGATCGCTTTCTTAAGCCGTTCGGGCATTTGAACGGTGTTGGAATCCGTACCGTTGACCAGGACTCTCTTGGAACAGGCCGCGAAGACACCAATCAGAAGCGCAGTTGCCACAAGTGTTCGAAGGAACGGATTTCGCATCATCGAAGTATAACCGCGTTAGCGGCCCGGCGCCGGAGGGGCGGTCAGAATGTAGCCCCACCTTGGGATGGGGACATTTGACACGTGACACGTGACGTTTGATATCCGGGGAACCAGCCCCTCGGATGTCAAACGTCACGCGTCATTCGTCACGTGTCAAATGTCCCCATCCCAGCTGTGTTCAGCGTGCGAACACAAGGACGCCGTTCGCCGGAATCGTGATCTTCGCCGAGGCCGCGAATCCGTGCATCGGACGATCATGCGCGTAGATCTGTCCATCATTGCCGATCGTCTGATGACCCTGCTGGCTTTCGTAGAAGTCGCTATTGAACACTTCACGCCAGGTCCCCGCCTGCGGAAGTCCGAGTTCGTAGTTGAAGAGGCTGAACTCATTCAACGTCGCGACGACAACCACGTCTTCGCCCGCGCCCTCCAGCCACCGATGATACGCGATGACGCGCGCGGCATTATTGATGTGAAAGACATTGATGCCAGGTCCGCTGAGTGCCTGGTGGCGTTTGCGTAGCTGGATCATGCTACTGGTGAACGCCAGGAAGTCCCGCATCGTGGAGTCGGTGGCGAGTCCGTCCCACCAAACCAGAGAGTCATGCCGGTGTTCCGGATTGTCACACCAGTTCTTGTCCTCCAGAATTTCCTGCCCCATGAAGAGCATCGGAATACCCGGAGCGGTCAGAAGGATCGCCGTCGCGAAACGGGAACGGCTTCGCGCGTACCATGAGCGAGTGTTTGTAGGATCTGCCAGACGCGGCATACGCGGCTTCCATTCGTGCGGCTCGCGATCGGCATAGACGACATCGTGGTTCTCGATGCAGTGAACGGCCCGCCAACCGTCGCCAAAGCCGTGCGGTGGGTATAGGTTTCGGCCAACCGCATCGAGATCGACAAACGCATCGCGACCGGTCGAAGCGGCACTCACTGCGGTTCGGAGCGAATCGCGCAGACCGTCGGCGAGCGAAGCATCGAATCCCATACCTTGAGGAGCATGTTTCACGGCCAGTGCACGATCCGGGTTCCAATACTCCGCGATCTGGATCGCTTGAGGTTTCACGAAGTGCACTGTATTGGTCAGGTCCTGGCAGAAGGACCAGCCACCATGATCGTCGATAACGCTGACTTCGTCGCAACGGGTCCCGTCGACGTGGAATTCCGACAGCAGAAACTTGGCGTGCTGAATCAGGAATTCGCGAACGCTATCTTTCCAGTAAGCGAAGACCAGGCCGCCGGCCCAGCCCCGATCCGTGAAGTAGAGACTGTCATTGTTATTACCGGTCGGACGTCGATCGAAGAAATACATACTCTGGTCGTCAAAGCCGCCGCCGGCGTGGTTGTAGATCACATCGAAAATGACCGCAATGCCATTCAGGTGCAGCAGATCGACAAGCGCCTTGAGCTGGTTGGGTCCAGGCCGGAGTTGGTCGAGCGTCAGCGGCATCAACCCTTTCTCTGCAAGCAACCCATTGACGAGAGTTTGGTAGCGGACGAGTTCGGCCGTTTCTTCGACTTGATAGGCCATTTCCGGTGAGAAAAAGTCGACGTTGTTGTAGCCCATGCTGTTGTCGTACGGGAACTCCTGAATGGGCAGCAACTGTACGGCGTTCACTCCCAGAGCACGCAGATACGGAATGCGCATCACCGCATCGAGAAATCGTCCGACGCTCTCGCGCTTATCGCGACCGTTGGCGTCGACGCGATAAAAGGAGCCGACGTGGAGCTGATAGATGATCAGTTCATTGAAGGGCGCCGGAGTGAATGCGGTGTCATGCCACGGATAGGTACGCGAGTCGCGAACAATGCAATCACAGTCGGGGAAAGCGGGTTTTGTCCCCAGCTCGCGAGCCCATGGATCGCGTTTGAATCCAGAGCTACCTTCACCGACAACGTAATAGCGATAGACCGATCCCTCTCGAACGCCGGGCTTGAAACCGGTCCATGAACCGTCATCGCGCCGGAGGAGACGGTCGGATTCACGAGGGATCCATCCCTTTTGCCGCGACGCTGATAAATCATCCGTCACGACGTAAAGATCAACCGCCGACGGGGCCCAGACCCGGAATGTTGCACCTCCTTCAACAAGGTTGGCGCCCATGGGCGTGTTGGAATCGACGTGGGCTTGCGAAGCGTGATGTCGAACTTGGATCTCAGGGGTAGACATTGTGGACCTCCTGTTGAGTGTTATTACGGAGGACTCCACGGGGAGTCGTGATTTAAATCGGAGAATCAATTGTACTCGCGATCTGTGCGCGTCATCGACAAAATGCTGCCACAATTCCCTGCTCAGTATTTTTACCTACTCGAGTAACACACATTCCGCACATCAGCAAAGCGATGACCCAGCACGCCGATCGTGATCATCCTCGGACGAACAAGGCGGACCGTAACCTTTTTGAATCTCGCCGGTAACGTAGTTAAAAACATGTCCAAGGAGTTCATCGTGACTGGCTTGCTGCAGGACCTGCGCTTTGCCGTTCGCTCTCTGATTCGCCGGCCTGGCTTTGCCTTCGTGGCCGTGATTACTCTGGCTCTCGGTATTGGTGGCGCCACCGCGACCTTCTTCGCTGGTTGAGGCGGTGTTGCTGCGGCCTCTTCCTTATATAGAGCCGGATCGGCTGGTATCCATCTGGTTGACCTATTCGGATCGCAAAGGTCAACCGGGGTGGGATCACGGCTGGGTCTCGTTCGGCGAATTTGTCGATGCCCGCGCTCAACAGACGAGTTTTGAGAGTCTGGCGCTGACTTCTTCCGGAAAGGTGTCGCTGCTGAGCGCAGCTGAACCGCAGCGTATCGATGTCGGATATGCGAGTTGGACGCTGTTCCGTCGAAGATCGTCGTGGCGGGCATTCTGATCGGAGTTCTGGGCGGAATTGCCGGCACGCGCGTCTTAGCGTCGGTGTTGTTTGGTGTGACGCCGACGAACATCCAGACATACGCGGGCATTGCCATCTTGATGATCGCCGTTGCCGGCATGGCTACATGGATGCCGATCCGTCAGGCCTTACGCGTGGATCCGGTCCAGGCGCTCCGCAGCGAGTGACGCCCGAATCAGCGATGCGGTCCAAGGTTTTAAAGCGCAATCAACAAAATGTTGTCCGTCACGACAATGATTGCTTCCGTCATCAGGAAGACGCTTCGCTGACAGAGATGATTGCTACTCATCGAAATCGGTCTCCGCGACCAAACAATTCGTCCTCCGCATCAACCTAATTCTCTAACGCCAGATACTAAAACTTCATAAGAGGGGTTTGCGCGCCAGTACCTGATATTGACCACCAAGCGGCAAACCTGCCACCCACGGTTCGATCGGCCGGCAGAACCGAAGCAGGCGTGGAAAGATGAATAGAAAATCAGTTCGAACGATTTCGAATCCAGCGGCCCTGAGCATCACGCGAGACGCCGACGCCGAGATCAAAACGGCGTCTCGATCAAATGGAATCCGCTTCATCACGATTCGTGTGCCCGGATTCCAGGGATTGTTCTCCCAATACGCAAACCAGCCTCCCGGTCTCAACGCTCGATAAATCAGACCGGCTACTTTCGCTCGCTCGCCGACGGGAACATGGTGAAACACACCATTGCAGAAAGCGAAATCGAATTGGGCGACGGCTTCAAAACCGTCGAGACTTTGAAATGTAGCGTTGTAACCCGCGAAATCCTTACTCGCGATCGCTAGCGACCTGGCCGACTCATCCACGCCGGTCGATTGCTGAATGGACAAGAACTCGAAGAAAAAGGGAGTGGAACTGCCGGTTCCGCAACCGAAGTCCAAAACGTTACGGGGCTTTGCTCCACATTCTTGAAGACGCTGGGCCGCCCAGGCGACGCGCTCTCGCGCGAAATACTTTTTGTCCTCTCCCGAAACGGAAAGCCCTTTCTGCAGTTCGGCGTCGTACTCAGAGGCAAACTCGTCGAACTTCCCAGCGGGCTGGGACTGAGAAAGAATCGAATCGTGCGCCAGCCTGTCATCCGCGTCGCTCATAATCACCTAATAGCGCGCCGCGACGATCCCGCCCATTAGGGCGCTGCCGTGCCTTTTTCTTTCACCGAGACACCTGACAAATACACTCCTGCAGTGTGTCCGCCTCATCCAGACAAGGCATGGCCAGGGACACCCTCAAGAGATTGTTTTTCAGGTCATCTGCGCCGTTGAGAATCAGGACAGATACACGCGGCTCGCAAGAAAAACCTTAATACTCCGCGATAAGCTTCCTTTAGACGATTGGGTTCGCCTTTAGAAGGGACTCCATGGAGTTGACTACGAGGACGTAGAACTCATCTCGGGACTCGAAGTCTACCAGCAGGTGCAGATCGAGCACAAGCTGTCATCGGGTAGAGTGGGAAAACCCCCTGCCGCTCCGCCTTCGGCAGCGCGGCTGTCCCCCTCGAAGGGGGACACTAGCCTTGCCATAGTTGAATCAAAAAACAAACATCGCAGAGGCCCCAGGAGTGTCCCCCTTACCAGGGAGATAGCCGCGATGCCGCAGGCGGAGCGGCAGGGCGTCGTCGGAGTCGCCTTGAAGTCGGGCTATAACGTTACCAATCTCACCGCGCCGCAGGACCCCAAGCTCGACAAATAAGCCCTCGAATTCTGCCGCTTTCCCTATCGCCAGCTTTTCTCATCGGGGTCAGCGCCGTTAAACATGTCTATTCAGACCGCAGCGTGACGATCGGATCGGTTCTGATCGCGCGAAAAACGGGCCCGGCCACAGCTATGCCGGCAAGACTCAGCAGGATGAGAAGAGTGAGCGCGAGCACGACCGGGTCGGCAGGGGTGACACCAAACAACAAACTGCTCATCGCTCGATTCAGGACGCCTGCCCCGATCAGTCCCAGGCCGCTGCCCGCCAATATCGGCAGACTACATTGCCGAAGAATCACTCGGGCGACATCCGCTGGACCGGCGCCAAGCGCAATGCGTATTCCCACTTCGCGGGTCCGTTGACTGACCGAGTATCGGACAACACCGTAGATTCCGACACCGGCCAGAGCCAGCGCAAAAACGGAAACCGTTCCGAGCACCGCCATTCCCGAGCGCGGCCCTTCGAACTGACCCTCATCGATCGAAGACCGCAGTGAACGTAATTCCGGCACGGCTAAATCTCGATCAATGGACCGAATCGACTCACGCATGAGTCTCATCGTGTGCGAAACGTCGGCGCCGGTCCGAGCGAGGATGACCATCTGCGGCGGCGCATGCTGGTTATAAGGAAGGTAGATTTGGGGTTCAACCGCTTCCTCCGGACCTCGATCGTTCAGGTTCGGCGACACCCCGACGATGGTGACAACGGTTCCGGCGGCGCCGGTGATCAGCGAACGGCCTATCGAATCGACACCGGGCCAGAAACGATCCTGCATCGCCTGATTGATGATGGCGACCGGCAGTGTTCCGATGCCGTCGGAGCGAGTAAAATCGCGGCCGCGCAACAATGAGACACCGAGCGTGGCGAAGTAGTCCGATGCAATGATTCGCCGCCCGACAGCAAGGTTGCGTTCGATGTCGATGACGCCGGGAATCCCGATCCGAACTGCTGAACTGCTACCCCCAAACGGCGTGCTGTCGGCCGCGCTCACCGAACCGACGAGCGGAATCGCGCGCGTCCGGGCGACGACATCATCCAATACTGCGATCCGCTGCTCGGGCCCGGCATAGCTGTAAGCGGGCAGGGGTAGCCGGGCCATGACAATGCCGTTGACGTCAAACCCAGGATCGACGGCCAGCAGTTCACGAAGACTCCGGGTGGCGAGGAGTCCGCCGGCCAATGAGATAGTGGCGACGGCAATCTCCATAGCGATCAAAGCCGACAGAAGGCGCTTCCTTGAAGAATCGAAAGTGGAGTGTGATCCTTTTTTGAGAGCCTCAGCAAAATCAAGTCTCGAGTTCTTGATTGCTGGAATCAGACCAAAGGCCAGCGTGGTTACAAAACTCATCGCCACCACATAAACCATCACGGCCGGATTCAGGCTGGTTTCGTGCACACGCGCGGCTCCTGTCGGCGCAATCTGTTTAAGCAGGTTCATTCCCCAGGAGGCGACAAGGACGCCCCCGGCTCCCCCGGCAACGGCGAGCACGAGACTCTCGATGAGGAACTGACGTGTCAGACGGAAGCGGCTCGAGCCGAGTGACATGCGAATGGCGACTTCCCTGGATCGCGAGACGCCTCGTGCCAGCAGAAGGCTGGCGAGGTTGAGACAGGCAATCAATAGTACGAAGGTGACGCCCGTACTGAAGATCGTCAAAACGAGCCGGAGATCTTCGGGAACGAGGCGGTCCTGCACCGCCCGCAATCGAATTCCCCAGCCTTTGTTGGTATCCGGAAAGGCCTCGCCGATGTTCACGGCGATCCCGCTGATCTCGGCCCGGGCCTCCTCAGCGGAGACGCCGTCATTGAGGCGTCCCACCACCGCAAACCTCCGCTCCGCTCGGGATGGCGCTTCGTTCTCCTGACGGGATAGGATCCAGAGATCAATGCCTCCTCGCCTCGGGTACTGAACATTGTCCGGCATCACTCCGGCGATCGAGTGGGCCACACCATTCAGAACGATCGACTGATCCAGAATCGTTGAACTCGAGTCGAAACGCTCTGTCCACAATCGTTCGCTCAAAACCACGATCGCCCGATTGTTCGCGGCGTCTTCCCGATCAAAGTCCCGGCCGATTGCCGGCCGGACCTCCAGGAGTGAGAAGAAGTTGAGGGACACGGTCGCTCCGATTACTTCAGCCGATTCACCGGCACCGGTCAGCGTGGCTTGCGTGTCCTGGTAAACGGCCATCTCTTTGAACGAACGGGAACTCGTTTCCCAATCGAGAAAATCGGGCAGCGAGACTGGTCTGGACTCGTTTCTGGGAGTGGTGGCGTTGATCTCAAAAAGGCGGTTAATGTCGCCATAGGGAAGCGGATTGAGCACCAGCGCATGAACCAGGCCGAAAACTGCGGTGTTCAAGCCAATCCCAAGAGACAAGGTCAGGAAGGCGACAAACGTGAACCCCTTACTTCGCCAGTGCAGTCTGATCGCGTACCGTATCTCGTTCCACATGCTGTTGTGCTCCTAAGAGGACAAAACGGCAAAGACCGCCAGAGATTAGCGTTCGAATCCTCCAAAACAGCGGCGGCCCGGACCGCACGAAAAATCCGCGACATGTTTCTCTCCCAATACCAGTAACAGGTGAGCCCAGCCGGCGAAGGAGATGCGTATGGATTGCTACAGTGCGGCGCCATCCCAGCAAGCCTGGAAGTCGTGCAGCGGCTAAATGCCAAGCCACGCAGACCAGGGCTACCAAGGACATCCTGTTGGCGAGCGGTGTGAACCGCTGCTGATGGGGGATGTATCCACGTAGTTCTGCTAGTGACGTAACTTCGCAACTTTGAATAAGATAAAGGTATGGGGCCAGCGGAGCGTGGTCCACTCAAGTGAGTGAGGATGGGGGAGGCAAAGAGAATCCTCGCGGAGGCTTGAAATGAAAGCAGATATTTTACTGCAAGGAAGCAGGCAATTCACTCGACGCTTAATAGCGTTCACATTTGCGCTGCTGTTCCTGCCGATCACGCCCCTGTCCGCAGGCCAGGCGGCGCAACCGGCAGAGCAGAGCGTGAAAATCCCAGCGGATCAACTGGATGCGCTGGTGGCGCCTATAGCGATCTTTCCGGATGAGATGCTGAGCCAGACACTAGTGGCAGCGACCTATCCGCTGGAGATTATGCAACTTCAGCAATGGCTGGAGAAGAACAAGGGGCTCAAGGACCAGGCGTTGGTGGACGCGGTTTCCAAACAGCCCTGGGACCCAAGCATACAGGCGATGGCCGCATTGCCTGACCTGGCAAAGCGGCTGTCCGACGATATTCAATGGACCACCGATCTGGGAAACGCCTTTCTTGCGCAACAAGGCGATGTGATGGATGCCGTGCAGCGAATGCGCGCCAAGGCGAAGGGTACGGGAGCGTTGGCTTCCAATGAATATCAGAATGTTCAAACCGAAATGGTCGACAACAAGAACGTTATCGTGGTGGAACAATCGAACCCGGAAGTCGTCTACGTACCCCAGTACAACCCTGCAGCGGTCTATGGAGCGGCAGCTTATCCGTATCCTTCGATTTACTATCCGTCGTATTACCCCGGAGCCATTGCGGCCAGTGCAATTTCCTTTGGTGCAGGCATCGCGATGGGGGCCGCGTGGGGCGGCGGTTGGGGTTGGGGCGCCGGTTGGGGAGGCGGCGACATCGACCTCAACGTCAATAACAACTTCAATCGCAATGCGAATATCAGCGGCAGCCGCACCGGGCGCGGCACATGGCAGCACAACGCGCAGCATCGCGGCGGCGCGCCGTATGCCAATCGCGCTACAGCGGATCGATTTGGCTCCAACGCTCGCGGCGATTCACTCGCCAGCCGTCAGAGGGGCGCTCAGCAGCAGATCAGCCGGCAAAAAGGCAATCTCGGGAGTGTAGGCAACCGTAGCGGAGCCGCCGGTGGACGCAGCCCAGGCGGTGCCGGTGTGGGCAGTCGACCCGGCGCTAGTTCTCGCAGCGCCATAAGCGGCGGTGGGGGCGCAGGCAGAAGTATTAGCGGTAGCGGCGCAGCCAGAAGTTATAGCGGCGGCGATCGCATCGGCAACCGCAACGTGGGTAGCAGTTCTTCATTCCGTAGCAGCGGTTTTGGAGGCGGATCCAGCGGATTCAGCGGCAGATCCGCACGCTCGAGCAGTTTCCGTGGCTCTTCCAGTTTCGGTGGGAGGGGCGGAGGAGGCTTTGGTGGCGGCGGCGGCAGAGTCGGTGGTGGCGGCGGTCGAAGGAGGTAATGAATCATGAAACGCACAGCAATAAAACCGATATACGTTATAGCCGTTGTTCTCTCCTGTCTGCTGGCTTTCGGTGTTTGCACACAAGTAAGCGCCGCAGCCGATGTGACGCCTAAGACCTTTGCGACACCGCGGGCTGCCGCGGATGCGCTGATTATCGCGGCCGAAAAGTATGACATGCCTGCTCTCGAAGCGATCTTTGGCCCCAATGGCAAAGACATTGTTCATAGCGGCGAACCCGCCCGCGATAGAGAGATCGCGAAACAGTTCGCCGAGCAGGCTCGTACGAAGATGGAAGTAGTGATAGACCCTAAAACGAAGAGACGAGCGTTCATCGAAATGGGAAATGATGACTGGCCTTTTCCGGTACCGCTGGTGAAATCAGGAAACACCTGGGCCTTCGACTCAAAAGCCGGGCTCAACGAAATTCTGCTCCGGCGCATCGGCCGGAATGAATTGGACGCGATTGAGATCTCCCACGGATATGTCGAAGCACAGCACGAGTACGCCATGAAGAAACATGGCGACGCGACAGTCAATCAGTATGCCCAAAAGATCATCAGCACACCCGGCAAACAGGATGGCCTGGCTTGGCAAAACGCTGACGGTAAGTGGGAGGGCCCTATTGGTGAAAACGTGGCTCGCGCCATTGAGAAGGGTCACTCGCTAAAAACGGAGCCCTACCACGGGTACTTCTTCAGAGTCCTCAAGGGCCAGGGACCGGATGCGCCGCTGGGCCAAATGGACTATGTCGTGAATGGAACAATGATCGGCGGCTTCGCGCTGATTGCCGCTCCAGCAGAGTACAAAAAGACGGGAGTGATGACTTTTATCATTGCCAACGACGGAGTGCTCTATCAAAAGAACCTGGGCCCGAACACTCTCGAGGTCGCCAGGAAGATCGACCGCTTTAATCCGGACAAGACCTGGACTCCTGTCCTGGAGGAAACTGAGAATTGATTAATGAAGAATTAATGAATAATGCCTATTGCAACTGACACGTGACAATTGACGCGTGACATTTGACATCCGGGGACGCCGATTCCCCGGATGTCAAATGTTCAATTCTTCCAGCCCGGACCACGAATGATCCTGCCAGGACGAGCGCCGGTGTGCTTGCCGTTCTCCACCACCAACTGCCCGTTCACCACGACGTATTGCATGCCGACGGCGTACTGGTGCGGTTTCTCAAACGTGGACAGGTCCTTGATGCGTTCCGGATCGAATATCGCAATGTCGGCGTAGAACCCTTCCCGCAACAGACCACGGTCGCGGATGCTGAGTCGCTGAGCGGTCAGGCTGGTCATTTTCCGAATCGCTTCTTCGAGTGAAATCACGCGACGCTCGCGCACATACACGCCAAGGACGCGCGCGAACGTTCCATACTGTCGCGGATGAGGTACACCACGCGCGGTTTCGAGGCTGGAGACGCCGCCATCGGAGCCGATGGCCGTTGCCGGATGCTTCATGATGCGTTCGATGTCCTCTTCCGAGATCGCATGATAAATGGCGCCGGCGCCACCCTTCTCCACAATGTCCATCGCCACTTCGGCGGCATTCTCCGGCGTCGGCGACATCCCGCGCTCCTGCGTGATCTGCGCCAGGTTCTTGCCGTTGAGTGACGGATCGAAGCGGCATTGCGAGATGAACACGTTCTTGGGGTCGCCGCCGCCGCGAACGTGAACGATGTTGTAAACGATCTCGGTCTTGATCTTTGCCCGTGTTGCAGGGTCGCGAAGGCGTTTGAGTTGATCGTCGTTCGAACCTTCACCCGCCCACTGTGGAAACAGTCCTCCCTGCAAGCTGGTCGCCGACGCGGTGTACGGATACTGATCCATCGTGATGTCGATGCCTCGCGCCCGCGCCTCATCGACGAGCTTCAAACTTTGAACACTCAGCCCCCAGGCATCGCGGCCGGATGCTTTGTGATGGGTCATCTGGACCGGCAATCCCGCTTCCTGCCCGATTCGAACTGTTTCCGCAACCGATTCGGTCAAGCCTTCCGCCTCATTCCGCATGTGCGAAATGTACATGCCCTTGTATTTGGCGGCGATTTTGGAAAGTTCGATCACCTCGTCGGTCTTGGCAAAGTTTCCGGGTACATAGAACAGACCGGTGGAGAAGCCCAGCGCGCCTTCTTCCATCGCCTGCACAACCATCTGCCGCATCTTTTCGAGTTCGTCTGCGGTTGGGGCCCGATTCACATTGCCCATGACGCGTTGACGGATCGTGTTGTGTCCGACATAGAGCGCCCAGTTCGCGCTGATCTTCAGTTTCTCGATCTCGGCAAGAGCGGCCGCAATCGGAAACGGACCGCCGCCATCGTTGCCTTCAGTGAGCGTGGTGACACCCTGAAGCAGCGCGGAATCCGCGGTCGGCGCATCCTGAATTCCACCGTTCGCGTGCGTATGGGGATCGATGAAACCCGGCGCCACGACCAGATTCTTCGCGTCAATGACGCGTTGCGCTCTGGCGCTGGAAAGATCTCCGATACGCACGATGCGATCGCCGCGAATGCCGACGTCGGCGAAGACCCACGGGTTGCCGGTTCCGTCAACGACACGGCCGCCGCGAATGATGATGTCGTACATGTCCTGAGCGGATCCGGAAATCGCCAGAGACAAGCCGATCAGGATGGTTGCTGCGATGCGCATCACTTACTCTCCTTATGACGAAAGTTTCCTCCGCATACCTCAATAACCGCGTCGGGGAAATTTCGAGATTGGACGAATCCTGCAGCTCAAAACCGAAATCCCGAAATCTCAAATTGGACGAAATCTTGACACGGAATTTCGTCCATTTTGAGATTTCGGGATTTCGGTTTTGAGCTGCAGGATTCGTCCAATCTCGAAATTCCCCTACAACGGTGGTTTCTGCCAACCACCCGTCTTAGTTTCCAGAAACTCGCACGCGGCCAGGACAACATCCTCGCGCCAGGGCTGACCGGCAATCTGCACGCCGATCGGAAGTCCTTCGGGTGAAGCTCCGGCACGAACAACCGCAGCGGGCCATCCCGTACTGTTGTGGATACGTGAGTAGTCCGCGCCGGGCCTGGGCGGAGCGTACGTCGGAGTGCCGTCAATCGGTTGTGCCGGCCGGCCCGCAGCGGGGGAAATCACAATGTCGTAATTCCGCATCCATTGAAGCAGGCGACTGCGCGCAGCGTCCTGTTGCTCGAGCAATTCGGTGAATTCCGGCATCGGAAGTTGTTCCAGTCGAAAGAACCGGTCAGTCAGGGCCGGCGACATGGTCTTCGTTCCCCATTTGGCGGACAGCCGCTGAAGATAGGCTCCAGCGTCGGCACCTTCGAGTTTCAGACGGATCTCTTCCATCTGCATCATGGCATCTCTCGGGAATTCCTCTTTCACGGTGCAGCCGGCATCGGCGAAATATTTGGCCGCGCGCCGGACGATGTCCTTCGTTTCCGTCGTCGTTTCGGCAACCCCGTTTTCAACATAAAACACGACGCGAAGCTTTGGAACCTGAACCGCGGACGGATCCTTCCACGGCACGGGATCGATGGCGCAGTCACGAAAATCGGGACCGGCAATGATCGGAAGAATGAATCCCAGATCCTCGACTCGACGCGCCATCGGGCCCAGCTGCTGCCATGAATCGTAGACTCCACCGAAATCGACAATGTGGCCGGTGCGCGGAACGCGGCCCATCGTCGGTTTGATTCCAGTGATGCCGTTGTTGTGAGACGGGCCGCGAATACTTCCGCCCCAGTCGGAGCCGATGTCGAAAGCGGCGCCGCCAGCCGCAACGATTGCGCCGGCACCGCCGCTGGATCCCGAGGTGCTTCGTTTCAAGTCGTACGGATTGCGCGTGATGCCATAGATCAGATTTGCTGTCGTTCCGATTCCGGTGACTCCGCCCCGCGCCAGTGTGTATTCCGGTGTGTTGGTCTTGCCCAGGAGGACGGCCCCGGCGTTGCGCAAGCGCGCAACGACCGTAGCATCCTTCGCTGGAACGAAATTCATCCGCCCGACGGTTCCGCCGGTGCTGATGACGCCTTCCGTGTCGATCGAGTCCTTGATCGTCATCGGCACGCCGTGAAGAGGTCCTTTGGTGCGGCCTTGCGCCAGCATCGAATCGAGTTCGCGGGCTTCTGCCAGGGCACGTTCGAAACATGTCTGCACCACGGCGTTCAGTTTTGGATTCACTTTCTCGATTCGCGAGATATAAGCGCGAGTGACGTCGATCGCCGAGATGCGCTTCTCGCGGATTAACTGAGCGAGCCGCTTGGCGGATAAAAAGATGAGTTCATCACCACCGGGAACAGCCTGAACCGGTTGAACTACGGATCTCAGAAACTCTCGTCTCGTCGTCATGGTTCAACCTCTCCTTGTCTCGGCCAGCGAGGGTTTCTTCCACCCACCCGTTTGCGATTCCACGAAGGCGGCCACGGCCAGCACGACGTGCTCCGTCCACGGGCGGCCCACAATCTGAATGCCTATCGGCAGACCCTCGGGCGACGTTCCGGCGCGCACTACGCCGCCGGGCCAGCCGGTGAGGTTATACAGAATTGTGTAGGTGTTGGCGAAAGGCGCGGTCTCAATCGCCGGGGCTACCGTGTGGCACGGAGGACAGAGAATCACATCATAATTCTCCATGAACCCCAGCATGGCGCTTCGGTATTCGTCGAAGCGTTCAGCAAGCTGCGTGAACTCTGCTGCTGTGATCGGCTGGCCATCGAGTACGAGTTCGGCACTCGTCTGTCGTGTGCCGGCTTTACGAACCATTCGCTTCACCCACGCGCGACCATCGGCACTGATCAGTCGCGGACGCAATTCGACGATTTCCTTCGACATCGGCGGACGCGCTTCGGTTATGCGCGCTCCTTGCGCCGACAACATATCGGCGCACTGCTTGACGACCTGCTGCAAGGCCGGCTGGCACTCGTCAACTCCGTTGTTGGTATAGAACGCGACTCTCAGATTCCGAATGTTGACCGTATCCGGATTCTCGAGCGGCATCGGAACGATCGCCGCGTCGATGTAATCCGGGCCTGCGATGATCGGCAGAATTAGTTTCAAATCCTCAACACGACGGGCCAGCGGACCGATCTGCTGATACGCATCGAAGTAACCGCCATAATCGACGATATGCCCAGTACGCGGCACACGCCCCGTCGTAGGCTTGATGCCGGTGATTCCGCACGCATGGGCCGGATAACGAATGCTCCCGCCAAAATCACTTCCGATCTCAAACGACGTACCACCCGAAGCGACCATCGCCGCGGCGCCGCCGCTGGATCCGCCGGGCTGGTAGTTGGTGTTGTACGGGTTGCGCGTGATTCCGTAAACGAGGTTGTTGGTCTTGAAACTGAGCGTGAACTCCGGAGTATTCGTTTTGCCGAGAACAATGGCTCCGGCCTCGCGTAAGCGGGCGATGGCTGTAGCATCGCGGGCCGGAACGTGGTCTTTACGCCCGAGTGTTCCTCCGGTGCTGATGACGCCGGCCGTATCGAACGAATCCTTGACCGTCATCGGAACGCCGTGCAGCGGTCCCTTCACGTTGCCTTTGGCAAGCATAGCGTCCAATTGACGCGCTTCCGCGATTGCCCTCTCGGCACAGAGCTGGACGACGGCATTCAAGCTTGGATTCACCTTTTCGATCTGCGCCAGGTACGCTCGAACGGCCTCCGAAGCGCTCAGCTTCTTCTCGCGAATCAGTTGAGCAAGTCGCGTCGTTGACATGAATATCGGCTCGGTGGAAGTGTCGTCGGACCTGGGCAGTGTCGAGCGTGCCTGTTCGACGGTCCATAGTGCGCCGGCGCCGGCAACCGCCATGAACTCGCGGCGCGAAATCGGAGGTGTTGGTTTGGACATGTTATTCCTGCTTATCCAATGTGCTGTTTCAAGAACTTCATTGTGCGCTGCCATGCGAGATCGGCGGACGGCTGATGGTAGCGCGTAGCGATAGGAGAATTGATCGCGGTTTCGTTGGCAAAGGCGTGGTGCGCTTTATAGCGATGGAACTCGTATTGGACGTTCGCCGCCTTGATTTTCTTTTCGAGAGTGTCCACTTGCTGGATCGGAAAGAAGGCGTCGTCGACAGCGAAGTGACCCATCAGCGGCTGTTTGATTTTGCCTGGATCGATGTAGTCGAGCGGTGGGAATCCATACCATGTGATAAACGCGTCAGCCTCCGCCACGTTTACTGCGGATAGAAGCGTCAGCGCACCGCCCATGCAGAATCCGGTGACCGCGACTCTCGGGCTCGACTTCTTCAGATACTGCACGCCGCCGCGAACATCCTGGCTTGCGGCATCACCGAAGTCGAGCTTGTTCATGAGATGTCCGGCTTCCTCTGCATCGACGCCGATATTGCCCCGGTAAAGATCCGGCACTAATGCACGGTAGCCGGCTGCAGCCAGTCGATTCGCGACACCTTTGATCTGGCCGTTCAGGCCCCACCACTCCTGAATGACGACCACACCCGGCGCACGACTACCGGCGGCCGGCTCGGCAAGGAATCCGGAGCAGTCTTTGCCATCGGGCCTTTTGAAATGGATCATTGGATTTCCTCAAGTGACTGAGTCTGTCTCTCCGCAGGCATTATACGTCGCGCGAGGATTGCTGCCCAAAGATGGCGTGTTGCTCGGCCGGAGGCGCGGAGCAACACGCCATCGGACGAACTCTGTCCTCTCGTTTATAATCGCTGCCCAAGAGAGGATGTGGACCATGAATCACTGGGTCGTAGTCACACTTGTCACATTGTTAACCTTGCCTGCTTCACTAACCTTTGCACAGACAACCAACGCGATGCTGTCCGGCACGGTTATCGACCGAGGCGGAGCGGTGGTTCCGAACGCACAAATCACCTTCGAAAACGTCGAGACAGGAATCGTGCTGACGACAAGAAGCAACGAAGCCGGCGTTTACCTTTTCCCCAACATTCAACCCGGCTTATATCGGCTGACCGCCGAGCTGCCGGGCTTCAAGAAGTACGTGATGAGTGATGTGCGGGTCGCCGGTGGGGCACGCATGAATATCAACGTCCCCCTTGAAGTTGCGGCAACCGCGGAGACCGTTGAGGTCCGAGCGAGACCGGATTCTCCGTTGTTGATCAACACCCCAACTGTCGGCGCTGTGATTGGCGAGAAGAAGATTCAGGATCTCCCTCTTCCGGACCGCGACGTACTCGGCCTGGTTCTCACGCAACCGGGGCTGGTCGGCGACAACTTCGGCGGCACACGCATCAGCGCGCTGAACGTCACTCGGGACGGCATCAACGTGATGGATCAGAGGATCAACAGCGGCGTCAATTCAGTCGTTCTACCCAGCATCGACTCGATTCAGGAAGTGCGAGTCATCACGTCACCGGTCGATGCGGAACTGGGACGAGGCTCCGGCCAGGTTCAGCTTATATCTCGGTCGGGTACGAATGCGTTTCATGGAAGCATCTACGAAACACACAACGACACTTCTCTGAACGCCAATAATTGGTTCAACAACCTTGAGGGTTTGGAACGAGATTCTCTCATTCTCAACGAGTTCGGCGGACGTATTGGCGGGCCCATCAAGGAAAACCGCACCTTCTTTCACTTCACTTACGATGGCTCGCGCGTCCGTTCCATCGATAACGTCACGTCGCTTAGCTATACGCAGTCAGCGCGCAACGGAATCTTTCGTTTCTATCCGAATGTTCAGAATGCAAACGCCAATGCAACGCGGCCCACGGTCGATGTTTTGGGGAATCCGGTAGCCCCTTCACCAACGGCGCAATTACAGAGTGTCAACCTCTTCAACCGCGACCCATTCAGACCAGGCCCGGATCCAACGGGAACGGTTCGCAAGCTGCTTGACCTTATGCCTCTTCCCAACGATTTCCGAGCGGGTGATGGCCTCAACGTCGCGGGCCATACCTGGAGAAGCAGGTCGGACACCGATTTCAGTCAATTCACCGTAAAGATCGATCACCTCTTGAACGATCGGCATCGACTCAACTTCAGTGTGATTCGACTCGACCTCGACATCCGGAACGGCTTCATGCCACAACCCTTTCCAAACTCGGTGGGAGGCACTTTAAAACAGCCCGGAACTTTCTATTCGCTTAACCTGAGTTCAACTTTTTCTTCGAGAACGGTTAATGAATTTCGCGCCGGCGCTCAACGCGGCCGAGTGCAACTGTTCGCGCCCTGGGAATCGCCGGAAGGACGCCAGTTATTGCCGACGGCAAACGGCGTCGCCTATTTGCCGGTATTCCTTCTCGCCTCGGATCCAATCCCAACCGAGAACGACCCCCAAGGTCGTATCTCTCCACTCTATACGTTTGGCGACACTCTTTATTGGAACAAGGGAAGACATGCGCTGAAGCTCGGCGGCGACATCCGGTTTGTCAGCACCAACGGCTTCAATTCCTTCAATGTCATGCCCCGGGTGTTGTTCGGTTCCGGCAATGGACCCGGCGTGCTGGGAGTTGACAGTTTCACGATCAACGGACTTGGTCTAAACGAAGGCGTTGCCCAGGCATTACTTCTGGATCTGAACGGATCCGTGGGCGACATTATTCAAGCGTTTAACGCAACGGGAGGAAACAAACCGGAATTCCGCGTCGGTGAAACAAAGCAGCGCACCTGGAGACAGCGGGAATTCGACCTCTTTGCCCAGGATGATTTCAAGATCCATCCCAGACTGACACTCAACCTCGGCTTGCGGTACGAATTCTACAGTGTGCCATGGGATGCCCAGGGACGAACCGCAGGACTCGTCGGTGGATCGAACGGGCTGTTCGGCATATCCGGAAACTCCTGGTCCGATCTGTACCAACCCGGACACTACGATGGCAATTTCACCCAGGTACAACTGATCGGTAAAGCCTCACCTAATCCGAACTCCATGCTCTATAACAACGACTGGAACAATCTTGCGCCGGCGATCGGCTTGAGCTGGTCGCTTCCCTACTTTGGGAAAGACAAGACAGTCCTCCGCGCGGGCTATAGCGTTGCCTATGAACGAGCGGCCCTGAGGCTGACAGACATCGTTGCAGGTGATCAACCCGGATTGAGAACGGAGACCACATTTACCACCGAGGACTACCTCGGTCTTGGACAGATCAGCCTGCCGTTGCGCCCAGCTGGATTGCCACTGGAAATCGTTCCACTGGAGGACAGAACTCAGGTGGTTCGAGCTTTCGACAACAATTTGCGGACGCCCTACACGCAGCACTGGAATCTCTCAATTCAGCGCGAACTTCCGCAGAACTTTACGCTCGATGTTCGTTACGTGGGGAACAAGGGAACAAAACTTTTGCGAGCGGTGAATATCAACGAAGTCAACATCCTCGAAAACGGCATACTCGACGCCTTCGTCCAGACGCAACGCGGCGAGAATGCACCGCTATTTGATCGTCTCTTCAACGGCTTCAATCTCGGACTGGGAGTGATCAACGGACGGACCGTCACCGGATCCGCGTCCATCCGCCAATTCCAGACCACACGCGCCTACCTGGCCAACAACAACGTCGGGGACTTCGCGGCCTTTTTGAATTCGGTCAGCGTTGGCGGCCTGCGAGGCGAGTTACTGCGGATCGCCGGTTTTCCGGAAAACTGGATCGTCGGCAATCCTCAATTCGACACCGCCAGCTACGTTGGGAACTTCTCCAACTCTTCGTACCACTCGTTGCAGATCAACACCGACAAAAGATTCACCGGGGGCTGGCAACTGCAGAGCAATTACACGTGGAGTAAGGCACTCGGAGAAGAAGAGGGCAACAGTCAGGATCTGCAAAACAGCTACAGAAACAGCCGCAATCGGCACATCGACAAGCGGCGTCTCGCGTTTGATATCACTCACGTCTTCCGCAACAGCGGCTCATACGAGTTGCCGTTTGGACCCGGGCGTCGATTCCTTTCGAACACCAATCCAATTCTGGGTCGAGTGCTTGAGGGCTGGCAGGTTGGGTCGATCTTCAATTTGTTCTCGGGCAGTCCGATGGGATTCGGCTCAACGGTCACTTCCCTGAATCAGTTCATAGACAATACCGCCACGCTCGTGAGTGAGCTCCCGAAGGACGCCGGTGCTATCAAACGTACGGACAACGGCATCCTTTATTTCGATGCGCTAAAACAGGTAGACGATCCCATGATCGCCAACCTCACGGCTTTGCAATTGCTCAGTACACGAAGCACGCTCAAAGCGATCACAGACGCATCCGGCAAGCTCCTGGTGATGAATCCGTCGCCGGGAACACTGGGGTCGCTTTCGCAGACTCATCTCGAAGGTCCAGGATCATTCCGTTTCGACCTGAATGTCCTGAAGCGCATCCGGCTGCCGGAAGGACGCGAACTCGAGCTGCGCGCGGACGCCCTGAACGTCCTTAATACTCCGCAGTTTGGAAACCCGATTACCGACATCAACTCGCTGAGCTTTGGCCGCATTACGGCGGCGGCCGGAAGCCGGTTCGTGCGTTTGGGCGGCCGGTTGACGTTCTGAGAAGATTGCGAAATGCGAATTGGGGAGGGACTGAATCCCCCCAATTCGCAATTCGCAATTCGCAATCCGCAATTTTAGGTATACTGCCGCCATTCTTCCGCATTCATCATGTACATTGAAGAGAAGCCAATAAACAAAGTCTGGGTCTTTGCCGGTATCGTCGCGTGCGCGGGCCTGATCGTGATTGGCATGCAATGGCCGACCGTATCGACGGCCCGTGTCGCGTCGGACTTTCCGATTCTGGGTGCGCAGGCAACGTCGGTGCAGATGAACCCGCTCCTCGAGCTGCTGAAACTCATCGTTGCGGCGTCATGTGGAATCATCGTGAGCTGGGTCCACGGACGATGTCATCGCGAGAAACCCATCAACCGGTCCGTTCAACATGCACAAGTGCTGATCTGCGTTTCCGCTGCCGTCATGATGGTCATTATCGGCGACTCGGTGGCCCGCGCTCTGGGCATCGCCGGTGGCGCGAGTCTCATCCGTTTTCGAACGCCCGTTGATGATCCCAAGGATGCCGCAGTCTTCCTGATCCTGTTGGGAATTGGAATGGCAGCGGGGATGGGCGCGTTTGCGGTCGTCGGATTGGGAACGGCTTTCATCGCGCTGTTTCTGCTTGCTCTCGACAACTTTGGTGAAAACCGTGAGCGGCCGATGTTTGTGACGGTGGTCTCGGCCAGCGGCGAATTCCCCAACAGCTTCGTGCATCGGATCTTCGATGTCTACGGCGTCGAACACGAACCCGGCGAGATCAACCACGGCGAACAGGCTCAGGTTCGGTACAAGGTCCGATTCCCACAAGGCACGCCCATCGAAGAAATGACCACGCAGTTGATGGCCCCTGGAATGCTCAAGTCGGTCTCCTGGGATAAAAAGGAAAAGAAGTAGCGATCATGGACTATTGCCCGCACGTCTGGCGCTAGGTTACCGCTGCGAGACGGATGCCGCTTGCCAGTTCACCACGACATTGATCATGGGAGGGGGCGGGTTCTGGTCTTTAATGCTGATTAGAAACCGCTGGCCGTCGCGGCTGACGTAATACTGACCACGCGACAACGGTGTCGGCAGGAGGCTTCCGGGAAACTGAACATCAAACAGAGGCTTTGGCGCCGAGAATCCCATTTGGCCCGAACCTCTTATCTCGACTGCCATCATCTTGAAATCGAGCGACACGTAAAAGAGTTCCTTCCCGTCCTGCCGCCAGCGCGGTTGATACCCTCCGTTGGCGGACACTTGATGTTTTCCACCGGGCTCGGGAAAAGTCTGAACATACACCTCGAACCGATTACCAACTTCGTTCGACGCGTAGGCAATCGACCGGCCGTCCGGCGAGATTTGCGGATACACCTCATGGACCGGCGTCTCGACGTAAGGGCCGGGCTTTCCATCGCCGGACAAAGGCATGACCCACAGATCGGACGCCCCCTTGTTATCGACGACGCGATACACGAGATAGCGACCGTCCTGCGAAATGTCCTCGGGAGCCATGAGCAGGGCGAGATCGTTCTTGATGAAGAGTTCTTCCTGGCCTGCCCCATTCGAAGATTTTTGATAGATGTCGGATCTGCCCTGTGGGCCCATTGAAAACAGAATGCGCTGGCCATCCAGTGTCCACAGCGGAAAGCTTTCAAATCCTGCGTTGAACGTAAACTTTGTGGGTGAATTCTGCGCCATGTCGAGCATCCACAAATCTCCGGCGCCAAGAGACTCTGTTCTCGCCGCAGCAATTCGTTTTTCATCGGGCGACACGGACCATTCGCCCCAGGGTGCTTTGGGACCTATGGATTCGAGGCTTCTGCCGCTACGATCGAACCAGACGAACTGGCGTTGGGCATTGGTTTCGTTGCGATAAGCCAGCATCCCGTTCGCTGAGACGGTGAACGCCGCACGATTCAGCAACGTGTTGGTCTGAATCTGATCGGCCAGCGCTTGAGTTTCTCCGGAAATCTCAAGCCTGGATGCATCAAAACGGCGCGCCACAAGGGCGGTACCCGAAAGGTAGAGCAGATTTCCCGGAACCGCGTAGACCGCCGGGCTATTGGCTTCGACCAACCGCTTGCCTTCAGAGGCGCCCAGCGCTCGTACATGGATTCCGTTCTTCGCGGGATCCTCGCTGCGAGCGAGATATAGGAAGTGATCGCCGTCGGGAAGGAAGTAAGGAGCCAGATACTGCGTCACCTGTGGGTTCGCATCGCTCGCCAGATCCGACGCCGCGCCACCTTCTGATGAAACCCGGCGCAGGATTCTTCCATCCGTGAAGACGATCACGCCGTCGCGATTCCAGGTTCCACCGACGCCGCCGGCTGCGTCGGTGACTCTCTGCGCTGCCCCACCTGCGATGTTCACTTTCTTCAGCACATCCGAAGCAAAGAAGGCGACGAATCGACTGTCCGGAGACCAAAACGGATGGAGCGCCGCCTCGGTGCCCGGAAGATAACGCGCCGTGGCGGAATCGAACGGCCGGACCCAGATTCCCTGCAGGCCGTTTGGTGATATCGCCAGATAGGCCAGGTTCAGACCGTCCGGCGACAACGCGATGTGAGAGGTTGCCGTCGTTTCCGGAGTCTCGAACGTAAAGCGCATTGCCGGCTGCGTCACTGGAACACTCCGAAAATACGGAATGGCGAAAAACACCGTCGAAGCCAGCAGCACGAGAGCGAGACACCAGGCCAGAATCTCGCGAGCCGTTCTCCGTGGAGGCTGAGCCCGTTCGGGCGGAACAACGACCGAAGCCGGTATTGAGGTCGCGGCTGGCTTAGGCGCCGCTTCAGATTCGGCGATCCACTTCAACTCGCCGGCGAGATCTTTAGCCGATTGCCAGCGTTCGTCGGGATCCTTTTCAAGGCATTTACCGACAATTCGTTCCAGAGCCACTGGCGCCGCGGGCTGCACGCTTGTCAGCGGCGGCGGATCTTTATCGAGAATTCCAGCAACCACACTCGCCTGGCTCTTACCTTGAAAAGCTTTCCGGCCGGTCGCCATTTCGTAAATCAGCACACCGAGTGAAAAAATATCGGAACGAGGGTCCGCATCGCGACCTTCGAGCTGTTCGGGCGACATGTAGTGCAGCGTTCCCAACATTGCGCCCTGGACGGTCAGGTTCGATCCAGCTTCTGCGG
>Ga0137427_10000169_pt1 | contig 35796 bp, 27 predicted proteins | sample EasRivERMZT700_2_FD_102309 | JGI IMG/M metagenome (GOLD analysis project Ga0137427, IMG submission 102309) | Soil microbial communities from meander-bound floodplain in the East River, Colorado, USA - East River MetaG ERMZT700_2 | ecosystem: Environmental > Terrestrial > Soil > Floodplain ...
GCATCCTGGAGCTGTAGCAGGTTCCAAGGGTCCGGCTGTTCGCCGGTTAAAGCGGTACGTGAGCTGGGTTTAGAACGTCGCGAGACAGTTCGGTCTCTATCTGCCATGGGCGCAGGACAATTGAGTGGGGCTGACCTTAGTACGAGAGGACCGGGTTGGACGCACCTCTAGTGTACGAGTTATCACGCCAGTGGTAGTGCTCGGTAGCTACGTGCGGAAGGGAGAAACGCTGAAAGCATCTAAGCGTGAAACCCTCCACGAGATGAGTTGTCCCGGATCATAAGATCCCTAAAGGCTCCTGGAAGATGACCAGGTTGATAGGACGGATGTGGACATGTCGTAAGACATGAAGCTGACCGTTACTAATCTGCCGTGCGGCTTGACCATTGATTCTTTTGCTCGAACGGGTGCAACCCGTTCCGCCATCCGCAAGGATGGCGATCCTCACGCTGAACATGCGTGTGTGGTGACGAGAAACTACCGTTTGCAGGGTATTCAGTTGTTCCGCCTGCGTTCGCTTGGCCTTTCGAGCGAACTTCGGCGCGACAAGCTTGCCTCGCCGTAGCGCGAAAGCGCGAAGCGGGGCACGTGCCGCCGGGCAGATGTTTCGGCGCCACGATTGATGTCAAGTCTCGGCGCAGGAAACAGCGCCGAGCAGGTTTCCCGGTGGCTATAGGAGCAGGGTCACACCCGTTCCCATTCCGAACACGGAAGTTAAGCCTGCTACCGCCGATGGTACTGCACGGGTAACTGTGTGGGAGAGTAGGTCACTGCCGGGGATTTCTCACGAGGGCCGCGCGAACGCGCGGCCCTTTTTCTTTGTACACCGCCGGTCGCCCCACGGGCGGTTGACGCCCTCCTACGCCGTGTAGTAACGTCTCCACCTACAAAACGTAGGAGGGCGGCGCCGGGCCGCCGGAAACCACCAGCATGCCCGCCAAGCCGCCCGTCAGCGACGCCGAGCTCGAGGTCCTCAAGGTCCTCTGGGCGAAAGAGGCGGCGACCGTCCGCGACGTCGAAGCGGCACTCCGGAGGAACAAGCGGCGCCTCGCCTACAACACCGTGCTCACGCTCCTCACGCGTCTCCGCGACAAGGGCTACGTAGACGCCGACCGGGCCGGGACCGCGCACGTCTTTCGGCCCATGGTCTCGCGCGACGAGCTGCTGAACGATGGTCTCTCGGCGCTCGCCAATCGAATAGGCGACGGCACGGCGAGCCCGCTCGTTCACGCGCTCGTTCGCGGCCAGCGGCTGTCGGCAGAGGACGTCGCGTACCTCCGTAAACTGCTCGACGATCTGGAACGCGAGGGCTGACGCATGGTCGCGGGTCTCGTGCAGCACCTCGTCCTCGTCTGCGGCCTCGCGGCCGCTGTGGCGATCGCCTGCCGCACGATGCGCCTCGGCCCAGCCGGCCGGCACGCGCTGTGGCTGGTCGTCCTCGTGAAGCTCACCATGCCGCCGGTGCTGACGGTCCGCACACCGTGGGCGTGGTCGGATGTTCCCGTCATTGGTGAATTGCGCTGGACGCCGCCGATCCGCCCGAGTCTTTCGCAGGCGTCGGCATCTGAGCCAGCATCGCTGGCTGGCAGTACGCTGCGCGCCGAGCCTCCTCGTCCCGGCGCCGCCACCACGCCGCCGGCCATCACGGCCGCCGCGTCGGCCGCAACGACGGCAGCGCGCCCATGGCCTGCGGCGCCCGCGCGAGTGTTTCCGACCCTGCGGCTCGCGGTCGCGCTCTGGATTTCCGGCGCGATCATTTTTCTGGCCGTTCAGGCCGTCCGGATTCGCCGGCTGCGGCGCCTGCTGCGCCGATCGCACGCAGCCGGTCCAGGGCTGACCGTGCGCGCCGGGACGCTCGCGCGCCGCCACAACCTGGCGGCTGTGCCCATCCGCGTCGTGCCCGGACTGGCGTCCCCGCTCATCTGGTCGCTCCGCCGTCCGATGCTGCTATGGCCGGCCGAGCTGGCGCCGGATCTGTCCGACGCGTGCCTTGACGGCTTGATCGTCCACGAGCTCGCGCACGTGAAGCGCCGCGATCACTGGGTGAGCTGGATCGAGCTGGCCGCCGGCATCGCCTGGTGGTGGAACCCTCTGTACTGGTACGTCCGCGCGCAGGTGCGCGAGCATGCCGAGCTCGCGTGCGATGCGTGGGTGGTGCACACGCTTCCGCACGGCCGGCGCGCCTACGCGGAAGCGCTCGTCGCGGTTTGCGACATCGCGTCGCGCCGCGCCGTTCCCGTTCCTGCCATCGGTGTGAGCACCGGCAGCCGCCGAGTGCTCGAGAGGAGACTCGTCATGATCATGCGAGGCCACGTGAGAGCACGTCTCTCACGCATTGGCGCGGCGACAATCGCGCTGCTGATTGCCGCGACGCTGCCGGTCTGGGCGCAGCGCCCGCCGACGACGCCGCCCGCGCAGGCGCCGAAGGCTGTCGTGCCGCCCATCACGACGACGCCCGTCGAAATCGCGCCCGATTTCTCACGACCGATCACCACCACACGGCACGTGACGCCGGCCGCGACAACCGCTCCCCTGCCGGTCGCCCAGGTGGTTCAAGCACTGCCCACGGACGCGCAAAGAGTGATCGATCGCCTCGAGAACGACCAGGCGCAGACGCGCCGGGACGCCGAGGCCAAGCTGCAGCAGCAGCGCGCGACGGCGGTGCAGCAACTGCAAGCGCTGTTCGATAGCTACACGAAAGCCGGCCGTCAGGACGACGCCGCGGCGGTGCGCAGCCAGCTCCGGGCGCTGCAGTCCGAGCGTCGCCCCGATTTCTCAGCGACGCCGGCCCAGGCGCGCGCGCTGCCCACGACGCCGCCAGTCAATCGCACACGTGGCGGTGGCGATACGGTTCCGGCAGGAGCCCCAGTCAGCCTGATGGCCTATCGCAATCGAGTCGGCGAGACGGTCCCGATCACGGTGACGGGCAGCCGCGACGGCTCGATCTGGGGCACCGACGTCTACACGGACGACTCGTCGGTTGGTGCGGCGGCCGTGCACGCGGGCGCTTTGCAGGTGGGAGAAACGGCCTCGGTCCTGGTGATGATCCTGCCGGGCCGGGATTCGTACGGCGGCTCACGACAGAATGGGGTCAGCAGCCAAGACTACGCCGAGTGGGGTGGCAGCTACCGCATCGTCGGTGTGTCGGATGTGCGGAGCGGCCGCATCTCCACGACACCTTCCGCGCCTTCAGTGGCGACGACCTCAGGTCTGCCGCTCAGCCTCAGCGAATTCCGCGAGCACGTCTTCGAATCGTTCACGGCGTCCGTCGTCGGCTCGAATGACGGCGCGATTTGGGGGAGCGACATCTACACGGACGATTCCCCCGTGGCGGTTGCCGCCGTCCACGCGGGACTGCTCAAACCCGGCGAGCGCGGCATGCTCAAGATCACGCTGCTTCCCGGCCTCAGCCGCTACACGGCGGCCGAACGGAATGGTGTGAGCAGCTCCGAGTACGGCCGATGGGAGGGCAGCTACCGGATCGAGCGAGTCAAATGACCACGCTATGCTCTGGTGAGTGATCGTCTTCGTCACCGGCGCGACCGGATTTCTCGGCGGCGTGCTCGCGCGACAACTGGCGTCCGCCGGGCATCGAGTCCGTGCGTTGGTGCGGACGCCGGCGAAAGCCGAAGGGCTTGCCGCGCAGGGCGTCGAGCTGCACGCTGGTGACGTCACCGAGAAAGACACGATGCGCCGGCCGATGTCCGGCGCCGATGCCGTCTTCCACGTCGCCGGCTGGTACAAGATCGGCGTCCGCGACAAGCGTGACGCGTTTCCCGTCAACGTCGACGGCACCCGCAACGTCCTCGAGCTCATGCACGAGCTCGGCATAACGAAGGGCGTCTACACGAGCACGCTCGCCGTCAACTCCAACACGCACGGCCGTGCGGTCGACGAGACGTATCGCTTCGCGGGGACGCACGTCTCCGTCTACGACCAATCCAAGGCGGAGGCGCATCGCGAGGCGGAGGGCTGGATCGCACGCGGCCTTCCGCTCGTGATCGTGCAGCCGGGCCTCATCTACGGGCCGGGCGACACGAGCGGCGTCCGCACGATGTTCATCGAGTATCTCAAGCGCAAGATGCCACTCGTGCCGGCGAAGACGGCGTTTGCGTGGGGCCATGTCGACGACATCGCGCGCGGGCACGTGCTGGCGCTCGAGAAGGGCCAGCCGGGGCGCAACTACTTCGTCTGCGGTCCCGTGCACACGCTGGAGGATGCGTTGAAGATGTCGGCGGAGATCACCGGCATTCCGGCGCCGCGGCTGCGGGCGGGGCCCGGCGTGTTGAGAACGGCGGCCGCCGCGATGACCGTCATCGACAAACTCGTCGCGGTGCCGCCGGCCTACACGGCCGAGGGGTTGCGCGTGATCGCGGGAGTGACCTACATCGGCACGAACGCCCGCGCCCGCCAGGAACTGGGATGGACTGTGCGGCCGCTGCGCGAAGGCCTCACCGATCTGCTACGCCACGAGATGCGGCTGCTCGGCATGACGCCGCGATTCTGACCTCGTCGTCACCCGCCGACGCGCAGCTCGCACACCGCGTCCTTGCCCGACACGATCGTGACCTGCGCAGCCGTCACGACCAGGCGCTCGAGGACTGGAGCGCTCTGCCAGTCAGGCTCGGCATCGAGTACGGCGGCGACGAAGTAGTCACCGTCAGGGAGATTCGTCGTCTCGAAGGCACCGGTGTCGGCCACGCGGAGCTGTTGGACGCGGACGCTGCCCGCCCGGCGCGCGCGCTCGGCGGGAAACACGACGACGGTGTAGCGGGAAATCAGCTCGCCGGCGACGCCGCGTAGGGTGCCCGTGAGACGCGACGGATGGTCGGTGAGCGTCAACACCAGCGCCTGGACATCCTGACCTGGGCGCACGTCCATCGGCGTCTCGAGCACGTCCACGCCATCGGCCGTCGCAGCTCGCAGCCACCGCGAACGGCCCGAAGGACTACCTCCGTACGCGACAACGTACTTGCCCGGAACCACGCCCACGAGCCGGAACTTGCCTGTCGGCTCGGCCTGAATCGCGGGCGGCGACACGAATGCCGTGTTCCGAATCAAGACCCGCTGGCGTGACACCTCGAGCACGCCGGGTTCGGCGCCTTCAAAGACGAGCTGGCCGGACACGCTCACGCCGCGCTGCAGGTTCAGCGGAAGAGTGACGTCCTGGTTGCCGATGACGACTTGCGACGTCACCCACAGGGACGGCTCGCCGGCCTCGGACTCGCCGCGGGCCGCTGTGCGAATCGAGAGCTGTCCCGCCGACGGCGACGCCGACGCGTTCAGTGCGACCAGATCGTAGGTGCCCGGCACGAGGCCGGAGATCGTGTAGCGGCCCACTCGGTCGGTTCGCGCGCTGCGATCGTCAGACACGCGGCCTGTGGTCGCGCCGGCCGGTGTGGCCGTGACGCGCACGCCCGCCGCCGGAGCGCCGTACGGCATCGTCACGACGCCCTCGATGCGATGCGTCGCCGTAAGCTGCAGTTGGAGATCGATGCCGCTGCGTTCGTCGCCGGCCCCAACCGGGACGGGCACGGCCGCGGCCCGATCTGGCGTGCCCGGATAGAAGATCCGAGGCCAGATCCCGGTCGTGCCGCGATCCCTCCTCGATGAGTCGTCGGCCAACGCCGCACCGGTCCGCGCTTCCTCGATCGTGCGTTGCACCTCCCCAGGCTGCATCGCGCGCACGCTGTCGCTCGGTGCTGCGTTCAAACCGGGGAGAGTGGCGTCCACGACGAAACTGCCCGGCGAGAGGGGATACAGCCGGTACCGTCCGAGGTCGTCGGTCGTCGCCGTTCGCGCGACGGCGGTCCGGACGCCGGCGGGTCCGGCAATGACGACCGATCCCGTGACCAACGCGCCCTGAACGGGCTGGCCATCCTGATCGCGAACCGTGCCGGTGATGACGGCGCCCCTGGTGAGCGCGATCGTCACGTTCACGATGGGCTTCGTCTCCGTGATCGTGACGGATAACCCCGGCTGCCGCGGGCCGGCGCTGGCGAACGACGCGTCGACGAGCGGCAGCTTGATGGCGCTGAGCACGTACGCGCCCACCGGCAGGGACGTGAACGCGAAGCGTCCGCTGTCGTCAGTGCTGGCGGCGGCCGCCACGCCGCTGGCGTCAGAGAGCGTCACTTGCGCACGACGAACGGGTTGCGGCGACGATCCGTCCGTGACCACCACGCCGGCGATCGTCCCAGGGCCGACCGGCGGCCGGGCCGTCTCGTCGCGTGATTGTGGCGACAATGCGATCCAGAGCACGAGCAGCGACGCGACGCGTGAGGTCATGCGTTCACTTGTCTCCGCCGCCGGTCGCGCCAGCCGGTCGCGGCACCGTCTTCAGACTGACTGCCCGTCGTTCGCCGTCAGCCAGCGTCACGCGCGAGGCCACGCGAGCCAGACGATCGAGCACACGCGGATCTCTCCAGTCACCCACCGTGGCGGCACCGATCGCGACGACGAAGTACTCACCCGGCGGTGCTCCCTCGATGACGAACGCGCCTGCGTCGTCCGTCCGCCCCGCGCGAAGCCGGCGAGGCTGGGCGCTGCTATCGACCCACAGCGCCGGATCGGTGGGGAAGATCAGAACGCTCGCGTCGCCATCCGGCGCGCCGAGCGCGTCGAGTACCGGGCCCGACAGCGACGTCTGTCGGTTCGTCATCTGGACGACCACCTCCGACACGTCGCCGCTCGTGAGGTCGATCGGACTGTCCGCGACGTCGCGGCTCCCGAGCCAAGCGGACGCCATGGCCCACCGCGCGACGCCATCGACGCGCAGCACGTACTTTCCACCCGGCACGGCCTGCGTCGTGAAGCGGCCGGTCGCATCGATGGCCGCACGACCGAGCGTGCGTCCGCCCTCGAGCGCGCCGTTCGTCGCCGGCAGCAACCAGACCCACCCGCGAGTGATCTGCGCAGCCGTCGGCGCGGCGATGCCGCCGGCAAACTCCAGGCGGCCGCTGACTCGCAGGCCCGGCCGAAGGGTGACCGCAACGTTCGTGACGTCCGAGGAGCCGACACTGATCGGCTGAGCCGCCCAGAACGCCTGCTGCATCGGGCGAATCTCGAATGGCGATGGGGTCCGTGTGGCCTCGGCCTGAATCAGGTACTCGCCTGGCGGCACACCCGTCATCGTGAAGGTGCCGCTCTCGTCGCTTCGTCCGGTCGCCACCTCGATTGACAGGAATTGATCCGTCGCGAGTTCATCGGCGAATGCCGGCATGATGCGAACCGCCGTGGACGCAGCCGGACCGTCAGGCGTCGTGAGAGTGCCGCTCACCCGCACGGACCGCACGACACGCAGTTGCATCTGGACGCCGGTGCGCTCCTGGCCGGCCTGAAGTGCGATGACGTTGAGGCTCGACGGCGACGATGCTACCGGATAGAACGTCGCTTGATGAGTGACGGGACTGCCGGCGATCTCGCCGGCAAACGCCGACTGGCTGGCCGGCACGAACACGCAGTAGTCGCCGGGCTCGAGCGTGTTGACGCGAAACATTCCGCGATCGTCGGTCGTGTTGCTGCGTGAGCGGACCCACCGGCCGTGGCCGGCGACGATGCGGCGCCGCAGCGCGATCACAGTGACGCCCGCGGCCGGCTCGCCCACGTCGTCGAGGATTCGTCCCTCGATCGCCGCGTACTTCCACAGACCCACCGTGAGATTCGCGCGAATCTCGCCGTCACGCAGATCAACTGCCGACGTGACGCCTGAGGGCTCTCGGCGGCCAAGCGCACCCTCGGCGTAGCCGCGTTTTTCGGCGCGAACGAAATAGGTGCCGGCCGGCAGGCGATTGAAGACGAACGCGCCGTCTCGATCGACCAGCACGCGCTGTGGCGGGAACGGCGCCGTTGGCGCCGTCGTCGCGCGGCCGGGGACGGAGGACAGCCACACGATGACGTTGCTCAGGCCGGCGCCGGTGGTCGCATCGACGACGCGTCCGGCGACGAGTCCGGTCAGCGAGTGATCGGCGGCGACGGGCCCAGCTTGCGCCTGCGACCGGGCTGGCGGAGCCGTTTCCGGGCGCACGACCATGGCCGCAAGCACCAATGGAACGAGCAGGTACGTTGGGGGCCGTCTCATGACCGAGGGTGAAACGATTTTCCCTCGGATACGACGCTTGGGGGCCGTCTATTCCAACGGCTCAATCGCCCTGAGCGGACGACGCTCCCGCGCCAACTGCCAGTTCCGGCGCAGCTCCTCCACGTGGCGTTGGCGCCATTCGAGCACCAGACCCAGCGCGCGTGGTGGGAAGCCGCTCCTCGCCGCGCCCGTCTCGATGTTCACCGTGCACTGGTTCGTGCCCGAGAACGCGTAGAAGAGCGGAGCCACGCCCTCGTCGTAGCAAATCGCGATGGCGATCCCGAAGAAACGACTGATTTCAGGCATGGCCCTGCGGCACGACCGCCAGCGCCGGGTCGTGGTCGCCCTCGTTGGAACCAGCCGGTTCAGTGTCGAAGCCGGGCCGGACGAACTCCATCGCTCGGGGGAATCGCACAGCCACCGCACTGTCCAGATGGTCCAGCATATTGACCAGGCGCGCCGGAACCCCGTTGGCGGTCGCGCGTCCGACCTCCATCAGCACGCGCCACGCCGCGCGCGTTTCGGCGATCAATAGCCGCGCCATCTTGGCGGACCCGTTCGGGTCGCTCTGGAGCTCCGACGCATCGAAGTCCGACTCGAGCGTTCCGGACACCGCGCGATAGAGCTTGGCTGAGATCGATGTACTCAGGCACTCGATCGTCTCGAGTGCCTCGATCACGCCCGCGTCTCCGCGCGGCATCACGATCGGCCAGAGGGCGCGGGTGATGGGCCAGGCCGTCATCGCGTACTGCCGGCTGAGCGCAACGATGGGATCCGCCATGGCACGACGGTCACGCTCGTCGTGTTCACGGTCGTCGGAGGCGTCCTCCTCGGGTGTCTTGCTGAGATCCAGTCCCTGGCGCTCGGCGATGATGCGCACCAGATCAAATGCGCGGCCAATCGTTCGGCCCGTCGCCGTGGCCACGGATTCATGTGGATCGCCTGGATCGCTGGCTTGCGCCTGACGCGACTCGAGGTTGCTCAGGCACCGCTCCGAAAACCGGCAGCGTTCGCATCGCCGGTCGCAGTAGTTGTAGATGCCAGGGATCAGGTTCGGACTCGCCGCCCGTTCCATCAATCGGTCGAATTCTTGGTCGGTCATGCGGACCGATCGGTGCAAGAGCCCGGCCCAATCGCAACGCGCCCAATTCCTCGACAACCGCGAAAACGTTGCAGAAATTGCAATCTTCCGCGCCGGGCAGGATCGCAGAATCTGCGTACTCAGACTTTGTCGAGACTCGTGCGTCCTAACTGAGGCATGGCCAGTCAGTGGCTCACTTCGTCGCCGGCGCCTGTTGGGGACGGCACGCGGAAGCTTGGGCGAGCGCTCGGCATGTCTATCGCCGCACACGCGGTCGTCGTCCTCCTGCTCATCATCGGCATGAGCGTCCGGCCGACGCCCGTGGACACGAAGGCGCCGCCCATCAAGTTGAACGCGGTTTACATTCCCATCGCGGGCCCGCAGCGCGGTGGCGGCGGTCATCGGGGGCCCGCATCGGCCAAGGACCATGAAGTACCGCGGCACGAGCTGCCGAAACCTGCGCCCGTCGATCCCCAACCTGTTCGACCGGAGCCGCCGCGCGATCCACTTCCAACCATCGATGTCGCCATCGAAACGGACGCTGCGAAGATGCTGCGCGCCGCGGGTGTGGGCCCGGTATCGCTCGATCCGGGCGGTGGCGGACGTGGTCGGACTGCGGGATCCGGGGTCGACGACGGCCTCGGTCCGGGCAGCAGAGGCCGTTCCGGCGGCGGCGACAGAGGCGTCGGCAATGACGTCACGCAGCCGCGGCTCATCAAGTCGGTGGATCCGACCTACACACCCGAAGCTGACACGGAAGCTGTCCGGCAGCGTTGAGCTCGAGGCTGTCGTGCTGCCGAACGGCACGGTCGGTCAGATTCGCGTCGTGAAGTCGCTGGATCCCGGGCTCGACCAGCAAGCGATCATCGCCGCACGCCAGTGGTTGTTCGACCCCAGTACGCACCAAGGCAAGCGTGTCGAAGTCATCGTCAGGTTGATTCTCGAGTTTCACATCCGCTGATACCGCCTCGATGTAGGCTTCCGGGGCATGGCGACCTTCAGCGCTCCCGGCTTCGAAACCGACGATCTCCAGACCGGCCGTGAGGCCCTCCGGCGCTCCCTCGCCAACCATCTCGTGTTCACGATGGGCAAGGATCCGATCACCGCGACGACCCGCGACTGGTTCAACGCGACGGCCTACACGGTTCGCGAGCGGCTCATCGAACGCTGGATGGAGACAATGCGCAGCTACTACCGCGCGGATGCCAAGCGCGTGTACTACCTGTCGATGGAATTCCTGACCGGGCGCCTGCTGTCGAACGGCTTAATCAACATGGGCTTCTACGAGGCGTGCCGCGACGCGCTCGACGATCTCGAGCTCGGCATGGACGCCATTCGCGAGATTGAGGAAGATGCCGGCCTCGGCAACGGCGGCCTCGGCCGTCTCGCCGCGTGCTTTCTCGACTCGATGGCCACGATGTCGTTGCCGGGGTACGGCTACGGCATCCGCTACGAGTACGGCATGTTTCGGCAGGGGATCGAACACGGTGCGCAGGTCGAACATCCGGACAACTGGCTCCGGTACGGCAATCCGTGGGAGTTTCCACGGCCGGAAGTGATGTTTACCGTGAAGTTCGGGGGACGTGTCGTCTCGTTCGTCGACGAGCAGGGCGCCACGCGCATCCACTGGGTGGACACGGAGGACGTGATGGCCATGGCGTTCGATACGCCGGTGCCCGGGTACGGCACGGCCAGCGTCAACAACATGCGCCTGTGGTCGGCGAAGGCCACGCACGACTTCGATCTGAAGGACTTCAACGAGGGCAACTACATCAAGGCCGTCGAGCAGAAGAACGAGTCGGAGAACCTCTCGAAGGTGCTCTATCCGAACGACGCGACCGACAGCGGGCGTGAGCTGCGTCTGAAACAGCAGTACTTCTTTGTATGCGCGTCGTTGCAGGACGTCTTCCGGCGGTTCCTCGCGTATCACAAGAATCTGGACGAGTTGCCCGACCGCGTCGCCATTCAGCTCAACGACACGCACCCGTCGGTTGCGGTGGCCGAGCTCATGCGCGTCCTGCTCGACGTGCATCACCTGGACTGGGATCGCGCGTGGGGCCTCACACGCCGGACCATCTCCTACACGAATCACACGCTGATGCCCGAGGCGCTCGAGACGTGGCCCGTCAGTCTGGTCGAGCGGCTGCTGCCGCGGCACCTGCAGATCATCTACGAGATCAACAGCCGCTTTCTCAATGAGGTGCGCTTGCGCTTTCCGGGCGACGCCGATCGGCTGCGCCGCATGTCGATCGTGGACGAGACCAACGGGCGTCGGATTCGGATGGCGTTCCTCGCGATGGTCGGGAGCCATCACGTGAACGGCGTCTCCGCGATTCACACCGAGTTGATGAAGCAGACGACGTTTGCGGACTTCCATGCGCTCGATCCGAATCGCATCGTGAACGTCACGAACGGCGTCACACCACGGCGATGGCTGCGGGAGGCGAACCCGGGATTGTCGCGTCTGATTTCACGCCACATCGGCGAGGGCTGGGTCCGCGACCTGTCGAATCTCGACGCGCTCAGGCCGCTGGCCGACGATGCGGAGTTCCGCCGGCGGTTCCGCGAGGTGAAACTCGCCAACAAGACGCGGCTGGCGGCGGTGATCGGCACCCGGCTCGGCCTGACGGTCGATCCGTCATCGCTCTTCGACGTGCAAATCAAGCGCATTCACGAATACAAGCGCCAGCTCTTGAACGTGCTGCACGTGGTGACGCGCTATCAACGGATCCGCGAGGGCCGGCGGGACGGTCTCGTCCCGCGCACCGTCATCATCAGCGGCAAAGCGGCGCCGGGCTACGCGATGGCGAAGCTCATCATCCGTCTCGTGCATGCCGTCGCGGACGTCGTCAATCACGATCCGGCGATCGGCGCCCTCCTGAAGGTCGCGTTCATCCCGAACTACAGCGTGTCGAACGCCGAGGTCATCGTGCCGGCGTGCGATCTGTCGGAACAAATCTCGACGGCTGGCACCGAGGCGTCGGGCACCGGCAACATGAAGCTCGCGCTGAACGGCGCGATCACGATCGGCACCCTCGATGGCGCCAACGTCGAGATGCTCGAGGAAGTCGGCCGGGACAACATGTTCATCTTCGGGATGTCGACGGCCGAGGTCGCCGAGCGCCGCGCCGCGGGCTACAACCCCATCGAGGCGCGGCAGCGCGATCCGGAGCTGAATCACGTGCTGGACATGATCGGCGGCGGGTATTTCTCCACCGACGCGCCCGGCCGCTTCCGGCCGATCGTCGATGCGCTGACGACGGGTGGCGATCCCTTCATGTTGCTGGCCGACTACGCGTCGTACGTCGCCTGCCAGGAGCGCGTCGACGCGCTCTACCAGAATCCTGACGAGTGGGCGAAGCGCGCGATCTTGAACGTCGCCGGGATGGGGAAGTTCTCGTCCGATCGGGCGATCGGCGAGTACGCGGAGAGAATCTGGCACCTCAAGCCGGTCACACCGCCTGGCGTGTGACCCTTGCCGTTGCGGGCATCACCTGACGCTGAACGGCACGTCCCGTCTCGGCGAAATCCGCTCGCCCAGCTTGGCCTCGATGGTGAGCAGATATCGGCCCGTCGTGAGCGTGTCGAGCGGCAGCTTCAGCCGATAGTCCGACCCGCGATTCGACGAGAACTTCCCCGGCGCGAGCGCTTCAGTGACCTCGAACTTCGTCACGCCCTTGTCATCGAGCACTTTGATCGTCAGTGCGACCGGCGCCAGCGCGGTCTCGCGGCCCTGATAGACCTGAAAGAAGGCCGAGATCGCGTCATCCTGCCCAAACGTCCGCGACGTCGACGGCACGATGGGCACGACACCGGCGAACGCGGCCGGCAGCGGCACGGCCTCGGTCGGATCGCGGCCCATGACGACGCCGGAAATCGTGATTGCGCGCGCTGCGAAGTCGGGAATCTCGAGGTTGTAGAACACGCCGCCGATGCGATCCGTGCGGCCGTCGTGCGCCGTGAGCCACAGCTCGTACTTGTCGGGCGCGACGTCGAGCCGGGAACGAAACGTCGTCGAGACGCGGCTGACGCCTGGCGGTACCGGCACGGCTGTCTTCGCCCTGACGTCGTACTTCGGGTCGCCCGACGCATACGCGACCGTGCGCAGCTCGAGGTCTTCCATTCCGGTCAGCGGCAACTCGGTGACGGCGTGCGTGAGGTCGACGGTCGTGAGGAGCGCCACGCGGCCGCCGGGCTGCGCGAACGCCGCGACCGCCGTCGTCATCGTGATGTCCGAGCTCGGCAGCATGTTCTTCACGCTCGCCGGTGCGCGCGGCACTTCGGGATTTCGCGCTTCACGCGAGCCCGGCTTCGGCGGTGGCTTCGGCCGCATGTATCCAGACCGGGTTCGGATCGTGTACTCGCTGTGCTCCGGGATCTTGACCTCGATGCGCCGGAACTTGCCGTCCGACGTCGGCCGTGACGTGTTGAATCCGATCAGGTAGTACGAGTTGTTCTCCGCAAAAATCTGCTCGACGGCCGAGCCGAGGTCGTTCGTGTCGTAGAACGCTTGACCACCCGAGCCGTTGGGACCGCTCATCGGCGGGAAGGTCGCCCGCTGGCCGCGACCGATGGTCGGCGGCGCCACGGCGAGCCCGGACACGTTCAACGTGTAGATGGGGACGCGCGGGAGGCCGATCGGATCGAGCATCGCGCCGCCCGCGGCCGGCGTCGTGCGCGTGACCACGCGCCCCGTGTCCGGGATGCGGTACGACGGCGGCGGGCAGCGCGGGATTGTCCTGTAGTCGAGCGGCGCGGTCGAGGTGATGTGGATGATCGCTTTCGTCGGCTGCGGCGACATCGCCATCAGCGTCTGCAAGTCGTACAGCATGTACGACGGCACCATCGGCAAGCATCCGCCTTCGGTGATCGGCTTGAAGCGCGCGATCTCCCTGGAGAGCTCGTCGCGATTGTCCGTGAACCGCTGGATGGGAATCGCGTCGTGCGTCAGAGCCACCGCCGCCAGATCGTGGACGCCCAGGCTATCCACAATGCGTTGTGCCGTGGTCAGTGCGTTGTTAATGGCCCATCGATCGCTCACGTTGCCACCGCCCGCGGCGCAGCAGCGCAGGTCGTCCATGACGATCGCGATGAGCCGGCGATCGACCAGGTCGTTCGTGGCCGTGTCGATCGGCACCGCGCGCGCCCACACCGGCGGCGGGGGCTCGTCGTCCATCGAGATCTCGCGGGCGTCGATGATCGTCTGCGGCTTGCCGTCTTCGAGGACGGCGAAGTCGGCTTTCGTGAGACCGTGCACGGGCCGGCGGTTCTTGTCCAGCACCGAGACTTCGAATTGCACAGCGTCCACGCCCGCGCGGAAGATCGGGGGCGCCTGCTGGGGCGGAGGCGTCGGGGCGGGCGGCGGATTCTGCGGCGACACCGCCCACAAAACACCGGCCACCGCCAGCGCGGCGGACAATCGCATGGTCAATCTCTGGCAGGAACTGGCATCGCCATCTTACCCCGCGTTCCGCTCCGATGTCGCGATATGCTGCTTGGGAAACGTGAGTGGAGGTTGTCTGTCGATGAAGAAGATGAAGACGACGTTGGCGTGTGGTGTGGTCCTGATCCTCGGTATGACGGCGGCCGGGTGTCAGCTCTTTGGCCCCAAGATCAAACCGCCAACCCTCCAGTTGGCTAGCGTGAAGTACGCGAGCACGGGTCTGACGGGCGCGAAGCTCAACATTGCGTTCAACGTCCGCAACGTGAATCCCACGCCGCTCGTCGTCGAAAACTTCCGCTACGAGCTCACCATGAACGACACGGCGCTCGGGAGCGGCTTCTATTCGACGCGGATGGAGCTGGCCGGCATGGCCGAGCAGAAGGTGACGTCGGTGTTCGATCTTGGCTATCTGAAGATGCCCGCCGCGGTGCAGTCGCTCTTTCAGCAGGACAAGGTGCAGGCGCGCGTGCACTGCAAGTTCTACCTCGCGGGCGGCCAGACGCTGAGCTACACGACCGTCGCCGACGTGAGCATCGAAAAATAGGCGGACGCCCAGGCGTCCGCGACAGACGTAGGGGCGGGCTTTAGCCCGCCCCTTTTCTATTTCCCGCCGATCGCGATGATGTTCTTCGCCGTGCGGAAGTAGATCGCGCCCTCGGAAATAGCCGGCGTCGCCATCGTGATGTCGCCGAGCGAGTTGGTGGCCTGGAGCTCGAACGTGGACCCGGCCTTGACGACGTACACGTCGCCCTCTTCACTCGTGAAGAAGACCTTGCCGTCGCCCGCCACGAGCGACGATGTGAACGCCATCCCGCCGTTGCCGGCGCGGCTCTGATAGGCGCGCGTGCCCGTCTTCGCATCGAAAGCACTGAAGGCGCCGTTCGTCTTGGAGACGTAGAGCAGGTCCTTGTAGAGCACCGGCGTGATCAGGTACCCGCCGTCACGCGGCATGCTCCAGACGATGTTGCCGTTCGACGTTTCGCCGGTCTTGAGCGAGATGTCACCGGACGCGGTTTCCTTCACGGCGTAGATGGGCGACTGCGGGCCGTGCGCGTTGGTGAGGAAGACCAGGCCGAAGCCGACAATCGGCGTCGGCACGGGGATGTCGCCGCCGCCGTTGATCTTCCAGATTTCCTGCCCCGTTTTGAAGTCGTACGCGCCCATGTGGCGCCAGCCGTTCACGAGAATCTGCGTGGTGCCGCCGACCTGATGCATCGTGGGCGAGCCGAATGTCGGCACGTCTTTCCGCTCCACGCGCCAGATCTGTTTGCCCGTCTTCAGATCCAACGTCGCGAGGAACGAGCCCTTCTGCACGTCGGATTGGATGACGACCACGCCGTTGTGAATGACGGGCGAGCTCGAGAACTCCCATTGCGCGGTTGGGTCCATGTACCAGCCGGCATCGAGCAGGCCGAAGTCCTGCTTCCACAACTGACGGCCTGACATGTCGAACGCGTAGAGGCCCTCGGATCCGAACATCGCAACCAACGTCGTGCCATCCGTGGCCAGCGTCGTGTTGGCGTGCGTGGACTTCGTGTGGCGTTTGACCTTCGGCACGCCGGACACGATCGTCTTCTCGAGCGTGACCTTGCCCGACTTCTTGTCGAGGCAGAACAGCTTCCACGTGTGCGGTGTGTTGTCGTCGACGGACTTCACGTCGCCGTAGATACCGATGCGCAAACCTGCGTCCGTCTTGCCGCTCGTGGCCGTCGTCAAGCAGAGTCGGTTGCCCCACACAATCGGGCTCGAGTGGCCGAGGCCCTCGATCGGCGTCTTCCATCGCACGTTTTCGCCCGTGGACACATTCCAGGTCGTCGGCAGCGCAAAGCCGTCGGCGACACCGGAGGCTTTGATGCCGCGGAACGATGGCCAGTCCACGCCGGGCTTGGGATCGGCGCGCCACGCTGAGAGTGTGACCGCGAGCGCGCACGCGACGGACAAGGTCGTGAAGCAGATGCGTCTCATGGCTTCTCCTTATAGGAATTCCGTGGCCAGCCGCTCACCAATCATCGCAGTGGCGGCGTGCGTCTGGCAGTTCACCGACACGGGCATGACCGACGCGTCCGCTACCCAGAGGCCTTCGACACCGCGGACGCGTAGCTGCGGATCGACGATGGCCTCGGCGTCGCGGCCCATGCGGCACGTGCCCACCGGATGGAACATCGTATCCGCCACGCGCCGAATGTAGGCACGGACTTCGTGTCCCGTCCGCACGGCGTCGCCGGGATCCGTGGCGGCGCCACGGAGCGTGGTATAGGCGCGGGTCCCCGCGAGCGCCCGCGCGATCCGAACGCCCTCGACGAGAGCATCGACATCGGCCGGCTCGGCAAGGTAATTCGGTTGAATCAGCGGTGCCGCCATCGGATCGGCGGACCGCAGCGAGACGCGCCCGCGACTCACCGGCCGGCTCAGCGCAACCGTCAGCGTGATCGCCGGATCGGGCGTGTCGATGCCGCGCCCGACGTAGAACTGCAGATCCGGCGGTCGAGGCGTCGCGCCGCGCTGCGACCACGTGAGCAGGCCGGCGGAAACTGACGAGGGCGCGAACGGCGCGCGGGCGGCCCAACGCACGGGCACCCGCGGATGATCGTGCAGGTTGGCCCCGACGCCGGGCCGATCCATGCGCACGGCAATGCCGTGTGCGCGCAACGCATCAGCGGGTCCGATGCCGGACAACATCAGGATCTTCGGCGTTCCGATCGTCCCGGCCGACAGAATCACGCCGCGCCTCGCGCGGACATCCGCGGCGGCCGTGGGCCGGGCGCATGCGACGCCCGTCGCGCGCGTGCCCTCGAACAGAAGGCGCAGGACGTGCGTGTTCGGCCACACCGTGAGATTGGGGCGGGCGATCACCGGCGTCAGAAAGGCGGCCGCGGCCGAGTGCCGCCGTCCGGCGCGGATGTTCTTCTGGTAGAAGCCGGCGCCGTTTTCCTGCGTGGCCCCGCTGAAATCCCAGTGAGGGTTCGCGGCATATCCAAGGTCGCGCGCCGCCTCGAGAAACGCCAGGTGCCCGGCGTGCGGGTCGGTCTGATCCGTCACCGCCTGCCGGAAATGACTCCGGGGATCATTTTCGGACGCGGCGCCGTGAAAGTCAGACGCGCCCCGCGAGTTGTCCTCGATGCGGCGGAAATGCGGCAGCACGCTGGCGTAGTCCCAACCCGCACCACACGTCTCCGCCCATCCCGCGAAGTCGAGCTGATGCCCGCGCACGTACGCCATCGCGCTGATCGTCGTCGACCCCCCGTACGCCTTGCCCCGAGGCCATCGAATCGATCGCCCGCCCAGGCCGGGGACAGCCTCGATCTGATAGTTCCAGTCGAGGGCGGTCCCGAGCAGCGTCGTCCATTTGCCGGGGAGTTGAATGAGGGGATCCACGTTCGGTCCGCCCGCTTCGAGGAGCAGGACGCGCACGGACGGATCCGCCGTCAAGCGATTGACGATGACGCAGCCCGACGACCCGGCGCCAATGACGACGTAGTCGAACTCGTCGTCGGGGGCGTTGAACTTGGGGGCTGACGTCACGATGCCTGCCATCATGGCTGTTCCGGCATCGTGAAGAAACTGTCTACGAGTACGTGGCATGAGCGGATGTGGACAGACCGATCGGCAGGCGGCCGAACGCGAATGCTACGCATCATAATAAGAGACAAGCTCATGAGGGGGATGAAGGACGTGAAGAAGAGCGCACCGATTCTGCTCGCGGGCATCGCGATCGTCGCAGCATTCTCGACTCCGAGCGCAGCCCCGCCCGGAGGCAACTGGCCGCAGTTTCGCGGACCGTCGCGGAACGGCGTGTCGGCCGAGACGGGGCTCTTGCAGAGCTGGCCGGCGGCTGGACCCGCGAAGCTCTGGTCGGTGCCAGGGCTCGGCACAGGCTTTTCAAGTGTCTCGATTGCGAACGGTCGCATCCTGACGATGGGCGATCGCCGTGATGGCCAGTACGTCATCGCGCTCGACGAGGAGACCGGTAAACAGCTCTGGGCCACACGCGTCGGTGGCCGGCACGACGATGCGGACTTTCCGGGGTCGCGCGGCACGCCGACGCAAGATGGTGCACTCGCGTACTCGGTGACGACGGACGGCGAGCTGGTGGCCATCGAGACGGCGACCGGCACCGTGCGGTGGCGCCGTCACCTCGAGCGTGACTTCGGCGGCATGATGATGTCCGGCTGGCGATGGGCGGAGTCACCGCTCGTCGACGGCGATCGCGTCCTGGTCACGCCCGGCAGCCCGCGCGCTATTATCGTGGCGCTCAACAAGCTCACCGGCGCGGACATCTGGCGCGCGACGACGCCGCGGCTCGGATCTGCGGGAAGCGACGGCGCGGGCTATTCGTCCATTGTCATTTCCAACGGCGCCGGCGTGAAGCAGTACGTCCAGATGACGGGACGCGGGCTCGTCTCGGTGCGCGCGAGTGACGGCCAGTTTCTCTGGGGCTACAACCGCGTGGCCAACGACGTCGCCAACATCTCGATGCCGGTCGAGAGCGGCAACTTCGTCTTTGGATCCACGAGCTACGGCACCGGCTCGGTGATGCTCGAGCTGTCACCGGCCGCAAACGGCGGCGTCACGGCCCGCGAGAAATATTTTCTTGACGGCGGCACCTTCCAGAATCACCACGGTGGCTTCGTGCTCGTCGGCGAGTACCTCTACGGCGGTCACGGTCAGAGCAACGGCTTCCCGAAGTGCATCGAGTTCGCCACGGGCAAGATGATGTGGGATCAGCAGCGGGGACCGGGTCAGGGATCGGCGGCCATTGTTGCCGCCGACGGGCGCCTGTATTTCCGGTATCAGGACGGCACGATGGCGCTCATCGATCCGTCGCCGACGGGCTTCAAGGAGATCAGCCGCTTCACGATCCCCGGTCCTCGTACTTACAGTTGGGCGCACCCCGTCATCGCAGCAGGCCGGCTCTACCTCCGCGAGCAAAACAATCTGAACGTCTACAACATCAAGCGGTAAGATCTGTCCTGACCATGCTGAACATCACCGGTCGTCCCACCTCCTCAGGTCTCGTCCGTTCGACTCGGCTGCTGGCCGGCGTGTTGGTGCTGGCGGCGTCAGCGGCGGTGCTGTCTGCCAACGACTGGCCTGAATGGCGTGGCCCGAATCGGGACGGCGCATCGGCGGAAACCAACCTGCCAGCGCGGTGGTCTCCCGCGGGTGAGAACGTCGCGTGGTCGCTCCCGTTCGGCGGACGATCGGCGCCGGTCGTGTTCGGTGGCCGCGTGTATTTGCAGACGACCGTTGGAGATCTCGCCAATACGCAGGAACGGCTGGTGGCGATCGACGAGCCGTCGGGCCGGATCCTCTGGGAGAAGCATTTCAGCGTGTATATGAGCGATGTGCCCCAGGGCCGCGCGGCGTGGGCGTCCCCGGCCGTCGATCCAGCGACGGGCAACATCTATATGTTCACCGTCGCGGCACAGCTCATCGCCATGGCGTCCGACGGTCGCGTGCTGTGGGATCGCTCGCTGCCCGAGGAGTACGGCGCGATCACGACGCACGGTGGACGCACGACGTCGCCCATCATCGAGGGCGACATGGTCATCCTCAACACCCTGATTCAGAACTGGGGTCCCGACCTGGGGCGGCCCGGGAACCGCTACTTCGCCTTCGACAAGAAGACGGGCCAGACGATCTGGGTCGCGTCGCCGCAGGGCCGGCATTACGACACGAACTACTCGACGCCGATCGTGGCCGACGTGAACGGCCAGCGGCTGCTGATGGTCGGCGGCACCGACGGCGTGTTCTACGGGCTGCAGGTCAACACCGGCAAGACCGTGTGGTCGATCGAGGTCAGCAAGCGCGCCATTCTCAACAGCATCCTCTTCCGCGACAACGTCGTCTACGTCACGCACGGCGAAGAGAACATCGACACGACCGAGATGGGCATGGTCGCCGCGGTCGACGCGACCGGGACCGGCGTGCTCACGGGTGGATCGGTGAAGTGGGTAACGCGCGGATTCCTCCCGACCTACGCGTCGCCGGTGATGGATCGCGAGCGGCTCTACTCGGTGGACAACAGCGCCATTCTGGGCGCGTTCGACCTCGCGACCGGCAAGCAACTGTGGACGAAGACGCTCGGCACGCAGCAGCGCGGATCGCCGGTGTTCGCCGACGGCAAGCTCTACGTCGGCACCGACAACGGCCACATGTACATCCTGCGTCCCTCGGCCACCGGCGTGGAGGTCCTCGATGACGATCTCATCGGTGGCCAGAATCCGGAGCCGATCACAGCGTCGCCGATCGTCGCGAACGGCCGGGTGTACGTCACCACCAACGAACCGCCGACGAATCCTGGTGGGCGCGGGCACTTCTACGCGATCGGGACTCTGCGAAGAGCAGGTACGACGGGTACGACGGGTACGACAGGTACGACGGGTGCCGTGGCCCACGTGCAGGTGTTTCCGTACGAGTCGCTGCTCGATCCGGGCGCGAAGCAGGCGTTCACGCTGAAGCTGTTCGACGCGAAGGGCAACTTCATTCGCAGTGAACCGGCGGCTGGTGCCGCGTGGACGTTGGATCTGCTGCAGGGCACCGTCGGGCCGGACGGCAGCTACACGGCGCCGGCGAATGGCTCAGCCGGGTTCGTCAAGGCGACCGTCGGCGGCGTGACCGGGCAGGCGCGCGTGCGCGTGATGCCGTCGCTGCCGCTGTCGTACGACTTCACCGGCGCCACCGCGCCGATGCCGTGGTGGACGGCGAATCAGAAATCGACAATCGGCCAAATCGACGCCGACAACGTGCTGGTGCGGCCCCGCGACGACACCGTCGGCCGGCGCGCCCGCATCATCATGGGCAAGCCAAACTGGGCGAATTACACGATCGAGGCGGACGTTCGGGGCACCGAAGCGCGGCGTCAGCGCGGCGACGTGGGCCTCGTCAACCAGCGGTACGTCCTCGCGCTCTTTGGCAACAGTCAGAAGCTCGAACTGCATCCCTGGGTGGCGGCCGATGAGATGACGGTGCGGGTGCCGTTCACCTGGGCTCTGACCACGTGGTACCGCATGAAGCTGCGCGTCGAGAACCGGACGGATGGGACGACGCTGGTGCAGGGCAAGGTGTGGAAGAAGGGCGAGCCGGAGCCGGCCGCGTGGACGATTGAGAAGATCGATCGCATCCCGCACCGCCAAGGCGCCCCGGGCGTCTACGGCGACGGCTACTCCGACGTGCAGTACGACAACTTACGCGTCTACGCGAACGCGTCAACGGTGAATCGATGAAGAAGATTGCGCTCATCATGGTCGTGCTCTCGGTGCAGACCGCGTCGGCCCGCGCCACCAAAGGCGTCACCGACTGGCCGATGTGGGGCGGCTCGCCGGACCGCAACATGGTCTCCGATGCCACGGGCCTTCCGACGACGTGGGACGTGAAGACCGGCAGGAACATCAAGTGGGTCGCCGCGCTCGGATCGCAGAGCTACGGCAACCCGGTCGTGGCGGGCGGCGTCGTGCTCGTCGGCACGAACAACGAAGCCGTGCGAGATCCGAAACAGCCGGGCGATCGCGGCGTGCTGATGGCGTTCCGCGAGTCGACCGGTGAGTTCATGTGGCAGGCGGCCTACGAAAAGCTCACGTCCGGCCGCGCCAACGACTGGCCCTTCCAGGGCATCGCGTCGTCGCCGCTCGTGATCGATGGCGTCGCGTACTTCGTGTCCAACCGCGCCGTGGTCATCGCCGCGGACATCCAGGGCTTTCACGACAACGAAAACGATGGCGCCGTGAAGGACGAGAAGCTGACCGGCAAGAACGATCCGGACGTGATCTGGACCTTCGACACGATGGAGGAAGTCGGCAACTTTCCGCACAACCTGGCGAACTCGTCGCCCGTCGCGCATGGCGACCTCTTGTTCGTCTCCACCGGCAACGGGCAGGACGAGAGCCACGTCAATGTGCCGTCGCCGCGGGCGCCCGCGATCATCGCCCTCAACCGCACGACCGGGAAGATCGCGTGGGAAGACGCCTCGCCGGGGGACAAGATCCTGCACGGTCAGTGGTCCACGCCGTCCGTCGGCAGCATCGGCGGCGTCGTCCAGGTGGTCCACGGCCAGGGCGACGGCTGGGTGCGGGGCTACGAAGCCGCGACCGGCAAGAAGCTGTGGGAGTTCGACACGAACCCGAAGGACGCCATCTGGCCGAAGACGCGCAACGAAGTCATCGCGACGCCCGTCATCGCCGACAACGTCGTGTACATCGCCAACGGTCAGGATCCGGAACACGGTGAGGGCGTCGGGCACCTCTACGCCATCGACGGCACCAAGCGCGGCGACATCACCACATCGGGAATGCTCTGGCACTACGACGGCGCCGCCGACAAGGAAAACATCCGCCGATCGATTTCCACGGCGTCGGTCAAGGACGGCCTCGTCTACTACCCCGACTTCAGCGGCTTCCTGCATGTCCTGGACGCGAAGACCGGCAAGCGCGTGTGGAAGCACGACATGTTCGCCGCGATGTGGAGCTCGACGATGATCGCCGACGGCAAGGTCTACCTGGGCGATGAAGACGGCGACGTGGCCGTCTTCCAGCACGGCCGCGAGAAGAAGATCCTGGCCGAGAACAACATGGAGAGCTCGGTCTACTCGACGGTCATCACCGCGAACGGCGCGATGTACGTGATGACGCGCAACAACCTCTACGCGATTCAGCAAGGCGCGCAGTTGAAACGATAATCGGGTAATTGGTAATCGGGGAATCGATAACTGAGAATCGAGAATCGGCAATCGAGAATCGGGGAATCGATGCGCGCGATCGTTGCTACCGTTTTCCTGTCCGTCTCCGCGCTAGCGCAGTCGGCGCCGCCTGCCGCCTGGCCCCAATTCCGCAACAATCCGGCGCTGACCGGCGTGGCGACATCGCCGCTCCCGGCGTCCTTGCGCGTGCTCTGGACGTACGACGCGGGGCAGCCCGTCGAGTCGTCGGCGGCCGTCGCCGGCGGCGTGGCCTACGTCGGATCGATGAGCGGCGAGCTCATCGCGCTCGATGCCGCCACGGGCACCTTGAAGTGGAAGTATCGCGCGACCGCCGGGGAGGACGGCATCGGCGCTTCGTCGCCGGCCGTGGCCGGCGGCGTGGTCTACGTCGGCGATCTCGTGGGCGTCGTCCACGCGGTCGACGCGGCGACCGGCAAGGCTCGATGGACGTACAAGACCGGCGGTGAGATCAAGTCGTCGCCCGTCGTCGTTGGCAGTCGCGTGCTGATCGGATCGTACGACGGGCACTTGTATGCCCTCGACGCCGCGACCGGCCGTGTGGCGTGGAAGGTCAAGACGGAGAATGCCGTGCATGCGACGCCGGCGATCTGGAATGGCGTCGCGTACTTCGGCGGGTGCGACGAACTGTTCCACGGCGTGCGCGTTGCGACGGGCGCCGCCGCCGCCGGCGAGTTGAGACTCGACGCCTACACCGCCGCCTCGCCCGCCATCGCCGCGGGCGTCGCGTACTTCGGGACCTTCGCGAATGACGTCGTCGCGGTGGACATCGCGGCGAAGCGCGTCAAGTGGCGCTTCGAGGATCCCGATCGGCAATTCCCCTTCTACTCGTCGGCGGCCCTCTCCGGCGGTCTGGTCGTGATTGGCGGCCGCGACAAGGCCGTCCACGCCATCGACGCCGCGACTGGAAAAGGGAAGTGGAAGTTCTTGACGGGCGCGCGCGTGGACTCGTCGCCGGTGATTGCCGGCAACCGCGTGGTCGTCGGATCGAGCGACGGAAAGCTCTACGTGCTGGATCTTGCGACGGGCACGAAGGTGTGGGAGTTCGAAGCCGGCGCGGCGATCACGGCGTCACCCGCGATCGTCGGCGGCCGAATCATCATTGGCGACACGGATGGACGAATTTATGGGATTGGTGGATAGGCTCTCTGGTTGCGTCGCCCTCGCGGGACTGGCTGCCATCGCGGCGACGCACGCAGCCGTCCCCGCCGATGCGGACAAGTACTGGGGTCAGTGGCGCGGACCGCACTCGACGGGCGTGTCGAAGGTCGCCACCCCGCCGGCCGAGTGGAGCGAGACGAAGAACGTCCGGTGGAAGGTCGCGATTCCGGGCCGCGGGTCGGCGTCGCCCGTGGTCTGGGGCGATCGCGTGTTCGTCACGACGGCAATTCCGGCGAACGGCGACGTTCGGGCGGTGTCGGGCGTGACGAACAAGTTCGTCGTGATGGCGATCGACCGCAAGACGGGCAAGACCGTGTGGGAGCGCATCGCGCGCGAGGAAGCCCCGCACGAGAACGCGCATCCGGAGAACGGCACGTATGCGTCGCCATCGGCCGTCACCGATGGCGTGCACGTGGTCGCGTCATTCGAGTCGCGCGGCCTCTACGTCTACGACATGAACGGCACGCTCGTCTGGCAGAAGGATCTTGGCGACAAGCGCATGCGAAGCACGTTCGGCGAGGGCTCGACGCCCGCGCTGTACGGCAACACGCTCGTCACCGTCTGGGATCATCAAGGGCAGTCGTTCGTCGTCGCGCTCGACAAGCGCACGGGCGAGGAGAAGTGGCGGCAGAACCGCACCGAGATCGACACGTGGGCGACGCCGCTCGTCGTCGACGTCGGCGGCAAGCCGCAGGTCATCACGGGCGCGATGAACCAGATCACGAGCTACGACCTCACGACGGGCGCGGTCGTCTGGCACACCGCGGGCCTCACGATGAACGCGATCCCGTCGCCGGTCTTCGAGAACGGCACCGCGATCCTCATGAGCGGCTTCCGGGGCAACAGCCTGAAGGCGATCAAGCTCGCGGACGCGAAGGGCGACATCACCGGCACCAGCGCGATTCAGTGGACGCTCAACCGCGACACGCCGTACGTGCCTTCGCCGCTGCTTTACGACGGCGTGCTCTATTTCCTCAAGTCGAACAACGGGATCCTGTCGGTGTTCAACGCTGTTGACGGAACGCCGCACTATCAGGTGCAGCGACTCGACGCCGTGCCCGAGGTCTTCGCCTCGCCAGTCGGCGCCGCCGGCCGTGTCTACATCGTCGGCCGCGACGGCAAGACCGTGGTCCTCAAGCACGGCAAGACGTTCGAGGTGCTGCACGTCAACACGCTCGAGGACGGCTTTGATGCCTCCCCGGCGCTCGTCGACGGTGAAATGTTCATGCGGGGGTACAAGCACCTGTACTGTCTGGCGGGGAGCTAGGAAGAAAACCGATACCGGGTGTCGGTTTTTTTAAAAACCGACACCCGGTATCGGTTTTCTTCGGTATCTTCCCCGCATGGCCACCTCGCCCTCGAAGCGGCGCCGGCGCCGGACGTTCCTTAAACAGATTCCCACGACCATCGCGGCGGGGTTCGCCGCGCCGGCCGCGCTGCGCGCGGGCGCCCAGGCGCCTGCGGCGCCGGCAGCGCAAGCGGGAGGCGTCTCAATCGACACCCTCGCCGCCGCCCAGCAAGTGGCCGCCGTCACGCTCCCGGCCACTGAGCTCGAGTCGGCGCGCCCGCTCGTCTCACGCAACCTGAACAACATCGCGGCCGTTCGCAACGTCGCGCTACGTCCGGAGATCGAGCCCGCGTTCTCGTACCGGCCGCCGCGGCCGCAGATGCCGGCGCGTCAGGCGTCGGGCCGCGCGATTCGCCCGGCACCGACGCCCGGCACGAAGACGTTGCGCATCGAGGACCTCGCCTTTGAGCCCGCCATCGCACTCGCGTCGCGGATTCGCGCGCGACAGATCTCTTCCGTCGATCTCACGGCGATGTACCTCGACCGGCTGAAGCGCTACGACGGCAAGCTCTTCACCGTCGTCACGTTCACCGAAGAGCTCGCGCGCGCGCAAGCCGAGCAGGCCGACGCCGAGATCCGCGCCGGCCGCTACCGCGGGCCGCTGCACGGCATCCCGTACGGCATCAAAGATCTGTTCTCTGCGAAGGGGATTCCTACGACGTGGGGCGCGAAACCGTTCGAGAACCAGACGTTCGACTACGACTCGACGGCCGTCACCCGGCTGCGCGAGGCCGGCGCGGTGCTCGTCGCCAAGCTCTCGACCGGCGAGCTGGCCATCGGTGATCTCTGGTTTCGTGCGCGCACGCGCAATCCCTGGAATCCTGAACGCGGCGCCAGCGGTTCGTCGGCCGGACCGGCCTCCGCCGCGGCGGCGGGGCTGGTCGGCTTCGCCGTCGGCACGGAAACGAACGGCTCGATCATCCTCCCGGCGTCGACGTGCGGCGCCGTCGGGCTGCGCCCGACCTACGGTCGCTCGAGCCGCTACGGCTGCATGACGCTGCGCTGGACGCTCGACAAAGTCGGCGTCATCGCGCGATCGGTCGCCGACACGGCGCTCGTGCTCGAGGTGCTGCACGGTCCCGACGATCGCGACGACACCGTCGCCGACCTCCCGTTTGCGTGGGACGGCGGGCGAGACGTGAAGGGCGTGCGCGTCGGCTACATCGAATCAGAGTTCAACGCGCCGGCGGCGAAGCCGCTCGCCGACATGGTGCTCGAGGTCTATCGCAAGGCGGGTGCGACGCTCGTGCCGATCGCGATGCCGGACCTGCCGTCCGCGGCGGTGTACGCGCTCCTCAACGCCGAGGCGGGCGCGATGTTCGACGAGCTGGTCCGGACCGGCGCCATCAACGATCTGGCCGACAAGGGCGCGAACGGCCGCGCGAACCAGCTGCGGGCCGCTCGCTTCATTCCGGCCGTCGACTACATCCGCGCGCAGCGCGTGCGGACGCTGATCACGCAGCAGATGAACGCGCTCTTCGAGAAGGTCGACGCGTTCATCGCGCCGGCCGCGAGCGCGAGCGTCGTAACGTCGAACCTCACCGGCCACCCGGCGATCACGGTGCCGGCCGGATTCCTCAACGACCTGCCGATCGGGTTGATGGTGACGGGGCCGCTCTACAAGGAAGATCGGGTGATGCAAGTCGCGGCCGCGTTCGAAGCCGCGACCGACTGGAAGTCGAAGCACCCTGCGCTCTAATCCCGGGACTCGCTTGGATGCGCGTCTCGGGATTGGCGCGGGCTAAAGCCCGCGCCTACGCGTGACGGGCGGGCTTTAGCCCGCCCCTAATCCCTGCGCGCGACGCCAACGTGCGTGCGCGCAGGGATTAGCCCCCCAAACGGGTGGGGCGATCGTCCGATCGCGTTCCTACAATCGAAGCCTGCCAGCCGAGGATCTCGCACTGCTCGACGCCTATTCACAGGCGGTCGTCGGCGCGGTGGACACCGTCAGTCCCGCCGTCGTGCAGATTCGCGCCGAGGCGAGCCGCGAACGCGCCGAAGGCGCGCGGCAACGTGGCGGTTCTGGGTCCGGCTTCATGCTCACCCCCGACGGATTCATCGTCACCAACAGTCACGTCATCGAGAGGGCGGCGCGCATCGAGGCGCGCCTCCCGGACGGCCGTGCGCTGGCGGCGGACGTCGTCGGCGACGATCCCGCGACGGATTTGGCCGTGCTCCGCGTGTCGGGAGGCCCCTTCGCCGCCGCGCGCCTCGGCGACTCCGCCGCCGTGCGGGTGGGTCAAGTCGCCATTGCGATCGGAAACCCGTACGGCTTCGATTGCTCGGTCACGAGCGGCGTGGTGAGCGCGCTCGGGCGATCGCTCAGGGGCCGCACGGGCCGGCTGATCGACGACGTCCTCCAGACCGACGCGGCGCTCAATCCCGGCAACTCGGGTGGTCCGCTCGTGACGACGCACGGCGACGTCATCGGCGTGAACACCGCGATCATCATGGGCGCGCAGGGCCTGTGTTTCTCGATTGCGAGCAACACCGTGCGCCACGTTGTCTCGCGACTGATGCGTGACGGCCGGATCCGCCGCGGCTATCTCGGCATCGGCGTGCACCGCGTGGCGCTCTCGCGCCGGCTGGCGCACGCGCATGACCTGGATGCGGCGAGCGCCGTGCGGATTGACTCGGTCGAGACCTCGAGCCCGGCCAGCGCCGCCGGTCTCAAGCCCGGCGATGTGCTCGTCCGCCTCGGCGGCCAAGCCATTGCCGGACCTGACGAGCTGCACCGTCAGCTGGAAGAGGATCACATCGGCGTGCCCGTGGAGGCCGACGTGATTCGCGACGGCGCGTTGATGAAGGTGATTCTCTTGCCGACGGGGAGATAAGAGTCCGAAGAGTCCTGAGAGTCCGAAGAGCCCGAAGAGTCCTGAGAGTTCGAAGGGTCCGAAGAGTCCTGAGAGTCCGAAGGGTCCCAAGAGTCCTTGGAGTCCGCGGAACCTGGACTCCCCGGACTCCCCGGACTCTCCGGACTCTTCGGACTCTCTTACAACGTCAATAGTCCTCGTCGCACCGCCCGCCGTACCGCCTCAGTCCGGTTCGCCGCGCCGAGCTTGCCGCAGATCGACGCCACGTGGAATTTTACCGTTTGGTCGCTGATGTCGAGCCGCACGGCGATGGCCTTGTTCGGCAGGCCCTCGGCCACGAGCTCGAGCACTTGCATTTCGCGCGGCGTGAGTGCTTCGGTCAATTCATCAGGATCATTCGCGTCATTTGAATCATTCGCCCGCGTGGCCGCGGGCACGAGCACCATGTCTGCGCCGGCCACCGCGCGCGCTTCGGCGAGCGTGTCGACCTCGGCGACGATCGTGAGCCCGGCCGCCACAGCGCGCGCCCTCCAGCGCGCGCGGGCCGCGCGCGGCGCAACGATGACGACGCGCAACGCACGCTCGGCGCTCGGCAGCGCGCCCGAGCGCGCGTCGTGATCAATATCAATATCAATGAGCTTCCGAAGCACGCTTGTCGCCAATGGTGATCGTGACCTCGTGCAGTTGGCCGCCCCGGAGCACCCGCAACGGCACGGCCTGACCGGCCGTGCGCTCGTACAAGAGCTCGAGCAGGTCGATCGGCGACGGCACCGGGCGGCCATCGAATTCGACCAGTACGTCTCCGACCAGCAAGCCGGCGGCATCGGCCGGGCTGCCCTCGGCAACGGCCACCACGAGGAGGCCGCTGGAAGAAGAAGAAGAAGACCCAGTCGCTTCGCGTTGCCGGTCGCTCAGACGGACCGCCTGCCCGGCCAGCCCCAGGTAGCCGCGCCGCGTCGACCCGTGCTCGACGAGTGACGCCGCTATCTTGGATGCAATCTCGACCGGTAGGATTACACCGAGCCCTCGAATCCGGGCCGCGGTGGCGATTCCCAAGAGCCCGCCGGTCACGTCCACGAACGCGCCACCTGCGAACCCGTCGTGCATCGGCGCGGTTGTCCGGATGACGCGGTCGATGGCGCGGCCTCGCCCGGTGCGCAGCGGGCCGCCAATCACCGAAACGACGCCCGCACTGACGGTAAGGGCGTTGCTCCACGAGCGCCCGATTGCGAGCGCCAGATGTCCGACGCGAGCCACTTCACGCGCGGGCGCGATTGGCTGGGAGGTGACCGACGTCGCACGCAGCACCGCGAGACCAGTGCCGGGATCCCACCCGCGGAGCTCCGCCGGGTGCTCTTTGCCGTCCTCGGTTCGGACCACCAGGCCGTCGTCACGTCCCAACGCTCGCGCGGACGTCAGGATCAGCCCCTCGGCGTAGACCACGCCGCTGGCCGGCCGCCGGCCGCCGAGCGTTTGCACGACGGCGCGGCCCGCCAGCTGAGCGGCATCGGCCAACTCGTTCGAATGGGTGCGCAGTAGTGAAACCATGTCCGATTCTGGTCCTGCTCGGAGCCTCCGTGGATCACCCGATTGGGCGGCTGGTGTCCACTCGACTGTCCCAGATCAACCTTGACGTCCGGAACTGGCTCGCCTACATTCAGTTCCGGTCACAACTCCCGTCTTGTTGTGTTCGGAGGACCCTGTCAATGAGCAGAGGGAAATGGGTGTCAGTGGCAGCCTTAGTGCTGTCCGTGCTTGCTGCGTCGCCGCTTGCGCAAGGTGGCGCGACTTCATCAATCACAGGCGTCGTGGTCGATTCGACCGGCGGCGCGATTCCGGGCGTCACGATCACTGCGAAGAACGACGCGACGAGCGGTTCGAACGTGGTGGTATCGGCGACGAATGGAACGTTCACGATTCCATCGCTGCCCGTCGGAAAGTACACGCTCACGGTCACGCTGCAGGGTTTCAAGACTGCGATCCTGAAGGACGTCACTGTGACCCTCGGCGGACCGGCGAACGTCAAGCCGGTGCTCGAAATCGGCGGCCTGTCCGAAACCGTCGTGGTCGAAGGCGCGACGAAGATCGTCCAGACGCAGTCGGCGGCCGCGAACAGCACGGTCGACACGAATCAGATTCTCAACCTGCCGGTCGGCAGCCGCAGCTCGCTCGACTTCGTGCAGTTCCTGCCCGGAGTTCAGACGGCGGGCGGTATTCGCGATTCGACGGTGGCCGGATTGCCGCAGAGCGCGATCAACATGACGCTCGACGGCGTCAGCATTCAGGACAATCACCTGAAGACGACGGACGGCTTCTTCGCCCGCGTCAGCCCGCGCCTCGACGCGATTGAAGAGGTGTCGCTCACCATGGCCGCGCAGGGCGCGGACGCCACGGGACAGGGCTCCGTGCAGATCAAGTTCACCACGCGATCGGGCACGAACCAGTTCAACACCAGCCTCTACCACTTCTACCAGAACGACTGGTTCAACACGAACAGCTACTCGAACAAGGTTCGCGGTCTCCCGAAGGGGCCGCTGCGCTTGTATCAGGGTGGTGGACGCGTCGGCGGCCCGGTCCTCATTCCGAGTCTCTACGACGGCCGCGGCAAGGCGTTCTTCTTCTTCAACTACGAGGTCTCGCATCAGCCGGCCACGCGCACGGACACGTCAACCGTCGCACTGCCGCACGTGCTGAACGGTGACTTCCGCTACAACGGCGGTGCTGCGAGCGGCGTCAATGTGTTCGCGCTCGCCACCGCGCACAACCTGGCGAATGTCGGGACCCCGGGATTCGTGCCCCTTGTGACGACACCGGACCCGATCATCCTGCAGCTAATGCAGGATATCCGCGCGTCGACGACCAAGGGCGGAGTCTTCACCGCGCTGGCCGGCAACCTGAACGCGGAATCGTACGCGTTCCAGCAGCCGACGAAGGGCCACACGCCGTATCCGACGGTGAAACTGGATTACAACGTGTCGAGCCGGCACCGCGTCGGGTTCTCGATGAACAAGACGCTGCTCGAGTCCACACCGGACACCACGAATAGCCGCCAGCCCGCGTTCCCGGGCTTCCCGGTGTTTGGCGCGCAGATCTCCCACCGCTACCAGTACTCCGGCACACTGCGATCGACGTTCGGCAACCAGCTGGTCAACGAAGTTCGGCTGGGCGCGTCCGGCGGTCCGACCCAGTTCTCGCCCGGCGTCAATGCCGGGATGTTCAGCGGGTCCTTGGCCAATCAGGGTGGGTACGACATCGACATCAGTGGCGGCCTCGGCCTGACGAATCCCGACCGCGGCTCAGGCAACAGCTCCCGCGAGCCGACGACACGATTGTTCGAGAACACCACGACGTGGTTGAAGGGCTCGCACAGCCTCGGCATGGGCTTCTCGTACACGCGGCTTGGGATTTGGGTGAAAAACAACCCGCCGGTGACGTCGGTCGGCTTCGACTTGCTGTCGGCGGATCCCGCCAACGCGCTGTTCGTGGCCGGCAACTTCCCGGGCAGCGCGACAGCCGATCGCACGAACGCCCGGCAGCTCTATGCCATGTTGACCGGCACGGTGAGCAACATCAACTCCAACGCGCGCCTCAACGGCGACACCGGCCAGTACGTCTACAACGGCCAGAGCTACGAAGAGGGCCGGCTCCAGCAGGTGGACACGTTCGTTCAGGACAACTGGCGCATCAAGCCGAACCTGTCGATCAACCTGGGTCTGCGGTATGCCGTCCAGCCGGCGTTCTTTCCGGTAAACGGCAGCTACTCGACCGCGTCGCTCGACTCGCTCTGGGGCAGATCGGGCTTCGCGCCGGGCTGCAACTTGAGCGACCCGGTCGCGTCCGGCTGCAATCTCTTCAAGCCGGGCAACGTGCTGGCCGCGACGCCGAATTGCAATCTCAGTCCGGCATCACCAGTACCCTGCTACGTCAACTTCGCGGCCGGCCAGAAGGCGTACAACACCGACTGGAACAACTGGGCACCGTCCGTCGGCGCCAACTGGCAGCCGAACATCCGCTGGAAGTTCCTGCAGAAGATCCTGGGCGACGAGAACGTCGAGAAGTCGATTTCGGCAGGCTGGTCCCGCGCCTACGAGCGCCACGGCATGTCGGACTTCACGGGCGTGTTCTCGGGCAACCCGGGGATCAACATCAACGCGAACCGCAACCAGGCCAACGCCAATATCATGCTCGGCATTCCTGCGCCGGCGCCGCCATTGCTGTTCCGCAGTGGCTACTTGGGCGCGCAGCCGTTCTGCTCGCAGGCGGCGAACCAGCCTGGCTGCTTGATCAACCAGCCGACGTACCCGCTCACCAGCAACTTGACGACCGGCAGCGTGAACATCTTCGATCCCAACATTCAGATCCCGTTCTCCGACAACTACACGGTCGGCATCTCGCGCGGGATCTCGAGAAAGATGGCGGTCGAGGTTCGCTATGTCGGCACGCGCAGCCGTGAGCTGTGGACGACGTACAACTACAACGGCGAGGCGAACATCCACGAGAACGGCTTCCTGAGCGAGTTCAAGCTGGCGCAGGCCAACCTGAAGGCCAACATGGACGCGTTCCGGGCAGATCCCAGCGCGAATGCCGCGCGAAATGGCTCGTTCAAGTACTTCGGACCCGGCACCGGGACGAGTCCGCTGCCGATCTACCTGGCGTTCCTGAACGGTTCCGTCGATACGCTCAACCCGACGGCCTATGGCGGCAACAGCTGGACGAGCACGAACTTCACGAACTCGCTCGGCCAGTACAACTTCAATCCGTTCACCCCGGCCGGCACGAACGCCAACACCGGCCTCGCGGGCGATCCGGCTCGGCAGGCCAACTCGATCAATGCGGGGTTGCCGGCAAACTTCTTCCGGCCCAACCCCGACATGCTCGGTGGCGCCAACGCCACCGGCCAGGGCGGGTTCACGAGCTACAACTCGGTGCAGTTCATCGTCCGACGCCGTCTGAGTGACGGTCTGCAGGTCGATGCGAACTACGTGTACGGCAGGGGCTACGAGTCCACGCGCTACTCGTTTAGAGTGCCGCGGCTCTTGACCCGGAACGATGAAGACGTGACCCACGCTTACAAGATGACCTGGGTCTACGACGTTCCGTTCGGCCGTGGCAAGCGCTTCGGCACGAACATGAACCCCTGGCTCGATGCCGTGCTGGGCGGCTGGACCTGGAGCGGGACCACCCGCCTCCAAAGCGGCGAGTTGTTGGATCTCGGCAACGTGCGCGTCGTGGGCATGTCCCAGAAGGAAGCCAGCAACGCGTTCCACCTGCGTAAGATCGATTCGCTGGTGGTCTACTCGTGGCCGCAGGACATCATCGACAACACCATCAAGGCGTTCAGCACCAGCGCGACGTCGCCGGACGGCTACAGCGCGCTTGGACCACCCTCCGGCCGGCACTTCGCACCCGCGAACGGTCCGGACTGCCTCGAGACGATCGCCGGCGGCTACGGCCAGTGCGGCGTCCGCTCGTTCATCGTCACCGGACCGCCCGTCGTCAACATGGACATGAGCCTGCGCAAGAGCATCAACTTCTGGCGCAAGGCCCAGTTCCAGATCAGCCTCGACGTGTTCAACGTCCTGAACCGCGTCAACTGGGGCGGCGACCTCGGCCTCAGCACGACGCTCTCGAACTGGCAGTCGGGTCTGCCGGGCTCGAGCCGGACGATGCAGCTCGGCACGCGCTTCACCTGGTAAAGCGCGTCAACTCGACGACACACACGGGGCGGGCCTTCGGGCCCGCCCCGTTTTTTTGTGGTTCAAGGTTCAGGGTTCCGAACCGGCACGGCTTTTCCTCCACCCCGCCCAATGCCCGATGAGATCGAGCACGCGCCGGTAGCCGTGTCGCCGCAGCGCGGCTTCCGCCCACGCGGCGCGCGGGCCATGGCCGCAGTAGACGACGACCTCGTCGTCACCCTTCGCCGGAATCCGATCGAGATGTGCGCCGATGCGCCAGAACGGAATGTGTATTGCGCCGGGGATGTGGCCGCGATCGAATTCACGACGGGACCGCACGTCGAGGATGACCGGCGCCGTGCCGGCGGCGATGCGTGCGGCCAACTCCGAGGGAAGGATCTTCTCCATGCCCTCGACGTCCTCTATGTCCTCTCGCCCCGAAACTCTTCCCCGATGCCGTCGACGAAGAACTCGACGCGGCCGCAGCGCGGGCAACAGTAGACGTCGAAGCGTTCCTTGTTCACGAACAACTCGCCCAGCTCCCCGAGGATGCCCCAGCGCGCGCCCTCATGGAATGACTTCGTGCCGACGTGCTGGAGTGGCTGGTCGCAGCGCGGGCACGCGAGTGGGTGCTTCGGTGCGCCGGTGCCGTGGTCCGGCTCGCGCATGACGGCGGCCCGCTTCGCGAAGCCGGCGTCCTCGGCGCCATCCTTCGACGTGCCGCACTTCCAGCACGTGGCGAACGCGTCATCGAGCTGTTCGAAGCACTTCGTGCACGTCCACATGTCGATGTCTCCGATCGAGCTTATTGCACTCGGTTTCAGCGCTTGGCTGATCAGGTCGTAGCCCCGACGCCGATGGCCAATATGCCGGGCGCCCACGCGACGGTCCACGCGGCGAATTGCATGAGGTAGTTGCGCTGAGTGTCGGCCTCGTTGCCCCAGAGGGTGCCGAGCATCATCCAGAAGGACAGGCCGCCCAGGACCGCCGCGGCGAGGCCGCGGCCGCCGATTTCCGCAAAGGACCGGGCCGGGCGCCGCAGCAGCCGTCCGTCCAGCGCCGCGAGGATGAGCCAGCAGATCGCCCAAGCCGCGACCATCGCCATGTTGCGCCGCCCGGGGCCAACGATCGCGTAGTAGGCGAGGGCGCCGCCGACGCCGGCGATGGTGCCGATCGGGAGTCCCAGCAGCAGCCGGCCAGCCGAGGCCCCGAACACCGCGCCCACCGCCGTGAGCAACACGGCGCCGTGGATGATCCCCGCCGTCATCTGATGATTCCCGAGGCCCAGCTCGAACCAGGCGTAATCACCGGCGGTACTCACCGCGGCCACGACGACAATTCCGACCAGTAACTTGATCATTGTTAATGGGTCAATGGGTTAATGGGTTAATGGGTGAGCACGCCGCACCTCGCACATCGCAAGCTACTCCGGTAACTTCTCGCCCTTCGGTTCGGGCAGTTTGAAACTCAATGCGACGCCGA
>Ga0137427_10000170_pt1 | contig 35759 bp, 51 predicted proteins | sample EasRivERMZT700_2_FD_102309 | JGI IMG/M metagenome (GOLD analysis project Ga0137427, IMG submission 102309) | Soil microbial communities from meander-bound floodplain in the East River, Colorado, USA - East River MetaG ERMZT700_2 | ecosystem: Environmental > Terrestrial > Soil > Floodplain ...
GACCTCGTCGTGGTTGATCAGGTGCTTCCATTGAGCAGGCGTCAGGAACGCGTGGCGCGTCTTCCTGCGCTTCGGCACACGGGCCCGCTTCCATGGGTTGCGCGTCACTGAGGCCATTGCCTGCGCCTTCTCGGCGGCCTCTGCCTCCTGCTCGATCACCATGTTCCACAGCGCGCGGTACGCCTTGCGGGCCGTGGACTGCGTCTGGGCCGCCCAGGGTGCGCCGCCTGTCGTTTCCTTCGGCTCGTGCAGGAACTTCTCGGCGGCTTCAATGGTCAGCTGCGCCATCGGGTGGTCAGCGCCGAGGCTGCGCTCGAGCTGGGCCAGCACGTACTGGTAGTCCTTCACCGACTGATCAGCCAGCGTTGCACGGGCGCGCTGCATGAAGCGCTCGATCGCCGCACCGAGCCGGGTGCCGTCCGCGGTGATCCGTTTGATCCTGGCGTAGTCGCCCTCCCGCACGGCACGCGAGATGTCCGAGATGTCCAGCTCGCTTCGCCGCCAGCGTTCGATCACCGACCAGTCGCCGCGCTCGGCCATGGTGTTTAGCGCGCTCGCGTACGCGATGGCCACGTCTTCGCGGTCGCGGCCAACCCGCAATGATTTGACAATGCGGCCGCCTTCGAGCCGCGCATGCTCACGCTCGTAGTAGGCGGCTCCGCGGCGCCACCGTAGACCGGCGGTCACAGCCTGAGGCCTGCGGCGTTTCTTACGCGGCATTCGCTGCTTTCCTCGTGCGCCGAGCTTCAAACTCATCCAACCACTCGTCCTTGAACCGCCAGTCGGGTCGGGTTTCGCCGGGCTTCCGGCTCGCGTCGAACGCAGTGAGCTCGCCGGCGCCTATCCATTCATAGATCTGGTCATCACCAACGCCACCCAGGCGGGCGGCCGCCTCGCGAGTCGTGCGCCAGAGATAGAGCGCCTCCTGGCGTTTACCTTCACGCGGCACGTTTCCTCCTGCGTGCGGTGATCTGACGGAACTCGTAGTCATCGATGCCGAACGCATCCTGCAGTACTTCAGCCGCGCAGCCATACGCCGCGGCCATCCGGATCTCCTTCACGTCGTCTGCTGAGAGCTGCGGCGCCGCCGGTACCGGAATCGGCGCCGTGCGCCCGGTCGCGAGATTTACGAAAGCACCGCGATGCTCGAGCTCGCCTTTCAGGAACAGGCGGGACAGGAGAGCGAGCGCATGATTGGCCAGCAACTGGTTGACGAACGGCGCCTGGCGGGTCAGCGCCTCGAGGGCGCTGCAGCTCGGCAGCTGGTCATCATCCAGCGTGTTGGCAGGATCGACCAGCTCGGGCCATTCTTCCGCGGCCGTCGGCAGCCGGCGTGAGGTCGAGTGCTCTGACAGAGGCTGTCCCAGCAGGAACTGGCCATCATCTGCGCGGTTGCCGATGTCCAGCCAGTAGTCCGACGAGGTGTTGGTAGCCACCTGGTGGATGATCGATCGCGCGGCGCGCGTGTCGACGCAGCCGATCAGAATGCAGTTGCGCCACCACACGAGCTTCTCGTGTTTGGGGTTCAGATGCATCCCGATCGCGCTCCAGCTCAAACCCCAGAACGTGTTGATGCGCGTGACCAGCGTTACGGCCTTGTTCAGCCCAACGTCGGAGATAGAGAACGGCTGTCTAACACAGTTGGCCGGCGTGATCTCGTCGCCATCGTAGACCGTCACATTCAGCCCGTGCGGATGGCCGCGCGCGATCAAAGCGTGGTGCAGGTACACGAGCCCGCTCACGATCGCGGAACCGGTACCGCCGCAGCCTATCACGCGTACGTTGATCTCACGCTCGAGGAATTTCGCGGGGAGCCTATGCATCGCCGGCCTTCCCCTCGATGAAGCGCTGCAGCGTTTGCCTGGCCAAGACCAGGCTGTCAGTCGGGAACGATTTCTTGTTGCCGCGCGGCCCGGCGAGCGCGCGCCACAGTCCGATCACGCCACCCTTGTGTGAAGTCGAGGCCTTCGCGGAGAACTGATCGAATACGTGCGTGAACTCGGCTGCGAAATAGCCGTCCTCCCATTCCGCAAGGGAGGATGTGTTCAGCACCTCCGGCTTCTTCATGGTACCCTGGCAGACCAATCCCTCGCTGTTCGTGTTCCAGAACGGCGCCTTGAAGAGCGGCGTCTTTGCCCCGGGCCGCTTCGATTCCTTCAGCGCGCGGATATGGATCTCCCGGCCGGCGGCGCGCCACACGAGCGCGGGCAGCGGGAAGTGTTTGCCCGACACCTTGCCCAGTTCGGACTCTTTCCGGAAGAACAGCGGCCGCGTGCACGCCGGCGTCCACCACACCACGATGTGCGGCGTGCGGCAAAGCACCGTCTCAGGCAGGATCTCCGGCTTCAGCTTCTCGCCGAGGCCGTGGGCGAGCTCCTGAAGGAATGACATCGTGACCAGCTGCCCGGCCGCCAGCCGCGGCGCGCGACCATCACGACCCATCACACCGTGGACGGTGGCGTAGGTGCCGCCGCCGAGCGGCGAGTAGTTCTCGTAGACCAGGATGGCATGCTTGAGCCGCAGCTCACTCGACTGGCCGATCCGCACATTCGCGTTCATACCGTCACCAGCACATTCACGAGCGCGGCCGGATCAGCTACCGTGGGCAGACTGTCGATCAACCGTTTCGTCATGCCCAGCACGCGGCAGGCCTGCACGACCAGGTCATGCGCACGTCGCACGGAATCGAGATCGGTAATGTCGAACCGGACTACATACGAGGGTGCCGCGTCCTCACCCGCCTGCGATCGCTCCCAGCAATACTGATCGTACACTCCATCCAGCGTGTCGCCAGCGTCGATGCCCAGATAGAAGCCGGGCCAGGGCGGCATCACATCCATGTCGTATAGCTGGTCCATCACCTTTTCATTGTCCCTCTGCAGGCCTCGGGTGGCATCGAGGAGCGCGAGCAGGTCCGTAAAGAGGCGTAACGCGGTCGGGTCCTGGATCCTGCAAAGCCGGTCACGGAGTGTGCGCAGCGAGTAGGGCTTGCGATGCAGCGACGCCGGTACCATCTGCTTCACCCGCGCGTCCATCTCCTCGAAGCTCAACGCGTCCACGTCCAGCTTGCTGTCCTCCGCATCGAGCAGGAATCCCACGGCCAGCTCTACGCACCCGTCATTCTCGATGCTGTGCCAGCTGTACGCCCAGGTGACCGAATACATGGCGCGCAGCAGCAGCTCGTGGAACGTGACGGGGAAACGCGGATCCACGCGATCGAGCAGCCGGATCGTGTTGCCGAGGTGGACAGGCACGTACGCGCCCGCGAAGACCACGATGTAAAAGAGGTTCGGGTGCTCCGACTCCTCGTCGCCGCGCGAGAACGCGGCCACCAGGTCGTGCAGGAGCATGGCATCGAGCGAGTTGACGCGAGGGAGATCGCCGTAGCCCTCGCTGATCCAGCGCTGCAGCGTGCGTTCGATGAACTTCAGCGGGTTCTTCTTCGAGCGCACCCAGTCATCAGCCGTTGCCACGCTGGCGAGCATGAGCGCACGGGTGCAACGCAGCACTTCGCGATCGCCACCGCGCAGCTGCAGACGGCCGTCGACACCGCGCAGGCTGGGAAGCGCTACACCGGTGGCAGGAGCGATCCCGCAGGCGGCAACAACCGGGTCTGGTCCTGGCCGAACCGATTGCGGGCGCCCAATGCCCTCAACAGCAGATTCGCCGCTTTGCGCGGCTCGGGCTGCGATTGCCATTCCTCGATCAGCCTTTCCTGCGCGGATTGGCCGATTCCGGCTTCCGCGCGATCGAGGTCGTCGAGTACTCGCTGCGTCGCGTCATCAACCTTTGGCTCCGACGGCGCGTGCGAACGTGAAGATCTGGTCTTCGCCCGATTTCCTCGGGCCCGTGACGCTGGCATTGGCGAGCTCCGGGTGCGTGACGGAATGGAGATCACGCACCTGCTCCGGCTTCATGGCCGGATCCGGGTCGTTCAGCTCCATTCCGTTGTACATGAACTTCCTGGCCATCATGCCTCCGCGGGCGCGTTCACGCCCAGCAGGTTGGTGACGTATGCTGGCAGCCGCGCAAGCAGCTGCGCCTCCAGCTCCGCGGCCGTGCCGCTGACCGTGAGTGGGGCGATCTGTTGTTTGGATTGGATCTGCTTGGGCGTGACCACGATGCAGATGGTCTCGCTCGGTTGGGCCAGGCGCGCGATGGCCAGTGTGACGCTGCAGTCATCCAGCAGCGGCAGCAGCGCACCGATGAATCCACCGACTGACGGCTCCTCGCCACCCTCGGCGACTAACTCACGGTCTGCGGCCAGTGCGGAGCGGGCAACTTCAGCTGAGGGCTCGCATCTGCTGCACACGCCGAGGCCTCGCTCCCGGTCGACCGCCGTCCATACGCAGCCGCCGACGCATGCTTCCGAATCCTTGCAACCGCAGTAGATGCAGACCGCCTCGGCTACTTCAGCTGCATGTGCGTCGATGTGCATTGGTGTGTCTGAATGCGCAGGCTCGGCCGGAACCTCGGGCTCGCGAACCGCGAACCCGAGTGCGGAGTCATCAGGTGCCGGCTCTTCAACTACCGCATGCTCCACCTCCTTTTCCGCTGTGGGAGTGGCCTGCGCTGCCTGCTCTTCGATGTCCTCCTGCTTGAAACGTTTCTTGCCGGCTGGCTTCTTCGCTTTACGCTGCGCGGCCTGCAGCTCCTTCAGCCGCTTCTCGATCGCAGACACGCGCTTCTTCTGCCCGATCTTCTTCCTCACGACCTTCAGCACGGCGTTGCAATCCTCGATCGTGGCGTTGTTCAGCGCGCCCTTGAAGCTCGAGGCCTCGATCTTGTGATTGGTCAGCGCATTGACCCGCTGTTTGCTCTGGTCTACGCCGGGCGCCTTCTTCGCTGGCGCCGCTGCCGCTGCGCCCTTCGCCATCGTTTCCTGTACCGGCGCCGGCGCGCTATAGATCTCGGCCAGCTTGGTCACCATGGGCCCGAGCCACACACGCGTGACCGGCTCACGCGCATCCGCGCGCGCATTGATCTGCGTCAGCAGCGTGCGGAAGAATCGATAGCGGATGGACGGCTCCTCCTTTGCCCAGCGCACCAGCTGATCGCGGGCCAGCGACCAGGCGAGCACGCCGGCGTCGATCAGCTCGCGCACCTCGTCCGGCAGCTGCAGCAGCGAGAGCATGTTCGCCACGTGCGACTGGTCGCGGCCGATGCGGCGCCCGATCTCCGACTGCGTGATGTCGGGCTCGTACTCGAAGTACTTCGCGTAGCCGGCAGCCTCCTCGAGGGCGGTCAGGTCATTGCGCCCGAGGTTCTCGATCAGCGCGATCGTCAGGCACTGCGCCGGCGTCAGGTTGACCAGGCGCACGGGCAGGCGCGCACCGGGCACGCGGCTCGCGCCGCGCCAGCGGGACTCACCGCTGATGATGAGGGCCCTGCCGCCGTTCGCCGGTTGCTGCGCGACCAGGTTCTGCAGCACGCCCACCTCGGCGATCGACGCGGCCAGCTCGGCGATCTTCGCCTCAACGAAATTCCGGCGCGGCTGCCACGGCCCGGGCTCGAGCTGGTCGGGATCGTGCATGACGATGCCGCTGTCGTCGCTGCGCTCCCAGTCGAGCATCAGCTGGCCGCTCATGGCTGTGTGCCGTTCTGCGCTACCGTGACTCTCTCAGCACCGTCGCGGGACGCCAGTACTGCACCGACCGCGGCGACAATGGCGCCGCCCCACTTCGGCTCCAGGTCGATGCTCAGCGCAATGCGCATCTTGCCGTTGCTGAGGCTGGTGAAGCTGAGCGGCGTGTCGAGCTCGGCCACCTCGGGCATGTGCGGCTCAACGTGTGCGGGCTCTGTGCCGTTCTCGCGAAGCTTCCGCAGCCGCCGCCAGACGACAGGGTCGCCGACGGTGATCTTGAACTTCCTGGCCAGGCGATCCTGGACGGCTCCCGTCTTGACCCTGGGATCCGCCGCGAACATCTCGGCCACGACCTGGTCGATGATGACGGCCTGGTGCTTGGGCAGCCGTTGGCCCCTCTTCATGTTTGGAGGGAATGCCATGTCATGTCCTCGCTCAGTAGAGTGTCGATTCCGATCGAAATACTTCGTCGAATTCCTGCTGCTGCACCCGCCCCAGCACCATCCGGATCGTGTGTGCGTGTTTCCATGTGCGCGCGTGGCCATGCCGGCCGAACAGCTGCAGGAGCAGCTTTGCCTTCGCGCGTTCCACGGTCTTCGCTGCCACACCGGCCCGGCCCTTTCGCTGCAGTGACGCTGCGTTGAAGCACTCCAGCCGGAACGCCCGCAGCAACCGACCGCGCTTTTGCGGCCGAGCAGCCTTGTGCGTCAGTGTCGCGGCGTGGAGGAAGTCGCTCACGTGCGGAACCCCGAATAGCCGTCGTCCGAATAGCCGCCGTCGTCATCGACGACGTCGTCGTCATCGTTAGGGTAGCCCGCCGCCAGCGCAGGCACCGACGCCCTGGCCGCTTCCGCTTTCCGGATCACGTCCATCGCCTGCGTCAGATCCGGAACCGCAACCGGCAACGGTGTAAAGCCGTATTGCCGTGCAAGCCTGTCAGCGACTTGCTGCGCGATCTCTTCGGTGCACGGGTGGATCGCGTAGATCGACCCGCCGCCGAAGTACTTCGTGTGCCCTGGCCGCTCGGCCGACAGCTCCGGCACGTCGACGCGCAACATGTTCGTGCCCGCGATCGACTCCTCGGTGACGCGTCCTGCGATCTGGTGATGTCCGAACAACTCGATCACGGCCCAAGACTGGAATGGAACCTTGGTTTCCGTCATAGCTCTCCCTGATTGCGGCTCGTGCCACGCACGATGCGATTGATTGTACTTGGACTCACACCAAACTCGGCAGCCAGGCAAACCGCGCCGAACCCGTATTTGCGCGGCTGGTACCGGCGCCGGATTTCCGCGACCTGAGCGTCCAACAAGCGCGCGTTATGATGACTTTCGCCGCTTCGCACGCTGGCCACGCGGAGGCCGGTCCGGTACGCGTGTTTCAAGTTTTCAGATCGAGTCACGTACTCGAGATTCGAGATGGTATTGTTGTTCTTATTGCCATCGATATGATTGACTTCGTGTCCGTCAGGAAGCGGGCCGATAAAGGCCGCGGCGGCGAGTCGATGAACAAGCACGTTTCGCACACGCCCATCGCGCCACAACTGGACACCGGCATAGCCGCCCCTTCTGACAGTAGTCAGAACGCGGCCTACAAGAGCTCCTCCACCTCGCCCATTTCCGGTTTTGGCTGCCCCGCCCACCCGACGCACGCGTCCGAGGTTGCTGACTTCGTAGAGGCCCTCGAATCCTTCGACCACTGCGTACGTTTCGAACGGCCGCTTCTCAGCCTGCATTTGGCGCCTCCGCGATAACAGTTGAACGGAGAGCAGCAACCGCGCGTTGCATTTCGCGAGTGGCCCGCGCGAGCTGCTCAATTCCTTGAAGCCGGCGCATCCCGCGCCGATAAATCGTTGGATCCATGATCGGACCGCCGGCATGAGCCAGACTGATCGCGACCAGGAACCCGTCCAGGTCCAGATTGTCAGTCAGAGTTCCGATGAACAGGAGCTGCTGCTGTGTCGTGGCATATTCTTCCGTGGTCACGCTACCGCCTCCATCTCCACGCACTCGCTACCGAGCTGATGAATCGTCCAGCCTTCCACGTCCGGGAAGGTGCAGCAGCCCGCGATGATCACGTTGCCCAGCACGTCCGACATCTTTCGCAGCCCATCCAGGAGCCAGCGCCGGCGCGTGGTGTCGATCGCTTCCGCGTTGTCGAGCAGCAGGACCGGCCAGGCCGGCTGCACCGTGGCCACCAGCGCCGCGACCAGCACCACGGCCAGGAAGGCATCCTCGCCCGTGCTGGCGGCGTCGTAGCTGCGGAACACGCCGTCTTCCTCGAAACCAAAATCAAACGTGTCACGACCTTCACGCTCGAAAATGAACCTGAAGGTTTTTGCGGGGTCGATGGCGTGAAGCAGCTCATTGGCGCGCGACTCGACCGGCCCGACGAGCTGCTCAATCACGTGCGCGCGCAGCTTCTGCTGGTTCTGCTTCAGTGTACCGAGCGCCTCGGACTTTGCTGTGCGTTTGGCCAGCTCGTGACGTTCGCGATCGGCGCGCGCGCGGTCAGCTTCCGCCCTGCCTGCACGCTGCGCGAGCTCCTGCTCCGCGCGGATCGCATTCTGGATGGTGGTGATCCGTGCGGTTGGCGCGGCTTCGTCCTGCAGCTCCTGGATCTCGATCGCCGGGAGCGCGTCGAAGGCCTGCTTCTCGGATATGACCTCCTCCGCGCGCACCTGCAGTAAGTCCTCCCTACGCGCGTAGTCTTCCGCATCCGCGCGCCTGCGATGCAACAAGCTGAGCACTGTGTTCGCTTCTTGGACCTCTTGCGCTGCTGCTTCGACTTCCCGTTTCAGCTGGTCGTGATCTGCGCGCATGGCCAACGCCAGCTGCGACTTGTACTCGATCTGTTCACGCAGCTTCGCGCGTACCGTATCCAGGTGACCAGTATCCGCTTCGCACGTCGGGCAGGTGTTGTGATTCGCGATCGCAGTGAGCCGTTTCTGCACCTCGACCATCTCGGTCGTTTTGCTGCCCATCAATTCGGCGAGCTGCCCGAATGCGTCCCGCTTCTTGCCTTCCTCGAGCTGGCAGGCGTGCAGATGGAGGGTGGCATTGCCGAACTCCTCGTGCGTCGGGTTCTTTGGCGCGGCGGATGCCTGAAGACGATTGAGCGCCGCGTTTACCTCCTCGAGGCGGCAGCGAAGGACCTCGCGCATGTGCTCCCGGTGCCGCTGCTCTGTGCGGGCCCGATCGGCGCGCGAGATCGCTTCTTGCCAGCGCGTGTTCGTTTCCGTGGCAACCTGCAGGTCGGCCTGCAAAGCAGTCAGGCGGTCCGGGTCGTAGTCGACCGACTCCGTAGCAGTCCGCGCGTCCTGGTCGGCGCGCTCGGCGATCGCGACCTGCTCGCGCCGCGCCTGCTCCGCGGCGTTGAATGCTTCGGTTGTGCGCTGCAGGGCGGTGGCCAGGCCGTCCAGAATCGATTCCGACGGTTCAACGTGTTCGTCCCACAGCTTCGTGATCGCCGACTGGATGAAAGACTCGGCGCCGTCGTAGCCTAGCCAGCGCCGCCACTCCGCCACGTCGAGATTCGCGATGCTGCGCGGCAGGATCCGGAGCAGGAACTCGCGGCGTTTTTCGGCCGAGAGGTCGAGGAACGCAGCCAGGTCGAAGGACGGAATGAAGCAGCCGAGTTCCCGGTCAATCCGTGTTTGCAGCTCGCGCTCCGTTCGTTCGTTGCGCGTCGGGTGCACGCGAGTCGTAGTAGACGCACCCAACCGGCGATCGATCTCGAAGCCGTCAGAGAAGGTCAGCACAAGGTGCATGTCCTGGTAACCATCGGCCAGCAGCTTCCGTGTGTCCTTGAGAGTTTTGCCGATGGTTGGCTCATAGCCGAGCGCGCCCAGCCGACTCGCCTCAAGAATTGCGCTCTTACCCGCTCCATTAGGACCAGAGATGGCCAGGAACTGCGGCACTTCCAGGGAGAGCCGCTCGTGGTTCTTCAGGCCGTCGATTTCAATCCGGACCAGTTGCTTCATGCGGACACCAACTTCCGATCGCGGGCATACGCGGCATCGCATTGACGATGGTGAACGCAGCGGCCGTTCGGTGAAACGTAGAGGTCTTCAACCGGCGCCCACTCGCCACAGAAACGGCAGCGACGCCAGTTGGCGTTGCCGCAGGCCTGCAACGCTCGCGTGCGTCGCTCAAGCAGCCGGTGGTATGCCTTGTCCTGGCACACAACCAAATTGCTGCCGCGATTATTCCACTTGTCGCCATCGACGTGATGAACTTCCACGCCAGAAGGAAGTGGACGCCCCAGCGCGGTTGATGCAACGAGCACATGCTCGTACACGTAGCCGTGCTCGTTCGCATGCGCATGGTCCGGCGAGTGGACCATCACGTAGTGGTTCTTGTGTTCGACGCGCCCACCCTTCCAATTCGGATTAGCCGCACCACCGCCGAGTTGGTGTCCACGAATGAACCGAATCGGTTGGCCCCGCTTCCAACCGATTTTTGCGTGGCTGTAAGGGGCGAGGGGCGTCTCGCCGCCGCAACCACATTCGCAGAGACCGGGAGCGACTTTCATTTCGCGAGCGCCGCGCGCACAGCCGCGTCCTTCGACTCGAGCAGCTTGCGCAGCGCAACGGTCCGCTCCGGGTTACGCGGAAGCGGCGGGCCGAACGTGACTCGGCCGCTCTCAGGATTGTTGTCTCCTCGCGCGATCGCGTGCGCCAATTCGCAGAATGGCCGGCTGATCTCCTGCAGCTTCGGCGGCAGATGCGCGTACTCGAAGAACTGCAGGATGTGCTCTGGTGCCTCGCGCGTGGACTGAGTCTCTTGGGTCATAGCAATGCCTCCACTTGCTTGGTTTTGCCGGTCGGTTTCTTCACGCGCGGATCCGCAACACGGCGGTGCTGGAATCGGGCGGTGGTGCTGGTCTCAATTACGCCATCGATTGCGGCCACGATCTGCGCCGGCAGCCGCTTCTTCAAACGGTCGAGGGCATCCAGGTCGACGCGCCACAACCGGTCGGACGGTTCGATGCCCTGCTCAGTGAGCACGCGCTTCAGATCGGGGACGGTCACCGCGCGCTCGTTAACTTCGCCGTAGCCATACGAGCCCTCACCGACTTGCACGAAGCCTTTCGGGTGGATGCCCCCGAGGTAGCGCTTCAGGCGCTCCTTTGCCGAGGCGGCGAAGGCCTCCACTGCCACGACGTCGCCGGCCAGGCGCTGCGCAGCGCCGTCATCCTCGATCGACAGGTCATCGATCGCGCGATCGCGCAGCTGGCGAATGCGCGGGCACGTGTGCGTGTATGAACAGAGCGTGCACCAGTTGCCGGGTGTCGCTTCGAAATCGTTGTTGCGTTCGCGGTCTACCGCCGTCGCGATCTCCTGCACCAGGTCAATCTCCACCTGCCGCAGATCGTCGGCGGTGATCACCATCGATTGGTAGTTGTTGCTGTAGCGGACGAACCGCTTCACGAGCTCGAATTCCGTGAACGCCGGATAGTTGTGGTGCAGCAGGAGGGCGTACCGCGGCAGCTGCTTGCCGGCCTCGAACTGCTGTCGATTCTCCGGCCACCAGTTCGTTTTGTAATCGGTGATGCGGCAGCGCGTCCTGGTCACGCGCTCGGCCATGTCTGGCGTGCCGTAGAACTCGACCAGCTCGCCGTAAACGTCGATCACCTTCGCCAGCCGTTCCTCGCACAGGAACACGGCCTTCGGATCGATCTCCCAGTCCTCGCCCAGCGATTCCTGGAAGCGGGTCAGAACCTGCAGCGCGTCGAAGTACTCCATGTCACTGCCGCGCACCACCCGATAGGCGATCTCGTGAATGTTGAGGATTGGTGATTCACTCACGATCTCGTGGACTGCTGCACGGATTGCGGAGTGCACATTCTGACCGCCGTGCAGCGCGGGCGACGGCATCGGCGGCGTGTTCCGCACATAGGCTTCGTTGTATGCCCAGCCGCATTCGCCGTACAGGCGCAGCTGCGAGTTTCTGAACGCTCTCACGCTACGGCCTCCGGGTTGCACAGGTCGCAGGATCCGTTCGTGACGCGACTCCAGAGTTCGGTCCCGCAATCAGGGCACGAACTAATCCCGTCGCTGCCGGCGCGCACCTCCAGGTATTCCAGCAGGTCGGCCGCCTGCCTGCAGATGTCTGCGGCATCTGACGACACGAGCATCCGTTCTGCAGTGCGCACCGACGGACAACACCACTCAGCGGTATCGCGCAGCAGGTGGATCAGCTCGGGCACGCGGACGGGCTTCATGCGCGCACCTCATTCGGCCAGCGCTCCTGCAGCGCGCAGCAGCGGTCACACACGCGGTACCATTTGCCATCGCCCCGGTCGTCCCACTCGCACCACTTGTGGCGCAGCACGACGCACGCAGCGGGACGCAGGTAGCACCAGCTCAGGTGAGCCCAGAGCCGCTGGATCATGAGAACAGCTCCAGCGCCTGGTTGGCGAGACCGCGGTTGGCTTCTTCCCGTGCTGCTTCGTCCTGCCGCGCGACGAGCTGCTCGCCGGCCTGCTTCCACTCGCTGGGCAGCTCGGCCTCCAGCTTCAGCGCGAGCGACGAGATCTCGTCGCTGTACTTCGCGATCTGCTTGTTGATCTTGTCGGGCGTGTATTTGGCCAGCTGCAGCGCGAGCCGGCACCATTCCTCCAGCGGATGCGCCTCCTCGTCTTCGCTCACCGTCTCGTAGTCCGAATCCGATTCCGCGACGCCGGCAGCCGGATGGAATTCGGACACGATCTCCTGGCTGTCTTCCTGCTCGACTTGCTGGACCGCCTCGGCGTGTTGCTCGGGCGTGTATTCGCCGGCAGTGATCTGCAGCGCCGTGGCGCGCTGAGCCTGCGCGCGCGCCGCGATCTGGAACGCCGCTTCCATGTTGCCGCGCAGCACGAGCGACACAGCGTAGGCCTTCGAGGTCTTGGCCTGGCCGTTCTCCTCGTATTGAACGGTGTGCGGGTAGACGATCAGCTTGAACGGGATCCACGAGAGGATGCCGAAGTTCTGCTTGAACAGCTTCAGCGCTTCGGTGAGCGAGTTGATGGTTTCCCAGCTGGTAGTGCGAAACACGTGGAAGCCGCCGTACACGGAGGCTGCCTCGAGGAAAAAGCTGAGCACACCGTACGGCTTGCACTGGACCTGACCCACCGGCCTCGGGAACGACTTCAGCGGATAGTCGCCCTTGTGCTGCCTGAGCAGCGGACACGTGCACTGGATCTCTTTGTTGAGCACGCGATCGAACGCGCGCGCGCCGTTACCCTGGCAGCGCACCTTCGAATCCTGCCACGCGGTCAACGACGTCTTGAAGTTCTGCTCCGGCTCATCCCACAGGAACCGGATGTCGATTTCCGTGGGCGCCGGGCCGATGCGATCGTGGACACCTTTGTCGAGCAGGTAGTTGTTGTCGGCGCCGCGCACGCGTGTGCGGATCCGGAAGTGATCGTACTTTTCCGGGATGTTGAACTTCTTGCCGCCTCCCGATTTCACCTCTTTGCCTTTGCCACCGATCTTCACGTAGCCGATGCACGCCAGCTTCGGCCGCAGCACGCTCGACACGATGCCGTTGAATTCGGGCGCGCTCACGAGGCACGCTCCTGACGCTGCGAGGCTACTGCGACTGGCCAAGGCATGCGGAGGATCCGCGCCGCCTGTCGCAGCACATCGGCGGCGCTTTGCCAGACGTGAGCGAGGAGGGTAGACGTTGCGGCGCGGTCGTAGACTTGCGCGAGCTGCTCGGCATCGGCGTGCTTGACCAGGTCGGCCGCCAGGATGCCGGCGACGTACTTCCACTGATCGCGCTCCGCCTCGGCGCGTGTCAGCTTCAGCTCGAGCTCGCGGGCGTACGGGATCACGCAGCCCCCTCGATATTGCTGTACGCAAACTGGCCAAAGCAGTCGCGCGCCGCCGTCAGGTACGCCCGGGCCGCATCCTCCTCAGAATTGAAAAGACCGAGGTACCTACTGCGTCCGTGCACTTTGATTTGAGCCTGCCACTTTTGGCACTTGCGATGCCAAGTTACGCCCTTGAGTTGCGAGCACCTTCCCTGGATCACGCGCCTGTTGCCCTGGTTGAGCGAATTGGTGCAGATGCGCAGATTCGACCGTTGATTGTTCAGTCGGTTGCCGTCGGCATGATCCACAAAAACGGTCCTGCCAGCGTTTACGACGCCCAACAGAACTCGGTGCATCAGAAGGGAGCGCGGCGCGTGATTGCTGGCGCGATAGACAGCGCCTACAGGCGAGAGTCGCCACTTCCACGTTGACAGAAACTCCAGGTCAGAATCGTCAACAAGCGCGACAGCATCCGCGTTGGTCAGCTTTATCTGCGCCATTTTCTAGGCTGCCTTGCCTTTCGGCGGATCGGCCGGAGGCGTGCGTGTCACCTTGATCTCGCGATCGTCCACGCGGGTGAAAACCACCAGCTGGCGCGGGTCGCGGCGAATGAAACCGCCTGCGAACGTGGACCGGCGCGAGCTCCAGCGGCGTCCTGGTCGGGGTCTTACTTCTTCCTTGTCGCTCATTGACTCGATACCTTGGTGCAGACAACTGCTGCCCGGTTCGCCGGGCGCGAGCGCCACTCGATCGCAATCCTTCGCGGGGCTTCGATCAGTGGCGTTTCGTTTTCCATCAAGCGGACGGTCGGAATCGAACCGACACCTCCGAGCTGGCCCGACGCGGAAACCTGGGGGAAACCGTCATCGTGCCCGGCGCTCTAACACCGTGAGCTACGTCCGCAAAGTCGTCGGTCTCTCCCGACAGTCCTCCATTGATCCGATCGCCGGTTGCAGGAGCGGCGACTTCCCCGGAGTCATCGCGGACCGATGAAAGCCCCATCCGGTTAGCAGTTGCGGGGGCACGGTTCGAACGTGCGACCTCCGGGTTATGGGCCCGGCGAGCTACCACTGCTCCACCCCGCGAAAGCGTCGCACCGGTTTATGCGGCGCCCCTTGACCTACAGATACCAATTCGTATTTCGCCGCCGACCAGTGCGTAGTGAGTCCTTGCGCTCCAGGTACCGCACCACAGCACGCTCGATCAGCGCGAACGCCGTCGCACCAGCGATGCCCGCGAGCACGTAGCTCATGCGTGCGTCCGCTCCCATTCCTGCTGCAGCCTGACTGCTTCCTCCGCAGCCTTCGACGGCCGCCGCTCGAACACACCGCACCGCTCCGGGATCCTGCGCGGCTTCACGCGCGCGCTGAGCTTGAGCGCTCTGACCGCGAGGTCGGCCAGCAACATCGACGTCCAGATGAGCAGCACGGCCAGGAGCATGCGGATCGCGGTCATTGCACCGGCCTCCACCGTCCATCAGCAGCGCAGTGCGAGCAGTAGCCGCACGCCTGCGTCTCGTGCGCTGTAGTCAGCCGTCCGCAGCGCCCGATACAAGGCTTGGCATTCGGGCACTTCGCGTGACGTACGCCGTGGCATGGACACACCCGCGAGCACCCGCGACGGAATTGTCTGCGGCGGTAGGGCGTGCACTGGCATGGTCTGCCATCCATGCCTGCATGGGTTGGCTTTTCCCTCGGAACCAGCGCGCCCAACTCCGGATAGGTGCGCTCGGCGTATTCGCTGGTTGTCATGCGGCCTTCTTGACCGGCTTGGTGCCGTGTGCAGTGAACTCGCGCGGCTCAACGCCACGACGTTCCAACTCGCCGTCTATCGCAACCAGGTCAGTCGCCAGCGACGAAACGATCACCCACGCGCGACGTTCGTCCTCGCGCTCGGTGCCGCGGCTGGCCACGATGGCCGCGGTGATTGCGTTCAGCAGCTGCTCGTCGCGGATCCCGTGGAAGCGACGGATCAGCCAACCCGTGTCCTTGTGCTCCATGGCTGTGCGGCGCGCTTCAGCCCGCATCGACTCGACCCACACGCCCGGACTGGTGCCGATGCCCGCTGCCAGTTGCTGCACATGCATCAAGGCCTGCGCTTCGATGCCCCGGCCAGAACGGGCCCGCGATGCCGTCGCCTGACTCTGCCCGGTTGCCCGGCCAACATCGACGACGCGGCCATGATGGGCAGCAGCCCATCCACCTCGCTCGCGCAGTTGCTTGCTATTCATGGCGGTTAGCTGCGCGGTGAAAGATTCGCATTTTGTTTTTCACCTTCGGTCCTTGAAAACCGAAGGTATTCCCGGTGCATCGTTCGGCATGTCATCGCGACACCGAATCAGCGGGCGGTTGCACCACGCCACCGCGGTTACACGGGAACACGACGCCGCTGCGCGGATCACTCGGCGGGCAGTTGCCATCGCGTGGAGGGCCGGCCGGCCAGATGATCACTGGCTGTTGCACCGGCACTACCGGTGAATCGCAGCCGAGCGTCACTATGCCGGCAGTCCCGAAAATGCGGAGCAGGGCAGAGAGGTGTCGGGTCATGGGAGACCGCGAACGTCATCGAGGAGTGCACGGATCTCGGCGTCCAGCTCAGCCTGGCGCTGCAGAGCGGCGAACATGCCCGGGGCCTGCACGATCAGCCGGGCATTCGCTTCGGCGTCTTGGTGCTCGTCGTGCACAGTGGCGATCAGTTCGCCGTCCTCGGTCGTGACCGCCGTCGCTGCGGCGCCGCGGAAGCGCGGAGCAATTCGCCAGGGGCCTGGGGTGGCGGGCATCAGGCGATCGCCTCCGCATCGGTTGCCGGGACCGGGTGACTCTGTATCCATTCGTCGATCGTAGACCGACGGAAACGGAGCATGCGGCCGGCTTTCTCGAAGGGGATTTCTCGCCGGGACACCTTGTTGTATACCGTGCCCAGCTTCACTCCGAGGTACTCAGCAACCTCGGGCGCGGTGAGCAATCGGTCGTCTGTTGCGTTGCTTGTCATGTTCACGCTTCTTAACTTTGGTCCATGCGATACGGCATGGGCCCATACTATATGGGTTGGGCTCATGCGTCAAGTGTTATGAATCATGAGATAGGGGCAAGCGTGGGCGAGTGGCTCCCCAACGAATTGCTTGGCAAGCAGATACGACTACTTCGAGTCCGCCTGGGGCTTAAGCAGTCAGAATTTGCAGAGGCCCTCGGCTCCCCCAAGGGCCAGTCCGAGGTGAGCAAATGGGAGAGCGGTGAAGTACGCCCAGGTCAGGAAAAGCTGCAGGCAATCGCGCGGCTGGCTCACGTGCCGATGAGGATGTTTCAGGGTGACAACGAAGCCGAGGAGGGGGAGGAGGGCGGCCGAAAGGGCGGCCGAAAGAGCTACAATCGCGCCTACGCGCTTATCGCGCACCTCGAGGCTGAAATAGGGACCGACCGGATCGCTCTGGCTGACGCGTTCGGGATGGCCAAGGACGAATCAGAGCGGATGGCGTTCGATGCTGAGGAGCGCCAGACGGTCATCGAGTGGATGAACCGCGTCGTTCAGCGGTCTGCCGGTACCGCTATTCCCGCATTGAAGGTTACGGGCCGCAGCAGCGTCACCGGTGCGGCGGGCGTCGATTCGCGAGGATTCAAATCCGAACCCGACGCCGCTACCGCCCCACCGCCATCATCCGCAGAACTTGAGAGCGGTCATGAGGATGCTTCTGATGCAGTGCACGATGCAGAAAGTCCAGGGCCGACAACTCGTAAGGAGCGCCCTGGGCGATCAGCCGGAGGCGATCGTGGTGCTTGATCAAAGCCTCCTCAACGCCGGCGTCCGACCACGTGGGTAGACGCGTCACCAGCTTGAACCGCCCGTGATGCAGGTGCGGGCGGTAGACGATGTTGGAGCCTTTGTCAGCGCCGATCGCGGCGATGGACCGAAGGAGATGGAACACGAAGAAGATGTCTTCATTGCATGGGGATTCAGTCGGCATCGATTACCGTTAAGGGAAGACTGCAACTGCGGAGCTGCTGCGGGATTGCCTGCGAAGCTGCGCACGTCGCGACTCGGGGTCCGGGACTGTAACACGGCCCTGTGACAATGGCAAACCGCAGGAATTCTTAATAGAAACGTTTGGCGCATATAGGTCACGTTGACCTATATGCCAGCTAACCAGCATGCGCCATCTTCTTACGACCTTTCCCGAAGGCGCCCTGACAAATGCGATGCCGCAAAGTCTACTTGATATTCATCGCTGCCATGCTCGGCTGCGACGCCTCGCCCAGTGAGCCTCCAGCGCCGACCCTGGTAGGCATCGCCATCACCCCTCAGCAACCGTCGATTGTGAGCGGGCTGACGCAGCAGCTCGCGGTCACTGCGTCGTACTCCAACAACTCGACGCGAGATGTGACAAGTCTCGCGACTTTCGAGGCGACAGGTGGAACGATCACGTCAGCTGGTCTGTTCACGGCGGGCAACACGCCCGGCAGCAGCTTCGCTATTTCAGCGACGTTCGAGGGGAAAGGGGCAACCACGGCCGTCACTGTATTGGAGCCGAGCGTCACCGGCTTGGCTCTGTCACCTCCTGGCGTGGGCGTGCAGAACGCCACGACACGCCAGTTCACTGCTACCGCGACGTACAACAACAACACCGACCGGGACGTGACATTGTTCGCCACGTGGACCGCAACCGGCGGCACGATCTCGTCAGGCGGATTGTTCCGAGCCGGAAACACTCCGGGCGCTTTTGAGGTTCAGGCGGCCTTCGGAGGGCGGACTGCCACGGCGAGTGGCACGGTTACGATAGTCGTGATCGCTGTGCGGCTCGACCCTTCTACGGCCACATTGCTCGCAGCCGGGACACAGCAATTCGCGGCGAATGCGCTCTATAGCAACGGCTCGTCCCAGGTCGTCACCAACACTGCGGTCTTCGCTGGTACCGGAGGCAGCTTCTCCTCAACGACTAATGGACTCTATTCCGGCGGGAATACGACTGGCGCGTTTCAGGTGAGCGCGACGCTCAACGGCCAGATCGGGACTGCGGCGGTGAACATAGTGCCGCCTCTTACAGTCTCGATCACTGGATCCCCGCGCCTGAGGGGAGTGAGCAAGCCTAACGGCTCGTACGAGTGCCTTTACGAAATCCGAGCGACCGGTGTGGGTGGATTGCCGGAGCAATTTGCGACATGGGATGGCGGACGGCTGGATTGGCGACTCAATGCAACCGGCGCGGTTGAAACCGACAACCTCTCGGCTGGTCAGGTCACGGAGTATTTCGGCTCGAATCGAGTTCAGTCCGGATCGACCGTTGGGTCCAGTGCGTACGCCAGCTGGAGCGGGCCATTCAGCATCATCCACACTCTGAGATTCCTGTTGCCGACCGGCGAAATAAGAACAGGCTCCTACACTCTCTTCTGCGATTGAGCATGGCGCTAACCAAATGCAGGGAGTGCGGAAGGGAAGTGAGCACCGAAGCAGTCGCGTGCCCACACTGTGGCGCGCCAGAGCCAGCTAAAAGAGCGTCTCCGAAACCGCCAATCACCGTTCGGGAACCTGAGATTCCGGCGTGGAAACGGCCGGTGCCGCTGATTGCGCTTACGGTGGTACTCGTCGTGGTGATCACCAGCATCGCGCGATACACCGAAGAGAAGGCAGCTAAGTCAGCCCGTGACCCAGGTCGGCCCGCGTCGGATTCCGCGCTCCCTGGAGACATTACCAAAGCATTGAGTGAGCCGCTGGATAAGCACGGAACGCTTAAGCTTGAGCGAGCGTGGGAGACAGGCGAAGGCACCAGGTTCGCAACGGGCTACGCCCTGGTGAGCTATGAGAATACGACCAACAGGACCTTCCAGCAGGCGGTGACTATTCGCTGTGATGCGTTGGACACCGGCGGCGGCAAGATCGGGACGAACACGCGCAGCTTCTTTGTGTTCAAACACGGGCCCATCCAGCCGGGTTTTCGTGGCACGGAAGAAATTCCAATTAATACTGACGGCACAGATTTCACCAAGATGAGTTGTTGGATAGAGTCGGCCAGATAAGTCCACTCTTCCCCGAAGGAGCCTTAACGATGCCCGTACCTCAAAAGGTCGATCGTCGCATCCTCGAAGCCACTCAGCGCTACCGCCCCATCCTGGAACAGGCGCGCAACAACCGGATGAAGATCCACGCCACGTTCGACTTCGATCATGCCGGAGGAAGTTATGCTCAGGTTTTGTTTGATGCTCATGCTGCTAGGAGCAAAGGGCTTGTCCGGGCAGTCCGCCAACTCCACAGCGGAAGTCGTGCGGAAGGGCATGAGCTGCAGACAGGCCTCAACGGGACACATCGAATGCACTTATACTATCGGTCAATCCCTTGTGGTCCTGATAGCCGGTGTTGGCGAAGACGGCGCCACCATTTTCATAGACAAAACGGAGGGGCTTAAGGGCGACTATTATGCCTCCATTTCGATGGCTCACCAATGCGTCGTGGTGAAGCCAGGAGAGAAGACCGTTAGCAAAAAGGCAGGCTTGCCGACGTTCGCCTTTATCGCTCACCGAGACGGCAAGGTATACCCTGACTGGACGCAATGCAGAGATGCCAACCTAGCGCCGCCTCGCTCGTGAGAATCCTGAACCTTCCCCTCAAGGGTTCCGGCGATCGGTCCAAGCCGCGCGGGCATGGGCGAGCTGGAGTGGGCAGTGAATGACTGGTGGAATGGGTTACGCGGAGCGGTAGAAACCAATGTGCGATTCAAGGAAGGAAGAGGTGTGCAGTGGAACTAAAATTCGCGATGCTCGCCGACTACGTGACCGAGACCAAGGGAGGAAAATTCATCATCGTCGGCGAGTTCGATCACATCTTCGGCACAAAAGTGCCGGCCCGGCATCAGCTAATGTTCTTGGTGGCCAGGTTTGAGGCGTCCGTTACCGAGGGGTCCGCGCACAAGCTGAAGGTTGTCCTGGTCGACGAGGACGGCAACGATCTTCCGCTGACCGTGCCCGAGTTGGATGCCAATTTCGCTGCCCAGGGGCCAGGTAAGCCTCTGAGGGCAAATGTGATTATCCAGCTTGTTAACCTCGTGTTCCCAAAATTTGGGTCGTACGAGTTTCACATTCTGATCGACGGTCACCACAAGGCGACCATCGGTTTCGAGCTCACCAACGCCCAGCCACCGCGACGTTGACCAGGCAGCGCGCAGAGCGAATTCGGGCGGAGATGGAGTCCAACCCCAACGGCCAGCGGTTCGGGCTTCTATGTAACGTTTTGGAGGCTTTCGGGATTCGTTTGGATCGCCAGAAGGGCAGCGATTGCATTTTCAAGCATGAGACCCTAAATGTTCGGCTGTTCATTTCGTACCATGGATCCGGCAGGGTCCATGCGGCGTATGTTGAACGCGCTGTGAAGGCAATGAACGAAGTCAAGGAACTGGGACAATGACCGCTCTAGATCTGTACCTCCGGCTACCGTGGACAGTTGAATCCACCAAGCGTGTGGATGACGGCGAAGAAGCAGTAGTCTTATCAGTACTTGAGTTGGACTTCTTGGTGGTAGGGCAGAACGAAGCGGACGCCGCCGAGAAGTTTTGGCCGGCACTATCCATGTTGCTGGAGAGCTATGTCGAGGATGGCGTGCTGCCACCCTTGCCGGAAACGGCGATGATCGTTGATCCGGTGAAGCTCGAAGAATTTGTTCAGGCGTCTGCAAAAACGGATCAGGACACAATTTCGATTGGCGCATACTCAGCGCAACCGACAACCGTTGTCGAAGCTGCCACGTTAGCCGCAGCCTGACCCAGCCACCTATTTGATCGCCTCGAGCTAGCAGATACACTGAGGCCCACGCCAACCGAGAGGATGCCGTGGGCCTTTATCCGCCGTTCTGGGAAGACCTCTTCCGACCCTTTCCGCCCGAGCCGGTGAGATGGGTCACGCTGCCATCCGGCGACCATGTCGCGGTGCCGGACCAGCCGCCACCGCTCGATCGGATTGAGCTGCGTGACTCGCAGCTGGCGACGAAACGGATCTCCAACACGAGCAGAGACAAGGGTTGAGCCGGATAGATAGGGCAAAAAAGGAACTGATCGAAGGCGTAGCCGATGACCTGCGGCTTCTGCACGAAGATTGGGGAGATGCGGCGGATGATCACACACTCCGACGCGGCAGCACGTTGTTGCGCAGACTGCTTGTAGACGCCCAGTTGCAGCGCGCCTGGAAGGGAGCCGGTTTCGAGAAGGAACCAGAGATCGAAGGAGGCACCTTAAAAGAGATATTGAAGATTGTGCCAGTGCAGGAAATTGCGCTAGCATCGGTCGGGGGTGCGAAGTACGAGGGCGGCGAGATTAGAGGATTGATGAGCCTCAACAATGAGTTAGGCAACGCCGAAGCATACGAGATGGCTCAAGCGTCGTTCGCAACAGAAAAGCTCGGGCTACGAGGGTGGACCGAGGGTGCATGCATGGTGGTCCAAGGCATTCCGGTTCCTCGAAGAGTCCTAGTCAAGTTCATTTCTAACAAGCTAGGGGGCGCCCATTTCGATGCCTCGCGCGGCGCTAGCTTGGAAGAAAGGCAGTTTGCTCTTCTGGATGAAGTGCGGGAGAGGCTTAGACTTATGGGCAAAGACGCTGTCTATTTCGAGCTGCTGTCGGTGGGGCAGACCCTGGCGGCCTCGATGGACGTGCAACGCTTCTTGGAACGCGTGGATCTCGCTACGGAACCGCCGCCTCCGTGACCTCGAGCTCCCATGTGTCGACCAGCGTACGACTCCCGCTCGTGTCCGCCTCCACACGCACCACGTAGGTGCCTGCTGCTTGCTCGCCAGGAGCAGCTCGAGTCTTGAACGTGCCGGAAACCAGGCCGCCTGCGATCGTCGGGCTGCCACTCACGAACTCGCTCGTCACAACCGTCCACGGCCCCACGGGCACGAAGCGGCCAGTCTCGGGATCGTAGGTCTTCGTTGCGCCACTCGTAACCACCACCACCGGGTTTGAGAGCGTCTCGCCTTCGTCGAGCTGACTCGTAAAGTCGGAGCCGTACCGATCCTCGGCGTTCGCATGCTTTGTGAGCACCTGGTGCATTAGGTCACCTCATGGATGGTCGGACGAGAACGCGCAGCATGCGTGCGCTCGGCTGGCGTTGTCGCGTGCCGGCGTTCGAGCGAATGGGCGCGATGAACGAAATGGACCGCCGGTGCGACCTGACTGGCCACAGACTGCAACGCCGGAATAGCGATTGCCGCGGCGGCGCGCACGAGTACGCGACCCGCGCTCGCCATGGCGAAATGTGGGACTGCGATTTCTGCTACACCCGCGACACGCACGGCGCCGGCCGACGCCATTGTCAGGTGCGGAAGGCTGAGCGTCGCCGCGCCGGCAACGAGTAGTGCTCCCGCTGCTGTTTGCGTGAAGGGCGGAATTGTCAGCGCAGCTTGACCCGTCGCGACCTGCGTGCTCGAGCCAGTTGCCTGGAATGCAGGGATTGTGAGTGAGGCCTGGGCGAGAACACGAACAGCGCCCGCCGCTGCCATCGTGAAGTGCGGAATGTTCTGCGTTGCAGTGCTGGCCACGCGCACAACGCCGGCGGCTGACGTGGTGAAGTGCGGGATGGTGAGGTTGGCCGCACCGGTTACGCGGACCGTTCCAGCAGCTGACTGTGTAAAGGCGGGGATCGTGCGGCTGGCCGCGCCCGCAACACGCACCTGGCCAGCGGAGGCGACAGCAAAGGCCGGTATGTTCCTGGACGCATCGCCGGCCACGCGCACCAGGCCGGAAGCCGAGCTCGAGAATGCGGGGATCGATACCGCAGCGGCGCCAACGATCCCCGCGGCCGCGATGGCCGTGGGTATCCACCGGCGCTTTGCCGGCAGGCGATACCGGCGGCCGAAAAAGCTCACAACTCTTCCACGTATGCAGTGCCGGAAATCGTGGCATCATCGGCGAGCGCCGTGCCGAGCCGCACGCACAGCATCGTGTCCGCCTGGTCAACCTTCGGACCCGTACTCTGCCCATTGATTTCCGGCCACCACAGCTGCAATCCCGAGCGCACGTTGAACGTGTCGGCGTGCACTTCCACTGCGGTGCCGGTAGATGCAGGAGTCGATGCCACGGCCTCCGCGGTGAATCCGGCCGCCGCATCGCGCGGATCCACCGGCTTTGGTGTGACGGCGCTTCCGTTGCCCGACGTCGCATTGTCCGTGACGATCGAGTAGTCGATCATCTCTTCCTGCGCATCGCCTACTTCACTCTTGACTCCGATGAACAGCCCGACCAGCCGGATCGGCCGATCATCCGCAGGAGTCAGCTCGAAGAAATCATAGTCACCGTTCGCCGTCGTGAACGATGAATTGCGAAACGGCACCGTGTAGATGCGACTCACTTGCGACTCCCTGAGTTAGAGTGGAACTACGGACGTTGGGCGGTCACGCCGGAGCGGCGGCAAAGCGCCACCGCCACCGCCCGATGCGGCGTAATCGACATACATGCTGATCTTGTAACTCGCACTGCCTTCATTCGCCGGCCATGTACTGGGCATGTCGTTGGCGTGGGTGCGGCCGGCAAAGAAAACATCGAGCCCCGCATCGTAAGCTGTTGACGCGCCCGTCTGCTGGTTGATTGACAACCAGTAGTCCGTTGCCGTGATGCCTGTCCACGTGATCGCCGCAGACCGAAAGCCCAGAGTCGTAGTAATCGTGATCTGGCCTGATGTGGCCAGCAGCGCCTTGCCATCCGGTGCCGCGCCGCCGCCGACATACGCGCCAAACATGCAGATAGTCGTGCCAGAGCCGCACTGCCCGCCGACAAAGGCGGTACCCGGGTTCGCATCACCGGCCTGTGGTGCTGTCTGATTATTTGCGAGCATGTAGTTATTCGTGCCATCCAGGCTCGCGCCGAGCGTCGTGTATCCGATCGTCGGGTCCACCACAACCGGATACGCAGCAGTGGCAAGCCACGCAGTATCAAGTACGATTTTTAGTGTGGAGCCGACCAGCAAATAACTAAACCAGCGCCGGTTTCCTGCCGCGTCGATGGCTTCTGGGCGATAGATGTGAAATGCCTTGCCCGCCCGATATTTGTCCGCCGCCCCGGCCAAAGTGTGCAGCGGCGATTTCGCAGCATGGTACGCCGCGAAAGAATTGACGACGCGCGCGGGCCGGATGTTGCCGCGCTCTCGCTCGCTGCGCGTCAGAGGCGGCTGGAAAAACAGGTCGAGTCGCGACAGGTCCAGCTCCACATCCAGCGTCGGCACGGCTGGCGGTGCGAAAAGGATGAATTCGAACTCGAAAGCATCATCCTCGTCGCCGTCACCATCGGGCAGAATGTAGTATCGTGCAGCAATGTCACCGTCGCGCCACGTGAGGCGCGAGCCATCGAATGCCGGAGTGATATTTTTTGCTGTGGGGACCCTCAGCTCCGCGCCCACCTCTCCCCACCGTTTCAGAGCGATTGTCGGCCGGAACGTGAGATCAGATTCACCACCGACGACCACTTCGGCGCCGCGCCGGAGGGACGCAACGAAATTCTTGCCACGAGTCTCAAGCGACACCTCAGCCATTCACAGACCTCGCAGGCTGCGCTGGGCGGGAGCGGGCGGCAGGATCTGCGCGTAGATCGGTCCACAGTCATCCTGCAGCCAGCCAAAGTCACCGACCGGCACCGACCAGGTCGAGTCGGTCAGCACAACCTCCGCCCAGCCAACCGTGCCGTCGTGATTGCGCGCGCACACAGTAGGCACGCTGCCCACCGCGGACGGGTACCACACGACAACCGCCAGCTGGCGCTGCGCATCGATCGCGTCCAGCACCACGTTGCGCGGCCAGATGCGGAAGCTGTCAGCCTGCTCGAGCAGCGCGCCGATGACGCGGATCTGTGGGGCGCCCGGTGCGGAGATCATCGCGCGCGCAGGAATTACCGCCGCCGTCGAATCGCCAAACGGCCAAGGGCCGTCCGGCTCACTGCGCGCACGCACGGCAAACCATGCCGTCCGGTCCACCGAGTCGCGCGCAAGAGTAACCGTGTCCACCCGCGTGAGCCCCACATTGAACAGGGCGAGAGGGACGCCAATACCACGCGCGCGGATCTGGTAGCCGACGTGTGCCGCGCTGCGGATCACACCCGGCGCCGAGTACGTCAGTTCCACACGCACGCTATCGGGCGCCTGCTGCACCACACGCACGCGCGGCTCGAGCGGCGCGGCGCGCACCACGCCCACAGAGAGCAGAATGCCGGCGATGATCAGAGACACCGGCCGGAATCGAATGGTCATGCTTTCCTCTCAATTCTGTTTGTGGAGCGCCGATACGCGTTCTCGTGATCGCGAGCTGCGCGCAGGTGCGCCTCCTTGTCGTCAAACGGCAACTCGTCGCCGTGCATGAAGCGCGGGCAGTAGAGCTCACCCATCTCCGCAGCTCGTTGCTCCACCAGTTCGGCCTGCTCTCGCAACCAGTGCGCAACCGCGCCTCGCTGCGCGGCCGTCATGGTCGGAGCCTTGCGGATCACGAGACTCGCGTGCGTGCGCAGCCAAGCCTCGCCGCTCACTCAGCTCGCAGGCTGTGTCAATGTCCAGCTCGAGACCGTGACCTGCTGGCCCGCCGCGATGGACGTGTTGTCCAGGGTCAGGTCGCCGCCGCCACCGGTTGCCGTCACTGTTCCCTCGACCCGTTTCTGCGTGGCGTCAGCGCCGTTGGCGTCACCGCTGGCTCGGATCCGGAAATGCGCCGCAGTGCCGGCGTTGTCGGCTGACGCGTCCTGCCACGTACCGGCAAGCGAAACCGATCCGCCTGATGGTGCGCCGTGCGCAGACGCAGGGAGTGTGAGCGAAGCGAGCAACGTCCCGGTCGCAGCTGCGTTGGGACCCGGAGGTGAGCCAGTGCGGATCTCGAGGATCGCGTTGTCGTACAGCTGCGTGCTGTGCCGATCGACGGCGTCATCACGCGCACCAGTGCTCAGGGTATACGCCATCGATCAGCCTCGCTGTCCAGTAATGGGGGCCAGTGTTGCGCCGTGAGCAGCGCGCTCCCGGGCCTGCCTGACCAGCGCAGACTCGACCTCGGAGAGCGTGGCACCCAGGGAAGCCTTGCGCTCCAGAATCGAGCAATGCATCAGCCCCTCGATCGCGTAACCGCGCGGCGCGAGCTGAGCCCAGATCTCGTCGAGGACGTCAGCGCTTTCCGCGTTCGCGATTGCGGCCTGCAGCTCCTGTTTGTTCATGCCGGCATAGTTGACTTTCATGGGGGCCTCTCGTTATTCCGATCGGAATTCGTCTACTTGGTGTCCGGCTCGCGTTTCACGGCCGGGATCTCTTTGCTCTCCTCACCACCAATTCGCTTGACCAGCAGGTCGAGCGCCGGCGTCCTGACTCCCGCGCGCCGGATGTTCTTGAGCACGGACCCCATTTGCCCGACCAGCATCAGGCAAAGCACAGCCTTTGTGATCGGCGTCAATTCGATTACGTACGTACTGAATGAGGGCACGAGTATCGCGAGCGAGTCGATCATGCCCGCAAGGACAACCAGCGCCATCATCAGCAGTTTGCGGACGACGCCGCGGATCATCACCTGTCCGTCATACCAGTCGTCCGGATTGCGGATGTAGCACTTGGCCATGCCGGCCAGCATGTCGAGGACGAACACGACGATCAGCGCGATGAGCAGCGCGACGTTCTGCACGTTGAACACGGCGCTCGTGATGGTGCCAACCGTGGCCACGACCAGAGCGGTATCCTGCACCGGCATGCCGATCTCCTGTAGCCACCGCGCCATAGCTCTGCCTCCCGGAATCCGTGTTGTGTGCATTCGTCCCTCGTATTGTCACCAACGAAAAAGGGGCCCGTGGGCCGCGTACTGATCGCGACCACGAACCCCGTTGGGGTGTGCACTCAGATTGTCCTACTAGTCTACATGCCGCGCATTAGGCGCGGTAGGGCTTTAGGGCACCGCAACCGTCCTGAGCCTGGTACTGAGAACGGATTTATCCAGCTCGTGGGCAGAGCTTTCGGCCTCCTGGATACTCGCGGCCTCCACATCCGCGGCGCGCTGCTCAACGAGTAGCTCCACGCGCGGTCCGAGCGTGGATAGTTGCCGCTTCGTCAAGTCCGCCAGAAGCTGCTGCACCTGGTGGGCCGCTTCCCGCGTCTTGAATGTGACCAGCACGGCCTTGGCCTGCTGCGCATCCTGCGTGCACACGTCGTACAGAAGAACCGGGATCTTCATGCGAATGCCCTCTCCATGAAATCCGCGCTGCGAACATCCGCGGCAATCTTTACTTCCAGGAGCGCGATCGCGCCCACGTTGCTCGCATCGATCGAGTTGAGGTACAGACGGGTGCCTGACCAGGCTGCGGCCAGCGTGTTAACGCCCGATGGTCCGGCTACCGACTCCGTGCCGGTGTGGATTCTCTGGCCGAGCAGCACGGAGCCGTCCGGGTTGAGGCCGAGGCGCAGCCTCACTCGCTGTCCGCTCGTGGGTGCCGCCGCCAGCGTCGCGCTCACGGCCGAGCCGTCATTATTGTCGTGCGTGGCCAGGTAATTCGTCGCGTTCGATCGGATCAGAAGATGAGGAGCAGTGCCCGCGGCCGCGCCCAGCTGCATCACACGAGCGTTATTGATGCTGATCGAGCCCGCCTCGATAAAATCCAGCCACACCGTCAGCGATCGAGGTAACGCCAGGAAGTCGAAATAGCACCGGTCGTTCGTGCCCAGCTGGAGTGCCGGACGTTCGTACACTCCGTCGCTGTCCAGATCGTACCAGTCCCAGAGCGGCTGACCATTCACTGCCGTGTATGAGACGTTCGCTGAGTCGTTCGCCGATGCGGTAGCCGCGCGCGTGAGCACGGCCTTCTGGCCGGTCAGGGCTACGAGGCTGCACTCGTGTGAGCGCCAGTGAAACAGCAGACGCGAGCGGGGCATTACGTCCGTCCTCGGAAACTGTAAATCAGCAGAGCGTCAGTCGCGCCAGTCTGCTCGATCGTCGGAAACGCTGACATGCGCTTGCTCCCATGCTTCGGGTGCGGAACGAACCAGTCGCCCGACCAGAGCGCGGAGCCGTCCGCATACAGGCCTGCCACGCCCGCCGTGTACCGCAGGACGGTGTTCTCAGCAAGGTCGATTTCGAGATACTCGGTCGAGCCCAGGGCCACAGCGAGTACGAGAGTCGCTATCACGGTTCCTCCAGAGTCTCGGTAGATCACGGTGATGGGGTTGGTCGAGGCCCCCATGAGATACAGGATTGCCGGACTCTCCAGAGTCCAGAGGGAAATGGGCCTCCTTCCGGTCCCAAACGCGACGCTGCGTTTGTACCGCGACCGAAACGCCGGGTCCGGACATTCCAGCTTCAGCGTCAGCGTTCCGCGCGGCTTCTTCAATGCCTGGCTCGGAGTGATCGCGACGAACTCCTCCTCTTCGAGCCTGGCATCGAGCACCTTGTCCGGCCGATCGCCGAACCGAATCTCGTTCAGATCGTCGGCGTGGAACACGTCGAGGATCCGCTCGACGTGACCGTCGCGCTCCGCAACCGTTGCTGACTTGATATTGAGCACAACAATGGGATTACGCGGCGGCAGGCTTGTATCCGGCGCGTAAATCCCGCCGCGTCCGCTCGGCGCCTGCACCAGCTCGCGCGCGTACTTCATGCCGGCGGACCACTCCAACACCGTGACTACGCCGGCCGGTGCCACTTCCTCGAGGTCCTGATCGTTCACCCACACGCGTCCTGGCATCGCCTATCTCACTGGGCCGTCGAGCGCCGATACGGCTCAAAGGGAATCACGCCGGTTCCGGGATCAGATCCTACCTCGCCGGGACTTATCACAATACGGGCGGCGTCTGGGATCTCGACTGGGAGCGTTTCGGTCGCAGGGGCCGTGCGCACCGTGTCGGTACCGAGCGTCTCGGACAGGTCGTCGGCAACGTTCAATTGTAGGTAAAGCCTGCGCGCCTTCGCCGCGGCGAGCGCCTTCGTGAATCGCGGCTCGACCGTTTCTAATGTAAGCCGCGTCTTCAATGGATTCCTGTAGTCGGGAGAGATCGAAGTCAGGCGCGCCTGTACGTCCAGCTTCGATCCGCCTGCCATATCGTTCGCGATCACGCGCATGCGTTGACCCATGGAGAGGACTTGCTCGGCAAACCGCGGGTTTACCTGAGCAATGTCCGCGACCTCAGCAGTAAGCGTGAACGGGTCCGCCGATGCAACGTCGAGCCTGCGCTGCCCCACCCGGTGGATTCTATTGGCGTGCGACCCTTCAACGACCGGCGCCTCGCGATCGTAACCAATATGGACCATCCACCACAGCAGATAGGCATCAGAGGTGCCCAGGCTACCCAGAGAATTGTCGACGGGCGGGAGAAAATGAAGAACGAGCGGCGAGTTGGCCGTGAGAGCAAAAGACCCACTGAGCACGACGTACTCGGTTCCCCAGGCGGCCAGCGTTCTCTGCACCTCGGCGCCCTCAGCATCGGTTGCGTCTGACACCTGCAGGTACTGGGACGAATCATTCGGGTTAATCGCCCGCAACTTGCAAGGCTTTATTAATCCGGTGGCGCCATACGTCGCTGTCGACGCCTTCCGATTCCACAGGAGAAATCCGCAGGAGATCCAGACCTTCGGCATTCCGGCGGTATAGCGAAGGGTGTACGAATTCGACTGGAGAATCACTGGATCTCCCAGACCCTCCCCTGCGCACATCAACCACAAGGCATTCGGTCCCAGAGTCGCCGCCTTGGAGAAGTCCACACTGCGGAGTTCCAGGGCATCGTTGTCGCTTACCGTGATCGCACCTTGCAGCTTTACCGTGACGTTCCCTGAACCGTTTGCCTGCGTCGCTTCGAGGATCGGAATGACTGTGGATCCGGCCTTGACCGTCATGCCGGGAGTGATCTTCTGGTTGGCCTCGAGGTTCTTGATCGCGAGCGTGCGCGTGCTCGTCTGGGCGCCGTTCGCGTTGCAGTTGTCGGGCGCCAGTGCCGCGACCGAAGTATCGGCTCGACTCAGCACAGCTATCTGGTGAGCCACCGATTCAGGCGGGGCGCTCGTGTCCACCGGCGGCGTGAAGCCAAACACATACACCACTTCGTTGTCCGACGCCGTGATCGCCCCCGAGACTGTTACGGAGGCAAGGCCGCCAGACTCCGTCGCGCCCGTGGTGATCTTTCGACTGTCCCCGTTGCGCCAGAGAAACGCGTTGTTCGGGATCACGAAGCCGCTGGGCACGTTCTTCAGGTTGACGGTCGTAGTCGAAGAGTGCGCGCCGTCGAAATTGCAAAAGGCTACCGGCCACGCGGATCCGAACGAATTGTAAAACGGATTCTTGATGTGGTTGCGTTCGCCCCTCGCTTCGCTGTCTTCGGCCGGACCCAACACGTACCCATATTTTTGGATGGCCGCCGGGTTGGTAAGCTCGGTGAGCAGGTCGCCGGAGCTGTTCTTCCGGACCTCGATGACATCGTTCACTGCCAGGCCACTCGAAGGAATGGTGAGGACCTGCGTTGCCGCGACGGTGTCGGTAATCTGCTTCAGGGAAGCATCGGGGCACAGGACGTAGCAGTTGTTACTGCCCGCCAGGTCGGGACGCGGAGTGTTGAGCTGATCGTCGCAAAGAATGGGGTCCCCGCCGATGGGATCGGCATACTCCACCGTGTGATCGTTACTGCTGATGGCCGTGACCTTGAGTGCGGTGTAAGCGATTGTCGCGCGTTCAACATCGTCACTGGGCACTTTGCCCGTTGCCAGGATCGCGGTCCGGAGCGTGTCCACCCGCCGGCTCCTGGACAATTTCAGCACCTGACGGGACGTGCGTAGCTCCTGCACGGGCTTGTCGAGGTTGCGACCTATCAGCAAATCTAGGAGGTAGTTCGTGTCACCGTTTCGCCGCAGGTCGAACTCTCCTCCGGAACGGTTGGCCAGCTCCTGCATCCACTGAAGCGGGTTCGCGAGATCGAGCGCAATATTGTAGCGGTCCGTGAACTCGACTGTGCCGTAGCCGATCCATGTGATTCCACGCGCTGTGAACCACGTCAGTAACGCGGAGCGAATGATCTGCTCGGGGGTGGCGAGACTGCTGCCCAGGTTGTACCACGGGCGCCCGCCTCCCATCGGCGTATCGACAATGCCCATCGTGGCGAGGTCAAGCACGATCGGATCGAGCGTAATCGTGATCTTTGGTTCCTTGCCGCGCTGCCTGCTATCATCGATGGACTTCACGCGCCACTCGCGCACGCGGCCAGCATGGTCGGTCAACCGCCCTACGTGACGGAGCGTAAGGATCTGCAGCCACCACTCCTTCCAGGGCACAACCACCGTGACCGAATCGTTGTGATCGAGAGACTCGCTGCCCGTGCATTCGATGATGTTGGCGGCTGTCGCGATGCGCTTAGACCCGCTGATGCACTTCAGGTTGGTCCACCAATCGAGCTTGATCATCAGGCAGCCATGTTGCCCTGGACGCGGTCATCCTGCTGCGCGGCGTAGCCGAGCCCCGTGTTGATCGACTCCAGCACTCGGCTGGAGATCTGGTCCCCGAGTTCTCCGGCATCTGCCGTCGTGATGGGACCGTTGAACGTGATTGTAATCTCAACGTTGGGCGGCGTCTTCACAGGATCGATGGCGGCAATCTCGTTCAGCGCGTCGGCCGCACCCTCCGCGGCTTCGGATACGTTGCCGAGAGATTCCTTGGCCTGCTCGGCCGGCTCTTCGAGCGTGATCTTCTTGATCTCCTCGCGCGCCTTGCCCAGCTCGTCGAATGCCTCGCCCAGGCTTTTCGCGGTGTCGCCGAAGCTGTCACCCAGATTGATGAGGCCCTGACCAGCCTTCTTCAGGCCGAAGTCACCCAGGCCGGGAATCTTGTCGATCAGAGAGCCAATGCCCTTGATGACCGTGCCGACCGCTTTCGCGATGAAGCTCGCGACCGTGAAAATGATCTTCCCGGCAAACGCGACGGCCTGCCCGAGGAATGTCGCTATGATCGCCACGAATTTGAAAATCGGGAACAGCGCCTTCAGCAACGGCACGAGTGCGTGCAGAATCGGGGCGACAGCGCGGAACAGGGCCGCGAAGATCTGCGCTACCGCTTTTATGAGCGGGGCGAGATCGCGGATAATCGGCGTCAGCGCATCGAACACCGGCCCCATCGCTTCGAGTGCGGGCTGCAGCGCCTCCATGATGATGCCGACGATCCGGTCCATCGACGCTTTTAGCTTCTCGTTGCCGCTCGTCGCGTTGCGGATCGCCTGGTCAAAAGCGGTGGTGACGAACGTGAGAGGGTTCAGGATGCTGACGATGCCACCGAACAGATTCACCACGCCCGACAGAACGCCCTTGCCCGCCTTAAGCAGGAAGTCTCCAGCCTGCTCCACGGCCGAGTTCAATTTGAGCATCGCGATGTCGAGCGTGCTCAATGAGCGGGTCGTTGCGGTGATCGGAGGCACGAGTTCGTTGAGGGCAACCGTCAGCTTTGAAACGGAGTCTGGCGTTTTGGTGCCGTCTTTGTCGTCGCCGCCCGCAAGGCCGGGTTTGACCGTGGGCGCACCCATCAAGAGACGCAGGTCCTGCATCGACGAGATCGTCTTGTTCAGCTTGCGCAGTTCCGCCTCGGCTTCGGCCACCTTCTCGGTCAATGCCTTGGCTTCCTTCGCGCTGCTCGCGAATGCGAGGTCCAGGCGCAGCTCCTTCAGTCTCTCGACCGCGGCGGCCTGGCGGTCGAGCAGGCGCTGGAACAGGTCGATGTTGCTGGCGAGTGAGCCAAACGCCGCACTGGTCGCGCTGGTCGCGGCGACCGTCGGCTGCACCATCACGGAATTGAGCCGTGCGAACTCGCGCTGAATCCCCTTCATCAGGTCCGGCACGTACGAATTGCCGACCACCTTGTCGTACATGCCCTTGAAGAAGCCGGTGACCGCATCGACCTTCGCCTTGATCGAATTCACGATCGCGTTGAACCGGTCGACGAACGCCTGCCGAATCGCATCGATCAGCCGGCCCACGAACGCCTTGACCTCTTCCCATCTCGTGATGAGGAAGTAGGCGGCCACTGCGAGTGCAGTCACGGCAGCAATCGCGGCAAGCACCGGGAGGCTGAGGCCAGCGATCGCGCCGCCGACAGCGAGCAACACGGGTTTCAGAGTGATGAATGCCGTGGCCATCTGGCCAGCAATCACGAGCAGGGGCCCCAGTGCCGCGAGCAGCGCGATAAATGTGACGATCACGACCTGGATGGGCTCGGACAGCTTTCCGAAGGCCGCGGCGATGTTGCCAATTACTTCGAGCACTGGGCGCGCCATGTTCAGCAGCGCGCGCAGCATGGGCACCAGCTCGTCACCGAAAGCGCGCGCCGTGTTCGTCACTTCGTTCCACAGCTTCTTGAGCTCTGCGCCCGTCGTGTTGTAGAACCGCTCCGACTCATTGGCCAGCGCGTTGTTCTCCTTCATTTCCGCGCTGGCAATGCTGAGCATAGAGGCGAGGCCCTGGTCTCCACCGTAGGCCTTGGCCAGGCGTTGTACGGCGTCGAGCTGGCGCGCTTCCTTGATGCCGAGGTCCTCCAGAGCGATCGCGATGTTCTTGCCCTCACTGTGCATCCGGCCGAGGCCAGCAATGAAGGCGGACACCGCCGCGCTGGCATCGTCTTTGAACAGCTTCGCGAACTTGCCGGCCGACATCCCGGCGACGACCGCGAATGCGTCGAGCTCCTCGCCTCCGCGAGACACCGCTGCGCCGATGTCGCGGAACGTCTTGCTGATTGCGGTACCAGCCATCTCAACTTCGAGACCGGTGTTCGCAGCCGCAGCCGAGAACGCGAGGATTTCGTCTTCGGTCAACCCGATGATTGAGCCCGCGGCCGCGATGCGCTGCGCCATAAACAGGATCGCCGACTCGGTGGACGCACCCTTGTTGCCGAGCTCGACCAGCACGCTTCCGAAGCGCTCGAATTCGTTTCTGCTCAGGCCGGTGATGTTCGCGAGTTGCGCGATCGCCGTCGCCGCTTCCTCGGCGGACACGTCGGTTGCGACACCGAGCGCGGACATCACGCGAGTGAATTCGGTGAGGTCTTCGGTCTTGATACCAAGTTGCGCAGCGGTTGCAGCCAGGTTCGCCAACTCGCTCGCCGATACCGGGATCGTCTCGGACAGCCGGGTGAGCTCGTCGCCGATTCGTTCGAGCGGCCCACCGACCAGGTCGGTGGTCTTCGCGACGTTGGCCATCGCCTGCTCGAAGTCGATCGACGACTTCAGCGCGAAACCACCCAGGGCTACGATGGGGAGCGTGAGGCCTGCCGTGAGCTTGGTACCCACGTCCGTCATCGACTTGCCGAGCGCGCCTACGGTGCGGTCGACTTCCGAGAACTCTTTCTGGAATTGCTGGATGTCGGCGCCGACTCGAACCAGAAGCTCAGTGAGAGTCTGTGCCATCCGAACCTTTCCGCTCCCGGGCGTCGACACCGCCAAACGCAGCGGTCATATGCTCGAACATTCTCACCATTCGAGACGAAGAGCCGTGCGCTTGTGACGGCTGCCGGCGCAGCGAAGTGAAAAAATCACTGGCCTTCTTCTTGTTGCCGTGGACGTTTGCAATCGTTGCTGCGATAACACCGAAGCGCAGGTCCGTCATCCGCTCGATCGACACGTGTTGCTCGTGCAGCGCGCGATACTGGAGTAGCGTCAGATCCCAGGCATCGGCCGCACTGAGCCCAAAACGGGCGACGGCCGCAGCCCACAGCTCAAGAGCGGCGCCGGTTACTTCTTCGCCCGGGCGCCTGCGCTTCGAGCCCGAGCGGGCGGAGGGTTTGCCGCCCCTTTGGGGACCGACAGGCTCAACACTTCTTTGATTGCCGCGGCCGCCTCCTCGAGCTTGCCCAGGTCAAGCAGGTCAGCCACAACCTCGGGCGTGAGATCAGGATCCTCGTGCGCCATCATTGCCCACAGGATCACCGGCAACTGCTCGATCGCGACCGTGATCGTGTCGTCGCCATCCAGGCGCTCGAGTTCGGAGAGATGGACGTTCTTCTGCTTCAGTCTCTGCAGCGTGCCCAGGGTCATCTTGAGATGACGCGGCCTGTCGAGATGAAGAGTGACCGTGGGCGTGCCGTTGTTGTCTGCCATCACAACCCCGTCTAAAAAGTTCGGTTCACCTAGTACAGAACGGGCGGTCCGGTGACCTTGAGCGAGCCGCTCAACGCCATGGGTCCATCACTCGGGAACTCGGGCTCGAACGCCGTGAGAAATCCGTCCAGAGCAAATGTTGCCACTGTGGTCCCACGCTCTTTGATGACCAGGTCCCACGGCACCGTAAGGCCATTTTTCATCAGCGACAGAATGCCCGTGATGTCGTCGTGGGTGGCATGCTTCGGGTCGAGGTGACCCTCGAACGTGATTTCGCCCGGATCCGCCAGACCGTCCGCGAGGAAATCCATGTAGTCGCTGGAATCGTGGTCACTCACGTCCTGCGA
>Ga0137427_10000171_pt1 | contig 35724 bp, 25 predicted proteins | sample EasRivERMZT700_2_FD_102309 | JGI IMG/M metagenome (GOLD analysis project Ga0137427, IMG submission 102309) | Soil microbial communities from meander-bound floodplain in the East River, Colorado, USA - East River MetaG ERMZT700_2 | ecosystem: Environmental > Terrestrial > Soil > Floodplain ...
CAGAAGGGAACGTTCATTTTTCGCAGAGTCGGCGATGAGACTGGCGGATCCTCCCGGATACTTCCGTACTCCTACCCCGAGGAATATCACTTCTATCCGCCGAACACAGATCTTCTGCGCGCAATTGCCACCGAAACCGGCGGCTCGTTCCAGCCGACTGCCGCTGAAATCTTCAATCCTCGCGGTGAAACCACGGCGCTTCCGACACCACTGTGGCCTTACCTCGCTGTCACCGCACTCCTGCTCTACATTGCCGATATCCTGCTTCGGCGTGTCCGTCTGTTCGAGTGAACCGAACTGCGTTCGGGCCGCGCCGGCCTAAAGCCGTCGCCGAAAATCAACGCACGCTATACCGTGTCCTCGCTCTCACCTTTACCTTTCGCTCAGGTACCTCAACTCGGATCTGGTGAAGACCGGACTTTGGCATAGCGTAATAGCCGAGAAAATACTGACTGGAGAGTTCCGCTCGGATTTCGTCCAGAGCAGCAACAATAGAATCGTTTTTTGTGACGTAGAACGGCCGACCGCCGGTTATATCTGCGAGGGACTCTACAGTGTTTGTATCAACAATAATCCGTGGTCCCATAGCAATGAAGTAGATAAGCACCGATGACCGCTGTGCTTCCGCCAGCACCCGGGTGTATGGCGAGCTGACATTCTTCTCATCCGTGAAGATTCCATCTGTAAAAACGATCAGGGCTTTTCGAGGACGTTCCGACGCAAGTATTTTGTCGTTGCTGTAAAGAAGCGCATTAAACAAAAAAGACGTTCCGTAGGCGCGCAATTGATCCAGGCTATCCTCAAGTCGCCGCTGGCCCTGTGTAGAAGTATGGACGAGCCGCGGACTGGCGCCGAAAGAGACGACGAAAAATTCGTGGGCCGCAGGTAGCGATTTTGTAAAGTCGCGAATGCCACTTCTCATGAATGGCAAGACGTCCACCATGCTGCCACTGGTATCGACGAGCAGTCCAACCGATGACTGAATGTTGTTCCCGCTTTCGAAGGTCCGGATCTCTTGACGAATGCCATCTTCAAATAGATGAAAATCGTCCCGGCCAAGGCCGGTCACGAATTGACCTTTTTCATCATGGACGGTTGCAAATACGCTTACAAGATTGACATCGACGCGGATTGTCTGTTGCGACAGGCCTTGCGCCGAGAGCACGACAATGGCGAGGAGCAAATAAAATGCGCGACCACCAGTGGCGCCAGCAGATATTCGTCTCAATTGTCGGCGCCTCCGTGACCGCCATCCACATCTCCAATGATAGACGGCTGAGACGCAAATTTGGTCATTAACATGTGGTGACTCCCTGGCACTCATTGATCAGTCGGCTTGCCGCCGCCCCTTACAGCAGGGTTCCGCGGAGAATGATCAAGGCGACGCTGAAATAGATTATCAATCCGGTGACGTCCACGAGCGTTGCGACAAAAGGTGCGGATGAAGTGGCCGGATCGAATCCAAGTCGGCGCAGCACAAATGGGAGGAGCGATCCGACGAAGGTTCCCCAAAGCACAATTCCGATGAGTGCCACGCTCACCGTCAACGCGACAAGCAGCCAATGCTCTCCATACATGTCGGAAAACGCAGACCATATAGAGATTCGGAGGAATCCAATCGTTCCCAGTATTCCTCCAAGGGTCAACCCCGTCCATACTTCACGACGAATGACTCTCCACCAATCGGCAAGCCCAACCTCGCCGAGCGCCAAGGCCCGAATCACGAGCGTTGCGGCCTGCGAGCCGGAGTTGCCACCGCTCGAAATGATGAGTGGAACAAATAACGCCAGCACGACGGCTTTTTTAATTTCCGCCTCGAAGACACCCATTGCTGTGGCGGTGAGCATCTCCCCGAGGAACAGCGCGGTCAACCAACCCGCACGTTTACGGATCATTCGACTGAAGGCGATCCGCATGTAGGGTTCGTCAAGAGCCTCCGATCCTCCTATGCGCTGGATCTCTTTGGTCGCCACCGCTTCCGCGACGTCCAGAACGTCGTCAATCGTAACGATTCCGATCAGCATTCCGGACGTATCCGTCACCGGCAAGGCAGTGCGGTCGTACTGTCGGAATACAGCGACCGCGGCATTCTGATCGTCGGTTGCCTTCAGCGAAACAAAACGCCGGTCCATGAGGTCGGCGACGCGCTTATCGGGATCGGCCAGCAGGAGTTCTCGGATGCGGATGTCGTCAGTCAGCAGACCCTGCTCATCGACAACGTACACGACATTCAGCGTTTCGCTGTCCTGGCCGTGTTTGCGAATGTGCTCGAGCACCTCGTTGAGGGTCCAATGCTCACGCACGCGAACATAATGCGGCGTCATCAATCGGCCGATGGAATCTTCCGGATATCCGAGAAGTTTCAAAGCAACAGAACGCTCAGCCGGTGTGAGCATCGCCAGGAGCTTCCGAGTTACCGCAGCGGGTAATTCTTCGAGGAACATGGTGCGGTCGTCGGGGGCCATGTTGTTGAGTAGGCCTGCGACATCTTCCTGCGCCATTGCCTTGATCAGGGCTTCCTGTTGTTCCAACGACAAGTACTCAAAAGCGGCCGCCGCATCCTTGCGCGGAATAATGCGAAACACAATGACCTGATCTTCAATGCCAAGTTCAGTCAAAACGGCTGCCAGATCGCCCGCGTGACGATTACGAACCAGATCGCGTACGCGTGAATAATCGCGTGCGTGTACGGCATCGGCCAGTTCGTCGGACGGGCGTGCAACGTTGCGGATGATAGCGAGCGCGTCCTCGCGCTCGGAGCCTGTGAGTTGTTGTTCCATTTGTGTAAGTGCCGCCCGAACGACGTCATGATGATGCACGTGTGGTCCGACGGCTTTGACGACGTCGAGCCAGACACGGTGAATAAGATCCAGATCGCTCGGCGATAGGGAAGGTGGATGGGCGCCCAGGTGATAGGAATCGGCCCTTCCGTTGTGACGATAAACGACGAGTCGAAGCTTTAGACTCTCGGATTTATTAGCGCGTTCCCATGCCTCGCCCAATAACCGCGCCTGCTCGTCGGGCGAAAGAGTCTCGGATTCTCCAACGTAAACCTCGGACGACTGAAGCCGTAATGCCACGGCAATCGTTCCATCGAACGCATTGCGCGACGGCACGATGAGCAGGCGAACGGGACACCGGAATCGCTCGGCTAGAGCGACAACCTGGGAGAAGAGATAGTGCTCGCTGCGCGTGGCCGTTGTCCCTTCTCCGGTTTCGTCGTCCACATCGATACCCAGCAACCTAATCGTCACGACCACAACGTCACGTTCGCCGGCTGTTTGAATTGCGGCACTGAGATGGGCCAGTGAATTCGCGTGGCGGACGGCAACCAGAATGTTGTCTGGCCGGGCTTCTATCTGTCCGAGAGAAACGTCCGACGATACCGACACTTCGAACGGCTCCTCCTCTTCGGTAAGCGTCGGCCGCGATTCCTTCTGCGCTGCCAAAACTAGCCCCAGACCTCCAATAAGGCCCGCTGCAGCGATCGATGGAAGATCGCCCGAGAGGATCATGGTTAAGGCCGCCAGACCAACGAGACCTCCGACTAATATCAAGCCAATCGGTATCTCGCTGTTTTTCATGCGCAAATTGAAGGGAGCGGAAAACGGGCGCGGTTCCTCACGCACAGATCGCAGCCGGATAATCGCTGCGATCTTCAACACCAGGAGCGCCGCAACGGAGATCCCGTAGGCTCGGCTGAGCCAGCTGACCTGCGCGCCACTTGCGAGCGTCACAAGCACTGCAGCCGCAGCAGCCAGATTGATCGCGCCCATGGTACTTCCCGAGGGTGCGCTTTGCGCGGGCAGCCGCCTCAATAGAAGTTCGACATTTTCCAACGCGGAATGGGCCGCGGGAACCAGTATGAGAACAACCGCAACCGGCACAAGGACGGTGACCAGGCCCAGTATCCAAACCGGCAACTCTAAATATTGCGCTGTGCCGGAGAGCGGTATGCTCGACCAAATTCCCGCCTGATCCGCAGGTATCAGTGCGATGAACAGGAACGACGAGAGTACGGTCAGGACGAAAACGAACAGGAAAACGAGTAAGCTCACGCGACGCAGGGCTTGCAGGCGAGGTGGGGCGAACTCGCGTGCCGTCCTGACGAGCGTGTCTCCACTGCCGAGCGCGGGCAGCACAAGCGCAAATCCGACAAACAGCCATCGGGTGATTTCAAAGAAGGATGCGCCACTGCTGATAAGCGGCGTCCTCAACCGGGTTTGGCCGATCGCCGCGGCGCTGGATTGAACGGTTGTTGCGATGCCCAGTACGAGCAATGTTCCGATGAACAGGACAGCGAACCATATGCCTCTGGCCACTGCCGCGGATGGAAGTTGAAGGCCCAGCCGGAATCTGCTCCAGAGCAGCCCAATCAATAGGATCGCCCCGAACGAGACCAGTTCCTGCAGCGTCATTCGAGCCGTAACGCTCCACTCCTGTATCCACACCGCTCCAAAACTGACGGCATACTGCCCGCAAAGCACGCACGCCAGCGACACCAGCAGCAGTCGTTCGATCAGGACACAGGCCATTGCAACATTGGCTGCACGTGAACCAAAAGCGCGCTCCGCACGTCCGATCAGTCCACCCGGGATAAAATAAGCCCAACTTTCAATGTCGATTGCCCGAACAAACGCACTCAGCAAACACGCCGCAAGCACAAACCATGGCGCAGTTTCTCCGATAACCGGCCGGGCCACTCCAATGAGGAAGAGCGCGGCGACGCCCAGTTCCGCCAGCGCGAGAGCCGTCGCCTTCGACAGCGATATGAACGACAGCAGTGCCGTCGTCGATAAAACGACGCGAACCTGTCGAGTGCTGGTGTGGGCTGGAGTCGCAGACCGCATAGGTTTACTTGATAATAGACTGGACGTCTAGTCGATGGGCTGGTTAAGTCCCAGCTCCGATAACTTTTCATACAGCAATCTTCGCTGGATCCCGAGAATGCGAGCAGCTTCCGCTTTGTTACCCTGAGCTTCGCCGAGAGCCGCCTTCACCAGTTGCGCTTCCACCTGACGGATCACCTGCCAATATCCATCGCGATACGGAATCTGTTCGAGCCAACTCGCAGCATCAGTGGAGGACCGGCCTGCAAACTGGATGCATTCCGGCGTTATCGTTCCTCCCGGTGCGAGCACGACGGCCCGAGTAATGACATTTTCCAACTCCCGTACATTGCCGGGCCAATGGTGAGACATGATGCGATCGAGGGCATCCTTTCGAATCGTCAGTGGTCGTTCGGACCGCCCGAGGAAGCGCTGCACCAGAAACGGAATGTCTTCCCGGCGATCCCGTAGTGGCGGCAAGGCGATTGTTAACACATTCAACCGGTAGTAAAGATCCTCACGGAACTTGCCCGATGCCACTGAGGCCACGAGATCCTGCGCCGTCGCGGCGATCAAGCGAAAATCGACGCTGATAGCGGTGTTGCTGCCGAGTCGTTCGATCGTCCGTTCCTGAATCACTCGGAGCAGCTTGGCCTGGAGTGCCGGGCTGAGTTCCGCGACTTCGTCGAGAAAAACAGTGCCCTTGTCAGCCTGTTCAAATCTTCCGATTCGTCGCACATGCGCACTGGTAAATGCACCCTTCTCGTGGCCGAAAAGCTCGGCTTCCAGGAGTGATTCCGGTATGGCTGCGCAATTCACTTTGACGAGCGGACCGGACGCGCGCCTACCGAACTTATGAATGGCGTCGGCCACCAACTCCTTGCCGGTGCCCGATTCGCCGGACACCAAAACGTTCGCATCCGACGCCGTAACGCGACCAATCAGTTTGTACACTTCCTGCATTGCCGCACCATGTCCAACGAACCCCGAGAGCAATTGTGGCGGTGGAGTTGGGCGCAGTTTCCGGATTTCACGATCCAGATTCCGGTACTCCAGAGCACGTCGAATCAAAATGAGCAGGTGCTCATCATTGATTGGCTTTGCAATGTAGTCAAAGGCGCCAAGTTGAGTTGCCTGTATCGCATTGCTGCTGGTTGTGTCCGCGGTCATGATGATGACAGCCGAATCCAATCCCTCCTGCCGAATGTGTTCGAGTACCTGTAAGCCGTTCATATCCGGTAAACGAATATCGAGAAGTACCAAATCAGGCTCTTCTTCACGCGCGATGATCAAACCGTTCTGACCGCGATCGGCTTGAAGCACTTCGTAGTTCTCATCGGAAAGAAGTAACGTCAAGGCCTGGAGTGCCGGACGTTCGTCTTCAATAATGAGTATTCGGCTCATCGCGAAGCGGCTCCTATTGGCAACTGGATCGTAAAGCGGGCTCCCGTCGAATGATTTGAAGCTTCGATCGTGGCTCCCATCTTTTCCAATAGCGCCTTCGTCACGGCTAACCCCAAGCCTGTCCCTCCAGGTTTGGTTGTGTAAAATGCCTCGAAAACCTGCTCTTGCGACTCAAGCGATAAACCTTGCCCATTGTCCTCGACGGCAATATTCATGTGCCCATCCTCGTTGTGCATGCGCACGCTAACCACGCTACCCGGCTGGGAGGCATCCACCGCGTTCAACAAGAGATTCATCAAGGCCTGCTGTAGCCTGTCGGCATCGACGGATGCTTTGCCGCGAAAGACTTCATCCAGGCGAACCGCGACCCCCCTTTCTTGCGCATGGGGTTGAACTACTGCCAAAGACCGTTCAACGATCGGAAGCACATCTTGACGAGATACTGTCACGGGTTCATCCGGCCGGAAAACCAATAGGCTCTTTAAGAGCGAATCCAACCGATCGATCTCACCGACAATCATGTCAATCTGTTCATTGGTATTGGGACTATCTTGTAAGCGGCGTGCAAGTACTCGCGCAGTCAGTCGAATGCTATTCAAAGGATTCCGGATCTCATGCGCAATGCCGGCAACAACCCGGCCCATCGATCGCAGGCGGTCTTCCCGCCGCAACTCCGCTTCAAGTCGCTGTCGATTTTCGGCCATCCTATTGATGGCCTGTACAAAACCGGCGAGTTCGTGACCGTGATCTGGAATACGATAATTCGGGTCCCTTTCAAGTTGCTGCAGGCCGGACCGGATCACGCGGAAACCACGTTGAAGGCTAAAGCTGAGTCGCAACACGGCGGCAATGGCAATTAGCGATATGATCGTTGCCGCAACGAGAAGGTATCGTTTCCGCAACTCTCCCGTATCACTGTAATTTAGAATTCGGCGCAAGCTCCATGATGCTACAGGACTGTTGGGTTTCGCCAACACCGATACGACTACCAGGTCCGGTCCATCGTTTTTTACTCGCTGAGCGATACCTCCCGTCCTAAGACTCTGCTCCAATGCAGCCATGACTTCCTCGTGCTCCAGTTGCGGCTGCTTCAGTGCACTTCCCGGTTCGGTGTAGGTCGGGAAGCTATGTCCGATCACCTCGCCATCGAGCAGATACCCTCCTTCGAGATCAAAATAGAAACGGAGAGTTTCATAGGAAGTCTTTTTCAAAGCGCGATCAAGTTCATCGCGGGTCCTGTTCTGTGAATCCGGTGAAACTCCGCCTTCGCTCAATTCTTGCTGGAGTTCCGTGGCCGCGTTAGCGAGCGATTTATTGGTCTCAGCGATAATGACCGTTTTCAGACTCCGCGTGAGGTCCCAAACCAACACGCCGGTCACGATCACGGACAGTAATGCCGTCACCAGCAGCCATGATTGCCACCGGTGCGCAACGAGTGTTCCCACGAAACGCATAAATCGACCGCCCTTAAGCAAACGCTGTTCCCGCATTTTACCGAGTCCTGCACCAAAGTGAACGGGGTCGCCATCCATTGGAAATCGCGTTGCTCGCCGAATTGAATGCAGGGCAGGAGTCACGTGTTACGAATTGCTTTCGGAATCGTCCTGCTGGTTATCACCGGTTCCATCCTGGGACAAGAGGTACGGCAGCAGGACAAAAGCTTTACCGTTAGCGTTGATGTGCAGCTTGTACAACTTCCGGTATCGGTAGTAGACAAGGGCGGCCATCCCGTCGCCGGATTACAAAGGGATCATTTTCAGGTATTTGAAGACGGAGTCCAGCAGGAAATCTCGCTTTTCAAACACGAGGATATCCCCTTGAGTGTCGGCCTCGTGATTGATAACAGCGGAAGCATGCGAAATAAACGCGAGGGCGTCAATAGTGCTGCGCTGACGTTTGTAAAGGAGAGCAATCCGGATGACGAAACGTTCATTGTCAATTTCGATGATGCGGCATACCTGGAGCAGGACTTCACCAGTAATATCGATGATCTGGTCACTGTTTTGAGTCATCTGGACACTCGCGGCCAAACCGCTCTCTATGATGCCGTATACCTTTCGGCTGAATATTTGAACTCCGGCAGGAAGGACAAAAAGGCCCTGTTATTGATCAGCGACGGCGAGGATAACACCACCAAATATAGTCTTGAACGAGTTCTTGGAAAACTGCGCGAATCCAAAGCTACGGTTTATGCGATCGGACTCCTCGACGAGAACAATGTCAGAGGCGGTTGGCTTAGCAACTCTCCAGCGAACAAGGCCAAGACGGTACTGGAGAAGTTTTCAGAAATGACCGGAGGACGAGCCTATTTCCCCAAATCCGTCGACGAGGTTGGAGGCCTCTGCTACCAAATCGCGCACGACCTTCGGAATCATTACACGCTCGGCTATACACCAACCAACAAGAAACAAGATGGGACTTGGCGCAAGATCACGGTTCGATTGAACCCTCCCAAATCGGTCGTAAGACCGGTCGTCCGTGCGAAGGAAGGGTATTACGCGCCCAAGCCATAACTGGGAGTCACGAGCCAGCAAGCCGTACGTAAAGTGTACGGTGAGTGTACGGTTTTCGTCCGGCCGGGCCTGCGGACCCCGATCACCGAGATTAGATTCAGGCTCGGATGACAAGAGTCCGTCTGCCCAACGCAGAAGCCGTCCGGTTTGCTATTCAATCGAGGCGATGCCTCCAGTCGTGAGCGTAGGCAAATCGCTGGCCAAAGTAGCCGCGGCCACAAGGAAGGCGTCTTGCTTGGTTTATGAAGACACTTTTGGGGACAGTCCGCAGAAATGAAATTCCTTATAAGCCTTCTGTTTCTTTTCTCTGTATCCCTGATTCCGACCTCCGATTGCCTCGCCCGACAGGCGGCCAACCAGACGATTTCGGTTGATGTGGATCTGGTGAACGTCATCTTCACGGTATTTGATCGAAAAGGAAAGTTCATAACGAATCTGGATCAGCAGCGCTTCACGGTTTTCGAGGACAACCATCCTCAGAGGATTACGAACTTCAGCAAGGAGTCGAATCTTCCTCTTACTATCGCTCTCTTGATCGACACCAGCGGAAGCATTCGGGACAAACTGCGTTTTGAGCAGGAAGCCGCGATTGAGTTCTTTTATTCGACTCTGAAGAAGCTTGTCGACAAGGCATTGGTGATCTCGTTCGATAGCGGAGTCGACTTGGTTCAGGACTATACCGATGATCCCGAGGTTCTGGCGGACGCCGTTAAGCGAATACGCGCGGGTGGCGGGACGGCCTTGTATGACGCCGTTCATCAGGCGACTCAAAAATTGATCGGCCAACCGGGACGCAAAATCCTCATTCTGATTAGCGATGGCGACGACAACTCCAGCCGGGTTTCGTTGACCGAAACAGTGGAACACATACAGCGAAACGACGTCTCTGTCTTTGCCATCAGCACAAACGCAAGCGCCGATTCTCGATCCCGCGAACAGGATCGCGGGGACAAAGTCTTGAAGAAGTTTGCGGAAGAATCGGGCGGCAAGGTCTTCTTTCCTTTCAAACTGCAGGAATTGACCTCCGACTTCCAGAACATCAGCGAGGAACTGCGTTCGCAATACACTCTCGCGTACCGTTCAACGAACAGCGCCAAGGACGGAACTTTCAGGAAGATTCGGATCGCCGTTGGCGAAAAGAATTATCAGGTTCGAGCACGCACTGGCTACTACACCACGCGACCAAAGGGTTTCGAGAAATGAAACGATTGTTGGTTTACTACGGCATTGCTCTGTTGTCCCTTCAATTCGTAGTCTCCGGTTGTGCCGCCAAACTCGGCCGGATGAATGACGCTCAAAAAGCCGAACGTCTCGCACTGGAAAGAGGAAGGTTAAGCAGCCTGACCGATCCCGTCACAAAAACGAGAAGCTACATCACGATTTCCACAATACTTCTCGATTTTGCCGCCGCAGCCGGACATGACGGACAGATGGAAACGATGACGTCCTTGCTGGACCAGTACACGGACGCAATAAGATCAGCCCTGAACACGATGGTGAAATCCAACCGCGACGCTGATCGACAGCCCGCCGGCTATAAGGACCTGGACTTGGCCCTCCGTCAGCAGGTGCGCATCCTGACGGACCTCAACAAGGTTCTCAGCTTCGATCAACGGCCACTAGTCGAAGAGGCCCTCAGGACTGCCACATTGACGCGTGAACAGGTTCTGCGTCTCCTTTTTCCGAAGGGCGCCTCGCACTAGCTTTGAAACCAGCGCAAATCCTCGTTACGGCGTGCGGCTTCTAACGGCACACCTATCGTGTGACGCCGTTCATTGCCCACCATCGCAGTCCACCGCTCGAGTCGCAGGAAATGACATGTCTGCGATCGAGGGTCCAAACGGCGTTGACCACGCAGTCCTCGTGTCCCTGAAGTACTTGATTGCAACGTGCCGTCTCTGAATCCCAGATCCGCACGGAGCGGTCATGGGAGGCCGAGAGAACCTGGCGTTGATCGTGGCTCCAGGCGACAGTTCGAATGGTGTCGCGGTGACCTTGGAACACCCGGAGGCAGTCGCCGGTCTCCGAGTCCCAGAGGCGGATATCGTCGGCGCACGAAAGGAACTGTCGCTGGTCCGCATGCCAGGCCAGACACTGGATGTGGTCTCCCGGGCCAGTCATTACCTTCAGGCAGCGCCCACTCCGCACCTCCCAGAGTCGGATAGTCCGGTCCCGGCCGCCGGAAAGGATTCGCGTCGTGCTCGCATCGAAAACGGCATGATAGACGCCATCTGTGTGACCCTCGAATCGCTGCAGCAGCTTCCCGCTCGACAACTCCCATAGAAGGACCAGCCCGTCCCCGGAGCCGGACAGGATTTGCTCCCGCGACGGGCTGAACTCGACCGATCGGACATAGGCCCGATGGCCCGGCAACACGCGAAGGCACTCGCCTGAGCCAACATCCCAGACTCGAATGCATCGATCATCAAAACCGCCCGAAGCCACCCACTGTTGATCCGCCGTCCAGGCCAGAGCCGAAACGGGTCCGTTGTGCCCGGTAAGCATGTAAAGGCAATTCCCGGTATCCACCTCCCAGAGGTGAATCGTGCGATCGTCTATCGTAAGCAAACGCGTTCGATCCGGACTGAAGACGCCAGACATCTCGCTCGTCTGGAGCGGAAGCTGCAGTGTACGGCTTGGGCCGGTGACCGTCATTGCGTTACCTTACCGCGGACACGGTGGCGCCTTGGACATCCACGAGTGACGATTACTTTGAAATCAGTCCAACCACTCCACCAACTCAATGGTCACATCCTCCGGTCCGACGAGAAAAACCAGTTTCCGATTATGAAAGGCCACCGGCTGGTTCTTGATGACGACCCCGGCTTCCTTTAAGCGCTTCACTTCGCCTTCCAAATTCTCCACGCGCAGAGCCAAATGATTGTAGCCGGTGCGATGCAGGTCAGTGGTGTTGGGGTCTTTGAGGATGGGTGGGTTCATGTAATGAAGCAGTTGAATTTCGAAGCGAGGGGTGCAGCCTTGCAGCACCAGGGTAACATGTCGGGATTCGATATTTTTGATCCCCATGTAGGCGGATAGAGTTTCTCCCGAGATGACGGTATCGATTTCGTCCTTAAATCCCAAGAGGGCCAAAAGTTCTCTGGCGGCTTCCACGTCCCGTACGACCAGCGTGACATGATCGGCATTTTTAACCATCCTGGACCTCCCTTTTTCTGGAGATAGCACTCCGTATTATGGCACCGCGCTTCGGTTACACGCGACACGGACGGTGGTTACGTTTGGCCAGGTGAGCGGGGGAATCGTCCAATCAAAGGCAGCGATCCGAACGGTCAATCGCCATTTTTGACGCTGTCTTGGGGATGGTCTTCGATGACCTGCGCTGCGTCGGTGTGAGGAGTCGAGATCGCTGCCGGGTTACGGGACCGCTCACCGCCTTTTGAAAAGCTGTTGCTGGAATCCAACCCAGCGTGCAATATTCCCCCATGGTTGGAGTCAGATGTTTAATCGCCGTCGCCCTATGTGTGGTTTTGGCCGAATCTCATCTGGCGCAGGTGTTGCGGGTTGAAGTCGAGTTAACGCTCATTACCGCAACAGTAACGGATGTCACCGGACGTATAGTGCCGAACCTGACATCGCGCGATTTCCTTCTCGCAGAGGATGGTATTCCCCAAGCGATCGCTCACTTGAGCTTCGATCAGGATTCCCCAGTTTCTTATGGAATTCTCATCGATCGCAGCGGAAGCATGTCCTGTTCGCTTGAAACCGCGCTGCAGACAGCCGATTCCGTGGTGCAATCGCTAGGCAGGAACGACGAAGCCTTCCTTATGACGTTTGCGGGTGTGACCAAAACACTGAGCGACTTTACCAGCGATAAAAACAACTTAAGGCAGGCGCTTCGAAGCAGGGAATTCCATACCGTCGACTCAACCACCAATCTGTATTCCGCCATGGAACAGGCGCTGGCGAAAATCAAGGCCAGCAAGCACTCGAAACGGGCGCTTCTCATCTTCAGCGACGGTCACGACATGAACTCTTCTCTTCCGGAATGGGTAAAGGCCGTCGCCCGAAATTCAGGTGTGCCGCTTTACGGTATTGGTGTTGTCGGTCTGCCGAAGAACAAAAAGCCAATTGCGAGAACTTCCAGGTCCCCGAATGAAGGCCCCGCCAACGTGGATGTCAGCCGCAGAACGAGTTATTCTCTGCCGGCGGGAACTCCTGTCGATGCCTCGTGCAAATGGGAGCTCATTGTCAGTCCGAATTTCGTGGTCGTTGCCAATGAAACTGGCGGCCGCGTTTTTCGCATTCCAATTGATGTGTCATCCGGAGAACTCGCCGGACGCACTCGCGCAACCGCAAAAAATATTTCGACTGAAGTTGCAGGCCAATACAGCCTTGGCTATTACTCTCAAGCCCCTAAAGATAGACTCCGGGCGATCCACGTAAGGGCCGTCAACCCGGCTTATAGCGTCCGCACGACTAAGAGCGCTCTTTCGTCAAATCCCTTCGTCAGGTAGCTCCCCTCCTTTCAGCAGTAACTGCGCTTCTTCCGCCATGCTGGCGGGAACGAGAAAAGCCACTGGTCGGCCGCGGGGACTGAATACCGTGCCACGAAATGCTCCCCGAAATGCATCGTACTGGTCCTCCCCCCGCGTGAGGAACGGTATGCCCGCGACTTTCAGCAGAGACTTGACAATAGCAACCTCAGTTGGGTCTACGGTCTCAATGACAACTTCTAAAGATTCTTCGTTCTGCATTGACGATGAATATCATCCCACGACGCAAGGCAGTGTGTCCTTCCGGAATAAACGCTCTTGAGGGGTTTTAGGAAGAAGTCCTTCGGCGTTTTTTTTAAACTTTCGGGAGTGGAGGCGAACAAAATGATCATGGGTATTGCGTACACCGCACTCGTTGTTCGTGAGTACGAAGAAGCCATGGAATTCTATTGTGGAAAGCTTGGCTTCATCGTGGCGGAAAACACTCAATTAAAGAACAAGAGATGGATTCGCCTAAAGGCGCCCGGTGGAAAGGGTTCCGAAATTCTTGTTTCGAAAGCAGTGAATGAGCAACAGCGGGTGACTGTTGGCAATCAGACGGGTGGGCGGGTTTTGTTCTTTCTTCATACCGATAACTTCGATTCAGACTACGAACGGTTCCGATCCTTAGGCATTGAATTCATAGAAGGTCCCACGCACGAAACTTTCGGGAAAGTTGCGGTGTTCAAGGATCTGTACGGAAACCGAATCGATCTGATTCAACCTCTCTCATATTGAATTCTCTACTCAGATGCAAGTGCGAAGCTGATTGATTCGGCCACTGGGCATGGTCGCCGCGCACTGTTCAAGAAGGGCGCGTGACACGTTCGAGTACCCAACCGATGAGGCGCATGTGCGGCGAACGCCAGACATGCCGCTCCTGAAAAGGCCATGCGTAGATCGGGCTCCCATCACGCACGAGGTGGAGCAAGCCGGGCTCGGCGAGCTCATGAGCGGACCACTCGTACAAGCGTTGAAGTCGCGGCAGGATCACGGCGTAGTCGAGCAGCCGGCCAAGGCGGTGCTCGTTGGCGAGGTAGTAGCCGACCTCTTCCGTAAGCGGATAGTCGTATGGCAGCACGCGGCCAAGTGAGAGGAACGCCCCGGCCATGCCGAATCGGGGATCGCCGAGCAACCGGCCGAGTGGAGCGAATCTTCCTACCGCCAGGCGCGGCGCCCCGACAAGTGCATGCGCGAAAAGCACGCGGCACAGTGTGACGTTCATGAAGAAGCGCTCTGGAGGGCACTCTGCTTCGGCGAGCGGATGGTTCTGCAAGTAGCCGGCGACGATGCTGGCGTTGTGGGCCCGGTACCACGTGGGCGCTGTTGGTCTCTCGATGAACTCCAGCCAGAGCTGCACCGGCTGTGACGACGGTTCCCCATTCCAACCACCAGCGAGCGCGATCGCTTCGCATCCGTCTCGCAGGAGACGCTCGTTCATTGCGCGCCACCACGGGCTGCCGGGAGGCGACGCGTCCGGCGAATTGAGCAAGCCACGGTTAACCTGCCAGCGCATGAACGACAGCGCCGCCCGTCGAAACGGCCGATGCTGTGGCGCGTGGCCGGTCGGCCCATGATAAGTACGATCGACGAGTGCCAGACGCGCCGCCGGATCGCCACGGGCGGCCGCGACCTGAGCCTCGGCCCATTCGAGTGCCCTCGAGTCCTCGTTCATCGCCGAATGGTAGTTGATAGTTGATAATCGTTTAAAGCGCCTCCGGAAGTTTATTCGCAGGTCAAAATCTGACTGAGCTTTGCACTACAGGGAATTCAGGCAATGAATGCTCTTTGCAGCAGCTTTCTGGATTGCATCCACAATGCTTTAAGAATCTGAACCGGCTAAAACAATCGCGGATTCTCGCCGAGCCTCTGGTCTAATATTGCGTTAGCACACGATGCTTCCAAGAATGCTCTCAGCGGTTTCAGGTTGCGTTTGGGCAGGGATTGCGTGGGTCTTGCTAGAGCATCGGATCAACGCAGGTATCGGGTGTAGCATTCTGGTTTCGCCGTTCATTGGCATTGTCATGGGCAGCTTTTCGAAGAGCTTTCGTGAACGACCCATGTTCGTCCGGTAGCAATCGCGCTCTTTAGTCTTTACAGTGCGGCAGTTCTGTTCGGCGCTGCGGGTGGTGTGGCTGATTTCGCCTTGGGTTCGGGCATGTCGCGAACTGCCGACGTGATAATCGAGGCGGCGTGGTTTTTCGTCTGGGGGTTGACGCTCTCCGGATACTTTGTGGTCTTGTGGCCGCTCGTGTACCTAAATCACACAGTTATTGTGCATGCTTGGGCCCGTTGGCTGAATAACTCAGATCAGGGAACACCATGAAAGTCGAGATCATTCACTGCCCAACGTGACACAACAACAAAGCCAAGGTCACGAGGCTCGTGGCCCTCATAAAAGAGCGCCTAGACATTGATGCCGTGGTTACCTCCGGCAAGACCGGGCAGTTCGAGGTGATCGCTGACGGCAACATGATCGTCAAACGCGGTGGGAACTGGATCACCAGGAGCTTTGGCGCCGGCTATCCTGATCTCGCTACCGTGGTCGAGAAGCTAAGGATCCTGCTGCGGTAGGTCTTGCCTTCGTGTTGAATGAAATCTTTCGATACCATGAATCGGCTCATGGTCCTTAATCCGATTTCACGGCCCCGATGGGATCCACCGCTAATGCCCGTCGTGCCGGGAAGTACGTCGCGGCCGCGACAACAAAGGCCATCAGGATTGGGACAGTTGTTAGCACCCACGGATCCCTGATGTTCATGGGCGACCAGGCAGACAGGGCGGAATGACTCCAGAACGTGAGCACAAGTCCTGCAATCACGCCGGATATCACGGTCCACATCGTTGAACATGTCACCAGGCGGATCACATCGAGCTTTCGAGCGCCCAGGGCAATGCGAATCCCGAACTCCTTGCGTCGCAGAGCGGTTGTATAAGACACCGTGCTGTACAAACCAACGGCGGAAAGAATTACCGTCAGCATGGCGAACGTTCCGGTCAGAATAGCGATGAACTGTTCTCTTTCCCAACCAATGGATCGAAGAATTTCATCGGCCGTTTGCACGTTCGGGCCGATCGCTTGTCCAGGAGCTGCGAGGTGGACTTGTGTACGTACTTGCTGCGTTACTGCTGCAAGATCCTTTGTCGCGCGGATCACGAGGCTCAGGTTGTCGCCAACCAGCAACGTATATGGCGTGTAGGCCGCAGGCTGGGCAAGTTCTCTCAGTGGAATCGACGGCGTATTTCCAACGACGCCGATAATTTCCAGCCAGTCGTTACTCCAAGGTGCGGCGCGGCTAAATAATCCGCCGCGATTATTCGGGAAGCGAATCTTTGCACCGATCGGGTTACCATTCGGCCAGAGCTGTCGTGCCGCCTGTTCATTGATGACGGCGAAAGCCGCGGCCCGCTCCGTTTCATCACTCGACCAGATCCGGCCGCGGATCAGGGGTATCCTGAAAACTTCGAAGTAATCTTCGCTGACGCCCTGCAATGAAGCCCGGCGGCTGGAATCGGAGTTCATTCCAAAAGTTTCAAACGTGCCGCCCGGTCTCAGTAATGGAGGAGTGAATGACCCCGTGATGGCCGCAGCCTCTACACCGGGAATCAGGGCGGTACGATTCACAATGTTCTGGAACACGGCCTTGCGCGCTGCGTATTCGGGATACGAGCCTTCGGGTGTCGGGACCGTGAAACGCACCACTCCGCTGGGGTCGTAGCCGAGCGATGTGCGATGGAGTGAGATGAGGTTGCGCATGGCGGTCGCTGAACCAACCAGCAATAAAGTGCTCAGGGCGATCTGCGCCGACACGAAAGTGTGTTGAAGGATTCTGCCGCGTGGAGCCGCGGTCGCGCGGAGGCTTCCTTGAATGATTGTATTGGCATCCGGCTGTGATAGCCGGATCATCGGCGCCAATCCCGAAACGATGCCAACAACGATGACCGTTGTCGCAGTCAACAGCAGTACGGGTCCATTGATATGAATGTCGGTTTCCGGTGGAAACGCCTCGTTCGGAACCCATCGCAGAATCGCGTTTAACAGCACAAACGCGAGTAGCACGCCCACTATTCCCCCGACGACCGTCAAGAGAAGGGATTCGGCAATCAATTCGCGAGCAATCTGGCGGCGACTCGCGCCAAGCGCAACTCGCACGGCCAACTCACGCTGACGGGCTGCCCCTCGCGCGAGTGACAATATCGAGACATTTGCGCAGCCGACCGCAAGCAGTACAAAGACTGCCACGGTGAATAGCACGAGAGTGGATTGAAGATTGGACCGCAGATCATCGATCACTCTTCGAAAAGGGAGTTTGTAGTCTGACGGCGCGTTGGGAACGCGGCTCTTCATAAAGGCCATCAGCTGCGCTTGCGCTTGCTCCCAGGTCACACCCGAGCGAAGGCGGGCATGAACTTCGAGTATCGGGAAATTGAAGAACGCGAGATTGGCAGGCAGAAACACGTCACAATCCCGCCATTGGAATCGCGGAGGAACAACGCCGATGACGGTGTACTTCACGGAGTCCAGAGTCACACTTCTTCCGATCACATTCCGGTCGCCGTTGTATTGCCGTCTCCAAAAGTCGTAGCTCAGGACCGCGGCATGTTCAGGCTCCTGTCCTTCCGGACTGTCTGAGGCGAGAAATTCGCGGCCCAGCAACGCGGGCACCTGAAAGAACTCGAATGCGTTGGGTGATAGACGCGCCGCGTTGACCGATTGCGGAAGATCGCCATCGCTCAGATTCATGTTGTAGAAGTCCGTCGCGATCACAGTTTCAAGAGCGTCGACCTTCTGCAATTGCTTCATTGCATTCACCGGCAGGAGTCCCACATAGCGAATAATCCGTTCCGGATCTCGATATGGATATGGATCAATAATGACTGCGTGCAGAACGCTATAGATGGCCGTCGTGCCACCAATGCCCAACGCAACCGAAAGTATGGCGACCAACGCAATTCCCGGAGCACTTCGTATCTGGCGTAGTGTGCGCTTCATTGCGCCAAGCGTATCTAACCATCCTCCTCAGGTCTTCATGAGGATGTATGCTACGTTTCCGCTTTTTGTCAGGTTCACTCGGAATCGTTGGCGTCGTGAACTACGAGGGATTTAGTTAATCGTCCCGCCCGCGACCGTCTAAAGGTAGTATCCTCGCGCTATGGGCGAAGCGCTTGCATCAGGAACACGGCTCGGCCCTTACGAGATAGGTCCCCTGATCGGTGCCGGGGGGATGGGCCAGGTGTATCGTGCGCGCGACCCGCGACTGGGCCGTAACGTCGCGATCAAAACACTGTCGTCCGCTGCAGCCGCTGATCCCGATGCCGTCCGGCGCTTCGAGACAGAAGCCAGGGCCGCTGGTACGCTCGACCATCCGAATCTCCTCGTCGTGTACGACGTCGGACGCGAGGGTGCCGTGTCGTACATCGTCTCGGAGTTGCTCGAGGGCGAAACGTTGCGAGAGCGTCTGCGGAACGGCGCCCTGACCGAGCGCCAGGCGATCGACTATGCCGTGCAGATCGCGCGCGGACTCGCGGTCGCGCACGCTCAGGGGATCATCCATCGCGATCTGAAGCCGGAGAACCTTTTCATCACGCGCGATCGCCGCGTGAAGATTCTGGACTTCGGCGTTGCGAAACTGATCCGCACCCCGGAAGACAACGACCCCACAGCCGCCGGCGCTTTCACGAACATGGGAGTCATTGTGGGTACGGTTGGCTACATGGCGCCCGAGCAGGTCCGGGGCGAGCCAATCGACCACCGCGCCGACATCTTCTCGCTCGGCGTCGTTCTGCACGAGATGTTGTCGGGCTCGCGGCCGTTCCAGCGCAACACCGCCCCGGAAACGCTGACCGCGATCCTCAATGACGATGCCCCCGAGCTGCCATCGACCGTGCCGCCGACTCTCGATCGCGTCGTGCGGCGCTGCCTCGAGAAGCCGCGCGAAGATCGATTCCACTCCGCTCACGATCTCGGTCTCGCGCTGGACTTGCTCGCGCCGACGACCGCGGCAGGTCCCGCCGCAACCGCGAACCAGCAGGTGGCTGTGTCGCGACGCAAAGCGCTTATCTATGGCGCATCCTCGCTCGCACTGCTGGCATCGGGGTTCGCAGGCGGTGTGTATCTCGACCGCCAGCGTCGGTCAGCCGTCCTGCCGTCGTTTCGCCGCCTCACGTTCAGGCGCGGAGTCATCCGATCGGCACGCATCGCACCCGACGGCCAGACGATCCTTTACGGAGCGCTCTGGGACGACGACCGGTGCCGCGTGCACACCGTTCGAGTGGACAGTCCCGAATCGCGCCCGCTCGATCTGCCCGATGCGAACGTGCTGGCGATTTCGCGATCGGGTGACGTGGCGCTCTCGCTTGGAGCGCATCTCGAAGGAGTCGTCACTTACGGCACGCTGGCGCGCGTGCCGATCGCCGGTGGTGCGCCGCGGCAGATGATCGAGGCCGTGAAGTTCGCCGACTGGTCCCCCGATGGGTCGGACCTGGCAATTGTGCGCCGAGTGGACGGTCGCGACCGGCTGGAGTTTCCGCTTGGAACAATTCTGGTGCAGCCCGCCGTGGGCGAGAACACTGGTCTGGGGTTCGCGCGGATCTCGGCCGACGGCAAGCGCGTCGCGTTCATCCAGTATCGCGCACCTGGTTCGCTGCTCGGCAGAGTGTCGATCGTCGATCAGACCGGTAAGGTGACGGCGCTCTCAGAGGAATATCTCAACATCCACGGCCTGGCCTGGAAGGGCGACGAGATCTGGTACACCGCAGCGAATGAACGGCCGTTGTTCCGCGCGCTGTGCGCGGTCACTCCCAGCGGCATGCGGCGCACTATTACGCAGATGCCCGGCAACGCGACACTGTGGGACGCCGCGCCGGACGGCAGACTCGTGATCGCGCACACCGACGATCGCGCGGTCGTGGTCGCGCACCTCGCTGGAGATGTCAACGATCGCGATCTGTCGTGGCTCGACGCGTCATGGGCTGCGGATCTGTCGCTCGACGGGCGACTGCTCCTCTTTACGGAGACGGGCCAGGGCGGCGGCCCGGAAGGCGCCGCATATTTGCGCGGAACGGAGGGCTCGCCCGCAGTGCGTCTGGGCCCCGGCCGTGCGCTCGCGCTCTCTCCGGATACACTGTGGGCCATTTGTGCACCCGCCACTATCCCCTCCCCTTATCTGGAACTGCTGCCTACGGGTGCCGGCACCCCGCGCCGATTGCCCGACCATGGTCTCAGCTACACCGCTGCGCGGTGGCTTCCTGACGGCAACAGGATCATCGTCGCGGCGAACGAGCCCGGTCACCAAACAAGACTGTATCTTCTGGAACTGGAACAGGGCCGGCCGAATCCACTCACGCCCGAAGGCGTAATCATGTGGGCCGTATCCCCTGATGGCTCGACGATCGCCGCGCGCGGACCAGGTCCCACGATCCGCCTCTACCCCATCGATGGCTCTCCACCTCGCGAACTACCAGGAATGACCGGTCGCGAGACACCGATCGGCTGGATCAGCGACGGCTTGCTCATCACCCGGCCCAGCGCCTCCGGGTCTCCACTTGGAGAGATCTATCAGGTGGATATCAGAACCGGACGTCAGAAGTCCTGGAAGAACATCCTCCCGCGCGATCGCGCGGGCATCATGGCACTGGTGACGTTTCGCGTCACACCCGACGGCCGCTCGCAGGCCTACACCTGGCACCGCGCGCTGAGCAGTCTGTACGTCGCGGATGGACTGGCGTGATCACCGCTCCCCGAATTTTTACGGTGCCGGCCCGAGTCTTCCATCGCGCTTCATGTTCAACATGAGGAATTCCATTTCCATTTCCAATCTCTTTAAAGCGCGATAACGCTGACTTTCTGTTGGTTTCCGAATTGCCGCGTAAGGGCTATGGCGCGAACTGCAGGTTGGATCCACGCATGGAGTCTCGCTCTAATTCTATTCGGCCAACCCATTCTCCTATCGTCTTCAGGTACGCAAGACACGCATTATAAACTCGCTGTCGAAGTGGATCTCGTCAACGTCACGGTGACCGTGCTTGATGAATCCGGAGTTCATGTTCAGGATCTGAAGGTAGACGACTTTCAAATTCTTGAAGACGGCCAGAAGCAGAACATTTCTTTTTTTTCACAGGACCAACGAGCTCCAGTCAGTATCGGAGTTTTGATCGATAACAGCGGAAGCCAGAAAGACAAGCTCCAGCAAGCGCTGCAGACCGTGCGTGAAATCGCCGGCTCTCTTTCAGGTGACGACGAAATGTTCATCATCACCTTTAACTCAGTCGCCCAGATCCGGCAGACATTCACCAGCGACCCGCGGCAGATTCTGCGCTCGCTCGAAAACGTGAACTGCAACGGTGAAACTGCCGTGCATGACGCCATCGAGATGGGCTTGCGTGAGTTTCAGACTGCCGGCAATCAAAAAAAGATTCTGCTGCTGATTACGGATGGCTTTGATACCAGAAGCAGACTCAAGGCTGTGGATATTGAGCAGTTGCTCAAGGAGTCTGTGGTGCTCGCGTATGCTATTGGCATCGACAATAATCCGAATGTCCGCAAACCTGTGCGATACGCCACTTACTATTACATGCTGAACAAATGGGCGGCGGCCACCGGTGGGCGCGTCATCCGATTGGTGGCAGGCGAAAGTGACGCTGCGCGCAACATTGCTCGCCTTCTGCTCGAAGAGTTACACCAGCAATACACGCTCTCCTATTACCCGGCGTCGTCAGCGGAAAACACAGGCTGGAGAAACATCGAACTGCACCTCTCGAAACCCAATGCGCGAATGCGTTATCGAAACGGATACTTCGCCGCGGTGCGGGCTGGTGCCGCAAGTGCTGTTCAAGAACGACAGCGCAGGAAACCCTAAGGGCAGACTACGTATGGTTCAATGGCAGGAACACGCGGACAATCGAGCCTTGGCCGGGTTGGGATTCTATTGTGATCTCGCCATGATGTGCCTTGACGATCCGTTGGACGATGGACAGGCCAAGGCCGACGCCTCGTCCTGAACGCGAGTTATCCGCCTGGTAGAACCGGTCAAAGATTCGCGGAAGGTCCTGCTCCGAAATGCCAATACCTGTATCCCGAATTTCCAGCACGACCTGGTGTTCGATGCGGGCTGCCCGAAGTTCTACGCGGCCTGGAGAGGGAGTGAATTTGATGGCGTTATCCAGAAGCGCAAGCAACATTCGGCGAAGAGCGCCTCGGTCTCCAGGAACGCGAAGTTCTTCCGAAGGGACGTGCACGTCAAAATCGACGCCATTCTTCGTCGCCATGTTTTCGACCGCCGGTCGAATCGTCAGCACCAGATCCTGTACCCTCAACGGCTCGAAGAAAAACCCGGATTGACTGGATTCTGCTCGAGACAACTCCAGTAAGTCCTCGATGATGTGTGTAAGTTCTTCGGATTCGGTTTGAACTTTCCGCAGAGCGTGTCTGTAGTCATCCGGTGATCGCTCCTGCCTTAGCGTCAGCTCGGCGGTAGCACGGATCAGCGCGACCGGTGTTCTCAACTCATGGGATGCATCTGCGGTGAACTGCTGTAGTTGGTTCGCGGATTTGTATAACCGGTGCAGCATTTCGTTCCAGGCTAGACAGAGGCGCTGTAATTCGTCGCGATGCCGCGGCACGGGAAGCGAACCGGAAAGATTCTGTAAGCTGATCTTCTTTGCAGTTTCCGTGATTTCGTCGACCGGCTGAAGCGCCCGGATGCCCAGAAACCAGCCGCCGCCGAACGAAAGCAGGATAAAGGCGGGAACCAGTGCGACGAGAACCAGCCGCAAATCGTCCAACGCCTCCTCGGAATCCTTGAGGGATCGCCACAGCGTGAAACGATATTCCTGTCCGAATACCGTTACGGGCTGCCCAAAGGCACGAAAAGGATTTCCCTGGTGGATTAATGTTGCGGGTTGCTCAAGGATGGCCGCCAGCTTGATCGCCGGCTGCGAATACAGCAATTTCCCATCGCGGTTGAATAACTGGACGCCGGTGCCTTCCGGTAAGCCTGTAGAGAACTCACGTATTTCCTCAACTGCCGCGGCTTCCCCGGGACCGAGGGTCTCCCGCTGCAGAAACTGTTGGAGTCCATTCGCCTGAAGGATCAGTCCTGTATCGATCTGATCCCGAAGTACCGCACGAGTGCCGAACCAGACAACCAAGGCGAAGGAAATGACCCCGATCGCAAAAACCGCGCAATGCCAAATGATCAAGCGAAGACGAATCGACACCTGTCTACTCCGGCTCTGTGCGCAGGATGTATCCGACACCTCGGACCGTATGGATTAATCTCGTATCCGAATTGAAATCCACTTTGTGCCGAAGAAGTTTCATGAATGCGTCCAACCTATTGTCATCAACGTTGTCGCGATCGAACCATACCCCTTCGATTAGGGTGTCGCGTGTCACCACCCGATCCTTGCGCCGCAACAGGGTTTCGAGGATCGAATACTCGGTTCTTGTCAAATGAACGCGTGCTCCCTGCACCAAAACCTCGCGGCTAGCGGTGTTCACCGAAATAGGACCTGCTGTCATAACGGTCGGTTGGACCGCCGGACCACGCCGCGCTGCAGCATGAACTCGAGCGAGAAAAACTGCGAACGCAAATGGTTTTGTCAGATAGTCGTCGGCACCGACATTCAATCCTTTGACAATGTCCATCGTCGCATCACGAGCGGTCAGCATCAGCACCGGCGTCTGCCGTCCCTGTGCTCTGAGCCGTTTGGTAATTTCAATGCCGTCGAGTCCGGGTAACATCACGTCCAAAACAATAACGTCCAACTCCGGATTCAGGGCATCGGCGAGACCTTCGCGGCCGTCACGGCAAACCTGAACCTGATAACCTTCTTCACGCAGTCCCTGCTCGAGTATGGCTGCCATCAGAGCATCGTCTTCAATTACCAGAACTCGCATACGCTCGATCTTCTCACAACGACTTAGGCCGATACGCGGCTCCGGGCGGTTCCTCCCCAGCGCAGGTATAACGCGGGCATCAGAAGGAGGTTCAAAACAGTTGACGTCACCAACCCTCCGACGATGACCACTGCCAGCGGATGCTCGATCTCGTGGCCGGGCAGATTGCCTCCAAGCACGATCGGCATCAGCGCAAGGCCCGTCGCGAGCGCGGTCATGATGATCGGAGCCAGGCGTTCTTCAGCGCCTCGCAACACCAGGTCCCGGCCGAACGGCATTCCTTCGTGTTCTTCAAGATGCCGCCAGTGGCTTACCAGCATGATTCCATTTCGCGCGGCAATTCCGAGAACAGTCACGAATCCTACCAGCGAGCCCAACGACAAAACACCTCCGCTTAAAAATGCCGCAGCCACTCCGCCGACAAGCGCGAATGGGATGGAAATGAAAACCAGAAACGAAAGCTTGGCGGACTTGAAGTCCGCGTGGAGGATGAGCCAAATCCCGACCACCGCCAGGAGGCTCAGCAGGAGCAATTGACGTGATGCCGCCTGCCGTTCCGCATACTCACCGATAAATTCAGGGTGGTACCCTGCGTCGAAGCCCATTGCTTTGACGCGGCTCTCGACTTCCCGCGCCACGATCCCAAGGTCTCGTCCTCCGCCGACGTTTGCCGTGACGTCGATCCGGCGTGAGGCATTCTCGCGATTCACAACGTTCGGAGTCGGCACGATACGAACATCGGCAACATCGCGAAGCGGGACGTTTGCGCCTGACGACGTATTGATACGCACGTTCTGAAATGCCGCAATGTTTCCACGAAGATGGTCTTCGCCTCGGACAACGACGTCAAAAATCTGTTGCTGGTCGTAGATCTCGCCGACCTTCACACCGTGCGCGAGCACTGCAGCATGCCGTCGAAGCTGTCCGGGAGTCAGTCCAAATTGCGCAGCGGTTTCCGGTTTATATGCGACTTCGATCTTCGGAATGAGAACCTGCTGCTCGACCTTCAGATCGCGGACACCGTCAATTCCCGACATCACTGTCCCGGCTTCGGCGGCCTTCGTTCGCAGGACGTCGAGATCCGGGCCGTAGATACGGACCACGATCGTGGCACTCGCGCCGGTCAGCACTTCCTTGATTCGCTCCTTCAGATAAGTCAGCACGTCATGAAAGATGCCCGGGTATCCGGCGACCACCGTCTGTATCTTTGCGACAGTCGAGTCGTAGTCCACCGATGGGTCCATGCTGATCCATAGTTCGACGAAATCGGGACCGACAACCTCATCCGCGACCTCCGCTCTGCCGATGTGCGAGCCAAAGTTTCGAACGCCCTCAATCGCGCGAAGTTCACGACTGGCCTGAATTGTCGTACGGTTCATCGCTTCGATCGACGTGCCGGGCTTGCCAAGCCAGTGCATCAGGAAATCGTATTCCTTAAAGTTCGGCAGAAACTCCTCGCCCAAAAACGGAACCGACAGGGCCGTTGCCAAAAGAAGGCCGACCAGAAGACCCGCAGCCATTCTGGTTTTTCCGACAAACGATGGCAAAATCTTCGAGTACTGCCGCTTCAACCAGCGCGTGACCGGCGCCTCTCGGTGATGTCGATCATTCGGAAGAAGAATCATCGACAGGGCTGGTGTCAGGGTCAGCGCGACCGCCAGCGAGGCCATCACGGCCAGAATGTACGATGTCGCGAGGGGCCGGAAGAATGATCCGGAAAGGCCCGGCAGGAAAAAGATCGGCAGGAACACGAGCACGACAACCAGGCTGGCGTAAACGATTGCGCTGCGCACTTCCAGCGAAGCTTTCAGGACGACCATGAAAGATGATTCCGGATTGCCCGATGCGTGATTCAGCCGCAGCCGCCGGAGAATATTCTCAACGTCGATGATGGCATCGTCGACAACTTCGCCTAATGCGATGACCAGACCGGCCAGCACCATTGTATTGATGCTGACGCCACGGTAGTAGAGAAACAGCACCGCGGTCATCAGCGAAAGCGGAATCGCCAGCAGACTGATGACGGCCGTACGCCAGTCATAGAGAAATACCACCAGTACGATCACTACGAGGATGCTGCCCAGTAGTAGCGCACGGTTGAGATTCTCGAGGGACATTTCGATGAAAGTCGCGGGCCGGAAGATGGTTGTATCGATCTCGAGGTCCTGCAATCCGGGCCGAAGGTTCTCGATTGCAGCTTCAACGCCGCGAGTTACCTGCAGCGTGTTTGCATCGCGCTGCTTTTCAACAATCAAGAGCAGGCCGGGTTCTTCATTGATGATCGCGTCGCCGATCGGCGGCGGGAACCCTTCGACGACTCTGGCGACATCGCCCAGCCGAAAGGGTGTGCCGTCACGATAATCGAGCGGCGCGCGCGCGATATCCGAAGCCGTGAGCAGTGATGCAGGATGCGTAATCGCCAGGCGCTGATTGGGCGTATCCATGTAACCGCCTGCTCCGACCGTCAACGCTTCGTTTGCTGAAGTAATGACCTGTTGAAGTGGGATCTCGTGCGCTTGCAGTCGATCGGGATCGACCAGAATCTGGATCTGCCTGTCGCGCTGTCCCCATATGGCCACGTTTGCGACCCCGGGAATGGACATGAGCCGCGGGCGCATCGTCCAGCGCGCTAGTCGCGTCATTCCCATCTGGTCCAGGGTCTTTGACGTGATGCCGATCTTCATCACTCGACTGGTCGACGACAAAGGCTGCAGAATGACCGGTGCATGAGCAACCTGCGGGAGCGAACCGGATAGCGTGGCGAGCCTCTCCGCCACAATCTGCCGCGCGCCCATAAGGTCGGTGCCTTGTTTGAAGATCAAAACGACCGATGAAAGTCCGAGCACGGATTTGGATCGAAGCCTGTCCAGCGAAGGTGTGCCGTTCAAAACATTTTCGATGGGCACAGTAATCAGGCTTTCGATTTCGGTTGCGGAGAGACCGGGGCCCTCGGTCTGAACTTCCACCAGCGGGGGCGCGAACTCCGGAAACACGTCGAGCGGCATGTTCTGAATGATTCGTGGTCCGACAACGAGAACGATCAGCGTAAGGACAATGACGACGACTCGCAGTTTCAGCGAGGTTGATACGAGCCAGTTCAACATGGTGTGCTCCTACTTGCCGACTCCGAACTCAGTTCCGAACAATTCAGCAGCACCGGTTTTTACGATCTTCGCGCCAGCCGCCGGCCCTCGTCGCAGCACCGCCGCGCCATCTCGAACGAACATCACTTCGACGCGCCGTTTGATATAGGTTTGAGGCGCCGTATTCTCGTAGACCCATTGCCCACCGTAAATGTCGTGAATGATCGAAGACCAGGGCACGACCAGGGTTTGCGTCCGCTCTAACGCAAAGCTGACTCCGACCTTTTCTCCCGGCTTCAACCGGACCGAAGCATTGTCGAGTTCATAAAAAAGGTTGGCGGTGGCGGCCGCAGCGTTGGCGCTGGGAACACCCTCCACTCGCCGTGCCGGACGGTTGCCGGTTCCGGGAGTGGCGCCGATACCGTGAATGACAACGGAACGACTCGCTGACAAGGAGTCCAGTTCGCCAACGTATACCGGAACGCGAATCCAGATGGGCGAGAGCCGCGCCACTTCGGCCAACTCCGCTCCTGCAGGAACAACCTGACCGCTTGTGGCGAAGGTCTGCAGCAATAGCCCGTCCTCCGGTACTTCAATAAGCAGGCCGGAACCGGTGTCGAACGGCGTCGACGCCAGATAGTTCAATTGCTCCTGAGCGGCTCGTGCGGCCGCCTGTGCCGTAGCCAATTCCAGTTGGCCTTCCTCGACGTTCTTCTGACTTCCAGCTCCGTCGCGAAGCAAATCGGCGGCTCGTCGCGCCCGCAATTGGGCAGCTTCAACGCGAGCCCTGGCGAAATCAAGTTCCTTCTGCGCATCCGCCCTGACGTCACGGCCGCGCGCTTCACGGTCCAGCGGCGACAATCGGAACAGCGCTTGACCCTTCTTCACCGCCGAACCGATTGGTGGAAATCCGCCATCCACCGGGTTCAGCGTTCCGGCGACCGGCGCAGTGATTTTTCGCGCTTGCCCCGGGGGAAGCGTGACCTCACCACTCATCGTTCGATAATTCGGAACGTTGCGGACTTCCGCCGCTTGCAACTGGATGTCGAGCTTTCGTTCGGCATCAACTGATAGTTTGATCGTGGCAAGTGCGTCTTCCTTTACAGCGCCGCTGACCACCGCGGGCGCTGCCGGTTTGGCCGGCGGCTGGGACTGGGCCTGTGGGTTGGCAATACAGCCGGCCATAAGGATCGTCGAGAGGACGAGAGTGTGAAGCGATTGTGTATTCATGACAGCTCCATTCGGTTTCCGACGCCACGCTCCAACTCCGCCCGGGCGCGTCGCAGACTCCATTGAATTTCGATGTAATGCGTTCGTGCCTGGAGAAGTTTTGCCGTGGCTTCCAGCACGAACAATCTTGAAACGTCGCCGGCGGCGAAGGCGCGTTCGGCGCGGCGCGCGGTTTCCTGCAGCGGCGGTAAGATTCGATCGCGATACTGGGCGAGAGTCGCCTGGGCCTGCTCGTAGTGAATCCGCGCCTCAGCGACTTCCTTGGCGATCTGCTGACGAACCGCTACATATCGGCGTGAGGCTTGTTCAAGCTCGGCGGCTGCGCGGGCTTTCCCGGCGTTGTTGCGGTCCATGGTGAAAAGTTCGGTGGAAAATCCCGGACCGCTCTCGAAACCCTCGATGCCCGCACCGTTAGAGTCCAGAAGCAGTGTGAGCTGCAGTAACTTCGACTTTTGCCATCGCACCCTCTCGCCTGCCGCTTCGATCGCAATTTCGGAGGCGCGCATATCGGGTCGCGATGCATAGGCGAGTGTCATCAATTCGGCGATGGGTAGAGGCCTCCTCGTTGGAAGAGGGGAAGCAATCGGAGAAAACAGGCGATTCTCCGTGATCTGGCCCAGGACCAGCGATAACTGCGCGGCCGAGGATTCAATGTTGTGCTCAAGAGTAAGGATGTCGCCATCGGCCAGGAGCAGATCGTTCCGGGCAGGCTGGACTTCGATTTCACTAATGTCTCCCGCTCGGCTTCGCGCCTCGGTGATGGCCAGGATCTGACGGCGCAGCGCCTGGGTTTCTTTTGCCAACGCCAGCCTTTCCATCTCCATGACTAAATTTGCATGAGCAAAACGTGCATCCCGAATGAGATCGAGGCCGTGTTCGACAAGACTCTGAGCCACTCGGTCCGCGTCCAGATTCGCCGCCGCCAACCTGCGTGGCCGTTGCCATAGAGCTTCGATGGGCCAGCTAAATGTCGCTTCCAGTTGCTTGGGTCCTAACGGAAACAACAACGCGAAAACGGGATTCCGAATCATTCCAGCCTCAATGACGTCTGCTCGGGAGAAGCCCAGGGCTGTCAGATTCGCCTGAAACCCCGCATGATTCCACAGCGCAACGGCGATCGCTTCATCTTCTGTGATTCCATCAGCGAGGCTGACTCCAGCAGGCACATCGAATGTCGTCGATGCACTTCTGATCGAGTAACCCGATCGATTCGATACCGCGTTGGATATGTCGTTGATGGTAGGAGTACTAACGCGGGCGGCGCAGCCCGACATGCAGAAAAGCCAAACAAGAGCTATCAGCAGGCGTTGCAAGGCAACCTCCTTTGAGTAAGTGGTTTCACGACAGGCTCATGCTGCAACACAAACCTGAAAATTGGCTGAAAAGGGGAATTCTGAAGAGCCTTGTGCAAACTATTCGAGCGTGGTGAAAAAGCCTGTAAAACAACGCTACTCTTCAAAGTAGCGTTGATCATCGGTGAGCGGCCCAGGAACTGGTAGGTGCCAGCCTAAGCAGACTTAGACTGATCGCCGTCTTTGCCGTCTTCAGTTTTCTTAACGCGGTGTTCGGCGAACTGCCGAAGCAATGTCGTTCAGTAAGGGCAATTTCTAAAATGCTGCGATTCCTCGGAATCCACGATAATCGCTTCGCCGCTCAATTCGATCAACCTTGAAAGAGTAATGTGCTGCACTCATTTACTCCGTTTTAATTTACGGCAGCGTACACAGGCAATATGTCTTGGACAATGGGAAAAATTATGCGTGAGACCGGTGGTCTCTGTTTGCCACCGAAAAGAGTCAGGACTACCCGTTTTGGTAGATTACTTATGGTCAAGGACCCGTTTCATGCGGCCGCATCCTTGTGTTTCCTGGCAAGAGTATTGGCAAGTAGAGCCATCTGACGAGTAAACATCCGGAGGAGTTCACGGCACTCCTCGCACGATTTCAAATGAAGCCGTTCAACTGGGGTAAGCATTACAATGCCCTGCCCGGCATCCAGTAGACGCAAGCAGTCGACGTGTTGTTGCAGCACCGCCAGTCCTTTCCCGTCCCCGCGGGAATTTGTGCACGAAAGTAACCATGGAGGTGACGTGACGTATCCAACACGCTTTCGAGGCGCGATGAGTACGCGAAGGAATGGATTACCCGAATCTCACGGGATTTCAATGGAAAGTTTCCATATACAAACCTTCCGGACTAGATGACCACCGAACGATCGATCAGTGAAGGGTCAGATGCGGCGGGGTGACGGACGTTGTGCGGCCTAAGACTTCAGACTAAAGTGCCGCACAACGTTGTCCGAGCGTGATCCTTCAGAACAGGATCTTGAGTGCCAGTTGGATCTGACGTGGATCGCCGGCCTGGGTAATGGTTCCAAAGGCCGGGCTGTCCACCTGAACATTGGGGAAGTTGAAGTTCGTATGGTTGAAAACGTTGAAGAATTCACCACGGAACTGGATCTTCGCTGTCTCTCCGATTGAGAAACTGCGAACCAGGGAGAGGTCCGTCGTGTTTAAGCCGGGGCTTTGAATAATGCCTTTTCCCGCATTACCAAAACTGTACGTCGCTCCCGCCTGACCGCTCGCTGGCCGCAATGCCGGCGGATTCGTTCCCGGAATGAAAAACACCGAAGTGTTGAACCACTGCTGTGGCGTGCGTCTGCCGCCCTCGTTTGGATCTCCGTAGATGTCCGGACGATCACTGGTGCTGGCCGTATTGCTGAAATTTCCCGAAAGCGACGGCGTCAAAGGGTTACCCGTCTGTGATTGGATCAGCGCTGATATCTGCCAACCGCCAACGATTGCGCCTGCGATTCCACTTGTTAGGTATTGCCGGCCAGGGCCGAACGGCAATTCGTAGACTGGGCTCGCCACGAATCGATGACGCACGTCGGTGGACGCACTCCCACGCAGGGGCCGATAGTCCAGGTGATACGGGGGCGTGCCCGCGTTATCGATGTTGTGGCTGTACATATAGGTCGCGAGGAACGACAGCCCATTTCCGTAGCGCTTCTGCAGCTTCGTTTGAAGCGATTGGAAATTTGCGTTGCGGTCCCACTGATAGATATTGATCGTACCGTACGCCGGATACGGGCGCCGCGCGTTCACCTGTGCGGGCGTTCCTGCTCCCGGAGTCGGCTGATTGATATTGCGCGTTCCCTGAATGTGATTGCTGACGGAAGCAAAGTATGTAGCGTCCGCAAGCATCCCAAAGGGAACTTCACGTTGAATACCCAGACTCCATTGATAGGTGCGGGCATTCTTGAAGTTCATATCCGCGCCATTCAGGCTGTTGGATGTCGTGGCCGTACCGGCAAACGGGTTCGTCAGTGATATCGGATTCGCGATGCTGGACGTGTAGGTAAACGTCGTCTGGTATGGGTAACCCGCGAACAAGCCTCCCAGACTATTGTTGAGCGAATACGTCGTAAAGAATGTGCCGGCCCCGGCTCTGACCACGGTCTTGCCGTCACTCGTGGGCTGCCAGGAGAACCCGAGCCGCGGCGCGAATCCCTTCCAATCGAAGTTGTAGGGACGGGAACCAAATCCGACCTCGGTTGTGCCAAACGGTGCATTCGGTGCGGGATCGGACTGTGTGACCGGAATACCTTTCACCGGATCGAAGTTGGTCAGCCGGTTGTTGTCGTCTGTGATCGGTGCATTCACTTCCCAGCGAAGACCCAGGTTCATGGTCAGACGGGTCCTGACCTTGAAATCGTCCTGGACAAACAACGAGTAGTTGTCGAGGTTCACATCATTCCGATACCGATATGGCGTATTCGACGTGCTCGAGGGCAGTCCCAGCAGCCAATCCGCCATCGCATAACCTGACGTCGGCCCCGTGCTGGTGTTGCTGAAAGTGAGCGTTCCACCCTGGCTCGACAGATCCGTATTGCCGGTATGGTAGTGCAGATAGTTGAAACCAATGTTCAACGTGTGTTTGTTGCGAGTCCAGGAAAGAGTATCCGAGATCTGCCAGTGCGGATCGTCGCGAACAAACGTTCGTGCAGAGGGAAACCCGTTGTAACCGGTCACCGTCACTTGTGGAATACCTTTATCCGGAATGTCCTTGAAACTCACCAGCAACGGTTTCACGTTGTACTTGCCCCAGAAGTCGGTACGGCCGCTGCGCGCTGAACTGGGCGTGTAGGTATAGGTGTAACCGACTCTGGCTTGATTGACGAGGGCTGGCGTGAAGATGTGCGTTTGGTTGAGCCCATAGACCTCGTTCTGAATCGACAGATCACAAGGAAAGGTTGGCAGAGTTGTGTTATTGCAGGTCGACGATGTTCCGGTTTCAGTCGACCTGTTCTTGTAATAGTTGGCAGTACCGTAGATGGAGTCCTTCGCACTGAACTGGTGGTCCACTTTTATGCTGTGCTGGTTGTATCGCTCGGGCCTCGGAAGGTTGAACAGGTAATTGTTTAGCGGTTGGGTCCCTGCGGCGGTAGTGAAAGTAGGATCCGGATAATACTGCATCAGGTCCAGCGCAACAGCATTGAGACGGTTGGGCGGAATGATGTTGTTGGCAAACCCCTGTCCTGTCGCGGGGTCACGAATCACGCGTCCAGGCAACAAGCTGCTGAAGTCCCCACGTTTCATCGCCGCAGTCGGAACATTCGTTAGTTGCGTGACGGCCTGCGAAAGGCGAAGGCCTTCGTAGCTATAAAAGAAAAAGGTCTGATTCTTGAGAATCGGACCGCCAAACGTTCCGCCGAACTGGTTGCGTTTGAAAGACGGTGGTTTGCCCGGCTGGAAAAAGTTGCGGGCGTCCATAGCCGAATTGCGTAGAAACTCAAACGCCGATCCGTGAAACTCGTTGGTTCCAGACTTGGTCGAGACAATGATCTGGCCGCCGGAGCCGAGACCATACTGAGCGCCATAGATGCCGGTCAGGATGTTGAATTCCTGAATGGAATCGATCGATGGGCGGAAGTTGGGAATGGCGACAGTCGGATCGTTGTTGTCCATTCCGTTCAACGTAAAGTTGTTGCAGGTCTGGCAGGCGCCCGCCACGCTGAATGCGCCGCGGAAGCCCTGATTATTGAGTGGCGCGGCAACACCTGGTGTGAGGGTTGCGAGCGAATAAAAAGTGCGGCCGTTGAGCGGCATTTCGACGACCTTTGTATTGTCGATGACCGCGCCGATCTCCGCCGTTTCCGTATTCACGGTCTCCACATTCGCGGCAACCGTAACAGCATCACTAATGTTGCCGACTTCCAGGCTGACGTCGCGCCGCAGATTCTGCGCGACCGCTAAATTGATGTTCTTTTGAGTGATCGTTTTGAATCCCGCAACGGTCACTTCCAGGTCGTAGAACCCTGCAGGCAGAAACGAAAACTGGAATAACCCCGCTTCATTGGTTTGACTCGTGCGAACGGTGCCCTGACCTTGACTGACCAGTTTCACCATGGCGCCCGGAATGATCGCCCCGGTGGTGTCGAGGACGTTGCCGGACAGCGACGCGTTATTCTGCGCATAAAGACTGACTGCGCCCACCAAAACACAAACAGCCAAACGGAACAGGTACTTCATATTTTCAGCCCCTTTCTCGTGCACACCACTATGCCGCAGAATTCAAGTCGTACCCAAACAGTTCGTCGGCTTGAAGAATGGCGTCGATTGAAAGGAATGTGACGGTAGGCGGTCGAGGGTTATCTAGTCCATCCCGCACATACCGGGCTGGGCGGCCCCACAGCGTCCGCAGCCTGCGTCTATGGCTGCTGCGTCGCCCGAAGAGGAACCGCTGACGGCAAAGACCGAAAGTTGCTTCTCAATGTTTTCGCTGTTGCAGTGAATGCATTCGGTCTCGGAATCGTGCCTGAGAACGATGCGTTCGAAGGCACGACCACAATCCTTGCAGATGTACTCGAAGATTGGCATAGATCACCCGTTACGATTAGAACGAACCGGAATCGATCCAGTCCGCGATAAATACGTTCGTTTCCCCTTCACTCTTGCCATTGCGGTTTGAGCCCCAGATCATTTTCCTGCCATCTTTGGAAAACATCGGGAAGCCGTCGAAGCCTTCGTCGAAGGTGATCTGCTGAAGGCCTGTGCCATCACGGTTGATGACGTAGAGATCGAAGTTGGGGCTTCGTGGATTGGGATTGTTGATATTCGACGCAAAGATGATCTGACGGCCGTTGGGATGGAAATAGGGAGCAAAGTTCGCCTTGCCGTTCGACGTCAGCTGCCTCTTCTGAGTGCCGTCCGCCTTCATGATCATGATCTCGAGTTTGTCTGGCTTGACCAGATCCTTGGCAATGAAATCCTTGTAAACCTTTTCTTCGTCGGGCGTCTTTGGCCGGCTGGCGCGCCACACGATCCATTGCCCGTCCTGCGAATGCCATGGACCACCATCGTAGCCGAGTTCGTTGGTCAATTGACGCGGCTGGGAGCCGTCGAGGTTCATGTCCCAGATCTCGAGGTCACCGCTGCGAAGCGATGTGAACAGGATCTTCTTACCATCCGGTGAAACGGTCCCCTCAGCGTCATAGCGATCTGTGGTGGTCAGGCGCTTGATGTCGGAGCCATCGGGTTTGGCCGAAAAAATATCGAATGAGCGATAGAGCGCCCACACGTATCCCAACGACCTGTCCGGATCGGGGGGACAATCCGGCGAGCCGAGGTGCGTCGACGCATAAATGATCCGTTGGCCGTCCGGCTGGAAGTATGCGCAGGTGGTGCGGCCCTGGCCGGAGCTGACCATCTTCGTCGACGAGCCGTCAACGTTCATCGTAAAAATCTGGTCGCACTTAAAGGGAGCGCGCTTGGATTGAAAGACGACCTGTTTTCCATCGCCTGAGAAATACGCTTCCGCATTCTCGCCGCCGAAAGTCAGTTGTTTGATGTTACGAAGATGCGTCTCCTTCGGATGAAGTTTCGGCTGGTCGTAGCCCTGTTGGGCCTGGAATAAGGCGGTCGCCCCGATTAACGTCGCGGTGATCACTGCAAAACGGATGATACGCATATAAAACCCTACTTTCTTGCTTCCAAGGTGACGTTGGCTTTAAGGTCCTGTCCATTTCTTTTGACGACAACGACGACGACGTCGCCGGGTTTCTTACCGCGCAACGCATAAGTGAAGTCGTAAAGGTTCGCGATCGTCTTACCATCGAATTCGGTCATCAAATCGCCTTGCTTGAGGCCGGCCTTTGCCGCGGGGCTGTCCGGCCGAACGTCTGCGAACAACACGCCTTTAAGATCGTCACGGAAGTCTGGTACCGACCCGAAATACGTTCCGTAGCCGGTGCCGCCGCTTCCACTTATCG
>Ga0137427_10000174_pt1 | contig 35575 bp, 49 predicted proteins | sample EasRivERMZT700_2_FD_102309 | JGI IMG/M metagenome (GOLD analysis project Ga0137427, IMG submission 102309) | Soil microbial communities from meander-bound floodplain in the East River, Colorado, USA - East River MetaG ERMZT700_2 | ecosystem: Environmental > Terrestrial > Soil > Floodplain ...
ATCTCGACCGCGGCAATGGCGCCGTTGAGGCACATCAGCCGGACAAAGAAACTGTCCAGCTCGTTGGCTCCGCAGCCGTAATCGCTGTTCGACCACGACACACCGAACACCATAAACTCACCGGGCACCGGCTCCAGAATCCTGGGCACGATGAACTTGGCGCACACCTTCACGTCACCGGAGTAGCCATCGACCAAGAGCGCGCCATTGTCCTTGGCCGCGCCCATCAGGGCATCCAGCACCGGCCGTGAGTCGAGGCGCCGGTATCGATCACTCAACACCGCGCGCGCCTGCTCACCCACGGAGCGAACCAATACCCTGGTGCCTGGCTCCAGCCGGTTACGGGTAATCCGGTTGAAGTTATCGGCCACCAGCTCAGCGCCCCACGGACCGGCGTCGATGAGCTCTTGGGCAAAAGCCGCGGGCATTTCGAGCTTGCCTGCGATCTGCCGCATCGCGTTGCTGTGAAGGGTCAGAAACGGCCTCCGCGTCTCGGCCGGTAGGTCCATCACGACCTGCGACACTCCACCCGCGATCCGTTGCGCAGATAAATGCGGTCCCTCGTACGTCTGGGTCCCGGCAACGTACTGCACCGCATGCGCAGGCAGGATCATGTCGTCGGGCACTTCATTGAACACCCGGGCCACGGCGTCGCGGGCCTTGGCTTCCTGCTTGCTGATGTACTCCCCCAGTTTCTGGCGGGCAATATCGGCTCCCTGCTGACTCCTCCAATCGACCTGATGAACGTCCATGGGGTAGGGTCCTCCTTGAAAAGGGTTCTGCGTGACCACCTGGCCATCGTCAGGCACCGCATCACGATGCGAGAGGGGTCACATTGACCCCTCTTTCGGCCTTCAAGCCTGGGGCAGCCTAACGGGGGTAAAGCTGCTCCAGCACCACCTTGGGAAAAACGAACTGCTGTCCATCCCGCACGCGCTGAAGGAGCACGGGCCGTTTCCTGGCGTTGGGTCGGAATCCCACCAGCACGTAGGCCTCTCTCTGTGCCTCTACGTTCGCCCGGAAGTGCTCGGGCTTCAGCCCGCACAGGGAACACAGCGAATCAAAATTGCTGCGCTCCCTGTCCCCCTGACTGCCGGTAACAGTCAGCGCAATGCGAAGGCCGATCTCTGATTGGTTGTAGCTCGATCGAATCTTTTCCACCGTCAGCCCATGGCGGCTGGCGACTTCCTCCACCGCACTCCGGGCTTCTGCCATGAATGCGACGACGAGGGGCTTCGTAAGCGTTGGCATGGGGTCCTCCTTCGGATTAAAGAGCGTGGTACACCAGGGCTTCGAGGTCGGTCATCGGGCGGCCGCACTTCGCGCAGCAAGGGGCATCGGACGCGCGCACGCAATCCGTCTCGCGGCGGTGGTGCTCGGTCGGGATCTGGGCAACGCGGCGATCCACTTTCTGGGTGGCTTTCCACTGCTCATAGGTCAAGCTGGGGTTCTGCATGGGGTCCTCCTTGGTGGGTGGCCGGCGTTTGGAACCGGCCTCGGGATTTCCGGCGGGCTTCAAGCCCGCCGCCATCATCCTTACAAGCAGCGCGATTGCTATCTCGCGCTCATCCCACCGCCGTCGGGTCTTGGTGGATTTTCTTTGACCAGCGGAGTCATCGTTTGCCCTTCCACTCCACCGCGTCCCTACTCCCCTTACTTCCTCCGGGGCCTTATTGCCTTTCCCTCCTTAATAGTGTGTAACTACATATATTTTACATTCTAGATAGTTTATGTCCAGGGAAATCATGGCAAGTAGCCCCTACTAGACACACGACTTAGCATCGATTTCAAAAATAGTTTTGTGGGGGGATTCGCCTCTGGTGTGGGTATCCGCCAAGGCGGACCCTAGAGGGCTGGCAGGACGGTGGAGGCGGGAGGAGGCAGCGACCCGTCAAAGAATCGCCACCCCTCCCCGCCCCCTGGCACGGGGGAACTAGTCGGGATCCGGATCGGTCAGAGGCACGGACGGGCCGATGATGCTGTCCACGTCGTTCGCCTCCGGCACTTCCTCGGCCACGATTTCGCACTCGATCTCGGCCACGAGATCACGCGTCTCGCCCTTGGTCAGGTCGGCGTCGACCTTCGCGTTCAGGAACACCGGGACGTTGCTTCCGTCCGGGGCCCTGTCCGTGATCGCGAGGCGCTCGTAGATGTACGAGAGGCCATCTTCCGCCACGCGCACGCCCTGGGCTTTCAGGGCATCGGTGGTTTCGACGGTCGTGGGATGGTCCTGCTGGTCGATGGTACGGTCCTCGCCGGTGCTGCCCTTCGGAAAGAGTCGCACACGGCTCTTGGTTCCGGCTTTTCCTTTGTCCTGGATCTTCATACCTGTTGCTCCTTTCGGGAGTCGCGACACGGTGGGTGGAACTGGAACGCCTTCGGGATCGGGATCGCCAAGCAGCACAGAGGGACCGACCGACGCTTCGACCGTCACGGCCTCTTGGCTATTCAAAAGCCCAAAGATGGCTTTGAGCAGTGCTTCTATCCGGATCAGTTGCTTTTCGACTCGGTCGAGCTGGCTCTTGCAGCGTGTGGGTTTTCGGTTGGGTTCACTGGGAAATATCCTTGCTCCCAGCAGCTCCTTGACGTCGTTGAGCTCGCGGTGCATATCCCCCGATCTCATCGGGCCGTCCTTGGTCTTATTGCTCATGGCATAGCCTCTCCCGTGACCCTTTAAACGTGAAGGTCCGCAGTACCTCGGCTTGATGTTTCGAGAGCTCATGATCTCACCTGCGCGGGTGGGGCGCTATGGGGCCTTCACCCCAGAGATCGTCACTTCATCTTGTTGAGCCAGAAGTTGAATAGCGCCGTAACCCCTCCAGCCCCGAGCAAGCTCGCAATAGCACTGATCATCGTGATCCGCCCGATGATGTTGTCCTTCAGGGCGTTGAGCGTCTTAACGTCCCCGAGGAGCTGCCCCTGGGCCTTGTCACGGTCTGCGTTGGAGGTAGTGGTCCTCTCCATGAACTGGATGAGCTGGGCGACGCTCCCGTTGACGAGGCCGTCGTATTTGTCCCGGCTGACGGTGAGTTCGAGGTTCTTGCGCGTCTCCTCGTTATGGCCGTTCAGCTCCTTCAGGCGCCGCATGGTTTCCCGGGCCTGGCGGACCAGCTCTCGCTGCCTCTCCCGGAAGATCAGGTCGGTGCGGTTCCGGTTGTGCTGGATTTCCCTCGGTAGGGCATCCTCGAGTACAGCCAGCCTGGCCTCGAAAGACCGGGAGGTGGCATTCATTGAAAGATCCTACCCGTCGAGGCGTGGCACCCTGACGTTGCTGACGCTACTGATGACCCCGAACGCATAGAGCAGCCACCATCCAGAGCAGGACGCCGATGACGATCAGGGTAATAACCAAAGCGAGAAGGGACATGCAGCAGCCGCCTTACTTGACAGGCGGCAAAGCGTTGATGCCCTCGGTGCGCGCCACGGCTTCTCTGGTGAGCGGGACCGTTCCACCCGTCACGTTGAAGACCTTCGCGACCGCCCCAAAGAACGACGCCAGAACGGCGAACGCCACCGCGGCCCAGTGGATCGAACCGTCCACGTTGAACCACCCGGCCATCGTGGCGCCGGACACTCCGGTCAGAAACCCAAGGACGGTCGTGAGCCAGTTCTTCAGCATGGATACTCCCGAGGATGGAACCGGGGATTTCCGGCTCCGGTTGAATTTTCGGACGACCCTGTGGAGTATCCATAAAACCCGAAAAGATTGCAAGATCGAACCCATTCAGGCAATCCTCTCGAAGCGGTCATCGGGAAGGGTGTTCCATATGAAACGCTGCTGGGCGACATCCAGAGTCAGGCCAGGATGGAACTCGAAGTGCGGACCATCATGCTTCCGGCTCGGCCACCGATAGCCAGCTTCCATCTCCAGGGATTCTCCAATCTCCACGACCTCCAGCCAGTCCGCGCGGCCGTCCTCGTCCAAGTCCGCGACCTCGCTCCAGTGAACCATCTTCCCGGTGGGCATGAGGAGGGCCACATCGTAGGCGAGTCGATACTGGTGCCAGGATCTCCAAGGTAGCGCATGCGTCACGATCCCCCGTCCGTCCGGGCGCATGGGCACCCAGGTCGAAGGATCAACCCCGAGGGCCTTCCTGCCCTTGGCATACTCCAGCACCTGTTCCTCTGGTGACCTATAAGCGCAGGCGATGATGAATGGGACCTTCGCGGCGCGCGCCTCCTCCAGATGCTCAACGCAGCGAGCGCGGACAGACGGGTGCAAGCTCAGCACCCGGGGCACATCGATGTGGCGGGAGACAGCGCGTTCGATTTCCGCGACCCGTGGGATGTGGATCACGACCCGAGCGTCTCCTCGGTGCCCGACCACACGAACTCGGCGAGATCGAAGTGGGCCTTGCAATGAACGCAGAAGGTGCCGGAATAGAACTTCGGGTCGCGCGCGTACGTCTCGGCCAGCGCCCGCCCCATGAAGGTTTCCTTGCCGCAAGGCAGGTGAACGTAGTTGGTCCGAACGGGGCGCACAAAACCCTTCGCCCGCTCCTCCTCGCTGAGGACAACGTAGCCCTTCTGCATGCCAGTCACCGGATCAATTTCACGGTGATCCGGGGTAACCGGGCTGCCGTCGATCATGGTCTTTTTGGGACACGTGAATTCAGGAGCATCGTCCGTCATAGCCGAACCCCACGGTGAGCTGTTGGTTTATGGCGCCAACCGAATCCAGTAAACCCAGTCCTCCTTCGGCACCGGCAGGAGGTCCATGTCCACGCATCCCTCTGCATCGCTCTGCTTGAACGTGCCCCACTGAACCGAATCCGGGAAGCGCTCGATGTTGACGTAGCCGTTCGGGGATCCGCAGCCTCCGGCGAGCGCACAGCCGCGTTCTCCGGGGAACACCGTCCAGCATGGAGCGAGGTTACAGCGGGCGTCCGTAGATGAGATCCCGTCCTCGAAGTGCTTCACGGCCGTCACTTGAACGGGCACCGCGCCGGCGGAACCAAGACACAGAAGGGTCGTCAGGATCACGAGAGTCATGGGCATGGCTGTGAGCTCCTGTTCCCGGCATTATCTACCGCAACAACGGGGGACGGATTATCAGTCGACGGCCAGGGCCAGGCAGTGAGGCCACCAATCGGAGGTGTGGGGAGCAGCGGCCCGGGATTCGCCACCGGATCGAAAGTGGTCGAAACGGTGGTTCCGGTTCCCGGATCAGGTATATCGGTGGTGAACCGGATCGGAGTTCCTGGCAGAGTCATGATGCAGCTGTAGGGCTGGCCCTGGTCGTCCAGACAGGTGGACGTGACGTTCAGGCGAACCGTCGCCTGGAGATAGTAGTAGCTCGTGGCCTCGGGGGCGCCATTGCAATCGGTGAGTACCCGATCCCACATCCATAGAAGCGCGAGCAGAGAAAGCAGCATGTCAGATCCCGGGATTCTTTCGAATGGTCATCAGTCCTCTGCGGGGGGTGTGCGGCTTCGAGGAGCTGTCCAGCACCCTGGCAACGTACTGAAGTCTTTCTCCGGCAAGAGCACTCGTGTTGGCTGGCAGGAGCTCCAGAATGGCGATGCCGGTATCCCAGTTGGTCAGATCCCATTGGTTCGTCTGGATGTTCGACGTGATACTGATCACCGCCTCGCCCAGGGTGTCGTCGAGGGAGCGCTTGGCAATGAATGCAATGGTGCCACTTCCCCCAACGAAAGGCGTACCGTCAGCGTTGAACAGGGTGAACTTGATTTTCTCCTGGTCCCCCGCGTCGACTGCAAAGTTGTACGTCTGTTGGTCTACCTCTAGCACGGTGCGCCTCCTACGGCTTCGAAATAATGCCCCTCGCGGCGAGAGAGGCAATCGCGGTTTCCAGTGACTTCGACTCGACTGTCACCTTCAGGCGTTTTGCTGGGTCAGGATCAAGGTCGCCGGCCAGCGTAAGTAGCGCCGCAAGTGTGGCTCGCTTCGACGGCGACGGATCCACGCCACCCGAGAGCGATAGCGGAGCCACCCTCGACCGGGGCGCTCCCTGCACGGATGGCTCAGCTCCAACGACAAAGGGCGCTGTAATCGCCGACCGAAGCATCAATCCTGACTGCGTAACACCAAGCGCTGCCGGATCAAAAAGGTCGGCACTGAGCGCCTGCGCGATCATTTCGGCGTTCCCGAGGTCCTCTACGCGCACGAAAATGGCATCGTCGAAATAGCGGGCCTGGGCAAAGTTCGTTGTCCCCGGGGTCTGGACTATATAACAGACCGCGGAAGAGGATTGCGGATAGAAAAGCCCTCCCTGGAACCTCCAGACCGAACCGGTGTTGCCTGCGATGGTTGCAAGAATCGAGTTTTCAACTTGGAAAAAAGCCTGAACGCCCGGGAATACCCCCGAGGATTTCCACCAGACGCCACCGACATAGGGGACGAATGGCGTCAAGCCAGAGAGGTTTTGAAGGACGCCCCCGCACGTCGTCGTGGGACCAATCGCCCGAAAGCGTGCGTTGAGGCGCAGCGATTTCAGGCCCGAACGGACATTCCCAAGCACCGCATTGAAGCTGGCTCCCTGGACGTCACAGAGATCGAAAATGAACTGCCAGCCGGGAAAGGAAAGCCCGTCAGAGGTTTCGAAGCCCGGATCACTGAGGACGTTCTGAAACACCCCGTCTCCGGTCTATGGGATGAGGTCCGGGTCGAAGGGTTCAGACTTCACGGAGTAAGTGACATCGTACTCCACCAGCTTCGGATCCCCGGCCTGAAGCATGCTCTTGGCGAGGTTGGCGACTTTGAGGGGATCGTCAGACTGCACCTGCCCATAGAACTTGTGGGTGCGCTTCACCATCACATCGTAAGTAGGAGGAACGGTCGGCATGGGTTCTCCTTTCTACCAGGTACCGTCCAGTATGGGCGGCTGAGTAAAGATGGGCGTGGCGCACTCGAACAGGAACCGGATGCCCAAGCCGATTGCCTTGTCCTCGACGAGAGAGATTTCATGCTCTTGTGCGAGCACTTCCCTCCAGGTCAGACCCCCATCGAGTGACAGCTCGATCAGCCAGTCGTCAGAGAGAACCTTCCCGTAAAGATCCGACAGGATCTCCTCGTCGGTCCCGGGCATCGCAAAGATTTCCCTCATGTCCGGATAGGCCACATGCATCTCGCCGGTGCCGTTGGGCGCCGGAGTGATGAACGCCCACGACGACCGATCGGTAGTCAGCGAGGTGTTGAAGGTATTGCGAACCACCTGCCGGCGCCAGACCTTCTCCGCCTGGAAATCCTTCGTGACCTGTAGGTCGGGACTGGCATTCGCTCGGATATCGATGCGCGCGGGATGGGGGACATCCGCGCGGACAAAGACCGAAAACAGCGCCGTCTTGCTCTGGTGAGCAAAGAGACTTCCAGTGGACATGACGCGCGCGAACAGCAGCCCCGTGTTGGGCACAGACGCATCAGCGATCAGGTCAGCGTCGGTGGCTCCCAGTGGACCCCGCCCCACATTCGGAGTAAGCGTGGCATCCTGAGCGGTCCACGCCGGCGAGCTGAAGTCGTTGGCCGCGGGAAGTTGGTTTGTCCCGACAACCTGGTACCGGGCCGTGGTGTTCAGATCAGCCGTGTGCTTCGCTTCGAACTGGAGCTCCACCACGGGCCGGGTGCCGAAACGCTTCCGCCGCAGTTGACGGCGCACGGTTTCCAGATCACGCACCAGGGCAGGGTAAGTAACCAGGCAGCGGGTGAGGGACTGGAGCTCCTTCATGTCGTACTCGATGGGATGCCCCCCCACTTGGGACTTCGCCCGCACCATCGGGTACCAGCGGATCATCAGTCGTCCTCCAATTTCTCAATGACTTCCATGCGCAGCTCGAACCCAAGAAGATCCCGATCCACCGAGTACACCAGCCAGTCGCTTCCGAAAATTCGGACTGGGTCCAAGAGATTGTAGACAGTACCATCATCGAACAGCTCCAAGCTCAGGTGTCTACGCTCCTTGCTGAAAAAAGAATGAATCGTAGTGGCGATCGAAGCCGCCACAACGTCGGTCGAGACGAACTGCACCTGAACGGTAAGGTTCCGCGACACCGAGGTCTTTTGCCCGGCCGAGGCGATTCCTCCAGCCGGCAGAGTGAACTCCACGTAATCGTAGAGTTCCAGCCAGACAGGGTCCTCCTCCTGCTCAAGAATGAGATCATCCAGCACTTTGATCTCGGTGCCAGAATCGCCGCGGCGTGGGTGGAAGTGAGCCACGCCCTGAGCGTCGATGAAAAACACAGCATTCAAGACGATGGCAATATCGTCCAGGGAATTAATGAGGGACTGCCCGGAGAAGTCAGCGTAGGCAATCGTCCACTGGTCCGTCGAGGAGGCCACGTAGTAGCGGGCGATGGCTGTCGTTCCAATATTCGGAGCGGCATTAACCACAACGCGCACGGTTCCGTTCACGATGGTCAGGTGGCGAGTGGTGACACCGCCCGCGGGCTTCCCGGCAAGAAGGATCTGCTGCACATTGGCGAAATTATCATTGCTGAACAGCACGCTGGGAATCCCCTGTGGGTAGCCGACGGTGTACCAGACCCCATTAAAATAGCGCGTCTGCTTCGGTGACCAGTTGGAAGCCAGGCCACCCGAATAGGCCAGCACGATGCTCGTACCCCTCCAGATCTCAATCACCTTCTGCGTCGAGTTGTAGACCACGAGGCCATCGAATTCCTTCGAGTAGCGGACGTTTCCATTCGCCGCAATGGCGCGGGCGTCGCTCGTATCCAGAATGACCCTCGCGGCGCCCGCGACGTCCCAGTAGCCGAACTGACTTCCGAGGTCCCCGTCCCAGGCGTAGTAGACGCGATTCCTGACGGAATCGTAGTCACCGCTCGCGAAGTGCATGTCAAACCCGAGGACGAGGTTGTCCCCCAGTGTCGAAACGAGCGACGGCCCGGCCCAGGTGATCCCGTCCGCCGAGGTGTACTTGTTCAGGATGACCTGACGCGAGTCACCCGGGTTGATGGCGACGCGATACAAGACCAGGGCACCCGGGGTTAAGTCCACGCCAAGTACCTCCGGGTCGAGCGCCCCCGTCGTCGTGGCGAACGTCGCCGGCTCCCCCTCGGCCTGCGTGCGGTATGGGGACCAGTCGATCCACTGGCGGTCGGTCCCCGCAGAGGCCCAGTTCGCGTCGGGCGTCAGCTGGTCAAAAACCGCGCTTCCCACGCGGACGAAGTGTTTCGCCGCCTTCTGAAGGAACGCGTTCGGAACGGCCGTCGATGGAAGCCCCTGAGTGCTCGCCTCGGAAAAGATGGGGCTGCCGGCAAAGGGCGCAGACGCATCCACCGATCTGCCATTGATCAAGTTTCCGGCCTCGTCCAGTAGCGCATTGACCAGAAAGTTCGGAGTGGCGAATCGATAGAATTTCGTCACCAGCTGGACCGTCGCACCTGCGGCCGTGAAAGCATTCGCCGCGCCAGAGGTCACCTGAACTTGGGTGGAGCTCAGGATCAACGCGATGGTGAACTCCTCCGAGACGCCGTCTTCAGTCACCGAAAACCGATCTGTGTTGAACAATCCCGCCGTGCTGCTAAGGGTGACCGTGGTATTTGAAATCGAGATGTTGGCCCCGAGGGCATAAATATTATCGGGCCGAGAAACACCGTCAGAGGGGACGTCCTCCAGGCCCTTCGAAAGATCCAGCGCGTGCACTTCGCAAAGGCGATCCTTTTTCTTAAACCGAATGGAATCGATACCGGGAACCAGGCCCGCGAAGTGCCGCGCCCCATCCCGGTCCACCGTCAGATGCCACCGGTCGCTGGCTTTGATTCCCTCGAACAGATCCGAGAAGAACCCATCTCCATCGTCCAGCGTGAGGTCGATATCACCCGCACGGAACTGGTGGAGGTTGCGTTCGATGAGTAGAGAGATGGTGGCCAGGCCATCCAGGGGCACGCGGTCTGTAACGTCGTAGCGTTGGCCAGTCGGGGCCGTCAGCTCGAACAGGAACTTAGCGGCACCGCCACCGGTTGCTTCTCCTGCGCCCGGGGGCCTGATAACTCCAGGGGAGAGTTGAACGGCACCCGGGAAGGCCATGCTGAATTCAATCCACGACACGCGCTGCGGCACGGTATAACTCTCATCGATGGGCAGGTCGGCCGCGATGCTGGGATTCCCCGTCTCAAGCTGTGAAGTGATCCCGGCCCCGGTGCCGGCTGCAAAAAAGGCCGTGCCGACCTCGACCACGATCCGATCACCCTTCAGCACATTGACTGGCGTGATGGACGTTTCGGGTGGGAAGAAGTGATTAATGGTCCCGACCGCGGAGTACTCGCTCTCCAGCGCCGAAGGAAGATGGACCAGCACTGCAGGGGCACGGAAGGTGTTCGTAGCGGAGTTCCAGATGCGGATCACCACCGCCCGCATCGCATCGTTCGCCGCATTCTGCTCCAGACACATCATCTGCCCGCGCACCGTCCCGGACAGCGTAAAGGCCTGCGGCAAAGGATCGCTCACGTACACCCGATGCAGCCCATACTTCGGCGACCCAGCAGTGCTTTTCTGTATGGTCATGTTGGCGAAGGCGTTGCCGGGATGCCCCTGCTTCAGTGAGACACGAAGGGCCCCATTGAGATCATGCCACCCGGAATGATAGGCGGGCGTGGCTGGGTTCGACGTGCCGCCATTCCAATAGTTGTTGTCGTCGTAGTAAAAGCGCTGGGGCATAGCAGGTCCTGGCGGAGGAGGAGGCGGCGGGGGAGCCGCCGGCCAAAGCAGCGACGACAGCTTCCCGACGCCCATAGTGAGTTAGACCGGAACTTCTTCCCAGGTCAGCGCACACCCCAGGACGTAGGTCGTCCCGGCACCCGCTGGGCAAATCGCGACAAGCGATCCGGGCTGGACGATGATGCTCCCGCTCAGCTCGTCCTGGTAAATCGCCGGCTGCGCGGCTGCGATGGCTCCAGGCGTACCGACCTGCGAGAAAAATGCGGGACGGACTGTCAGAAGCGCAGAACTTCCAGTCAGGGCCGAGTTCGAAAACCCTCGGGCCACTGAACCCTGCGCAATGCCGGAAAGATTGCTCATAGGCTGCGCACCCACGGCAGTGACCAGCGCCGTCGGTCCAAGGCTGTACGCCATCGGTCCGGCCGCAGGAGTGCCACTGACGTTGAAGGCATAGGCAAAAAGAAGCTCCAGGTTCTTCCCGCTCCCGCTCGGGTTATAGACGGCCAGCAAAGGTGTCGCACCAGCGGCCAGCGGGCTGACCATACCGGCCGCGGCGGTCACCCCGGCGAGCGCGGTCGCGAACGAGTAAACGTTCCCCCGCCGAACGATCTCCCCGTACCGCCCGTGGGCCTGCGTGATGACCTGCGCGAGCGTTCGATCGAGCCGTACCGGTTCCTGAACCCCGTCGGCCCCTACGACCACACCGACCCTTCCCTCTGAGATCATTGTTCGCTCCCTCCTTCCCATCGTTCGTTCATGGTCTTCAGCTCGATGAGTATTTCTTCGAGCAGCCTGCGCATCGCCGTCGATTCCGAACCATCGGCCGAGGCGACTGTAACTGGAATCGGATCAGAGGAAGCGAGCGTGACGGGAAGCGGGTTGGCGACAATAGGTCGCGTGACCAGCCCGTACTCGGTCCCGACTGGCGCCGAATTGACAACCCGGGACACTTCCAGAGGGTTCGCGCCGGCAATCTCCGTCCGTTCCCGGAAGACGGTATTCCCTCCGACCGTGAGCTCTTCCCCGTCAATTTTGGCCGTCGGGCTTCCTGGTTCCTGAACGTCTAAAAACTGATCGCTCACGTAGTATTTCTCCTGCGGGTCCGGTTCTCGACGCGCTCAATCTTAATGCGCCGGCGTTCCATTTCCAGCATCGCCTGGCGCGGAGTGAAATACGCACCATTGAAAGTCATCGAACCGATGTGGGTCCCTCGGTCGATTTTGGTGTTCTGGTGGATGACCGATCCGGGTGCCTGGCTCTGACCGAACTGACCCGCTCCTTCTCCGAATCCACGCGCTGCAGAATTCGTGGCGATGTTGGCCGCGTCCGCAGCCCACTTGCGGCCAAAGTTACGGAACGCCCCGGCCAGGATCGCGTCGTTTTGAGGATCATCGAAGCCGGCGGGCTGCGCATTCTCGATGGACTGGATGTTCTTCAACCCAGTGGCCACGGCCAGGGCGACATACGCCAGAGAAACAGGGGGGCCCGGGGGATTCTTGAGCGCGGCATTCGCCGCTGCATAGGTATCCACCAGGGCCTGCGCCACCGCCACCGCTTTGTTTTTTCCAAAGATGGTTCCGACCGTGGCGATACCAGCCTGGGCAATTTGAATATCCTGCGCGGCGAGGGCTTCCTTCTCGGCCTGCGCTTCTTTCTTGGCCTGCCGTTCCATTTCCAGGTTAGCGATGACCTCGCGGGCCTCCTCCTTGTTTTTCTTCAGCCCGTCCGAAATCATCTTCTCCTGGTCGGTCGCCCATCGCTTTTCCTCAACGCGGATCCTCTGTAGTACTCGTGCGTGGCTGAGTGCGCGAAGCTCGTCCAGCTGGTGAAGGGTGGCTTCGGCCTTCTGTGCCGCCTTGATCTGCTCGGCCAGCACAACGGCTTCCTGTTTCGCGATGGCCTCCTCTTTCGCAGCCACCGTCTCAGCTGACTCCACCGCAAGGCTGGCGCTCTCCTGAGCGATGCGGCCTTCCAGGGCGGCCCGGAATTCGGCAACCTTTTTCGCATGCTCCGCGGTCTTATCGGCAGCGTCCTTCGACTTCTTGGCCTCCTCTTCCAGCTTGGCGTTATACGCAGCGATGCTCGAAAACCCAGCATCGTGGGCTTTCTTCAACTGCTCCAGCTGACCACCGAGACGCTGCTGCTCCTGGCGTGCCTTCTCGGTCTTTTGAAACATCAGGTCTTCGACCGAGACGTACTCCTTGCCCCTGATGTAGAAATCGATCATTCCCTTGGCCAGAAGCTTCGTGGCGCCCCAGAGGGAATCCGTACTCTTGATCAGCTTTTCCTGGGCATCAATCTGTTTCTGGATGGAATCCTCGGCACGCTTCCGCTCCTCGACCTGGACCTCTTTCAGCACGCCCAGGTATTCGCGCTGTGACTTCGTAAGGGGTACACCCTTGTCGATGAGCTTCTGGTAGCTCTCGACCAGCGTATCCGTGCTCTCTTTCACGTCCGTGGTTGAATCGGATGCGTCGTCGCTCTGTGAGGCAAGGGCCGCGAGCAGCGGGATCAACAGCGACAGTCCGAGTGTCGCGCCGGCCAGGGCGCTGCCGGTCAGCTTACCCGCGGCTGCGAGGGATTCAAGAGCCGTGGTTGACACTCGCGTCAGCGGGCCGAGGCCTTCCTGCACCCCCGCGTTGCGCAGCATCTCACGCGACAGGAGATCAAAGGCCGTGTTGGGAAGTTTCTTTCCCAGCTTCTCGAAGTGCTCACTGGACCCCGTCGCTTTCTTTCCGGCCCGGTCGACAGAGTTGGCCGCATTCTCGGCCCGGTCCTTGAGGTCATCGAACCCCTTACCGTCCAGCTGCGTCTCGATAACCGTCTTGAGATTCAGGTCGGGCATCCTAGTGCTCCACTCCCTGCTTCGGAATCGGGGCAAATTCCACCCCGGGCTGGTCGGCAAGTTCCGGCGTCAGCCCCAGGGACAGCAGCAGCTCGCGCAAGTGCTGGCGCTCTGCACCCTTCACGCGCGATTCCATGACCTCGGTCATCGTGAGAAAGGCCTCGTAGGGCCATTCCATCACCTTCATCGGATCCAGCTTGTAGCGTTCGCACACCAGGTCAATGACCGATAGCAGCGCTGGGATTTCGGGAACGCCGGGCGCCGCCTCCTCCATCGACTCGGCCAGGTCAGCCTGAATCGAATCGCCCGCCTTCGAAAATGCCAGGGAGGCCCAGATGCGCTCCACGTTATTCATGAGCGCCACCTGGCCGGTGATGCGCTGGGCAAGCTCGAGAGTCAACTGCTTACGAAGAAAGTCCGCATCATAGGGCACCAGCAGGAGGGCAAGAAAATCCGCGAGCTCGTCATTCTCCAGCGACCGCATTAGGTCTTCCACGTCTCGCTTCTCGGAGCGAGCAAAGGAATCGAGCTGCTCCGAGAAGCGGACAAGGATCTGCAACACCGTGCGCAGCCGAATGCGCCGCAGCACGAACGAGCGGCCCCCGATGGTGAGCGGCAGCTCGCGGTCAACAAGATCAAGAACCCGCACGCGATCTCCGAGGGTCTAGGTATCGACCTGCTTGAAAAGAGTGTCCGCGCCGGACCCGGAATCCTCATAGAGGGCTTCGACCGTCACGATGTACACCTGGGCACCATCCTTCTTGAGCGGGATGGCTTCGATGCCGGTGATGATAGAGCGCCAGAACGTCCACGCCCGGAATCCCGTGCTCGGGGTCCCGGTCGTGCCCTTGACCGACTCCAGCTTGATCTGGAGGTACATCTCGTCGGCATCGGCATCGATCAGCCCCACGCTCGCCGGCGGAGTGCCCGTGAAGTTCGCGGCCGGGTTCATGGTGGACAGGCGCATCTTGTCCGCATCGGCCTCGGCCATCGGGATCTTGATCTCGACCCCGCGCGCCGTCGGCCAGGCCTTGATGGGCGCCAGATGTTCCTGCACGTCCATGCGGTGAAACTCGACCTTGGGCTGGATGGTGACCGGTCCGGCAATGTAGCCCATGTCGACCAGGGTGCCCGCCCCCTTCGCCGTGACCCATGGGCCGACGAACACTGCTGCCGGGCCGCGGACCACCTTCGCATTTGTTACCGTTCGCGCCGTCGCCATTGGCTTGACTCCTATTCACCGGACCTCATGGCCGGGTAATGAAAGGGGTATCAGTCCCCCGTGGGCTGTTTCGCCGCCTTCGGGGCGGCCCCGACTTTTTCCATCGTGATCAGTCCAGCATCCGCAGCTGACTGAATGCGCTCCGGGTGCTCGATGCTCTCCGCGATCAGCACCTCTCCTCGGATAATCCGTGTGACCTTTATCCCACCGACAACCACTTCCGTCACGCCAAGGTTCACATGGGCACCCACGGGAATCTTGTCGGTGCCCATCAGCTTGTAACGGTCCATGCGGTCCTCCTTCATGGGTTCAGTCCGTCGATGACGACAGCGTACTCGAATCGGACCTCGATGAAGATCCCGCTGCTATCCCAGGCGGCTCCATGGTCCGACGAGAGAATTTTCGACTCAGTGATATGGCCCGACTGGCCCCGCAGGGTCTGGAAGCACGGATCCACCATCAGGGCCTTCGTGACGTCCGCAATAAACGCCTCCCCTCGGGTGGAAGCCAGATCATCCTCGGCATTCTCGGACCCCCGGCGAATGTAGCCGATGATGGTCGCCGGCACCGTGACTTCGTACCCCGTATCGTCCAGCCAGACATACTGCGCGTCGGCTCCTGGCGTGCGACCCAGGGCCAGGGAAGGCGTTGCCAGAGACGACAGGCTTTCCATCAGCATCGGCTCGAACGTCCGGTACACCTTCTTGACGTCGTGGCGGTAGCCGTTCTCGATAGTGATGCCCTCCAGCACGTTCTGGATGGCCCGTAAAGAGAGTTCCAGCGCCCCCTCGTTGGCCATTACCCGTTCAGCCCCCGCTCAATAGCAGCCCGCCAGCGCGCTTCGATGAACCCCACGTTCGACTCCACCGCCGGGCCCAAGTAGGGGCGTCCGGGGATCCGGCTGCCGGGATGCTTCACCAGCTTGGCGAAGACGAACATCCCCTTATTGCGATTCGATACCTTTCCCGATTTCTGAAGGAGCAAGGGTCCCTGCATCGACCGGCTCGCCCAGCGCAGCATTTTCTTGTAGCGGGGCCGGATCTCATGGGCCGGCGTCATCCCTCCACGCTCCTGAATCCTCCCGTAGGCGACCACACCCAGCACGCCGACAATCGAACGCACCGCGGCCGGAGCTGATTCCACGAAAGAGGTAATGGCCCGAGACAGCCGATGCGTGCGAATCCTCGGGGGCATCCGGGTATCCGTGCTCGGGGCAATGGGCCGGGCATCGAGATTCCGTTTGGCATCCCCGGCAACCTTGAACCCGATTTCCGTGGCCGCCTGGATGAGCTCGCGCATGATGGCACTGCGGCGTTTCTCCACCTGGTCCAGCAGCTCCCCCTTTCCCTGGAGGGTCATCCGGATGGCAAGAAGGCTATTCGCCATGAATGGGCACCGCGTAGCGCTGCACGATGGCCTTATACAGCGGAGGAATGTCGTCCCAGAACTCCGTACTGCCTTGCTGCCCTGACCGGCGCTTCACCGCGTACTGATTGCGGTCGCTCTCCTGCCACACCAGGGCGGCGACGAACTTCACCAGAAGGCGCAGATCCCTCGGTGCTAACCCGAGCAAATAGCCGCCGGTGTAGGAGAAATTCACATTGTTCTCGCCAATCAGCCAGGTGGTTTTGGCTCCACCGGCCATACGAGAGAACACTCCCCGCGTCGGCTCAAAAACTACATTCGCTGAGGAGGAGTATCCCGCCGCCACCACCAGCGCCGCTCCATTCTCGGTCACCACTGGCAGCGGCGAGATCGCAACGGGAAGATGTCGGGCCCAGAGATGCGGCCGGTCGGTCCCGGAATGATACTCGTCCGTGTACGCTCGCTGATCGAAGTTGTCGGAGCACTGGCCGCGGACCATGTCCTCCGCCGACAGGATGGCATCGGTCAAGAGACTGTCCTTCTCGCCGCCCGACTTCTTGACGTCGTTCCCGAGGTAGTCTTTGAACTCCTCGAGCTGTACGATCAGCCCGTCAGCCACCTAGCTAGCCTCCGCAGGGAAGATACCCGAGTGCGCCAAGGGCCTTCGCCACACTTCGGGGCACCAGCTCCGTGACTCCGTCTTTCACATGCACCGGGCGGATCTTTCCGGCAACCGTCACGTGAACCGTACCCGTGGGTGCCCCCGCGGCACACTTACAGCGCACTGGCTCGTCTTCGGCACTCGCCTCGTCCTCGTCATCGTCCATGTCCAGCCTCGCGCCTGCATGCGGTGTCGGCGCTGCTGCCAGATCCTTATCCTTCCCGACGTCCTTATCGCCTTTGGGCATACTCACTCCCCCTGAAATGGGGAGCGGCCCTTGCGAGCCGCCCCCCGGAAAATCTGGTCCTCCCGTCGTCAGCTCCTAGGACCAGATGTTGTAGAGCACTCCCATGCCGCCGCTAAAATACACGGCCAGCGCTCCATTGCACCGCTCGTCGAACGGGGTGATTGGGCCGTCCGCTCGGGTCGGGTAGTAGTCGAAGCGGAGAAAGTCGTAGTTGCCGACCCACTCCAGCCCCATCGGCGTGGTATTCGCCATCGGGTACGGGATCTCCATCGGCAGAATGAACGCGGTGCCGGGGGGAATCCAGTCGTCGACCTCCACCGGGCAGCGGAAACCGCCGATGGCGTTGATGATCTCACCCACGCTCGCGCCCACGCTCATATTCACCCGCCCGTTGGCATCTGGGCTGGCGAAAATTTGCATCGAGTTGGAGAGGATGCCCTTGGCCGTGAGGCTGCGCTGCACCGCTCCACCGATCAGAAGGCGGAACTTCTTGAGCTTCGTCTTCTGGAAGATCGCTGCGAAGGCGTCCTGGAACTGAGTGACCTCGGGCACAGTCGCACTTCCGCCCAGGGCCGCGTTGACGTTCTTCACATACGCGCCCTGTGCTCCCGAGGAAACCAACAGCTGCGCAAGCAGGCCGTCGAAGTGACGGGCGTTCCCCGTCTCATCGGCCCCGGGAAGTTCGGCCGCGGTCCCGACGATGCCGGTGCCGGCGAGAGAGGTCAAGGTGACCTGGGTCTGTCCGACCACGCACTCGCACTTCAGGTTCGCCGATCCGGTCGTGGTTCCGACGAACACGGCATAGGCGACCGCGCCTGGAGTGGCGGGCCAGGTGATCTTGAGGGACTGGTTGGCCCCGGTAACCGCACCGCTATTGAACTCGGCCGAAATAACCCCGACCCCCTGACCTGATCCGGCCACGACCTGGAGGTTCGCATTCACTCCGCCGGCGGGCACCGCGCGACCCGCGAGGGCCGAGGCACCGTTGGCGTCGGTGAAGCCTGGAACATCCACGAAGATCCGGTTCGCGGCCATCCCCGTCAGCGGAACGATGCGCACGAAATAAGTCGTCGTGGATGGCTGCAACGAGCCGACCGGAGAGGCCACGATCGCCACGGTGGCGCCGGTCACGCTCTGCGCACCGATATCCGTGACGTTCCCGAACAGGTACGCCTGCCACATCAGCTTGATGGCGAGCAGCAACGTGTTCGTGGTTTCCTTCGCCAGCGCGGGATCGAAACCCTGAGACGCCTTGATGGATTCGAGATCCACCTGTCCGCCGATGGCGAAAGGCTTGAAGTTCACCGTACGGGGAGTCACCAGGTTTCCGGTGGTGCTGAACTGCGCGCCGGACCCGGGCTGTCCGGCCGTGATGATGGCGCCGGCGTTGGTCAGGTTGAACGGATCCGGGCTGGAAATCGCCAGGATGTCCTTCCAGTTGTGACTGTTCGCATCGTTGATCACCTTGCGTGGGATCAGCCCATAGCTGGCCGCGGCCAGTGCAACGAGCTGCTTCGCAGGTTCCGCGAGCGAATATCCGTACAGCCCTGTCGTGACGTCGAGGGCTTTCTGCAATTTCCCGGCCTGCGCCAACGCCAGGAGATCACCGGACACCTTGTTGATGGTGTCGGAGGTGAGTGCCTGCATGAATTCTTCGCGAGTCATTGCTTTCGATTCTCCTGTTCCCCGGATCTCCGCTATCGAGTCGGAGCGTACGGGGGCACGGTTCGTTCGGCTGCCATCATGACCAGCATCTGCTTCCGCGCTGGATCTTTCTCGCCGGCAGCCAATTTTTGCAGCGCCTCTGCCTCATCGATATTGGCGATCACTTCTCCGCCAGGACCGAGGGACTTATCGACCGGACGCGCTGCAGGACGTCCGACCGGCGCGGGCAGTTTCTCGATTTTCAACAACCGCTCACCGATGGACTTGATCTGGCCCGGCAGCTTCGCAATGCCATCCTTCACGGTGGCAAGCTCACTGCCCTGGACCTTCACCTGGTCCCCGATCTTGGTCACGGCGTCGAGCACCTTCTGAAGCTGCTCGGCATTTCCATTGGGGATCGCAGCCGTAATCGGCTGAGCAACGATGCCTTTGCTGGCATCTTCCTCCTCCTTCGGCTTCGGCTCGTCCCCAGTATCTTTACTCTCGCCGCCCTCTCCCACGTCCTCCTTCGGCTTCGGCTCATCGCCTCCGTCGTCGGCGGGACACTGCCCATCAGGGCACTCCGCCCCCAGAGCGGATGAGGCCTTCACGAGCGCGTGACCCATCTGGTGGATCGCGGTCATGTTGTCCTTCACTTCCGGCTCTGAGGCGAGTTTCTGGATCGCGGTCGGCGAGAGGTACTTGGCCAGTCCGGCCAGGTCGTCGCACAACTTCACGGCGGCGATGGCTGGCTCGGGCGCCTTGTACGACCGCACCTGCTGCTCGAACTCCGTCTCGATGAGCGCGATCAGTGCGGTCACGATGGCGCCGGCGGCCTGGATGTCCGCGGTCTGCTGGGCCGGATCGGCACCCATCACCACCGCCTCAAAATCCTCCGCGTCCATGAAGCTCTGCATGTCGCGCAGGGCACAGAGAAGCGGGTACAGACTACCCGACTCGGAATACTTCTTGAGAGACGGTGTGAGCGCGTGCACGATGGGGCCGAAGCGTTTCGCGAGCTCCGGGGTGAGGGACCGCGCTGCGGACGCGGCCCCCTCACCTGGTGTCTGGGGAGTTTCCGAAGCCGCAGGCGCCGGTTCCCCTCTACCCGCTGTTGTTGGGTTTATGGCTGCCTTGTTCTTGGCGAGCTCCTCGCCTTGCTCTCGGGCGATCTCCGCGGGTGACTTCCGGTCTTTCGGATCGGCAAAGGGATCCAGCCCGGTCATGACCACCTTCGGGGGCTTCGGCGACGGCTCCTCGGTCTTTTGGAGTGGAGCTCCGTCGGGAGCCGTACTTGCCTCAGCCACACCAGCACGCTTGACCAGGGTATAGACGGCACTGTTGCAAGCGGGAGTGTCTACCAGGGACAGCTCGTCCAGCTTGTACTTCATCGCCCAGGGAACCTGCTTCCCTTCCCAGTCCTGGGACTTCCACTCGACCTCGCCTCCACCAATACTGATGCCGGTGTACTCGCCGTTCTTCACCTTCCGGCCCTGCTCCTTATCGGTCACCAGAAGCGACACCGGGATGCACTTGTTCACGTCGTCGCAGCTGTAATCCAGCATCTTGCCGGCGACCAGGGGTTGATGCATCACCCGCAACGTGCCCTTGCTCGGGTCCTGTCCGGCGTTCGTGGTGGTTTTCTCAAACCACTCCGCGAAGTCTTTAAATGCGACCTTGCTGGCCTCGTACGACACGACCTCGCCATGACGGTCCAGCTCCTCCTTGGTCGCGATGGCCCACACCCGGACACCTTCCGGCTCCTCCGCGACCTTCTCGAACGGAACGAACTTTTTGAAATGCTTCATCGACATGAACTCCCTACGATTTAATGATCGCGTTGACGCCAAACGTTTCAGACGGGGTGGTTCCGGTCAGAAGCCAGCGCACTCGCACCTTACTGCCGAAATTCGAATATCGCGCAAGGGCCTTGAGATCCGTCGAGGTCAGGGTCGTCTCCGTTACCAGGTTGCGCTTGTCCTTGGTGGCAGTCACGTCCGCCGCGGCACCCGTAGTCGTTACCAGAGAATCGGCACACAACTCCGACCAGGTAGAGCCACCGTCATCGCTGGTTTCCACGAAAACAGAAAAGGCTGTGATGGTGCCGCTGGCCGTGGTGCGATGGAGAAATACTAGCAGCTCCTCAGCGCCCGACACGTCCATCGTCGCGCCGTTGGCGGATCCCGTCTGCGCGCCGGGAGCCAGGAGGATAATCGGAGTGCTCTGCATCGTGATCCCGCCTTCTCAGGGTTGTTTCGGCAGCCTGCGGAGGCTACCGTCTTTCCAGACCATATACGAGCGATCGCTCATCTGCACACGGTCGAACCGGCGCCGCCCGATGGGGGTCATCGGACACACCTCGTCAACAATCCTGGCAAGAGTCGTCGCTATGATTGCCTCAGACGCCAACGCATCGAGCTCGGCTTTCTGCTCGGCGGTCAACTCCGGCTCCAGTGACATGCGAGCAAACAGGTCTACGCCCACGCGATCACGTCCGGTCCTTTCTCGCGGTCAAAGCGGACCTCATAGACGGAATAGGGACCCACCAATGGAGAGCTCTGGACGAGGCATGGGCCGATCTGAAACCTTCTCATCCCCGGAAACACTCCGAGCTTGCGGACTTCGGGCGTGGCCACCAGCTGTTCGTATACGCGCACGCCCATGATGATCATGTTGGGTTCGATTCCCTGAAAGGCCTTAAACTGGGCCCGCGAGGGTTTGCAGCGTCGCCAGCGTCACCTCGCTCATGCTTCCCTCACATTGGGGATTCCATCCCGCACGCAAAAGGGATGGCCGACCGGGAAGTCCTGCCACTTGGCAATCGACCACACTTCCCCGTTAACCCCTTCCTCCTCGTCATCGTGGCCCGACTCCAGACACCCGGGTCCGTCAAGGATGGTCACCGTATTGATCCCCGCGCCGGAATAGGTTTCCGCGGCCCCCTGATTCAGTGCGACGGCGACCTCGGTCCTGGCGATGCGCTCGGCCCGGTAACCCCAGCCCGTCTCCTCCTGAATGGCATCGCGCAGCTCGCTCTCGGTGACGCCCTCCTCCAGCGCCCGGGTAATCGCATCCTTCAAATCCCGGCGAAGTGTTTCAGTGATGGCAACGTCGGGGTTCGGGGAATCGATAAAGGTTCCATCGGACAGCTTGCGCTTTCCCACCAGCTCGGCCGCACGGCGCTCGGCATAATCCGTAGCGTTCTCCTCCGTCAGGCCGAAGGCAATCTCGATACCCGATTGGTCCGCCGCCAGAACTTCCCCATCCAGGTACGTCTCGGCCAGCGGCTCCCTCAGTGATTCCATCAGCAAATCGATCTGCATCGCGTCGTCCAGGTCGTCAGCCTTCTGTAAGTCAGTGAACATCTTCACGGCGACTTCGACCACGGCGGGAGTGATCTTCTTGAAGTGCTCCTTCACCACGGCCCTCAAAACCTTCTCGTGGCGCAGGCGGCGGCGAATGGCGACCAGGGGGCGACGCGCCTTCACCATCGCACCAAAGATCCAGTCCAGTCGGGGCTTCACTCCCGGATGGGCCAGGGCGTCCTCGAGGGCCAACGTCACCGCGTAGTGAAGTGCCGGGGGAATGGCATCGCTCTTAAACGCCAGCACCTTCTGCAGGCGCTCGGGCGTCCGCTTTCTCCAGTCTGGCTCGCCCGTAGCTGCCTTATGAGCCACTTTCCGCCATCGACGCAGGTCATCCATCATGCCCTTTTCCGTCGCCGCGGGGATCTGGGGCACATCTTTCAGGGCGGCTGCTGCCGCTGCACTATCGACGGACGGTCCCGCCGCCGGGATCGGGGGGACTGCGGACAGTACACGCCGGGCCACGGCCGCCCCGCCTTCCGTCGGCGCTCCTCCTCCACCAGCGATGAAGTCAGCCAGAGGCACAGGACCGGACGGAGTGTCTACGGTGGGCACGTCGCCCCCCTCGATGGGTTCAAGCCCCTCCTCGTTCAGCACGTGGTTCCTGGTGTAAACCCCATGCCCAATAAACGCGATGGCCTTCGCCGTCCAGGCCGTCTCGTCTCGGTGCTTGTCTTCCACGTAAATGAACTTGACGCCGTCGATGCGCAGGTACTCCCGCAGCTCGCGAGAGAGCATTTTGCGCACCTTGTGCATCCAGTAATGGTGCCCACTCTGCGACGAAGACGTGTCGGCCTGCTCAGCGGTCGCGCGGTTCATCATCGACACCAGGGGTTGAGGGCTGGTGTGGTAAGCCATCGCAATCGTGCGGGCAAGGAATTCATTCAGGCCGTTCGGCTCTTGCTCCGTTCCATGGGGGAGCTCAAGGCCGGTACCTTCTCCTCCGGGCATCATGCGCAACTTCCGGCGCTGACCGCTCTCTCCTGAGAGCAGCTTCTCCAGCTTCTCCTGAAAGTCAAAAATCTGGGCCGCGGTCCACGCGTCGGGGCACTTCCAAAAGGCATCGGGGATATTGCCATCGGTGAAATAGGCCAGATGGTGCAGCTGCCGGCGAAGGGTGAGGTTCACGGTGATCAGCACGCGCTCCAACGGCGACTGACCGTAACCGTTATATGTGCGGGGCGAAAAGGGCGAGTACACCAGCTCGGTAGGATCCGTCTCCTCACCTTCCATGACGGGCAGGTAAGGGCGGCTGAATTCCGTCTCGGGAACCCCCGCGATGATCTGCTGGTAGGCGACCTCGGGCGGCTCCGGGGGGATCCCGTGCCAGTCCAGTATGGGCTTAATGGTGGCGCCATCGATGGCCATCAGGGAATGCGGTTCACCGGTCACCGTTCGCCGGCGATAAAAACACAGCGCATCGATATCCAGGGCGTCCAGCAAAAGCGTGTGCAGCCAGCCCTCGAAACTGTGGACACGATCCGGATACGCGAGGAAGTTTTTGGCGAAGTCACACTCCTCCTTCATTCCCTTCGCGCGTTGCTCCTTCGGATCCTCGGGAACGACGTCCCATTCCAGGCTGAGAATGGCATCGATGACTTCCTGACGGGCAATCTGAACCAGGTCGGACGTGGCCGCAAGATTCCTGAGCAGCGCGAACGGCGTCAGCTGCCGGTACTCGGATCGGGGAACATAATTGAGGTTGTACCCGGACTGAATATAGAACTGCCGCGGATCCTCACCGCGGGGAAGCCACGGATACAAGGGCACGCCCGGGTTGATGGGTCGGCCCTCGAACACTTCCATGTCCCGCGTCGCCGTCACCCTTCCCTGAGCGTCGAGAAGCACGCGGCGTTTGTCAACGACAGCGAGAGCTTGGGATTGATCGATGGGGGTCCGGGCGTATGCCGTATCGGGATCGCGCTCCACGTCATGCCCTCACGGCGCAAGTGTTGGGGGCAGTCGCCGGATTCGAACCGGATTTCAGGCTTATGAGGCCTGCGTGATCCCATTCACTTCCCTGCCCCAAGGGAAAGGACCTACAGTTTTGGGACTGTACGACCCCTTGGGGATCCATGTCAAGATGGCTGAGGGTTGTTCCTGTCGATTTCCTCTTGCAGTAGGCGCAGGAAGGCTTCCGCACCACTGCTCGCGGACCCCACAGCGATGAGCAAAGCGGACACCCGATCCCCGTGGCCATCCTTCTTCGACGGCGAGACGAACGTCCAGGTGCCGGTGCTGGGGACCTGGTGGCTCTTGAAGACCATCATCTCGCTGCGCAGGCCCGGATCTCGGCACAGCTTCAACTTCCCGCCTCCTCCGTCCCGATTCACGGTGAGCGCCGCGGTGCGCTTGTTTCGATTATCCGTCCACCACTTCTGCACTTTGTCGTACAGGGCCTGCACGTGATCAAAGACCGGGCCGCCGGGTCCATTCGTCTCGATGATGGCAGGCGCGTGATTGAAGCGCAGCGACTCGGCAGCGATGAAGGCTTCGATCTTCGGATAAGGTTCTCCGCGGATCCCCGCGACCCAGTGCACCGCCCAGCACTTCAGGCACAGCGGCACGCCCCGCGTCCATCCGCTCTGCTGTCCAATATCCCACGCCATGATGTAGGGGTGATCCTTGTGCGGCTCCTGGTCCACGTCCAATACCATCGCCTTATCGACCCACTCCGCGAATAGCGCCCCGGGAGGCGTTGGGAATTCTCCCTCGTACTGCTGGGCGAATTCGAAGCCCGAAAGATCCTTGCGCTCGCTCTCGATAAAGGCTAGGTACAGCTCGGCGCCGTCGGGATTGAGCAGCTCGGGAGGCGTGGGTCCGTCCGGGTGCTCTCCCTTTAGGCCAAGATAACGGTCGCGCCACGTCCATCGGATGAAGCCGATGCGGCCGGCGTTCGCTTCGTCCTGTGCCTGCTGACAGAGGTTCCAAAACTCTCCCAGCACGGGGCCGGGGTTCCCGATGTAGCGGATCGGTCCCAGCGTGGCGCTGCGCCGGGTGGAGAGAATGGCACGCGAAGCGGAATCGAGAAGCCCGGCTTCATCCACGACCATCGCATCGACGGTGCGGCCGCGAAGGTTCTCCCGCTTCTCCCAGCTCCGACACTCCACCCGCGATCCGTTGCGCAGATAAATGCGCATCTTGCTTTCAACGGCACGCGCGATGAACCCGGGCCCACCAGCGGCCATCGCCTTCTCGTTGAGCTCCACCAGGGCGTTGTAACCCTCGCGGGCTTGCTCAAGAGTGGGGGCGACCCACCATCCGAGTTTGCGGGGATGAATCCAGAGCCAAGAGAGGAGCCAGCAGGCGCACGCGAAGGTCTTGCCGATCTGCGTGGCCGAGAGGACAACGAGCTCAAGCTCAGGTCTGTTTAGGAACCTTTCCTGGTACGGAAACAGAGGGGGGAGATACAGATCGGCCCTCGGCCGTGAAACATCGGTACTCGATGACTGAGGGTCCGCCTCCGATGGGGGGATCGAACTCGATGACTTCCTTCGGCTTCCCACCGATCCACTCCGCGAGGCGCACGAGGCACTCCGGGTGACCGGCAATGCCCTTGGTGTACAACGCCCAGCCCAACGCGATCACCGGGTCCTGAGGCGCATCAGCATTCTTCGCCAGCACGACCTTGATACCCTCCTTCAGCGCTTCACGGAACAGGAGGGTCTTATCGTTCAATCGGCCAGGGGGGCGGCCCGCTCCCACTCGCGCGCCACCGCTGTCCTTCTTCCCGAGCTTTTTCACTTCATTGCCTCCGACACGTATCGGCGAAGGCGCGGGTGTCTCACAGAAGGGGCCAACTGCTCCAGCTGCACCGCCCAGTCCAGACCGGAGGCCTCAGTCGCCCCGCGGGACTGCTTCGGCTTCAGCCGATTCCGAAACCTCGTCCAGTCCACCCAGTGCTGAGGGCGGCGGAAACGGCGGATCACCTGTACCACACCCGGCCAGGCGCGTTCAAGACTTCGGGCCATTCTCAAGCGCCCATCGCCAGCATACAGCACGTCAGTGTTCCCCCCACGCATGGCCATCGTGACCATCTTTTGCACCAGGAAGGCATTCAGCAAGACGGTGCACCATCCACCGGAGAGCACCTGCAGGCATAGATCCGTGTCCTCATTGTAGCGACCGCGCCAGCGATAGGGGATCCGGGAGAGGATGAGGATGCAGGAATACACATGGACGTTGAGGTAAAAGGGCGGCATCCCTCCCTTGCGCCCCGAATTGCGATGGGCGAAGGTGGAATAGTTCAGGCCCGCGAGGGCCACGTTCTCGTATCGGTCAACGAAATCCTCGCACGCCCGCAGCGCCGGGCCCCCTTCACAAGGAAGGCGGTCGCCATGCCATCGGCGGTAGAACCCGCGCATGTTGTCGTCCAGTACCCAGTGCCGCTCGTGCCCCTCCGATAGAGCGTGCTCCCAAATCCAGTTGCGTGCCGGCATCGAACCCAGCCCCAGATTGGCAAAGGGCAACACCAATACCCGCTCCTTCCCAACGACCCGGGCATAAGCGTCGGCTTCCTGGGCTTCCACGACCAGGCGGAAGGGCACACCGTCTCGGGCCAGGGCGCGCGCGGTATAGGGTCGGCGCCAGCGGCCTTTGCTCACGATGTAGACGGGATACCTGGGCAGGATCATTCCGTAAGGGTTATTTCCGGTCCCGGAGGGGGATTCATTTGGAGGCATGTTTCGTGCTCTTAAACTTCACGCTGCGCAAGTCCATGTTCTGCTCCTGGGGCCAGAACGTCCCTCGCGTGCGGTCGGTGACCCTCAGCCCAAGTTCCTCCGCAAAGCGTCGGCGGTCCTCGATGCTGTGAAAGGTGATCGCCACGAACACCGGCTTGGGCACGACGTGATACTCCGGCATCCCGAACCATTCCTGCGCCTCGGTCACCATGCGATCGCTCATGGGGGCCTGCGCCACCGCCACCAGATTCGACAGCTTCATGGCATCGTACCCGGTCCCCATCAGCGACTCGGGCCAGGGCTTCGCCAGCGATTCCAGCAGCTTCGAGAGTGCTGCGTTGTCGGTCTGGGCCAGGCGGCCGATCTCGTTATCTGCGGCCATGAGGAGCAGCGCACGGGGGTCCGTGGAATCCATGTCGAGGGTGATCACCGGGACTTCGTCCATACCGAGACGAGCCGCGGCCATCACCACGCCATGACCCACCAGAATCGTGCCGTCGCGTGAGGCCACCACGTTGCGATAGAACCCATGGGTGCGGATGCTCTCCTCCAGGTGGGCGAGCTGGTCAGGAGGGTGAATGCGGTAATTGCGCGGGTGGGATTTCAGGGAGGCCAGGGGCAAGAGCACTGGAGACGGCATGGGCACCGCCCGACGTGCTCCACTGCCCCTGCCTCCAGCCCCGCCCTGGCGGCTCATCCGTGACCGCCCGAGGGGGGATTCCAGCGGACGATACGGGCGCCACCCACGGGATCCAGTCCCGTCTTGGCGGCAAAGGCCCGGATATCCTCATCGTTGCGGAAGCTGATGATGAGCGGATAACCCTTCTCCTCGGGAGTCGCATCCTTGTCGCCGGCCCACTTACGGGCATCGGCTTCGGTCGCAAGCTCGGCCGATGGGCGCGTTGTCAGTGCCAGGTTGGCAAGGGTCACGGCATCGAACCCAGTACCCAGAAGGTTCGCCGGGTCCCCGAGGAAAACCTCCCGCAGCAGATCCGTCAACTGGCGGTCATCCGATTCGGCCATCCTGCCGATTTCATTGTCACCCACCAGCACCTTAACCGCTCGGTCCTCGTTCGGGTCCAGGTCCAGGGTCACCACGGGAACCCTATCGTGGCCCGCAGCCTTCGCCGCCTCCACGACGCCATGCCCGGCAAGAACGGTACCATCCCTTGCCGCGACCACGTTACGGTAAAGGCCGTGGCGCTCGATGCTTGCGACCAGATGACGGAGCTCATCCGGGGGGTGCTTCCGGTAATTCTTGGCATGCGGCTTCAGCTGGGAGATGAGCATGGGGACGGCGACATGGACCGTGGCTGGAGTTGAACGGCGTCCGGATTTTCTTTGATTGTTTTTCATCGGATCCCCGGCGCGAAGGCTACGCTCGGCGGTGGGGTTCTGTCAATGCGATTCCATCACCACCAACAGCAGCGCAAGGGCATCCACCTCGTCCTCCCCCGCCCCCGCCGGCATGAGACGACGGGCACGCAAGGCGGCCGCGACCTCTGGTTTCTTGGCGTTCCCCTTTCCCGTCACTGCCTTCTTGATGTTGGAAGCATTGAGGCCATCTATCGGCAGCGAACGGACTTGCGCGACCATGAGGGTAATAGCTTCCATGCCGATGAGCACGACAGCGGCTCGGCGGCCAGGTGCACGGTGAAAGGGGATCTCGTAGACGATATGGGCGGCCTGGGTATCTCGGACCAAGCCGGTGAGCCAGGGATGAAAGGCGGCGAACACCCCTCCGGGGTGACCGGAGGGGGCGGGACGGTAGTGCCAGGCACCGGAGATGATACGGCCTTCGAACGCACAGAGGGCCCAGCCCGTGGTAGAGCCGAAGTCCAGGGTAAGGACAGGGCGGTGAATCGGGCCCAGTCCTTTCATGAGACCCTTCCCGCATGGTTCTTCCTGATCGTGCGCTCCACCAGGCCATAGGCAGCTTCAATCTTGTCGGGCGGCACGCCCTTGGGATAGATTCTGGCAAAGAACTCTTGCTGATCCGAGGTGCATTGCTGGAGGAGCTGGGTGAGGGCGTCACGTTGAAACTTCTCGGTGAGCTCGCGCAGCATGGAACTCACGGGGCCGTCCAACACTCGGGCCATTGCTTCGATGGCTGGCCCATTTCGATATAGCACTTGGTGCAGGCGAAGTGGCCATTCTCCCGGTTGTAGGTTCCCTCCTCCTGGCGCACGTACTCCTCGGGGGTGATCCCAAGAGGCGCCGCGGCCTCGACATACTCCTCCAGCTCGTTCGGGGTCTTTTTGCAGCCGATGCAGTGCATCACTTCCCCCTCTTGTCGAGGGCCAGGGGGAACGCAATCCAGACAGACAGCTCGGGCAGGAAGGCCAAGCCCTCGCCTTCGTGCGCCTCGAACGGGCATTTACCCGCTGCGCCCGTCTGCCATTCCATCAGGTCCTTCAGCCGAAAGGCGGGGTTGGCGAGGACCATCCTCGCCTCCTTCGCGAGTTCTCTCTCCAGCGTTCTAATGCTCATGCGTCAGGGCCTCCATTCTCGTTCGCCGTCAACGGTCGGCGGGGCTTCGTTTTTGCAGTGACACTCCTTTGGGTCGCCGTGGACTTCCCGCCACAGGTGGCGCACGATCCCGTGACCGTGGTTATCCTCCTCGGCATCTTCCATTTGAAAATCATGGCGCACGGCCATCATGACGTCGGTACTCGCGACCTGGTTCCGGTGCGACACCGAAACGTGGTAATGGGGAACGATCAGCCCGGTGTGACCTTCGACCCATTCCACGGCAGAGAGCACCACCACGCCATCGTCGCTGACGAAGCGGGCCAGGCCGGCTCCGAGTGGGATGGCTCGGAAGGCCTGCGGCGTGGGTGTCCTCGTCCAGCTCCCCGTCACCGGAATTTTAGGTGTCTCGGTAGGCACGCTCTCTATACCTTCCGCGGAATCCATCCGCACTTGAGGCAGCGATTACTGTCCACGAACTTGTGATCACAGGTAAGGGCGTCGATCTGCTCATCGATAAACCTGTCCGCTTGAAGCGCTTCGGCGGGGGCTGGACCAAAGACAACGCGGGCGGGGAAAGTAATATTTACAGCGGGGGCACGGGCGACCATCTCGCGCCCGCACCCCCTTCCACCCGCAGCTCCCACAACGAACCGCGGCCTTCGGGCGCCGGGTGTTTGACACCATCATACGCGCGGAACTGGCTTGCGCTCCGGGCCGGTAGCGGCGGCGAAGCTCGGGATTGGCAAGAGCGCTTTCGTGGTGAGTTTCTGCAGGCGCTGCACGTCGAACCAGCTCAGTTCTCGGAGCTTCTGATCTTTGTCCAAGCCAGGATGGACGAGCGCTTGCACGCAGCCGTACGGGTCGAAAGAGATTGAGGTCACAATTCCGATCTGGCCCGTCACCTTATCCTTAACCTTCAACCCGAGCAAATCCAGTCCCTTCAGCTGCTTCATGGCTTCTCCTTCTCGATGAGTTCCTTCAGGGCGGCCTCCGCCACTACGAGCGTCGTGCCGCAACTTCCCACGTACTGCGTTCCAGAGTGCCAATGCGCCCAGGCACGGAGCACGCTCAGTGCGGCTTCCAGCCGGACGGACTTCACGTATGCATCAAAGTCCCGGATCCAGTCCGCTTCGATATCCGGATAGGAACCCAGGGCAGCGCGATAGGCTTCGATCAGATCCTCGCGCATGGGCTTGAGCTTCCGGTCGGTGGCGTACTCAAGCATCGACACCGGATTCCTCCTCCTTCACGACCACGGGCACGCCCAGCCTCTTGAACTGAGAGCAGCGATAACAGACGTCCTCCTTCCAGCTCTCCTTGTCCTTGCAAATCGTGCAACGGCGTTCCGCCGGTGGGAGCGCCGCCCGTTGCTTTCGTTCGATGCGGCCCGCGCCCGCCATCAGACCTCCTTCGCGGCGTCGGGCTGAATGAAGATCCGGTGCAGCTTCTCCGGCACCTTAGACGAACACCAGGGGCAGCGCTTCCAGGTCTTGCCGATCTCGAATCGCGTCTTCAGCTCCCTGCAGACATGCATAAGTCGCAGCTCGTAAAGAGCAGGCGCGGCGTCCTCAGCTGGCTCCCTCATGATGGCTACGATGTCGAACGTGGTTTCCAGTGAATCGGTGGGCAGCAACACGGATCCTCCCTTTAAAAATAGAGCGTGGGTGAATATTCCCTTAGGCCTTCTTCGCCGGTGTTTCCTTGTCCAGCGACGCCAGCACCTTCTTCGTATCGACCTGGAAAGCCTTGGCCAGCTTCGGAAAGCTGGTCGGTGCATCCCATTTGCCGGCCTCATTCACCAGTACCAGCCAGCATAGGTGTTTCAAGATCTGTTCCAGGGCCTTACCGCGGGGAACCATCCCGCGATGGGCCTGACCGGTCACGCCATGGTTCAAGGAGCTGACCACGACGTCGGTCACCAGTCCCGTGACGCTGCGCATTCGCATGAGATTGGTCGCCATCGCCTGTAATACCAGGGGAGTGCCCTTCGACCACAGCACCCGGGCCTGCTCCCTCGCCTCTTGCTCTCTGTCATAGCGGCGCTGTCTCTCCTCAGCAGCCTTCTCCCGGGTGGTCTTTCCGGTGGCGACATCCTTCGTGCGTTTCTGGGCTTCACGGATCTCGGCGGCCCAGTGAACCTTGCATCGTTTCTTGTCCACACACACCTGCAGGGCATCGCCGCGGCCAGGGCCTACCACCACCACGCCCGTAAGGGTTTTCTCGCAGGGCTTCTTCGCCTCGCGCCAGGTGGCGGGGGTATAGGTGCGGCCGTCATCCTTGGTTCCCTGCGGCGGCTGGTGCAGCCGGGTGATGGCGACAACCTGCTCCACGGCATCCCCGTCGGGAGCTTGAACGGCCTGCGCGGCGGCAGGGAACAGCATCGCATCCGGGGCCTCTTTGATACTCAGGCGCACGTACTTGTCAATCCACGCCTGGAGCTCCCGCACGCTGATGGGCTTGTACTTGACCAGGGCGTCCTTCCCGTCCGGCTCTTGATCCCACGGCAGCATCGAAAGATGCTGGAATAGCGGCCCTGGATCATACTGCGTTCCGATCAGCCTCTTTTGGTCCTCCTCGTTCAACCGTGCAATGAGGATGGCCTGGCCCAGCTCGAACTTCCCGCAGCGAAACAGATCCGCCGCAGATTTCGTCAGCTGCAAGAGATTCAGCCGGTCGTAAACGAACCGGGGAGACCGGCCGATCGATGCCGCCAGGCCGGCCACATCCGAGGAACCCTTGAGCAACTGCCGGAACGCGGCCGCCTCCTCGAGCGGGTGAATTCCTTCCCGCTGAAGATTGTCGATGATCATCACGTCCAGCGCCTGCGCGTCCTCGACCTCGCGCATCAGCACCGGGACCTCGGTAAACTTCTCGGCCAGCGCAGCCTTCAGCCGGCGCGAACCGCACAGCACCTGCAGCCCATCTTTGTGGGGACGGGCAATCAAAGGCGTCTGAATCCCCTTCTTCGCAATGCTGGCCCGGAGATCCTTCAGCTCGTCGGCATCGTAGGTCTTGCGGGGATTCTGCGGGTGCACATGAAGGTCCCCGGGCTTCACGTAGACCAGTTGGGATTTTTTTATTCCCGGCTCGCGCTCAGTCATGGTTCGGGTCCTTTCCGAAAGTTAAAGTGATGGATGAGAAAACGCCGTCGCCCGCTGTACTCCCTCCCGTCTCAACAAGCAACCTCCACTCGGAACCGCCCGGGGAAACCGCTATCGGATGGGGCCCTGGCAGGCGACGGCAGATCGGATGTTCATAAAGCTCCCGGCTCCCATTTCGTCAGTCGTGGGATAATGCGCGCGCATCCTCCCAGCGCTGGCCGAATGGTGCTGTGCACACCCGCCCGCCGGGTAAGGCGGGAGACAATTCAGTCCGGCACCCCTCTTCTTGAAAAGTTCCCCCGCCCGCCCTCCTCAGAGAGCAGCGATTCGGGCTTTCACCCAGGACGGGCAGGGGGTCACCACCGCACCGCGCGGTGATTTCCTAGTACTCTTTCACGATGACGCGGGTGCAGCCCCCGCCGCCGGCATCGCAGGTGCAGTTGTACATCCGACCCCCGGAGCGGCTGATCCCGTAGGTGCAGGATAGCCCGCCTTCGCTCCACTGCTCCGTCATCGCAGCCAGAACCATGCGGTCCTCCCAGCCGGTGGCCTTGCCTGAGGCGACGACGTCGGCTCGGTGCCGCGTGGCCGTCTCGACCAGCGCGGAGCGAATCTCCAGGTTGTCACCGCGGTGCGGCGGGTTTACATAGGGGAGGTTAATCGTCTTGCCGTCAGGCAGGTAAAAACAAACACTCTCCATCCTGTCAGCACGTGGCTGGGCGGCAACGGCCGCGATGAAAGCACTGGACGTAACGGCCAGGGCAGCGAACGCGGCTGAGAGAACAAAAACCATCCCGACCAGAGCTGCCAAGATCCGAACGGGAACTTTTGGAACTTGCATCGGGTCACTCCTTCCACTCGGAAGCGGGTTGGGATCAATGCTCAGGGGGCTTCCGGCTCCGAGCAAGGTCAGTCCGTGGGATACAGACTGCGCTTCATGCCATCCAAGAAACTTTGACGTTCCTCCTCTCTTGGCTCGACCGCCAGTAAATCCCTCAAGAGCCAGGCCGAGATGGGCCGCGGGTGATCCGGCCACGGCCGGATCAGTTCCACTCCTACGAGACGCCACGAATCGTTGAGCCGGTGCTGGCCATCCTCCTCGTTCACGCGGGGCGGGAGGACTTCAAGGGCCGCGTTGGGAAGCCAGCCGCGGATCACAGCAAGCGGCTCCAGCCAGCGGCCGCGCTCAATCCACCGTCGGGTAAAAAGGCACTTGGACGCCATGCGCGACTGCCACTCGGTGATAGGGCCTAGGTCCCGGCCCTTCTCGATAGAAAGAAAAACGATCCACTGCGCATGAGTAAACTGCCAGGCCGCCACCGCCCAATTCTGTTGCTTTCGGAACAACACGTCCCGAAAGTCCGGCGCCGACTTCACGCTGCCCCCGCCCTCTACATCTCCGAAGTCCCGTTGTTCGCCCGGCTTTGGGCGCTTCCTCGGGATGCCGGTCCAGCGTTCAAATGCGGCCTCGCTCAACATCGCCTCGAAATCACCGGTGAGTGCAACCTGTTTCGCCTGGTCAGAGAGCGGTGGCAGGCGTTTAGCTATCTTGCGCGCGGCTGCGTTGCGGCCGAGAATCTCAGCATCGATGGCGCACTCGTCCCACACATCGGAGAGTGGGATTTCTGGATTCACTGAATGGCCTCAACTCCGGGAAGTGCCTGCTGACGGAGGGCCAACTCCTCCTCCTCTGTCAGCCCGCGCTCGAACACGACCTCGTCCGTATCGTTACGCACCACGACGTGCATCCGGTCCTCAAGCCGGCGATACACTGAGCACGCCACGCTGCGCTGGTCGGTTCCGTAGGAGATGATCCTGGCCAGGCGCCGGACCCCAGCCTTGGCTTCCTTCAGCCGGCCCCTGACGTCGGCTGAATGGGCTGCAAGCTCCTCCTCTGTCTGAATGATTTGAACCATGCGCTGGGCCAGGTCCTTGCCATGCTGCCGGATTTCCTCCTCGGTAAGCTCTACCGGAAGCACCCGGTTCTCGGTCGCCCACGGCTCTTTGCCCTTCTCGTGTTTTGGTTTTTTCATCCAACCCTCCGTTTCGTTTGGGCCTCGCGATGCGCACTGACCGCCAAAGCGTTCTCGGCAAGGCATCTCTCACACATCGCTCGGCCCACCTTCGAAGGTTTCTGACCGCAGCGGATACAGATCCCGGTGGTGCGGCGGGCGCTCAGCCTCTCCCCCGCCTTGATTGACATCTTCCGAAGATGCTTCTTCCAGCATGAACAGTGGTGGTGTTTCATTGCTCTGCCTCACTTTCTGGCACCACGATCACGGCGCGCTCAGCCTCCAGCGCGGTTAATTGCTCCTCAAGGAGGGCCTTCAGATGGGGATACTGGGCCAGCTCCTCGGCGTCACCGAGCCGGGTCTTGATTTTTGAGATGTGATAGTCGACCACTGAGCGAAGTACCGCTGGTGAAAGGGGTTTCTCTGACTCGGATGGTTCATCCCCTGTGCGTCGGTACCCATTCAGTCCTGACCGGCTCGGGTCGTGTGTCCGGGTACGCGCCAGCTTCACTTCATCCAGGTATTTGAGGAAATTCTTGGGGCCGAACAGAGTATCCACGCGGGCGAAACGCTTGAAATCGTCGCTGCGCATCAGCCTTGGCACCACCACCCGGACAACGTCCAGGCACTTCTCGACCCCGTGCTCGGCGTGGCGGGAATGGATCTTCTCGATGTGGCCTCTCTCCGTCCATCGGGGGGCAACCTCGGACAGCTCCTCCAGTTCTTTCGCCACCAAGGTACAGGGAACACAAAGGGGGGATATAGGGGGATCATGTTCAAGATCATGCTCTAGTTCAAGTTCAAGATCAGGCGCCACAGCGGCACCACTAAGCGGTAACATTGCGGTAACAGATTCACCACGGGCCGCTCGCAGCTTGCGCATCGCAAGTCGCTTCTTTTTCAAGTTCTTAGCTCGCTCTGACCACCCATGAAGTTGACCATCCTGTGTTAAAAACCCGGAAGAAATGAGTGCTTTCCTGATGTCTTTTGGGATGGCACTCTCAAATCTGTACCCCATCGCGTACGCAAGATCCTCATCAGTCATGTCAGAGAGATCACCATCCAGGGCGTACAGGTTTGCCCAGAGCCATAGCTCCACGATGCGGGTCCAGGCGCGCCGCTCTCCGAGCAGAGCCGCCAACCGTCTCGACTTTTTGTGGTTGGGAAGATCGGTATCGACTTCGTGGTACATCTGCCCTCCGGGTCGACGGGGATGAGGGAGTGTTTCACGTGAAACCCTCCCTCATCCCCGTCGACCCGGAGGGCAGATGTACCACGAAGTCGATACCGATCTTCCCAACCACAAAAAGTCGAGACGGGGATGAGG
>Ga0137427_10000175_pt1 | contig 35543 bp, 29 predicted proteins | sample EasRivERMZT700_2_FD_102309 | JGI IMG/M metagenome (GOLD analysis project Ga0137427, IMG submission 102309) | Soil microbial communities from meander-bound floodplain in the East River, Colorado, USA - East River MetaG ERMZT700_2 | ecosystem: Environmental > Terrestrial > Soil > Floodplain ...
AAACCGCGGGGCGGCCGTCACGGCCGTCGCGCGTCTGGAGGCGGCCATGATCCGAACGACGAAGGTCTCACGCGCGGCCGCGGCCGGCGCCGACGCGCCGCTCGCCGCCGCGCAGTATCGACGGCGAACCTGGGTGACGCGGCCGCGCCCTGGGATCGACCGCATGGCGTCGGCGTGGCTCATCCGGCGCTTCATCGACCGGCAGGCGCGGTTTGCCTTCGCGTCGAAGCCACCGTCGGACGCCAAGGCGGTGCCGTTCGACATGTACGGCGTCGAGTTCGGCCATGCCGGCAAGCGGTGCACGTTTGAAACCCTGGTCGCCCGCTTCGGCGTCAAGGATGACGCGGTGGATTGGCTCGCGAAGATCGTCCACGACGTGGACCTGAAGGATGGGCACTACGACAGTGCCGAGGCGCCGGGCATCGAGCGCCTCGTGACGGGACTTCGCGCGAAGTACTCCGATGACCCCACGCTGCTCGAACGCGGCATCGAGCTGTTCGACGCGCTGGCAGCCGGACGATCCGCCGGAGAAGACGCTATTTGATGCCGAGCGCCAACTTCGCAGCGGCTTGGACGCGCGCGAAGTGCTCGGGATCGGTGAGCACCAGATCGACGTCCTGTCCGGACGCCGCATGCGCGATGGCCGTCAGCCGCACCTCAAGAGCGGTATCCGTCAACCCCTGCGCGACCTCACCGGCGCGCAGCCCTCTCGCCAGATCGAGAGCGCGGAGCACCACGGACGATGTCTGCTTGCCTTTCAGGCATTGAAAGGTCGCGTCGAGCATGCCGGTTCGCGACGACGGAGCGACGTCCGGCTTCCGATCCAGAATGCGGCGCAGCGACGTCAGCGACGACTGCGCGTCCTCCGGCCCGGCACCTTGACGAATCGCCTCGACCAGCGGGGACACGGCAGCGTCTTCGAATCGCGCCAGACCACGGACCACCGGCTCGCCCATGGACACGGCCTTGACGAGGATCGGAATCACGGCGGGCGCGGGAGCGTCGCTCGCGACGTCGATCAGATTCCGGTAGTAGGTCAATCCCATGGAACGATCCTGCACGGACGCCGGCACGAGCTCGGCGCCCAGGCTCGGAGACTTCTGCAGCCGCTGCAGCTCCTGAATCACCGCCGCGTTCAGCTCGGTGGATCGATCCTTCGCCGCCATGTTCAAGACGACCCGCGAGGCATCGTAGCGGCGTAGCCAGTCGGGGCTGCGAAGGCTGTTGATGGCGATCTGCTGCTCCGGCGTGACCGCCAAGGCGGCCTCGGCCGCCGGCCGAATGCGGAGCGCATTGTCGGGATCGCTGAAGGTGAGACCGGCATCGCCGGATGACTGGGCGCCGGCAATCTCGCCCAAGCGCTTGCGAGCGCGCGGATCGTCCATCACGGCGGCGACCGCGATCGCATCCATGACCACGAGAGACGCCTGCTTCCCGCGCAGACGCTCGATCACGACTTCGGTCATGCCGGATCTCGAGGGCTGCGACAGCATCACGCGGCGCTCGATCATCAAGCGCAGCGTGTGCAGCGCCGCGGAGGTGTGCGTGGAATCCGTACTCGCACGGGCCGCGGCGATCACGGCCGGCGCGGCCGTCTCGCCTCGCCGGGCCAGGCTCTCGACGACCTCACGGCCGACATTGAGGTCCTTGATCAGGACCGGAATCATCGACGCTTCTCCGCCCTTCGCCAGATACGAGACGAGGTCGTGGTAATACGCCGATGCGTCCTCGGCGCTGACCTTTTTCGGCTTCTCGGCCAGAGCGCGCTCCGGCTTGCGTTGAAGCTTTTCGACCTGAGGCAGGACCACGGCGACGACCGCCTCTGAGTACGGCTCTCGCTGCAGGTTCGCGGCGGCGGCGGTGCGCTTCGCCCAGTTCCCGCTCTTCAGGCCGCTGATGAGGGCCTTCGTGGCCGGTGTGACGGTCTGTGCCGTCGTGCCCTGGGACGTGACAACCGTCGCCAGAACGGCCAGAGCCAGCGTCCATCCGAACCTGAAACGTCGCGTATTGGCTGACATTCTTGAACCTTCCCGCCCAGGAGGAGGCAAGGCTCATGCCGTCCGCACGGGCTCTCGACGGCGGCCGCGCGCGGACGTCTTCACACAAATTCACCGGCCGGTGCAGGATCCCGATGCGGAAGTTGATATGGCCGGACCGGTTCTGTGAGCGCGATGACGGCGGTCAGAACGCCCGCATCACGTTGAACAGCAGAATCGCGATGACGGCCACGGTGGCGAGGAGGAAGATCCATTCGCGCCGGCGCAATTCTTCCACCAGCTCGGCGACAACATTGACGACCGGTAGCGACACGAGCACGCCGAGTCCCGCGAGCAGACAGGTGTGAGACAGATCGGCTCGCCCGGTCCAGCCGAGAATCAAACCGACCACGAGCAACACGCCCGCGGTGGCCAGGCCGATCTGCGCGATGCGGCGCAGCTCCGCCGCGAGGCGATCGCGAGGCTCGGTCGTCATGCGCCCCCCTTCAACACGAGATAGATGACGGCCACGATCACCAGGATGCCGGAAAGCAGCAGCTTCAGCGACCGCACGGGCACGCGTGGGCTGAGCCACGCTCCCACACGCGATCCGATGACGACGCCCACGACGGCTGCGGCCGCCAGCCCCGGCGCCACCGCGTCCCTCCACGGAAACAACTCCACGACACCGGGCACCGCCGTCACACCGATGACGAACGTGCTCGTGGCCGCGGCCACTCTCAGGGGAATGCCGCACCACGCGTTCAGCGCCGGCACGATGATGATCCCGCCACCGATCCCGGCGAGGGTGGACACAATGCCGGCGGCAAACGACACCGCGAGCGCCACCGGCACGCGCTGCAGCCGGTACGCCACCTCGTGGCCGCGTTGCGGATCTTGAAACGTCCCGCCGAGCGCCCCGGGCGCCTGGCCCTCGCCGCCCACGAAGCTGTTGCGCTGCTCGAGCCGGCGCAGGATCACGATCGCGATCACGAGGACGGTCACGCCGAACACGTACTCGGCCGCCCGATTCGAAATGAGCTTGAAGCGCAGCAGCTCGCTGCCGACCGTCGCACCGAGCGCCGTCAGGAGCTGCAGCACGATGGCGAGCCGCGCGTTGATGAATTCGCGGCCGGCCTTGGCGGTCGACACGGAGACCGACGTGCCGATCACGGACATCAGGCTGATGCCCTTCGCGGTGTCGAACGATTCGTGCAGGACCAGCTGAAAGAAGGGAACGAGAAAGACGCCGCCGCCGAGACCCAGCAACGACCCGAGGCAACCCGCGGCGCCTCCAGCGGCCATCGTGAGCACGAGCGTCAGCACGGACCGGAATCGTACGTCGAACGCAGTGGTACGATCCAGCGGCGTTGACTGACGCGCAGACGAACCCCGCCGGTACGGCCACGACGGCCGCACGCCCGGGCCAGCGCCCCGCGCGCCGCTGGCCGCTCCGCGGCCTCGGTGGCCTGATGGTGGTCGCGCTGGTCGCGCTCGCGCTCATCACGCAATCGCAGGCCCACGAGCTCATCACCAACCCGCGGGGCACGCGGCAGCAAGCGACCCAGACGCCCGCCACGCACCAGCTCGCCTTCGAGGACGTCACCGTGACGACGCGTGATGGCCTGCGGCTGGTGGGCTGGTACGTACGCGGCCAGAACGGGGCCACCGTGATGCTGCAGCACGGCTACAAGGACCACCGCGGGCTGCTGCTGAATCTGGCGGCACTGCTCTCTCGCCATGGCTACGGCGTCCTCATGCAGACCGTCCGCGCGCACGATCGCAGTGACGGCGAGACCATCACGTTCGGTCACCTGGAGATGCAGGACCTCACCGCGTGGATGGATTACCTGCGATCCCGCTACGATCTCGACCCGGACCGCATCGGGATCTTCGGGGCGTCGATGGGCGGCTCGCTCGCCATTCAGTTCGCGGCCCAAAGCCCGCACATCAAGGCCATCGTGGCCGACTGCGCGTACTCGTCGCTGCGGGACACGATGAACACGAGCGTGGAGTTCTTCACCGGCCTCCCGCCGTTTCCGTTCGCCCCGATGATTCTCTTCTGGGCGGAGCGTGAGGGCGGCTTTCGCGCCTCCGCGATCGACGCCAGCCGGTGGATCCCACGCATCAGCCCGCGGCCCATCCTGCTCCTGCAAGGTGGCGCCGATGTCGTGATCTCACCAGACAGCGGCCGGCGGCTGTTCGACGCGGCGGGCGATCCGAAGGAACTGTGGTTCGATCCGGCGCTCGGCCACGTCGAGTTCCTCGCGAAGCAGCCGGAAGAATTCGAGCGGCGCGTGGGCGCGTTCTTCGATAGGTATCTGCTTGGTAAGTAGGGCAAACCTTCAGGTTTGCCAAGCCAAGATCGCCTGGCAGACCTAAAGGTCTGCCCTACGTACTGTCTCGTGGCCGGTGCGATATCTCCGAAGCTGCGGCGTGGCCGCCGCAATGGCCGCCGTCGCGATGAGGCACCCGATGCCCCCCGTAACCACCGACAGCCGCGCGCCGAACCAGTTCGCGACGAGGCCGGCCTCGAGCTCGCCCAGCTGCGGCCCACCCATGAAGAACACCATGTTGATGCCCGTCATGCGGCCGCGCATGTCGTCGGGCGTGTCGAGCTGGCGCACCAGGTTGCGGATCACCATGCTCACCGCATCGGCCGCGCCCGAAAACGCGAGGCACGCGAACGAGACCCAGAACCACGTCGAGATCCCGAACACCACCGTCGCGAGGCCGTAGCCGGCCACCGCCCAGAGCAAGAGCGGTCCGCGCCGCGTGACGTCGTCGACGAACCGCAGCATCGCGAGGCTGCCCAGGCTCGCGCCGACCGCCGGCGCGGCGTAGAGCCAGCCGTAGCCCCGCGGGCCCACGTGCAGAATGTCCTGCGCGAAGATCGGCAGCAAGGCGGTAGCGGACGCGAAGAACGTCGCAAAAAAATCCAGCAGCATCGTCGAGCGAATCATCGGAGCCCGGAACACGAACCGCAGCCCCTCGCGCGCCGCCGCGATGGACATCCCGTCGGCCGCCTGGCCCGCACGCCGCTCGGTCGCGGGAACGTTGCGCATCATCGCCAACGCCACGACGACGACCATGAACGAGATCGCATTGAAGATGTAGGCCCACCCGACGTTGCCGACGGCGATGATGATGCCGCCGAGCGCCGGGCCGCCGACCTGCGCGATCTGCACCATCACCGTGTTGAGGCTGATGGCGTTCGGCAGGGTCTCACGCGGGACGAGCATCGGCACGAGCGCGTGCCGTGCCGGAGCGTCGAACGCACTCGCGGCGGCGCCGACGGCGGCGAGCACATGGATCGGCCAGACGACGGTGACGCCGGCAAACGCCAGCGCGGCCAGACCCGAGCCAACCATCGCGCCGCCGAGCTGTGTGACGAGCATGAGCTTGCGGCGATCGAGCACGTCCGCCGCGACGCCGCTCACGAGCGAGAAGATGATGATCGGCAGGACTCGGACGAGCCCCACCATGCCGAGCGCGATCGCTTTGCGGTCCGGCGGCACGAGCAGCGACACGTGCCACAGGATCGCCGCCAGCTGCATGAACGAACCGGTGAAGGAGACGAACAGGCCGATCCAGAGCAAGCGGAAGTTGCGGTGACGGAGAGCGCGGAGCATTTGTTAATGGGTTAATGGGTGAATGCGTGTATGCGTGACACCCAATCACCCACTCACCCATTCACCCACTCACACATTTTCAGGCCGCCCCATTTGCATGTGGCTTGAGGACCGCGTAAAGGGCGGCCATGACCGGCGTCGGTACACCCACGGCTTTACCCCGGCGCACGACGCTCCCCTGCAACGCCTCGACCTCGATGCGCTTGCCTTGCTGCAGGTCGATGAGCAGTGAGGACCGCGTGGACGGCGGCAGCTTGGCGACGTAGGTGTCGATGCGGTCCTTGTGATCGGCCGGCAAGGGAATACCGTGCGCGCGCGCGACCGCGGCCACCTCCGCAATGGCGTCGAGGAACATCGCGCGCGTATGCGCGTCGGCCCAGAGCGGCCCGATCGGCAATCGCGCGGCGCCGGTGAACGCCGCAAACGGTGCGAGATAGGTGAATTTCTCCCACACCGCATGTCGCGCATCCGGCACGGCCTCGGCGTGGATGTCCGCCGCCTTCATGACGGCCTCAATCGCCCGCACGCGATCGGACACCGCGACCGGCGTCCCGCGCACCTCGCCCAGCACGATGCGCCGATGCGTGCCGGTCTGCCGAATCACGCCCGGCGAATCAATCGCCGTCGCAATGTAGGTCGAGCCGCCGATGGTCGCGTCCGCACCGACCACCGCCGCGACTTCCTCGGCGCTGTCCACGCCGTTCTGCAGCGTGAGGACCACCGTCTTCGGCCCGACGAGGGCCGTGAGCAGCGGAATGGCCGTGTCGTTGTCGTAGGTCTTGACGGCGAGCACCGCGACGTCGACCGGACCGATCCGAGCCGGGTCGCTCTCGGCCGCCACCTTGGCGGTGAAGCTGCCGACCGCGTCCGAGAGGATCGAGATGCCGCGCTCGGCGATGGCGTCACGATGCGCGCCGCGTGCGACGAAGCTGACCTGAGATCCTGACCGAGCGAGCATGGCACCGTAGTACCCGCCCACGGCGCCCGCGCCGACGAAAGCGAAGTTCACAAGAAGACCTCTACAGGCAGGTACGACGGGTCCGACAGGTACGGCGAACTCATCCGTCGATTCTCAACGAGACCGGGCCAGGAAGAAACAGGGCAATCGCCGAGCTCACCTTGTACGCGTACCTGTCGTACCCGTCGTACCTGTCGTACCCGTCGTACCTTTATTACCCTTCCAGTACCAATAAGCCGGCAGCCCCAGTGCCAGCAGTCCAAGGCCCGCGAGCGACTCCGTCGGGCGCTCCATCAGCGTGTTGACGACAACGCACAGCGAGCCCAGGGCGAAGACGCCGGGAACGATGGGAAATCCCCACACGCGGTAGGGGCGCTCGACGGACGGTCGTGTACGCCGCAGACGGAACAGCGCGAGACCGCCAAACATGCTGAAGAGCACCGACGTGAACACCACGTAGGTGAAGAGCTGCTCGTACGATCCGGAGAGCGCGAGCAGGCAGGACCAGATCGTGATCCCGAGCACCGCCACGTGCGGGCTGCGGTAGGTCGGGTGAATCGCCGCGGCCGCCTTGAAGAACAACCCGTCGGCCGCCATGCCATAGAGCAGACGCGATCCGGCCAGGATCGCGGCAGCGTTGCAGCCGAGCGTCGAAACCACGACCGTGAGCGCGACCAGCGTCGCGCCCGACGACCCGACGAGGGCCCTCGCAGCCGCCTCGGCCACGCGCCGCGTTCCGGCGAGCTCCTCCATCGGCAGCGCGACGAGATACGCCAGGTTGACGGTGAGATAGATCGCCATGACGGCCAGCAGGCCGAAGGTCAACGCCCGCGGCAGGTTGCGCGTCGGATCCCGGACCTCGCCGGCGGCGTACGTGAGGAAGTAGAACCCGTCGTTGGCCCAGAGCACGGCGATCATGGCGACGCCGAACGCCACGGCGGGCGATGGCAGGTCAGCCGGAACGACCGGTGTCCACGCGGGCGACACGCGCGCCGCGAAGATCGCGAACACCGGCAGCAGCGCGAGGCCGGTGATCTTTGCCGCCGTCAGCACGGCGTTCGTGCCGCTCCCCGACCGGACGCCGACATAGTTGACGCCGCCCAGAATCACAATCGAGCTCACGGCGACGACCTGTCCCGCCGAGAGCGTCCACGTCCACGACCCGATCGGCATCTGGAACAGCACATTCGAGTGCGACAGCGTTGGAACGAAGTAGCTGAGGTACTCGGCGAAGCCGACGGCCACGGCCGCCGCGCCGCCGCTCAACACCACGAGCAGCATCGACCAGCCGTACAGGAATCCCGGCAGCGGTCCGAACGCTTCACGCAGGTAGACATAGACCCCGCCGGCACGGGGATACATCGCGCTCATCTCCGCGTACGTGAGCGCGCCGGCCAGGGCGAACAGGCCGCCGGAGATCCAAGCGAGGAGCAGCAACGACGGCGACGGCAGCGATGTCGCCATGATCCCCGTCGTGAGGAAAATGCCGGAGCCGACGATGCCGCCGATGACGAGCAGCGTGGCAGCAACCGGACCGATGGCCCGGTCGAGGGACGGCGCAGACGTCACGGCCATGGAAGCGGATTATATGAAGTTAGAGATTGGGAGATTGGGAGATTGAGAGATTGGGGGATTGGGAGATTTGGAGATTACGTCGTAATCTCCCAGTCACCCAATCTCCAAATCCCCAAGTTCAAGCGTCAGTGCAGTCCCGGTGCCGTGACTTCGATGCGGCGAATCTCGCGGACGCGCGTGGTCGTAATGCGCTGGCCGGCCTGCATGAATTCCATGCAGAAGCCGCAGCCGATCCAGCCGACCTTGAGGAGGCTGCCGCCCAGCGTGCTGCCGTTCAACCGAGCTTCACACTGAAGCGGAAAGTACCGTCCGCCCTGCACGAGCACGCGCGGATCGCTGCCGCCGAGCACGGTGATGTGATACGTCGTGTTCCGCGTGCGCACTTCGAGCTCTTCGATCGCGGAGAGGTTCGCGAGCGACAGGCCATCGGACGCGGCGGTCGCATCGGCGAACTGCTGGAGCGTCGGCCCGGCGTCGGTGGCCGTGCGCGCGATGCGAATGGACGTAGTCGTGCTATCGGCCATTTGGAGGCATTTTACCCCCAACTGACTCGAATTGACGCTCGGGTCAACACCCGGTTTCTTTGTGTCGATTGCGGTCAGCGGGCTCGCAGGTACGCCACGATCGCTTCGGCGTCCTGACGGTCCATCCGAAACGGCGGCATCGGCGCGCGTGGGGCCGGCCGATCGGTGGCCTTCCCCTCCATGAGCAGTGCGATGACCTGCGCGTCGGTAAACCCCGGCAGGCCCGCGAGCGCCGGAGCCCGGACCGCCCACTCCTTGCTCACAAAGGGCGATTTCAGGGGAATGGGGCCGCCCCTGAACTTCTCGGACTCGAGCAGGTTGCCGCTCCGGTCGCGTCCCGAGTGGCATTGCACGCACATCGCCACACGGTTGGCGAGGTACTCGCCGCGCGCCGCCGGCGAACCCTCTCCGGCGGTGGTCTGCGGGGCCGGGGTCGCGGCCTGCACCGGCCAGTGCGCGTACGACAGGCCGGACACGACAAAAATGAAAGCGATCAGGGACAGCATCCGGCGCGGATCAACGGTCGTGGCCATGCGGCCTAGCTTGCCATGAATTCCGACTATCGTCCGCTCGCCACGCGCCGCCGCGGGCCCGGCCGCGCGACTTTGACTTGATACAGCACGCTGTCGGCCGCGGCGAGCATCATCGCCGGCGTCAGACCATCGCGTGGATACACCGCAATGCCCGTGCTGATCGAGAGCGGTGGCTTGGCCGTCAAATCCGCCGCCACGCGATCGGCCACGCGACGCGCGACGACCTGACCGCCGGCCTCATCCGTCTCGGGCAGAATGGCGACGAATTCGTCGCCGCCGAACCGCGCCGGCGTGTCCGTCGACCGGCACGACTTCCGAAGCGCATCCGCGACGCGGCGCAGGGCGTGGTTGCCGGCGAGGTGCCCGTACCGGTCGTTGATCTTCTTCAGCCCGTTCAGATCGAGAAACAGCAACGCAAACGGCCGGCCCGTCCTCGACGACCGCGCGATCTCCGTCGTCAGCACTTCATTCAGCCGGCGGAAGTTCGCGAGGCCTGTCAGCGGATCGGTAATGGCCAGCGCCCGTGAGAGCTCGGCCGACTGCCGGTGCTCGGACACGACCGCGGCCAGCGCGACGCTCACGACCGCCCACATGCTCGTGTAGCTCTGCAGCAGCAGGAACGATTCGTTGGCCGAGGCCCTGACGAACGGTCCGTAGCCGAGATGCGAGCCCCAGACGGCGATGACCGACAGGATGGCCACGACGCTGATGGCTTCGCGGCGGCCGAGGCGGAACGCGGCCCACAGGAACAGCGGCACGCACATGAACTCGAGCGGGTAGTTCTTGTCGTGGGAGCCGATCAGGTTCCCGAACACCAGGAGGCCCGTCGGAATGAGCAGGATCAGGAGCGACATCGCCTCGGCGACCTCGGTCCACCGCCGCCGGAACGGCCCGGTGCTCCACAGGATGATGAGTGGCGTCACCACCAGAATGCCGGAGAGATCCCCGAGCCACCACGTCATCCAGATCGTGGCGAAGTTGGCCCACGCGGCAAAGCCCGACAGCGCGAGCGCCATGACGCCGACCGTCGCACTGACCGGCGTGCAGCACAGCGCGATGATCGCGGTGAACCGGAACACGGTGTTCGACGACCGGAACGCCTCCCGGCCCGCCGCGAACCGGTTGACGAGGTACGCGCCGAGCGCCGCTTCGAGCGTGTTGCCGATGGCAATGGCCAGCGACGTCACGATGGAGCCGGCGGTGGTCACGTTGACCAGAAACGCCGCCAGCAGCACGGCCGGCCAGACGCGAGACCCGAGCGTGAGAAACGCCGCCAGCGCAATGCCCGCCGGCGCCCACACGGCGCTCGCACTCGGGTTGACGTACGCGAAGCTCAGCCCAAGCTGTCCCATCAGGAAGTACGCCGCGAAGACGACGAACTGAATCAGGACATCTCGAACGGTGATTTGCGACCACACTGTACGGACGAGTTCCCTCATGGGTGCGTGAGATTCCTAGGCATTTCGCATGCCAAACGAGCGTCAGTGGCGAGTGGGACTGCGCGTTGGACACCGTGGCGTCATCGTGTACTTCCTGCCCGGTCGACGTGCCCAGAGAGTGTAGAGTGCTGCCTATGCCACCTAGGGAATCGAAGACACTGGCGTCGCTCGCGGCCGCCGTGACGGTGGCGTGTTTGTCCCTATCGGCTCAGACACCACAGACCGGGCAAACGGTCTTTCGCGGCAGCACGCTCGTCGTTCCCGTCGATGTACGCGTGCTCGACAAAAAGGGACTGCCGGTCACGGACCTGACCGCCAAAGATTTTCGTGTCTTCGAGGATGGCCGTCCGCAGGAGATCCGGCAGTTTTCCGCTGTGGCGTTGACGCCAGGAACACCCGACCCCAGCGTCCCGCTGCGCCAACCAGGTCCGCCGTCGCTCGCACCGCAGAACCGGCGGCTGTTTCTCATCGTGCTCGGTCGAGGCCGGCTGCAGGGACCGTCGAAAGGGATCGACGCGGTACAGGACTTCGTGCGCGGGCGGCTGCTGCCGCAGGATCTCGTCGCCGTGATGGCCTGGAACCGGGCCACGGACTTCACCGCGGACCACGACAAGGTCGCGTCGGTGATCGGGCGCTTCCGGGTGCGGCACGAAGAGATCGAGACCGATCTGCGTTTGCTCTACAGCGGTTTGAGCGGCCTCTACGCCGGCCGCCAGATTCCGCGCCCGATTCAACTGAAGATCGATGACGTGTTCGCAGTGCCCGACACGGCGTCACGTGAGGTGCTGCCGTCATCGGCCACGGCCCGGGCTGGCGCCGATGCCAGAGACATCGCGCAGCGCAAGTCCGAGATCGAAGCGCGGACGGCGGCGTACCGGCAGTTCAACACGACGGATCTCGCGCTCGCCGACCTGATGGCCGGCGATATGGGCCAGAGCTTCGACGACTACGTGGCCCTGAACCGCCAGACCCTGCAGGATGTCGGGAACGTGTACGCGGGCATCGACTACCTGCGCTTCATCGAAGGCGAGAAGCATCTGCTGCTCGTCACCGAGCAGGGCTTCTTGATGCCGAGCGCGGACTATGACCGCGACGTGGCGTCGCTCGCCGCCGATGCGCGCGTCGCCATCGACACGTTCCAAACCGGTGGCGTGGCCGTGCAGATGGTCGGCGGCATGCCGGTCGTGCCGAACGGGTTCGCGCTCAGCGCGCTCCGGTCGGTGTCGGAGGCCAGCGGCGGACAGGCCTCGATCTCCGAGCACGGCACGACGGCCATCGACCGTCTCGTCCACTCGACGGGGTTCGGCTACGTCCTCGGCTATTCACCCGCGAACGCCGAGCTCGACGGCAAGTTTCGGAAGATCAAGATCGAGGTCGTCCGCAAGGATCTGAAGGTCGCCTACCGGCACGGCTATTTCGCGCGGCCGGTCGAGTCGTTCGACCCGCGCAGGTCGATTGCGATGACGCGGATGGTGTCGGCCGCGAACTACCCGTCCGACATCAACGACCTGAAGCTGTCGATCAAGGTCAGCGACGTGCGGGCCGGCGCGGTGCGATCGGTCACGGTCGACACGTTCATCCCGGTGGAGCGTCTCGTGTTCGCGCGTACGGCCGACGGCTCGCTGGCCGCGATCAGCCAGGCCGTGCTCTGCATGGACACCTATGGCGCGGGCGTCGGCGAAGTCTGGCGGACGCTCAACGTGACCGTGAGACCGGAAAACTACGATGACATCCGCAAGAACGGCCTGAAACTGACGGTGAACGTCCCCGTCACGATCACCCCCACGTCCGTGAAGGTCATCATTTACGACTACGGCTCTGACCTGCTGGGCACGACAAGACTCCGAAGATTCTGAACGCTCATCGCCCGTGGCGATGGCCGATCCAGGCCACGTGCAGGAACACGTGCGTGGACCACGGTGAGCCGTAGTTGTCGAGCAGGTTTTCCGGCACCAGGTACCCGGTCACGTCTCCGCCGAGGCCCAGGCTGAGGCGGGACCGCGTGAGCAGATCCCGCCGGGCGCCGATCGTGAGCGCGCCGAGGCGGGAATAGGTGTGCGGGTGCGTCTGTCCGATCGGGTGCAACCCGCCGGCGGTGAGAATGTTCTTCTGCACGAGCTCGCCCCGCGCGTACATCTGCCAGCGCGGTTGCAGCCGCCACACGGCTTCGAGGAGCCCCGTGCTGAAGGTGCCGTAGAACTCGCGGTTCTGACCCCACGCGAGCGTGACCGCGAACGGATGGTCGCCCTCCTCGCGCGTGAAACTGACCGACGCGGTGAGCCGCGTCATGTCGAACGGCTCGACCGCTTCCGGAACGGTCAAGTGCGCGCCTGAGATCTGCGCGCTCCATGGCCCGCTCGTCCACGTCCCCCGCACCGCCCACGAGTCGAGCCGCCCGAGGTCGATGTCCCAGCGGTCTTCGTCCGGCTCCCGGCCACGGAACCACGAGGCCTCGACACCGATGGCGCCGCGCCGGATTCCGGCGCTGACGACGCCCGTGGTGATGTGCGTCGAGTCCAGGTAGTGATGCCCGAGCGGCACTTGCGGGTTGATGGCCGCCGAGGCGCGGTGCATGAACACCGGCGGCCCCAGCGTGGGCTCACCCACCAGCGCGAGGCCGACGTACATCGCGGCCCCGCCGATCGGGCGATCGAAGCGGGCACCGAGATGCATGAGGACGTCGTGCGGGTGCTGGTAGTCGATGAGCGGCGCGCGATCGAGGATCTCGCCCGTTTGAAAGACCTGCGGCGATCCGAGGCGGCGCATCGTCAGGGCTTCGAACGACATCATGCCCGTGACGCTGAAACTGCCGCGTCCCACACGCCGCGCGGCGTCGAGCATGAACCAGTTCTGCGACTCGAAGGCGTGGAAGTCCGTGAACTTCCGGAATTGATCGTTTTGTCCGATGAACGTGTTGGCGGCGGGCGTCCACTGCCAGCCTGACGCCGGCGGCGGCGGAGCGTGCTGATGCGGTGGTGCGGTCTGAGCGGAGGCTGGCGACGCGACCAGGACTGACCAGACGACCATCGCAGCGAACGTGGCTACCCGCACGACCTTCGAGCCATCCTACCGCGGCCATGCGTCTATAATCCGCGCACCCAATGGCCCTGCGCACCGGCTCACGACTCGGCGTCTACGAAATCATCGGCGAAATCGGCGCAGGAGGGATGGGACAGGTCTACCGCGCCCGGGACACCAAGCTCGGCCGCGACGTCGCCATCAAAGCACTGCCCGATCTGTTCGCCTCGGATCCCGAGCGGCTCGCGCGGCTGCAGCGTGAGGCGCAGGTCCTCGCCTCGCTCAATCACCCGAACATCGCGCAGATCTACGGTCTCGAGGAGTCGAGCGGCATCCGCGCGCTCGTGATGGAGCTCATTCCAGGCGAGGATCTGGCGGCGCGCATCGCGCGCGGACCTGTGCCGGTCGCCGAGGCCCTTCGCATAGCGACACAGATCGCCGACGCGCTCGAAGCCGCGCACGAACAAGGCATCATCCATCGCGATCTCAAGCCGGCCAACATCAAGGTCAGCGACGACGGCGTCGTGAAGGTGCTCGACTTCGGTCTCGCCAAAGCGCTCGCGCCGGAAAGCAGCGCGTCGCCGGACGCGATGCAATCGCCGACGCTCACCGCGCGCGCAACGCAGCTCGGCGTGATTCTCGGCACCGCGGCCTACATGTCGCCGGAACAGGCGAAGGGCAAGCCGGTCGATCGCCGCGCCGACATGTGGGCATTCGGCGTCGTGCTCTACGAGATGCTGACCGGCCGGCGCGCGTTCGACGGCGGCGACATCTCGGAAGTGCTGGCGTCGGTGATCAAGGATGCGCCGCCGCTCGACAAGCTGCCGCCCGACACACCCGCCGCCGTTCGACGACTGTTGCAGCGTTGCTTTCAGAAAGAGCGTCGCGAGCGGCTCGCCGACGCCGCGACCGCGAGGATGGAGATTTCCGAAGCGCTGGCCGCCGCGGCGCCGTCGGCGGCGCCGCTCGCAGCCGCACCACCCCGACGTCGTCTCGATCCGGTGACGATCGCTGGCGCGATCGGACTTGCGGCGCTCGCGGGCGTCCTTGCGTGGTGGCTGAAGCCCACGCCGGCCACGCCCGCGCTGCCGATCGCGCGCGCCAGTGTCGTACTGCCGGCCAACATGAGCTGGACGCGACTCACGCAACATGTGATTGCCGTGTCGCCGGACGGAACGCGCGTCGGCTTCATTGCCAATTCCCAGCTCTATGTCCGCCGGCTCGATCAGTTCGACGCCACGGTCATCAGCAGCGTTCGCGATCCCTCGGAGGTGTTTTTCTCGTGGGACAACGAGTGGGTCGGTTTCTTCGCCGAGGGCAAGCTGCAGAAAGTGGCGTTGACGGGCGGCACGCCCATGACGATCTGTAACACGGGCAATCTCACCGGTGCGCACTGGGCCCCGGACAACACGATCGTCTTTTCGCTGGCTGGCCAGATCATGCGCGTCCCGGCGGCCAGCGGCACGCCGGAGACCATCGTCAAGCGCATCGACAACGACCGCCTCGGCAGCCCGCAGCTGCTCCCCGGTGGACGCGCGGTGCTGTTCTCCACCGTTTCAGGCGGCAAACCGTGGGACGAAGGCGAGATCGTCGTGGAGCAGCTCGACACGCATGAGCGCACCGTGATTCTGCGCGGCGGGTCCGACGCGCGCTACGTCGCGGCCGGGTTTCTCGTGTACGGACGCGCGAGTGACCTCTTCGCCGTGCCGTTCGACCTGGCGACGCTCAAGACGCGCGGCGCGCCCGTGCCGCTCGTCAACGGCGTTGCGTCGGCGATCGCCGGGCTCACCCCGGCGTACCAGTTCGGGATTTCGGACGCCGGCCACCTCGCGTACGTCTCCGGGGCGGCCGTGGCGGATCTGCAGCTCATGTGGATTGGGCGCGACGGTCACGAGACCGTGATTGCCACGGAGCCCGGCGCCTCATATCCGCGTGTGTCGCCCGACGGTACCAAGATCGCGTTCATGGGCACGGTCGCCGGAAACTCCGACATCTTCATTCGCGAGCGGGCCAGGAACGCCCGGAGCCGTCTGACCTTCGATCCGGCACGCGACCTGGCGCCCGTCTGGACGCACGACAGCAAGCGCATCGTGTATGCGTCGGCGCGTGACACTGGACAGAATCTGTACGTGCAGTCCGCCGACGGCACTGGCACCACCGAGCGGCTGACGACGAGCCCGAACGATCAGTATCCGTATGCCATCACTTCCGACAATCAAACCGTGATCTACATCGAGCTGAGTCCGGAGACGAGCTACGACATCTACTCTGTGTCGCTCACCGGCGATCGCAAGCCGAAGCCGCTGCTCGCGACGCAGTTCGACGAGCGACGTCCCTCGCTGTCGCACGACGACAAGTGGATGGTCTACCAATCCAACGAGTCGGGGGCGTTCGAGCTGTTCGTGCGTCCGTTCCCGAATGTCGACAGCGGACGCTGGCAGGTCTCGGTCGGCGGCGGCTCGTCGCCGCTGTGGGCATCGAACGGCAAAGAGATCTACTACCGGCAGGGACAGAGCATCATGCGCGTCGGCGTGCAGACGACGCCGGAGGTCGTACCCGGCATTCCGGCAAAGTTCTACGACGTCACGCTGCCCAACGACGCGGCGGGGATGACGTATGCGATCGCGCCGGACGGCAGCGTCGTAGCGATCAAGCCGCCGAGCGGCGCTACGGGGCCACTCGAGTACCGGATCGTGCTCAACTGGATCGAGGACGTGAAGGCGCGGGTGAAGGTGGAGCGGTAGAAGCCAGAAGCCAAAAGCCAAAAGCCAGAAGGGATAGGCGACCGGCGCTGAGGGCGCCTACCGGCCCGGCGGCTTCCAGTTCAAGATGACGCTGATCGGCGACGGGCTCGACACCACGACATTCACGAGGAAACGGTCGCCGTTCGTTGATGGCTCGTAGCTCGGACGGCCATTCGGCAGAGTGAACAGGTATCGCGGCGCCGCCACCTCGAGCCTGGCGCCGGTCGTTGACACCGACGCCGTCATGAGCCGATTGCTGCCGGGCGTGAGGTAGTAGAGCTCACGGCCGTCGCGCCGCCATCGCGGGAACTCTCCGCCGCCGATTGAGATCATCTGCCTGCCCCCCGCGCTCGGAAACCGCTGCACGTAGATTTCGCTCCGACCCGACTCGTTCGTTGCAAACGCCACCCACTTGCCGTCCGGCGAAAATCGGCCTTCGCCCTCGGTGAACGGCGTCCGCCCGACGTCGATAGGCTGCCGATTCCCTGACAACGGTAATGCCAACAGATCCCAACCGGTGTCACCCGCCTGGTTCCGAAACAGCACGTACTCGCCATCAGCTGACCAGTCCGTGGGGTTCTTGTTCTCCTTGGATTCGTACACGAGCTCGGCGGTGCCCGTGCCATCTGCTTTCTTTCGGACCATCTGGAACACGTCGTCCTTCGCGTCCATCACGTACACGATGCTGCGGCCGTCGTGCGAGAACACCGGCCCGCCGTCGAACCCCGGATCGGACGTGAAGCGCTGTGATGTGCCGCGCGTGATGTCGATCAGCCACACGTCGGAATTCGCGTCGATGTAGCGGATGACGGCGGCCGAGCGGCCGTCATGAGAGAAGTGCTGCAATACCTGCTGACCGTCGTTCGCTTCACCGACCGTACCGAGGCGGGCGCCGGTCCGGTCGAACCAGACGAGCTGGCGGTTGCCAGCCGACGCGCGGTACACGATGGTGCCAGCCGGCGAGGCCGCGAACGCGCCGTGCCCGGTGAAGGTATGGTCGACCAGCACTTTCTGTGCGACCAACATGTACTCGCCCGAGGGTGCTGTGTCCCTCGGATTGAAGCGGCGCGCCCACAACGCACCTTGTCGGGCGACCAGGACGTGGTCTGGCGGCAGCAATGCGAATGCCCCGTCGCGTTCCATCACACGTTGCGGGGCGGGGTTGTCGAGCGACGCGCGATACACGCCGCGCACGTCGGGAGGCCCAGCGTCATGAACAGGAATTGCCGGCCGTCGGGCAGCAGTTGCGGGAACCTGTGGTTCGTTTGACCAGGCAGGAGCGTCGTCGCCGGGGACACGGTGCCGCCGCCGGCGGCGATACGAAACAGCGTGCCGGTCGATCCCGCGCCGAACACGATCACGTCCTCGCGATTCCACACGCCGCGTCTCGGCTGTGGTGCCGGCGCGAGCGTTCGGACCGCCCCGCTCGCGAAGTCGAGTCGCTTGAGCTGTTCATTCGCAAAGAAGCCGATCGAGCGGCCGTCCGGTGACCAGAAGGGCATCACGCCGAACTCCGTGCCGGCGATGGACCGCGCATCCTCGGAATCGAGAGACCGCACCCAGATTCGTGGCTGATCGACATCCAGGGCGGAGTAGCTGACGCTGCGTCCGTCCGCCGACACGGCAATCGACGCCGAACTGTATGGGGGCGGCGTCGTGATCTCGAGGCGCGTTTCGGGCATGGCGGCAGACGAAGTGCCGCGCCACAACACGATCGCGCCGGCGGCCACAGTGACCGCGGCCGCAACGATCCAGCCGGCGAACGCCGGGCGCGGGCGGCTGACGGCGACGGCGGGACCGGACGCCACCGGCGCAGCGGCGGCATCGTCGAGCAGCACCTGCACGTCGGCAATGTCGCGCACGCGCTGCTTTCGATCTTTTTGCAGACACCGCCTCAGCACCGCGACGACGCCCGGTGGGACCGTGACCGGCAGCGCGTTCCAGTTCGGCTCGAGGTGGACGATCGCGCCAATCAACTCGGCGGTGTCCGCTCCGCCAAATGTCGGCCTGCCGGCGAGCATTTCAAACAGCACACAGCCGAACGCCCAGATGTCGGCCCGCTTGTCGGCCGGGCGCCCGCGAGCCGCCTCCGGGCTCATGTAGGCAGCGGTGCCGAGCAACACGCCTGCCCCGGTCATCACGGGAGACGTGACGGTTGGAGAGTGCGTGAGATCGTCTGGAGACGCGACACCGTCCTCAGGGTTCAGCGCTTTGGCGAGACCGAAATCCAGCACCTTCACGGTGCCGTCGTCCTTGATCTTGATATTGGACGGCTTGAGATCGCGGTGGACGATGCCCTGCTCGTGCGCGGCGTCCAGGGCCTGCGCGATTTGGCGGGCGATGGCGAGCGCCTCGGACAGCCCGACGGGACCGCGCGCGATCCGATCGGCCAGCGTGGGCCCCTCGACAAGCTCGAGCACCAGCGCGGGCGTAGTGCCGGTCTCTTCGAGTCCGTAGATCGCCGCGATGTGAGGGTGATTCAGCGACGCGAGCACCCGCGCCTCGCGCTGGAATCGCGCCAGCCGATCCGCGTCGGCGGCGAATGACTCCGGCAACACCTTCAGCGCGACTTCGCGATGGAGCTTCGCATCGCGGGCGCGATAGACCTCACCCATGCCGCCTCGACCGAGGGTCGCGACGACTTCGTAGACGCCGACCTTCGTGCCGGGCGCGAGAGCCATGGGGGTTGCCGTTGTGCGGGCGATGTTACTCCGAACGCGGACCGTCTCACGCCGGCAACGTCAGCCTCGCCCGCACGCCACCCTCGGGCGACTGCTCGAGCGAGATCGACCCGCCGTACAGCTCCGCGAGGTCGCGTACGATCGCAAGCCCGAGGCCCGAGCCCGGCGCCGCTTCGTCCGCGCGGACGCCGCGCAGCAGCACGGCCTCTCGCATCGACGGATCCAAGCCCCCGCCATCGTCATCCACGAGGATCGTCACGCTCGACTCCAACATCGTCGACGACAGCTGCACGCGGCTCTTCGCCCACTTGCACGCGTTGTCGAGCAGGTTGCCGAGCATCTCGTCGAGGTCCTCGCGCTGGACGCGGACGTGCTGATCGGCGGAGACGTCGATGAGAATCGTGAGCCCGCGGTCGGCGTGGAGGCGCAGCAACGTGCGGGCGAGACCGTCAGCGGATTCCTTGACGGTACACCGCGCCGTGCCTGCCGTCCCGCCCGACGCCGCGGCGCGCGCGTGCGCGAGGTGGTATTCGATCTGCCGGCGCATCCGCGTGACCTGCTGGCCGATCGTGGCGGCCAGCTCGTGCTGACCCGCGGCGGCAGCGCGCTCGCCTTCCTGCGACAGGACGGCGAGCGGCGTCTTGAGACCGTGCGCGAGGTCACCGGCTTTCGCGATCGCGCGCGTTACCCGGCGCTCGCGGTCGTCGAGCAACGCATTCAGGTCTTCGATGAGGGGCTGGATTTCAGAGGGATACGCGCCCTCCACTCGCCGAGTGCGTCCGTCTCGAACGGCGACGAGACGCTCGCGCAGTTGATTGAATGGCGCCATCCCGCGCCGCAACTGCGCAAGACCGGCCACGATGAACCCGATGGCCGTGACGCCCAACAGACCGAAGTGTATCTGCCACCCAGACATGCGGACGTGCAGCACCATAGCCGTCGACAGCAACGCGACGAAGACCGCGAGCCCGAGCGACCAGAGCAGGTTGCCAACGACGAGTCGGGAGCGGAGCGAGCGCGGCTGGCTCATGACGTCACCTCCCCCGGCATCACCCGGTAGCCGAGCCCGCGCACCGTCTCGATGCTCGCCGCACCGAGCTTCCGGCGCAAGCGCGCGATGAACACCTCGACGGTGTTCGAATCGCGATCGGCATCCTGCGCGTAGATGTGCTCGATCAACTCGGTCTGGGACACGACGCGACCGCGGTGGTGCATGAGGTATGAGAGCACACGAAACTCGTGGCTCGTGAGCTTGACGGGCACGCCGTCGCGCGTGACTTTCGCGAGGCGGGCATCGAGCTCGATCGGGCCGCTTCGCAACACCGGCGTCATCACGCCGGAGGCGCGCCGGATCAAGGCCCGCAGGCGCGCCAGCACTTCTTCGATCTGAAAGGGCTTGGCGAGATAGTCGTCGGCGCCGCCGTCGATGCCCTGCACCTTCTCGTGCCAGCTCCCGCGCGCGGTCAGGATGAGGACGGGCACGGCGAGGCCCGAGTGGCGCCAGCGCCTGAGCAACGTCAGGCCGTCCGTCTTCGGCAGCCCGAGGTCGAGGACGACCGCGTCGTACCGCTCGGTCTGCGCGAGGTAATCGGCCCGATCGCCGTCGGCGGCCCTGTCCACGGCATAGCCGGCCGCGTCGAGGGCGGCGGCCAGTTGCCGCGCAAGTGCGGCTTCGTCTTCAACGACGAGTACGCGCATTGGGAGGGTCAGACCGGGGTCAGACCAGGGTCAGACCACCGCCAGATTCTTGACGGTGGTCTGACCCTGGTCTGACCCCGGTCTGACCCCAATGTACCCTGCACCAGCCTGAACGCCGCCTGAACGCGCCGTTCACCGCTCGTTCAGCGGCGCTCTCGTAGGCTCGGCAGCGTGACCTGGTTCACCCACGCCGCGCGGGACGTCCGCCACGCGCTGCGAGCCATTGCCCGCATTCCCATTCTGGCGGGCGTCATCGTCCTGTCACTCGGCGCCGGCATCGGCGCGAACACCGTCGTCTTTTCGTGGCTTCAGGCGCTGCTGCTGCAGCCGGTGCCAGGCGTTGCGAGATCCGCCGAGTTCCACTTGGCCGAGCCGCGGGCGGAGACCGGCTCGTATCCCGGCATGTCGTGGCGCGAGTACCGCGATCTCGCCGAGCGGCTCTCCACCTTTCGCGGCCTGATTGCGTTTCGCATGGCGGCGTTCAACCTCGGCGACAGCGGCCGCACCGAGCGCGTTTACGGTCAGTTCGTCTCCGGCAACTTCTTCGCCGAGCTGGGTCTTCGGCCGGCGTCGGGCCGGCTGTTGCAGCCGGACGACACGGCACGTCCCGGCGCCGAGCCGGTCGTCGTGATTTCCGACGACTGCTGGCGCGCGCGATTTGGCCGCGCGCCGGACATCGTCGGGCGAGTGGTGCGCGTGAACGGCCGTGAGCTGACGATTGTCGGCGTCACGCCTCGCGGCTTCCAGGGGACCGTCGTGGGCCTGAACTTCGACATGTGGGTGCCGGCCACACTCGCACCCGTTTTCGTCGCCGGATCGCGCGAGCTCGACGATCGCGGGCAGCGCGGCTACTCGGCCATCGGCCTGCTGAAGCCGGGCGCCTCCATCGAACAGGCGCAATCCGAGTTTCAACGCGCGATGCGCGACCTGGCCCTCGAGCACCCGGAGAGCAACGCGACGATCACCGGCGAAGTGCTCGAGTTCTGGCAATCGCCGCGGGGACCACAGCGGATGCTGGCGAGCGCGCTCCTCGCGCTGCAGGCCGTGATGCTGCTCCTGCTCCTGGCGATGTGCGGCAACACCGCCAACCTCGCGCTGGCGCGAGCCAGCTCGCGGCAGCGCGAGATCGGCGTACGGCTCGCCCTGGGCGCACGCCCCGTGCGCATCTTCAGTCTGCTGCTCGTCGAGAACCTTCTGCTCGGTGTCTTCGGTGCCGGTCTCGGTGCTGCGCTCGCCGCCTGGGGCACCGAGGCCTTCCGCGCGGTACCGATGATCACGACGTTTCCGATCCGGTTTCAAACGCACATCGATCTGGCCGGTTTGCTATTCGCGTCCGGGCTCGGACTGCTCTCGGGCCTGGCGTTCGGGATGGCGCCGGCGGTGCAGCTCGCCCGCGTCGATCCGCTCCGCGCCCTGCGAGCCGGTGCCCGCGCCTCGGGCCGCAGCCCGCTTCGCAGCGCGTTGATGGGCACGCAGGTCGCGCTCGCGATGATCGTCCTCATCGTCGCCGGTCTGTTCTTCGCCAGCTTCAATGAAACGCGCGACATCGATCCCGGGTTTCGCCGCGAGGGCGTGCTGCTCGGCGCGTTCGACCTTTCCGGCCGCAACCCGAACGGCGTGGAGGCGCGCATCTTCATCACGCGGCTGCTCGACCGGCTGCGTGCTCTACCGGGTGTCGAGGCCGCAGCAGCGGCGACGTCCGTGCCGCTGGACATCCACGGCATGCCGTCTCGGGCCTTCACGCTGGAGGGCCGCGCGCGAGACGACGACGCAGCCGACGAGGCGCTGACGAACGTGGTCACGCCCGACTACCTGCAGGTGATGGGCATCGCGCTGCGATCGGGCCGCGACTTCGCGCAACTCGACGACCCGGCTTCGCCGGCACAAGCCATCGTCAACGAGGAGTTCGTTCGGCGGTACTTGGCCGGCATCGAGCCGATCGGCCGGCGGATTCAGCTCCGCGATCGGCAGTACACCATCGTCGGCGTGGCCGCCATGTCGCTCTACGAGTCGTTCGGCGAAGCGCCGGCGCCGTTCATCTACTTCTCGCTCCGCGATCGCCCGAGCCCCCGGGGGGAAATCCATCTGCGCACTCGGCCCGGCGCCGAGCTGAACCTCAGCGCCGAGGTCCAGCGGATCATGCGGGACCTCGATCCGTCGCTGCCCGTGTACGACATTCGGACCCTCTCCGATCACGTGGAGAAGAATCTGTTCCTCCGGCGCATTCCGGCCCGCATGTTCGTGGTGCTCGGACCGCTGATCCTCGCGCTGGCCGCGATCGGCATCTATGCCGTGGTCGCCTACGGCGTCTCGCACCGGACCGCGGAAATCGCACTTCGACTGTCGCTCGGCGCGACCGAGAAGCGCGTCGTGTGGCAGATCGTGGCCGAGAGCCTGCGGGTGATCGTGGTCGGCGCAATTGCCGGCTGGTTGCTGGCGCTCGGACTGGCCATGCATGCCGGACCCGACCGTGCCCCGATGGGCGTCGTCTTCGCCGGCGTCCCACTCGTGTTGTTGATGGTTGCGACGATCGCGTGCTGGTTGCCCGCACAGCGCGCGACGCGCGTCAGTCCGATGCGTGCGCTGCGGCAGGACTGACGACGCATTCGAGTTGCGGGAGGGAGATTAGAGACATGTACATCAAGACATCGACGTTCGTGGCCGCCGGGATTCTCGTGCTCGCCGGCACACCGGCGGCGTGGCACGTATTCGGCAGCTCCGAAAAAATCGCCTCGCCGACGAGCTGGGCCAAAGCGTTACACGGGGGCGGATCAGCGGCTGGACATGGCACAACCGCGGCGCATGGTTCCGGGGGTTCCGCCGGTTCCGGGGGTTCCGGGGGTTCTCTGGCTGGGGATCAGAAGCCAGGAGACAAACCCACGCCGGCGTCTTTGGCGGATCTCACCGGCAAGTGGCTCGTGACGGTCGAAAGCGACGGCGGTCGTGTCGAAGCGCGGATGACCCTGAAGCAGAACGCCAGGAAACTCACGGGGACGTTCTCGAACCCCCATGGCGACAACGACTTCCCTCTGACTGGCGAGTACTCAGAAGGCGCCGTGACGCTGACGGTCGAGGGGAAGACCGATCACGGCGACATGCACTTCGCGCTCAAAGGCGCGATGAACAAGGAGGACGGCTCCCTTGCCGGGACGATGACGAGCTCGATGGGGGAATCGAAGTTCATCGCGAAGAGAACGAAGTAACGGCTACGTGCGCGCGCCCATCGCGATGAGCGCCGGTTCGCGCATCCGATCGAGCGCGGCGGCGCGGTTGAGGGCGCGGCTGACGAGCTCCGCAGGCGCGCCACGGAGCTTGAGCAGCGAAATCGCATTGCGTGACGTCGCGACGCCCGGCAGCAGCTGGTAGTCGAACGCGAGACCTTCGTCGCCGACCGAGTCGGTGAAGTGGTACGCGACGTACCAGCCGACGACCAGCTCGACAAGCTCCTGGTCGTGCGTCGCGGCCAGCACGACGTGCGGCGCCGGCTTGCTCCCGGCCCTCGGCGTGAGCAGCGCGCGCAGCACCGCCTCGCCGGCGGCAATGCGCTCAACGGCGTTGGTGCCGCGGAACAGCTCGTCGAACAGGAACAGGTGCGGCACGTCCGAGGCGCTGTCCTTGACGAGGGCGAGCACGGAGTCCACCTCGACGAGGTAGTAGCTCTTCCCGGTCGACGGATCGTCGGCGCGCCCGATGCAGCTGCGCACGACGAACGCCGGCGCTTCGTACGCGTCCGCCAGACACGTGTTGATCGTTTGCGCCATCACCGCCGTCACGCCGACGGTGCGAAGGAACGTCGACTTGCCGGACATGTTCGATCCGGTCACGATCACACCGGACGGGTCGCCGATCATCACCGAGTTCGGCACGGCGTCGATGATCAGTGGATGCCGGATCCCCGCCATCGTCGCGCCCGTTCCCGCCTTGCGCCAGCGCGGGCGCGTCCATCCCGGCGTGCCGTGCCGGAACGACGCCACGCTCGTCGCCGCATCGATCTCGCCGACGGCCGCGATGACGCGCAAGAGCTCGGCCCGGCGCGCGCGCAGCTCGCGCTCGCCGAAGTAGAGCGCGTTCGCGTCGAGACAGAACAAGGCATTCACGTACTCGAAGATCGCGGCGCCGAGATCCGTCCCCGCGCCGGTTTCCCGGCTCACCCGTCCAGCAATCCGCCGGAGCCGCGAGAGCTTCGCCGCGTCGGCACGCAGCGTGCCGACGAGCGCGCTGGCACCAGGGTATGAGATGGTGCCGAGCGTGTCGGCGGCCTTGAGCAGCGGACCGATCTGACGAAACGGCCCGACGACGAACCTCAAGTGGCTCGCGACGGACGCGCGGAGCAGCAAACTCGCCACGGCGCCGGCCGCAACAGCAAAGAGCGCCACCGGCCAGATGAGCGTCGCGAGAATGGCGCTCCCCGTGAACACGGCCAGCAGGGGGAACACGATGTGCCAGAACTTCGAGTCGATGGGCCGCTGGCTGGCCATGCGCCAGATGTCGTACCCGGCGGCGTCCTTCAGCCGAGACAGCGCGACCTGCGCGCGCTCGCGTTCGAGCGGCTGCAGATCCATCATCTTCACCAGCGATTCGAACGCGTCGAGCGTGGGGCCGGTCCGCGGCGTGCGCAGCCGGTGATACAGCGCCTGCTGACCGACGACGCTTTCGGTGCGATTCAGGATCGTGAACACGGAGTCCATGTTCAGATCGTCCCACGTGCGGTCGTCGACCGACGAGCCGTCCGCCGCCATCGCGCGGTGGTAGTCGACGAGCGAGGGGAAATCGCTGTCGCGGTAGCAGAGGCGGCCCCACTCCGCGTGGAGACGAACGATTACGTTGTTGTCGCGGCGCCGCCGCGTCGTCCAGACCAGCGCCAGTGTGATTGCGACTGCCAGGCCCACCCACAAAGTGCGCACAATCGTCGCGAATTCCATGGTCTTCGAGATCCTCGATAGTAGCTATCGGCGCGAGGAACGCGACTCAATATGGCAAAGAAACTTTTGCAGTACAAGAGGTTGCAGGCCCGGCCTAGGGACTACCGGTTGGGACCGAACGACGGCGGCAGGTCGGCCGGCGCCGCGCCCCATTGCGGGTTGGGCGTTTTACCGAGAACGTAGTCCAGCGTGCCGCTCGTCGAGATGAACGACTCCGGGAGCCAGGCCCGGTGGGACTGACGGCCGTTCACGAGCAGCCGCTGGACGTAGAAGGTCTCGAGGGCGGCACCGGGCGCGCGAATCGTCAGCGTCTGCCCACTCCCGCGGTGCACGACAATGCGCGGAAAGAGCGGTGAGGTGAGCAGCAGCTCCGCGCGTCCCGGCGTGAGCGGGTGCATGCCCATCGCCGCAAACACGAACCACGCGGACATCGATCCCAGGTCGTCGTTGCCCGGAATGCCGCGCGGCGTGTCGGCCCACAGCACCTTGATGGTCTCGCGGATGATCTGCTGGGTCTTGTCCGGATGACCCGCGAACGCATAGAGCCACGGCGCCCCGATGGACGGCTCGTTGCTCATGTCGGCGCGGAGCCGGTCTCCACCGGAGACCGCGAGCGATCCGTCGGGCCGCCGGAAGAACTCGTCGAGGCGCTTCGTCGCCGCCTCGGAACCGCCCATCAGCTCGAACAACCCGCGCGGATCGAACGGCACCATCCATGTGTAGACCGCGCTGCTGCCCTCGGCGAAGCCGCTCGTCGAGGACGGCGTGAAACGAGGTGCCCACGTGCCGTCCTCGTTCCGATTCTGGATGTAGCCCCGATCCGGTGTGGCCTTCGGGTTGAAGACGTTGCGCCAATAGCCCGACCGTGTCCGCAACATCGCCGCGCTGGGCATGTCACCGAGCCGCCGTGCCATGTCGGAGAGCGCGAAGTCCGCGGTCGACTGCTCGAGCGTCTCGCCGGCGCCGCCCCACGCGTTCGACTCCGTGGGGATGTATTTGATCTTGAGCCACTTGTCGAGTGACGGGCGCTGCCCGGGACACGCGACGCTGCAGCCCTCCTTCGAGAGATCGAGCGCCGTGGGCACCGTCGCCGCCTTGAGCAACGATGCAAAGGCCGCGCGCGTGTCGAATTCCGTCCCGCCAAACGCGAGGATCGACGGCACCGCTTGCGCCGCGGAATCCCCCGCCATCACATGCGTGGCGCCGGTGTTGTGCGTCCAGCGATCCCACACGCCTTTGTTCTGCATGGCCTGGTTCAAGAGCGACTGCGCCATGTCGCTCGCGACAACGGGATCGAGCAACGCCACGAGCATGAGCTGCGATCGGTAGACGTCCCACCCGGAGAAGTTGGCGTACTGGAACCGTTGGCGCGGGCCCAGCCGTTTGGTCTGCCCGTCGAACCCCGCGTACTGGCCGTTGATGTCGTTGAAGACGTTCATGTGCAGCGACGCGTGATAGAGCGCCGTGTAGAACGTGCGCCGCTGCGCGGGCGTGCCGCCGCCAATCTGAACGTGCCGCAGCCAGTTGTTCCACACGTCCTGCGCGCGGCGCTTGACGCCTTCGAACGCGGGCGTGCCCGGGATCTCCACACCGACGTTGGTCTTGGCATTCGCCTGGCTGACGTACGAGATGCCCACGCGCACGTTGACGACGGAGCTCTCGGCCGTGTCGAACGTCACGTACGCACCCGATCCGCGTCCCGGCGCCGGATAGCCGTCGGTTCCGTACGTCGTGCCGCCCGTCGCCGTCGTCGCATCCGCGGTGACCGCGGCGTCCGTCCACGTACCCACGGCCGAAAACGGGCGATCGAAGGTGGCGTGGAAATAGAGCGTGTAGTAGCTGCGGCGGTTGACGGTGCCGAGGTAGCCGCAGAAGTTGCCGCTCGTGACCGACCCCGTGATCGTCCGATTGGCGCGATCGATCTCGACGCGTGCCTCACTCGACCCGACCTGCGAATCCGACGTCCGCACCAGCATCGTCGCCGGCTGTCCGGCCGGATAGGTGAAGCGTCCGAGGCCCGAGCGCATCGTGGCGGTGAGCTCGACGTTCACGTGCGACCCGAGCCGGACCTGATAGAAGCCGGCGGCGCCGGTCTCGTTCGCATGACTGAAGTCCGCGCCGTACGTCTCGTTCTTGATGTCCGCGGACGGCGACGTGGTCACGGGCACGGTGATCGGCATGAACGGAATGTCGCCGGAGGCGCCGCGACAGCCGGTGCCGGAGAGGTGCGTCAGGCTGAAGCCGCGCATCCGCGTGGCGTCGTATTGGTAACCGCCGGCCGCCGCGGCCCGCATCGCGTCTGGACCGCGCTGCGTGTCGGGCCGGATCTGCTCGGGGCTCCACGACAACATCCCGAACGGCAAGACCGCGCCCGGGTAGGTATTGCCGCCGTTGGCCGTGCCAATCCGCGTGTCGACGTACGTCGCCGGATCGTTGACGAGCGGCGGCTCCACCTGGGGCGCCGCCGACAGCGCGACCACGGTCACGGCTAGCGCGACAGACGTTGCGATGCGGTGTCGGAGCATCGGTCGATTATCGCATCGCTCGCGATCGATCAGGGCGAGTAACAAATCCGTCGTTGTATCGCATCTGCGACATCGGCCTGCGCACTACGACTCGGGACGGTCGACGACGCGTCCATCGAACAGGTAGATGCGCCGGCGCGCGCGGGCGATGTGACGTGGATCGTGCGTGGCAATGCAGACGGTCGATCCCGAGGCGTGCAGCTCATCGAGCATCGTCATCACCGCCTCTCCGGCCGTCGAATCCAGATTCCCGGTGGGCTCGTCCGCCAGCACGATGGGCGGCTGTCCCGCGATGGCCCTTGCGATTGCCACGAGCTGCTGGTGGCCGCCAGACAAGTGCCCGGGCCGGTGCTTCGCGCGGGCCGCGATGCCGACGCGATCGAGCGCCGCGGCCACTCGCGCGTGCCGTTCCTCCGTCTTCGCGCCGCGGAGCGTGAGTGGGTACTCGACGTTCTCGTACACGGTCATGTCGGCGATGAGATTGAAGCTCTGAAAGATCAACCCGATGTCGATGTTGCGCGTCCGGGCGCGCTCCCCGTGAGACAGCTGATCCACCGCACGGCCACCCAGCCAATAGCGGCCCGACGTCGGCGTGTCGAGCAGCGCGAGGATCGAGAGAAACGTCGATTTGCCACAGCCCGACGGCCCGGACACGGAGATGTACTCGCCGCGATCGATGTCGATGGTGACATCCCGCAGCGCCACGGCTGGCTCGTCGGCATCGCCGTCGAACACCCGGCCGATGCTGTTGAGACGAATGAGCGGCATCTCGCCGGCGGGGGTGTCCGATACCGGCTGCGCGCGTCGATTCCAGAAGGCCATGGTGCGGTATTGGACGCAAGGGCGACCTGGAATGTTGGTAAGGCAAACCTGAAGGTTTGCCCTACGTACTGGCAGTACGTAGGGCAGACCTTCAGGTCTGCCTGACAGTTATGATCCGCTCGTGCGCGTCGCGATCTTGTGCCTCGCCGTGCTGCCGCTCACCGCCGGCCCCTTCGCCCAGGAGCTGTCCCGTGGCCAGGTGATCGACGACGTCAAGTGCGCGGCGAATCCAGCGCAGAGCTACGCCCTCTACATTCCCTCGACCTATACGCCGGGCCGCCCGGCGAATCTGCTCATCGGCTTTCACCCGGGCGCGCGCGGCCGCGCCATCGTCGAGAAGTACCGCGCCGCGGCCGAGGAGTACGGCTACATCGTCGCGGGCTCGAACAACTCGCGGAACGGTCCGTGGGAGATCTCGGCGGCGGCGGTCCAGGCCATGTCGAACGACCTTGGGCAGCGCTTCTCGGTCGACAATCGCCGCGTGTATCTCACCGGACACTCCGGCGGCGCCCGCGTCGCGATGCAGATCGCGCTCACAACGAAACGGATCGCGGGTGTCATCGCCTCGAGCGCGGGCTATCCGGACAGCAAACCTCGCGCCTCGGTTCCGTTCGCTCTCTTCGGCACGGCGGGCACCGAGGACTTCAACAACATCGAGATGCAGTTGCTCGATCGGCCACTCAAGACGCCGCATCGGCTCGTCATCTTCGAAGGCGGTCATACCCTGCCGCCAGACGGCGTCGCGATGGAGGCGATCGAGTGGCTGGAGCTGCAGGCGATGGGATCCGGCCTGCGGCCGCGCGACGAGGCGCTCGTCGATCGCCTCCTGGCCAAGCGGCAACAGGCCGTGACGTCGGCCGGCGAATCTGCGGCCGCCGTACATTTGCTCCAGACGCTGGCCGCCGACTTCACGGGATTGCGAGACGTGTCGGCCGCATCCGCCCGCGCGACCGAGTTGTCGAAGCGGCCCGAGATCAAGCGCGCGCTGGCAGCGGAACGCGGAAATGTAGATGCGGAAGCGCGCCTGCTCGACGACTTCCGCGCCTTTGAGAACGGCCTTCAAGATCCCACGCAACGGCAGGACAGCCTGAACGACGTGCGGGCCCTGCTGTCCAAGTTGTCCCGGCAGGCCGCGGGTCCGGAGGAATCGCCGGAGCGATCGCGGGCGCGCCGCGTGTTGCGCATTGTGACGATGGGCGCGTCCGAGCGCGTGCAGGATCAGGAGTACTTGAAGCTGTTGCAGGAATATCGGCCGGTGCGGCTAGACGCTGGTCGAGATCTCGGGACGCTAGTCGCTAATCCCTGACCGGCTCGGAGACTGATTCGACGCGGGTCGCCAGAAGACCGACCAGCACCAGGACGGCGCAGACGAGCGCCAGAATCAGCAGCATCGGGTGCTTCGTCACAATGAGCGCGACGCTCGTGACCACGAGCCCGACCACGGCCAGCGCCGTGACGAGCATCATCGACGACACCCGGAGCAGCGTCCCGCATTCCGCGCACGGCTGCACCAGCCGGCCGCTCAGCACCGAAGACATCCACCAGAACTTCGACCACGTGAATTGCGTGAGCGTGACGCGACAGTTCGGACAGTGTTTCTTGAGTGTTGCCATGGATTGCCACCTCGTTCGACTGAGGCCGGCGTCATGCAATGCAAGATCAGGACCGGTCGGGGTCTCGGGGGGACAACGGGCATTCGGGCGCCTGCCCAGTCGTCAAAGTCAGGTCGATGTGCGGGCCGCGCTCAGAACTTGATGCGCGAAATCGTTCCTGTGCCCGGCACGATCACGAAGAGATCGCCGTAGTCGCTGTCGCCTACGGTGATCACCGGACCACCCAGCGCGTTGATGATCGCGGGCATCGTGTTCGAGTGCGCGACCACCAGCACGATGTCGCCGGCGTGCGTGTTCCTGAGCGCCGTCACGAGCGCGGCGGTCTGGCTCGCCGCCACGGTGCTCACGGACAACTTGATTTGCGCCGCCAGGGGCTTCGCAGTTTCCTGCGTCCGCTTGAACTCGGTCGCATAAATCGCCGTGATGCCGGCGCCGGCGAGCACGCTCGCGAGCTTGATCGCGCGCGCTTCCCCGGCGGCTGACAACGATGGGTCGGCCGGGGCGCCGGACATCGACGCGGCGGCGGTACCGCCATCAGCCCGTTCGGCGTGACGCACGACGTACACCAGCTTCTGCGCATGGGCCAGCGGTGGCGCCACGAACAGCGTCAGAAGGAGCCCCGCGATCCAGCCAGCCAGCTTCATGGCCAGCAGTATCATCTATTACCGTCAACGCCCGATATATCTGGATAGATAGATCTGAACGACGCAGGAACTAGCCCCAAATGCGCCGCCCCCTCGCAATCGCTCTTTCGGTTGCCATGACCGGCGTGGCTCTGGCCGCCGGCCTGGATCAGACGCTCCCAATCCCCGCCGAAACCCGGTTCGAAGTCCAGAAGGTCGCCGACGGCGTCTACGCCGCGATCCGGACCGAGCCGGCCGGCCTGATGTTCGACGCCAATTCGGTCTTCATCGTGAACGACCAGGACGTGGTCGTCGTGGACACCAACATCACGCCCTCGTCGGCGCGGGCGTCACTGGCGGCGCTTCGCAAGATCACGTCGAAGCCCGTCTCCCACATCATCAACACGCACTGGCACGACGATCACATCATCGGCAACCAGGTCTACCGCGAAGCGTTCCCCGACGTGCAGGTGATCGGCCAGGCCACCACGAAAGAGGATCTGCCGACGGTGGGCGCCGCCAACCGGAAGCAGCTCGTTGATCTCGGGCCCCTGATGGTGACGCAGCTGCGCATCAGCGTCGAGCAGCAGAAGAGCATGACCGGCGCGGTGCTGACCGAGGAAGAACGGGTCAGCTACACGAGTGATGCGAACGCGGCCGAGCGCTACTTCGCCGAGGTGCATTCGTTCCAGATCGTCCTGCCGACGATCGCCGTCTCGGATCGCCTCACGCTTACGCGAGGACGCCGGACGATTGAGGTGCGGTTTCTCGGACGCGCACACACCGGGGCCGATCTGGTCGTGCACCTGCCGGCGGAACGCGTGCTCGTCGCAGGCGATCTTGTCGTCTCTCCGATTCCGCTCGTGGGATCCACGTCGCACCCGCTCGAGTTCGGCGCGGTCCTCGAGCAGCTGATCGGGCTCAGCCCGGCCGTCATCATTCCGGGTCACGGCCCGGTGCTGCGCGATGATGCCTACGTCCGTCAGGAAGTCAGGCTGCTGGCCTCAATCAAGCAACAGGTTGAGGCCGCCGTCGCGCGCGGCGAGACGCTTGAGGAGACACGGAAAAGCGTCGACCTCGAGCCGATGCGCAAGCTGTTTGCCGGTGACTCCCAGCTCAAGAGCTTCGTCTTCAACAACTACGTCACCGGATCCGGGGTGACGGCGGCCTACCGGGACGCCACAGCACGGCGCTAGCGTATTGCCGGGTCTCAAGGCAGTGGGTCAGGTTGGACGTGCACAGCGCGCCTCCTGGAAGCTGGCGCTCGAAACCGATCGCTTCGTCCGCTCAGGTTTCATGCTTCGCAGGTCGGGCGCGTGCTATACGGCCCCGCTTCGCACGCCTACGCACGGCGCCCTCGAAACCCTCGCTCCCTCCGCGTCGGTTTCATCCTTCGCTCATCGCGCCGCTTCACGTCGGCGCACTGCACACGCCCAACCTGACCCCGTGCCCGCGCGCACCGGCTCACGCGTTCGCGTCGGCGTGGTGTTCGCCCTGCGACCGGCACTGGGTCGGGTTGGGAGAGTGGGGCACGCCGACTTGAAGCCGCGCGATGCGCGAAGCATGAAACCGACGCGCAAGGAGCTCAGGTTTCGAGCGCGACATCCGTTAGGCCAGCGAAGGCTGGCCGAATAGGATTCGCGCGATTGGAATTCTCGAAACCTGAGCGGATGGAGCGATCGGTTTCGAGCGCGAGCTTCGTGAGGCGTGGCCCACTCTTCCAAACCGACCCAGTGCCGACCGTCAAACTGACCCCCTTCCGATCAGTCAATGCCGCTGCGAACGCGCCGCCTGGCGTTCCTCGGCGAGCTCGGCGGGCCAGCTGTCGCCGCACGCACGGCAGAACCACCGTGCTGGCCGGATGCGCCCGCCCTGATCCATTGAGGGCGGCAGAAATCCGTGGGGCCCCGGGTGCGGGCATCGGATGAACCGCCACATCACCAGCAACGAAGCGAGCAGACTCACCAGCACCAGCCACGGTGACTGTCCGGCGGCGTTGAGAACGGCCGCACCCATGAACGTGAGCGCGAACCAACTCAGGGAGCGCAACATGTGACCTCCTCGCACCAGGATTACAAGACCGGTACCAGATGGAATCCCATGCGGGCCGCTCTCTCGGGAGGTGCGCATCGGGCGATCGCCCGATGCCGCCCCGGCAAAATGTGCTTTCCGGGTGAGTCAGGATTGCGCGCTCAAATCATCAGGTCGCGGATTTCGGGTGGCGGAATCTCGCAGGCGTTCGACCGGCCCGCAATGCGGGATCGAATGGCGGCCACCACCCGGTAGGCGGCATCTCGCAGCGGTCGCGGGACGGCCAGGAGCCAGGCCGCCAGCGACCAGGGCCACCGCAGGTGCCGCGCAATCCGAAGCGTGGCGGTGGACTGCAGAAACACGTGCCCGTCCTCGATCAGCACGATGCTCCTGGTCATGTGCCGCGTCAGCCCGCGCGACGCGAGCAGCGCCATGCCCTCCGGCGACTGCGACGCGCCAAATCGGAAGTAACGCTGGGAATCGCGCCGGGCGATGAAGCGAACGCTGCGCTCGCAGAACGCACAGGTGCCGTCGAAGAGAATGATGCCGTTGGTCATGATGCCGGGTCTGAAGACCCGGCCTCCATCCACTACTTCCTGCTGGATTCGGCCCGCATGCCGGCCGTGACGATCGCGACTCTCAGTCCGTCGCCAATGGCCGTGTCGATGATCGGCATCATGTCGCCGTAGCGAACGGTATCCGGTCCCATGATGAAGACGGTCTTGTCCTTCCGGCCCTCGAACAACGTGCGGAGCTTGGCCTCGAGATCCGGAAACGCGATCGGCTGTTTGTTGACCGTCAACTGCAGCGTCTCGGACAACTCGACGATGACCTGCGTCGTGTCCTTGGGCGGCGTCTGCGCGGAACTCACTTCGAGCGGCAGGTTGATGTCCATGCCCTTCTGCGTCAGCGGCAGCGTCGCCATGAAGATGACGAGCAGCACGAGCAGCACGTCGATGAGCGGCGTGACGTTCATGTCCGACGACGGCGGCGCGAGCTCCCGCTGGACGGAAAGCTCTCCGGCTTCGTCCTGCTCGTCGTGATGCTTCTTTTTGGCCACTACTGCTCTACCCTCAGGATGATAGTCGATCCCTCAGATCCGACCCCATTGGGACGGGTGTCACGCGGGCGGCGTCAGCGTCTTGCGCTTCGGATTGAAGAAGGGCGTGGGCACCACCGTCGCACCCACGCGATGCCGGACGACGTCGACGGTGTGCTCGACATCGAGTCGCGATCCGGTGGCCGCCCAAGTTGCGTCCACCGTGGCGAGACCAATCATCTGCTTGAGCACCGGTGACCAGGTGGACGATGTCATGCGCCCGACTTGGTGCGAACCCGCAAAGACCGGAACGGCCACGCGGGAGGCCGTGGCCTGCGCGAGGGGCGGGAGACCGACGGCCTCGTACCGCGCCTCGACGTCTTCCCAATCGATCTGCAAGCCGACGATTCGGCGGTTCGGTCCCTTGGCGCGCTCGGCCGCCAACGCATCCCGGCCAACGAAGCGCGGTTTGTTCCAGTCCACGAGGCGTTCCAGACCCATTTCCGCCGGTGTATAGAACTGCGACGTCGTCAGGGCCTTTCTCGCGCTGAAGAAGTCCACGTCGATGAGCAGGAGTCCGGCTTCGACGCGGGCGACGTCGAGCGCCAACAATCCCGTCGGACGAAGACCGAACGCCGGGCCAGCGGTCATCAACGCGTCCCAGATCGCGCCCGCGTCCCGCCGATCCATCCATAATTCGTAACCAAGATCGCCCGTGTACCCGGTTCGCGAGATTCCGACGCTGCGCCCACTGATGCGGCCGGTCGTGACCCGGAAGTACTTCAAGCCTTCGAGGTCGGCTTCCGCCACGGCCCGGAGGAGACCCGCCGATGTCGGGCCCTGCAACGCAAGCGCGGCGGTCTGCTCCGAGACGTCCTCGACGCGCACATCCAACCCACTCGCGTGCCGGCTGATCCATCGCAGATTCGGCTCCGCGGCCGTCACACGGAAACGATCCTCCGCGAGCCGGCTCACCGTGCCGTCGTCGAGCACCTTACCGTCCTCATCGCACCACGGCGTGTAGATGACCTGACCGGGCTCGAGCGCGGCCGCATGACGGGTGATCACGCGATCGACGAGCGCGGCAGCGTCCTGGCCGCTGACGATGTATTTGAAAAGGGGCGAAACATCGAGCAGCGCTGTGCCATTCCGGATCGCGTTGTACTCGTGCTCGTGGAGCGGCTCGTAGC
>Ga0137427_10000176_pt1 | contig 35542 bp, 29 predicted proteins | sample EasRivERMZT700_2_FD_102309 | JGI IMG/M metagenome (GOLD analysis project Ga0137427, IMG submission 102309) | Soil microbial communities from meander-bound floodplain in the East River, Colorado, USA - East River MetaG ERMZT700_2 | ecosystem: Environmental > Terrestrial > Soil > Floodplain ...
CGAAAGAAATTAGTCCGGAGATCGACAAGCAGTTCAGCACGAACATCATTCGAGTCTTTGTGAATAATCCACTCGCCAAGCACAAGGACGCACGAAGGTTTGCCCAGTTGGGGCTTTGCCAACCGAATTTTTGGGAGGAGTACGAAAAACTCTTCTCGAATCCAAGCGGGATGACGTGCGACTCCGAGTCTTTGGAGCGCTCGTCATCACAAGTCGACAAAGATTTGGCCTTAGCTAAGTCATTCGGTTTTACTTCGACGCCGGCTTTCGTCCTCGGGACGATGGAAACGGACGGGCGAGTTAGACCACGTAAGATAATCAGGGGAGCTGTTCCTGCGGATCAATTCGTTTCAACAATTCAACAACTATTGAAAGGAAGTTCAAAATGAAAGGATTGTTTGTGTTGGCACTGTGCCTGTTCCTAGCGACATTGGCTTCTGTCACCGGCCCATCCGTTGAGGCATCGTCGTTCAGCGAATGCGACGAGCTCCCGAATGGAAGAAACTGCGATGACCCCGCTTGGCATGAATGTCACAATGTGTGTGCTCCCCCCGAAGCCAACGCCGTAGAGTGTCAGGAGAACGATGAGACGATCTGTTGTATTTGTGCCAGTTGATGCGACAAGTGGCCACACTTCGCCTGATGATCTTCTTTCGCATTGACGTTCAACGAAGAGTACCGTGAGCTCCGTGAATTGGATCGGACTCTTTGTCTGGATGGTCGGAGCATTGCAGGTCGGCGCGCCCTCGCGTGTATTTGACGCAGTTGTCATCAAAACTGCGCAGATCTCGGATCGTGGTATCTCAGGATGTCGTGGTCACGACCGTGGACTGGCAGGCGTGCCGCAGGGCCGATGTCGGTTTATCGGACACACCCTGAAGAGGTTGATCATGGCAGCGTACCAAAAAAGCGCTTTTGAAGTGGTCGAGGGGCCAGCGTGGATGAATTCCGATTTTTTTAACTTAGAAGCGGTAGCGCCAGATCCGGGAACCGTACCTCAGCAAGAATTGCTGACGATGCTTCAATATCAAATTCAAGAAAGCTTCAAGCTGACTTTCCACCGGGAAACCAGAACGATGTCGGGGTATACGTTGTTAGTGACTGATGTTAAAAAACTAGCTATAGCTCAAGAGCAGTTGCCCCCTCGAAGACTCTTACTTTCCTCCCGCGGAATCACAGCCTATCGAGGCCTTCTCTCCACGTTTGTGCCGTCGCTTATTAGCTATTTGAACGCGCCGGTCAAGGATGCTACCGGCCTGACCGAGCCATATATGATTGATCTGGATTGGCGAACAGAAGATGTCAACACTCAGACAGCGCAATTGTTTGCTGTGCTACCCGACAAAGGCCTTAAGCTGACGGCGGAGAAGATCGCCGTCGAAGTTTTAGTAATCGACTCGGCCCAGAAGCCGAAGCTGCAGTAGCGTTGATATCCAGTCTTCGACGGCAGCGCAATACGGCCGTTGATTGAGACAAAAAAGTTAGCCGCGGATTTCGGCGAAATCCGCGGCTAATTCTCCTACCTTCGATTATTGGTTAGAGCCTCGTTCGGACAAGAGTTTCTTAACCTGATTCACGGTGTTCATGATTCCGATCTCCGCCAGGTCCTTGCCGATTCCTTTCGTAGCGGGATGCGGATTGCCGCTCAATCCATTGTTTACTCGCGGAGGTGCGTTCGGATTGACTGCAGCTCCACCGCCGCGGCCGCCACCGCCTCTTCCGCCCGCCGCAGCGTCGCCGCCACCGCGACCACCGCCGCCGCCTCTTCCACCGCCACCAGCCGCAGCCGCGGCTGCGCTGGCGTCTCGGCGCGCTTTCCAAGCCGCCAGGTCCGCTTCAAGTGACGGACCTTCAAAACGAGCGCCGTCGAACGGGACGGTCTTGAACGTCGGCCGGATATAGGCGAATTGGCTCGGCTCCCAGTACATCATTTCAGCCGTCTCCATCATTCCGCCGTGGCCCGCGATGGGGAGCTTATGGCTGTACATGTACAGGTCGATATCTTCGTGCGTCTTCGAGTAGAAGTCGCCGACGTGATGAACCTTGATTCCCTTAGCCGAAAACTTGGCGTTGGTTTCTTCGACAACCTGCCGCATTTGATCCTGGCCGCCGCCATGATCGCCCATCAGGAAGATGTCCTTGAAGCCGATGTACATCAGGCTGTCCACGTGCCCCTGGATAATGCCCTTGAACGTCTCGGCCGTGACTTGAATCGCGCCGGGATTGGGCGCGGTGGGACCGTTCTCTTCCGCAAAACTCTTCCAGGTGGTGTTGGCATTGAAGCCACCTGTAGCGGCAACCGCGAACGGAATCGTGGGCACGACGATAGTCTTACCCAATCGCTTCGCGGCTTCGACGGCCCGATGCCTGGCCAGAATCGTGTGGACGCCGGTGATGGCATGCGGTCCACGAATCTCCGTGCCGCCTGTCGGTACCAGGACGGACGTCCAGCCATTCTTGAGTTTTTCCTTAATCTCGCTGGAAGTCAGCAATTCAAATTCGACGACACTATCGACATTCATATTCTCTACGCCCTTGCCCTGCCTGGCCACGACCGGTTGGCCCGGCACCTGAGCAAAGGCACTCAGAACGAGAATCATCAAGAGACAAGAAAGGAACAGGAGCTTCTTCATACATCCTCCGTATAAGTGTTTCGAAAAGTTTGAGTCCGTTTGTGCGGTTAAATGTACAGCGGGCCAATTGTCCTTGCAAGGATTCAGGAGAAGGCAGGTTTGAGGGATGTACCAAAATCGCCAATATCACGAGAGCGGGTTCTTTCCCAAATATTTTAGTATTTCTGGATGCTAAACGAACCCGTTGCGGGCCTCTGTCCGGTCGATCGGAAGTCATCCCAGCGGAATTTTTGTCAAATCCACGGCTTTCCACGCCCACGACTTGAATTTCGGCCATCGGGCCTTGAATCCTCCCGCCGTGGCCGGGCCTCTCCCGAGGCGGGAGTTCATGAAGTTCAGGATGTCCGGCATTGTCGACCGCGTAGACGCCATCGAACACGACCAAATGGAAGTGCACGTTGACTCCAAGACGTCGCCACTTGCGTATGAGCGACGGGCACGAGAATGGTCAGGACGCAGCAAAGCACCAGCACCTTCTTCATACATCCTCCAAAAGGTTTTTATGTTTCGATTACTTAGGCCGTACAGTGCGGTTAAATGTAAGCGTACGGTTAATGCACGCAAGATTTGGCGTGCATTAAGGAGAGAAATGCCAACTCAAAGCCTCGAAACCGGGCAGAAAGAAGGTTTGGCCAGACGTATCGGCCTGTTCGACGCAACGATGATCGTGATGGGCGGAATCATCGGTTCCGGCATCTTTATGAACACGTACGTCGTCGCGCGGCAGGTACACACACCGTTCCTGATTCTCGGTGCCTGGATCGCAGGCGGCCTTATCGCCATAGCCGGAGCGTTCATCTATGCCGAACTGGCAACGCGGCGGCCTGAAGTTGGCGGGCAATATGCGTACATCCGTGAGGCCTTTCATCCGGCCGTTGCCTTTGTCTACGGCTGGGGCCTGCTGCTTGTCACTCAGTCCGGCGGCATGGCAGCCGTTGCCGTTACCTTTGCCCGATACTTCATCGAGCTTACCAACGCACAGTTGCCGGACGCCTTGATTGCCGTGGTCGCGCTCGCCGTTCTAACGGTAGTCAACTGTTTTGGAGTGAAAGCCGGCAGTTCCGTTCAGAGCGCATTAATGATCATGAAGATCAGCGCGATCCTGGCACTCGTCGTATGCGGCATGACATTCATCGTTCCCACCGCAAGCGTCGATCACCCGCGTTACCTCGATCGGCCAATGTCGTGGGATTTGTTCACCGCCTTTGGCGCCGCCTTGATCCCGGTTTTGTTTGCTTATGGAGGATGGCAGACGGCGAATTTCATTGCGGGCGAAGTCGAGGAGCCCCGCAAGAACCTGCCGCGCGCGCTGCTGATCGGTGTTGCCGGCGTGGTAACGCTGTATGTCGCAGTGAACATCGTCAGCCTCCGGGTACTCGGACTCGACGGTTTAGCCGCCACAACCACGCCCGCGACCGACATCATGCGTCTTGCCCTGGGAAAGACCGGCGCAAAGCTGATGGCGGCGGGCATCGCGGTATCGACTTTCGGTTTTCTCAGCCAGGGTATATTGACCGCGCCCCGGGTGTACTTCGCAATGGCAAACGATGGCTTGTTTTTCAAATCGGTTGCGTCGATCCATCCACGCACGCAGGTGCCAGTCATGGCGGTCGTGCTTCAGGGCGTCTTCGCTGCGGTCATCGCTCTTTCCGGCCGTTACGAACAGATTCTGAACTACGTGGTCTCGGTTGATTTTGTTTTCTTCGGTCTGGCCGCGACCTGCTTGTTCAAGCTTCGGCGAAACGACGCCGCGCACCCCTCTTTGTCGTCGCATAACGTTCCCGGGCATCCATGGACGACCGTGCTGTTCGTCATTGTTTGTGGGCTGGTGACGTTGAACACTGTGTATGGATACCCTCAAAACACATTGATCGGTTTCGGCATACTTGCTGCCGGCATACCGGTTTACTTCCTTTGGAAACGGAGAAAGCACGAGTGATGACCACAGCCTACATGCAGTGGGCCAAGACGCGTTCGGACGGAAAGTTCAACCTCGCGACCAGCGGTGTATCCGAATGTTCCTTTGAAGACCTCCAGGTCACTGTCGATGGATTTGAACTTCGCCGGCCTTCCGGCTACACCTATGAACCGCTACAGCAGGCTTTGTCCGCCAGGTGCGAAGTTCCAGCTGAAAGCATTGTCACTGCGCTGGGAACATCCTTTGCGAATCACCTGGTACTCGCTTCACTGTTGTCGCCGGGCGACGAGATCCTGGTCGAAGATCCCGCCTACGATCCTTTGATAGCGGTGGCAAATTACCTCCGAGCCAAAATCAAACGATTTCACCGAAGGTTCGAAGATGGTTTTCAAATCGATCCTGTGGAGGTCGAGAAACTGGCGACTTCACAAACAAAATTGATCATTCTTACAAACCTGCACAATCCCACCAGTGCGTACACCGGCGAACAAACACTAACGCAACTCCAGCGCATCGCCCGGCGGGTAGGAGCCCGCATCCTTGTAGACGAGGTCTACCTTGAACTCCTGAAGGTGGCCGGACGACCGATGCGCTCAGCCTTCAGTCTTGGAGCGGATTTCATTGTGACCAGCAGTCTGACGAAAGCTTACGGTCTGAGTGGTCTTCGATGTGGATGGATAGTGGCAGAACCCGCAGTTGCGGATCGATTGTGGCAGCTTCACGATCTCTATTACTCGACCCCTCCCCATATTACCGAGCGTCTCAGTGTGACGGCACTGCAGGATCTGGATCGCCTCGCAAAACGAGCCGAGGCGATCCTCAGAACCAATCGGGCTTTGCTGACGCGATTCCTGGATTCGAATGTGGAGCACCTTGAGGTTGTTCGTTCCGATGTCGGGACAGTCGTGTTTCCACGATTGCGAAATGGTCGGTGCGAAATGTTTTGTGAGCTCTTGCGGAATAAATACGAGACGACCGTCGTTCCGGGTGCATTCTTCGGCATGCCGGATTGCTTCCGACTCGGCATTGGCGGCTCGACGAATCTATTGTCAGCAGGACTCGAACGAGTGGCCGCCGCACTCGACGAATTTAGCCGTTCTTGAACGGATCTTCCGCAAGGCGCTCTTGAGCAGCCTTGGTGCTTTCAGCGGAGTTGCCCGTTTCACGAGCCATCTCGAACCTGGCGAATTCCGCCGCCCACGATCGTCGAGGTGGTCGAGTGGGACTATATGCGGCCACGACTGGACTTATCATCGTCGTTGCGTCCGAAATCCGTCTCGTAGTATCGCTAAATCGTTTGATTCTCATGTCGTACCTCCGGTACCAAAACACCATCTGTTAAGGCAGGTCAGAGGCCAAACTGATAATCGAGCAATTTTAATAACTTACCCCTAACACGGCATGCAGGAGTCACCTCAACTTTGTTGACACGATGAAAAATACGAGAAAATTCAAAAATCTGCCTGATGTATGATTTCCGCGTGTTCGAACGCCGGTTTTACAAGCTTGTGTTCACAGCCGTAACGGGCATTCTGCTCACGTCCAGCCTACCGCTTTACCCTCACGATCGCATCACAACGACCGTGTTTTTCAACCGCGACGTCGTACGCATCTTTCAAAAAAAGTGTTTGATGTGTCACTCCGATCAAACGCTCGCGATGTCGTTATCCACTTATGAAAACGCCCGGCCCTGGGCCCGTGCAATCCGCGAAGAAGTACTCGAAAAGAGAATGCCGCCCTGGTCTGCCGTTCGTGGCTATGGACATTTCTCCAACGACACCAGTCTGACGCCGCGCGAGATCGATCTCATCGTCTCATGGGCGGATGGCGGCGCTCCGAAGGGCCCGGATCCTTCGGCCTTGCTGCCGACGACGATAGGTTCCTGGGATCACAACCCCGATCTTGCGATTCGAATGGAGAATCCTTTTCAAGTTGCAGCCGGAAGCGATCAGATTCAGCGTTTTACCGTGCCGCTTTCGCTCACACGATCGCGCTGGGTTCGTGCAATCGACTTCAAGCCGGGCGATGGACGGGTGGTGAAAGCCGCATTCTTCTACCTGGATGATTCGAATCAGTGGATCGGGGCCTGGACTCCCGGTCAAAAATCGATCGAGTTTCCGTCGGAGACTGGCTTCCCCGTTACACCGCGTTCGCGCATCCTCATGGAAATCCACTATCGCGGCGCTGATCAGGATGTAGTCGATCAGAGTGTGGTTGGCCTTTTCTTCGCCGATCGCAGCCGGCTCCCACTGCAAAGCAGAACGCTCTCCGTCAGTTCGGAAGTTCCCCGCAGGGATATAGCCATGGCGTCCAACGCTCAAGCTTTTGCAATGCGCGTGGCGGGATCGTCCGGAGCAAAGTCGGTGGAAGTCAAGGTCACGCGACCGGACGGGACATCCGAGGTGATTGTCTTTGCGAACGGCATTGCCCCGCAGTGGCCCATCTTCTATCTATTTCGCGATCCGGTGTTGCTTGGAAGAGGTGAGAATCTGAGCGTCATAGCTCATTTTGAAGATCGAGAGTCCGGCGCGACGCCTCTTCAGGTAACTCTACTCAGTTCGGAAGTCCGAGCCGGGCAACGCGGACGGTGAATGATACGGTTGTGAGTTTGCCGCTGCGCATGAACTGAGTCCACACGCGATACATTCCCGGTTTAGGAAAGAACGCTTCAAAGGAAACCGTGGGTCCGCCTCGAACGGTTTTCGGATCGGCCTCGGCTGGAATGGATTCCGAAGGATGACTGTGAACATACTCGGTCATGTCCTCGTTCAGAACAAGCGTATGGCCCCAGGCGCCCAGGTAAGGTTGTAGATCATTGATCGGTTGTCCCGATTCCTTATCGGCAAGCACATAGTTAAGGTGTGCCTGCTGGCCGGCGATCAACTGAGCCGGCTCCGACGTCATTTCCACGGTCATTCCTTCGAATGTCTTGATGCGTTCCAGATCCGCCGTCAATTTGGGAATCATCGAAGCGAGATCACCGGCATAACCAGCCGTAATCAGCGGCCGGGAATTGACCTGAAGCGTTCCACCTTTCGGCAGAAACTCGGCGAACAACTTGTAGTATCCGGCTTGAGGCACGTCCAGCTTGATGGTGAATGAACCGTCCGGCTTCGCGTCCGGATGTAGATGATAGAAATGTTGCAGATCCTGACTGACAACGAACAGATGCATCAACTTTTCATGCGCGAATTCGAACTCTTTCGCCACTTGACCGGTTTCAGGATTCCGCGCTTTTAGTATCAGATCGAACTTTTCACGCGCTTTGACGGCGCGAGGACTGGTCTGGACTTCGAGAATGTAGTCCACCGCGTCGAGTGGATTGCCCGCAATGAGCTTCATGCCGCAACGGCTGCACGATCCCGGAGCGGCGGCAGTCACGTCCGGATGCATCGGGCAGTAATAGCCGGCTCCGCTGGGGGGTTGAGTGCTGGGTACCTGTTGAAGGGCCAGGATCGAGAGTAACGTCAAGACCCCGATGATGCGCATGCGGCCGAAATCTATTGGTTACCAGCGGTTGTCGCGGTGACGGTGACTTTGATGTGTGCGTTCGTCCAGCAGCATTGAAAGCCGCCGCCACCCTCGCCCGACCCATCATTTGCCTGGGCACGCAAAACGTATTCGCCGGGCACTTTGAACGTGGCTGTAGTGGTGGCTTTTCCGTCCGCGCCTTCTGCCGTGGGCCGGACGTTCGCAAAAACCACCTCGCCGGGACCACGGAATTTGTGCCAGGAAACCGTTGCGCGAGCTACAGCGCCACCGCGAGCGCCGCGTTCGGGAGGTGCTTTTCCATCGTCAACTGCCCACAGCGTTAGTTCGAGAGGCTCGGACGTCTTTGCATTATATGTAGCGGCAAATCCTTTCGGAGGGCCCTGAAATGTTGGCCCCGTCGCCTGGAATTTGATTGTTGGCGGAGTATTCCCGATACCTGCGTCTTTGAAAGGCTCGACGACCCAGAGCGGGTTGAGATTTAGCGGAATGCTTGTTGTTTGACCGTTCGCCGTAATTATCCAGTTCAATCGCTTGTTGCCGAAATCCTTCGGCACAGTGACTGTGAACACACCCCAATGGCGACGGGGTTGAAAGTGTGTCGGTTGTCCTTTGTCGGGACCTCCTGGCTCGAGGCGATTGTTCGGTCCTACCGGGATATCGAGAATTTCTTTCGAGTTTCGATTGAAATACCCAACGAGCATGGTGAAGGTGCCATCAGGATTCGGATACCACCCCTCGAAAGCACCTGTAACGCTCTGCCCTTTCTCACGTACGGGCTCCATGGGTAATTGCCCGGACAAAGTCATTGCCCCACCGAGCACCCAGCCCATAGCCGCAATAGCGGCGACAAGTACCACGAACGAAGACCGGTAGGACCGCATTGACCAACTCCTCTTTACTGCTGTTGCTTTGCAGCTGTTGCGGCTTTTCGCTTCGCAACTTCCGCCTCATAGTCCGCATCACTCATGTAAGTGATGTTGACCCAGGCGTGACCCATTTCATCGACGGTTCGATCACCGAAACCAACCCATTGTTGGGGATCCGGGTTGTTCTTGTTGGCTGAGGTGTTGTCGTACCACGATGTGACCTTCAGGATCGTGCCTTTAGGTAGCAACGGAGCTGCATCATCGGCGTAAATGTAGTTCGTCATCCAGTTGAAGTCGAATCGGTTCACGTGACTCAGAATCATCGTTGTGCCGTTCGGCTGAATGGCTTCGAGCGACATCGCTTTGCCCCGCAGATGCATATGCGGTTGGAAGTTTTCGACGCGGCCGGCCTGCCTCATCGTTGAGAAGCTTTGGCTGACGAAAGTCGATTCCGGTGGAATGTCGATGTTTCGGCTTCCGCCCGCAATACTGCTGAAAAGGCCGAGGACCTGCCGGTATTTCGGCTCCTGGCCCTTTGGGTAAAAGTAGATCCCGAGCTCCACGGAATCGGTAATTTCCTCACCTACCGCATGGTAGTGGACTTCGAAGACGAACTTGGCACCGGGCAACATTAACTTCCCGGAGTTTGGACGCATGATCTCGCCCTGCTTACCGACAGCCCATTCCATGAACAATCCGCCGCCGCCCCCCAGCTCTGGAGGTGCAGCACCGCCACCGGCGGCCGCTTCCTGCTGTTGGAGTCTTGCCAGCGTGTGATGGGTGACTTTCCGGCCTTTCACCGTGGACGGACGAATCTCAATCGCGCGCACCCAACGAGTCTCCGTTAGACCCGTTTCTACGACTGGCTTGTACCAAGCATCCTGTGCGACGGCAGGGATAGTGTAAGCAGGAGTCTTTACGATCAGGTCCGGCGGGCCACCGAACAGACCGGCGAAATTCCAAACAGAGTCGTCGGGCCATACTTTGGGAGCGGGCATATCCTTCATGTCGCCTTTTAGAGCGCCGCCATCAACCCATCGAACGATGGTATCGATCTGTTCATCCGACAGCGATCGATCATTCGTGAATTGCTGAATGCCGACACCTTTGTCGATATGCCACGGTGGCATCTGGCCCTTGATCACGCGCTCTCGAATCGATTTTGCCCAGGGTCGCGCTTCTTCAAACGTGACGAGAGACATCGGGGCGATGTATCCCTCACGATGGCATGCCTGACACTTCTCCTGGAAAATCGGTGCTACGTCTTTCGTAAACGTGACTTGCTTCGGTTGGGTTGATGCGCCCGATTGCCCAGCCGCCTGTCCAGCCGGTACCAGCACGATGACAAGCACTAGAGTACCCAGGACAAGGCTTTTCAGAATCCGAGATTGAGTTATTTCTGACATTCCGCCGCTCCTTTGCAGAAGTGTATTGCCCGATTGATTTAGCCCCAGATTTTCTCCCCGTATCGCACGGACGTCAATACAAACCATAGGTCGAAAATTGACTCCCGCCCATTGAGGGTTAAAATGCTGACCATATATAAGTTCCATCGAAGTCAATCAAGGAGAGCGGACAATGAGAAAATGGGTGGTCCTGGGGATCCTTTTTTTGAGCGCTGCGCCGCTGTTTTCACAAGACTCCAGCGACGTTACGGGAAAGTGGACCTTTCAGGTCGAAACGGGCCTCGGCTCGGGAACGCCGTCGATCACTTTCAAACAGGATGGAGAGAAAGTGACGGGTAAATATGTCGGTCAACTCGGTGAAGCCGAGCTGTCGGGGACAGTGAAAGCAAAGGCGATTAACTTTTCATTTACCGTCGACGTGCAAGGCAACAGCATCCGAGTGACATACAACGGAACCCTCGAAGGCAAAGACGCCATGAAAGGCACCGTCACATTTGAAGGCCTGGGTGACGGAACGTTTACCGCGAAACGCCAATGAGACGCCGGACGTTTCTCCGGCAAGCCGGAAGCGCCGCCATCGCGCTCGGCTTTGGTAGCTGCGCTTATGACAAGCGAGGGGGAGGGCGGCTGCCGCCGTCTCGCTCGCTGGCACCGCGCGCCGGTGTCTTCTTGCCGCCGATCGATGCCTCGTGGGACCGGGTTATCCGGACCACGGTTGGTCTCCGTCCGCACAGGGATTCAGGCTTTGTACTTCGAGCGGAAAAGCTCGATGCGAAGACGGTGATCCACAATTACGGTCACGGTGGCGCGGGAATGTCGTTGTCCTGGGGAACCGGTGCCATGGCGGCCGATTTGGCTTTGGAGCATATCGAGCGACGGGCAGCGGTCATCGGCTGCGGCGTGGTGGGTTTGACCACGGCCCGTCAGCTTCAACGTCGCGGATTTGAGGTAACCATTTACGCGATGGCGGTCCCTCCGAACACGACTTCAAATATGTCTCTTGCCGGTTTTACGCCGACGTCAGGCCTTGTCGAGCGTCGCACGACCGAATGGGATGCGCAGTTTCGTCGCGCCGCCGAAATTGCGTACACCCAGCTTCAACTTTTGACACGGCCCGAATACGGCATCTCCTGGATTTACAGCTACAGTCCAGCGGAAAACCTGCCTGGGCAAGGCGGCGGGACGCGAGGCCCGAACACTTTGCTGCCGGATCAATTAAGAACGGGACAAGTCTTGTTAGAGCCGGGCCGGCATCCGTTCCCAACGAAGTATGCTGTTCAGCGGACAACAATGAGGATCGAACCTTCCATCTATCTGGACGCGCTGGTTCGTGATTTTCTTTTGTGGGGAGGTCACATCGTCATTCGCAAGTTCGACACTCCTCGAGACCTCATGACCCTCACCGAATCTCTGATCGTCAACTGTACGGGCTTAGGCGCTCAGACTATTTTCAAGGACGAGGAATTAGTTCCATTGAAGGGTCAACTCACTCATTTTGTTCCACAGCCTGAGGTCAACTATCAAACGAACGGTGGGTTGCAGAGCCCGACGATTCCTGGTGACATCGGCATCCATATGATGCCAAGGAGCGATGGCATTGCTCTCGGCGGTACATCCGAACGGGGTGTTTGGTCACTCGAACCGAATGAAGAAGCGCGGAGGAAAATTGTCGATGCCCATATTGAACTCTTCACTGCCATGCACCGCGAACCGAACGGGCAGAAGCTGATCACTCATGCTGACGGTCCAGCACAGATTCCGGCGCTGGAAAGCTTCTTTGATTTGAACTTCTAGGGCCCGCTCGAACCAAACGAGCAAGATTCCTTCCTTGCCAGACGACCATCGCATGGATATTCTGCGCCACAGACTGAATGAGACAACGATACGCAAACCTAAAAGGAGGGACACCATGTCCGTGCAAAACGTCCTAACGTTTCGACAGAGGGTGAATAGTGATCCGGACCTGCAACAGCAGATCCGGGATAGTGTCCGGACCCAAAATTTCGTCGACACTGTGGCGCTCGGAAGAAAATGTGGCTTCGAATTTTCGCAGGATGACGTGTACGCCGTGATTAAGCAGGACACTTTGGAATTATCGGACTTTGAGTTGGAAGTGGTCGCCGGCGGTGTCACGCCATCCGCTGTGATGGACCAGGGTGGCTGTGAGCGGATCGTGTCTCCTCCCAATATCAACCTGCAGACTAACGTGCAGCAATTCTGATCTTCAAGGTGACATGGACAGAGACTATATGTTGGCGACCAGTTTTTGGATTTCAGTGGAAAGGCGCCCCACCAGATCAGGGGCAAAGTTTTGGGGCCGATAGTTCAGGTCCCACCAGACGATCTGTCCATCCAGTCCTGCGGACAACCTCAGAGCGGGTTGGGAAGTTATTTTCCGGCCCGCCCCGTCCAGCACGTGGTGCGCAATGACAGGGAATAATCGGTCACGGCGAAAGCTGTCGGTCATTCGCGCACGATAGACCATCGATGCCTGGGGCAGCGGCAACTCGTGCATCGCCCCGGTCACTTCGGGATCGCGGCAAAGGTATTTCAAAAGGCCGAAGCTCAAACCATTGTTCGGAATGCCGGCGAGTTGGGATTGGACGTGCTTGAGAGCAGCATCTCCTTGCAAGCTCCCTAAGTCGATTCGAGCCGGAAAATGGTGCGCGCACCAACCGACGGTGCGAACCGGCGCAACTCCTCCGATAGGAAACCTCCCGTGGTTTTCCAGTTGAATCAAGAGTTCCGGCTGCCCCGTAGCCTGGTGCCAGGCCTGCGCCAAAGCGGCGAGAAAAAAGTCGTGTTGTTCCTGTGCCGTTGGAAACCGCTCGAGAAATCTCCGGCTTTGTAGTGGGTCGAGCCGCATGATGGGACTCGACATGGCCCGTCCGCGCGGGACGCCAAAATCGGAAAAACCCGAGTGGCACACCCTTTGCCAATAATCCAGATCGCGGTGCACGTGTACCTGTGCCAGAGCATCCAACCGCTCAGCCCATTCGGCGTAGGATATCTCAGGTTGAAGGCCGCCTTGATTCAGATACGCGCGCTCGAGATCGAATAGCAAAAGGGGAATCGAAGCTCCATCGACGATCAGGTGGTGCACACTCAACAGAAGCATCCCGTTCTCTTCAGCGCCCCTGTCCAGAAACACTGCCTGAGCAAGCGGACCTTCGTTGATGTTGAGGTTTCCGGCAGTCTCCTCGAACAACTGCCTCGCAGTCAGGCGCACCTTATCGCGTGTCGCGTCCCGCATATCGAGCCTGCGAAACTCGATCGCCGTATCACTACTCCCGTACACCTGTCTCCACTGTCCTTCCAGGCAGTCGAACCGGAAGCGGAAGGCGTCGTGACGCTGCTCAAAGGATACGAGTGCTTTCTCCAGCGTCTGACTGTCGGTGTTTGGCGGCGTTCGACAACTCAGCACGATCGCATACTTCTCCGGCGCTTCACTTTCGTTGAGGAATTCGCGCTGAATGGGGGTGAGAGGCACTCGCTGTCCGATTTCGGCCAGCACGCGCTTTGGAACGGCACAACGAGGCTGTCGCTCCAAGGCTGACTCGACAGCGTTGATCAAGTCCGTTGTTGTCGTCTCGCTAGTCATCAACCCGGAGTCCAATCGGACAGCTAATTCCGATTCCAGTCGAAGCAACAGTTCCAGACGCATTAGAGAATCGACGCCCAGACTTGCCAAAGGTCTTTGCTCGTCCAGCCGGCTTCCGGGAGTATTCAAGATGGCGCAAAGTTCGCGTCGTACACGGTCGCCAAATGACGGCGCACTCTCTTCCCCTACTTGTGGCTTTTCCGCACTCCTGCCTACGAACTCCCAGGCACCGTCGAGGAAAGCCTGCCTGCAGGCGTTACGCCGGACCTTGCCGCTCGTGGTTCGGAGAATGCTGGCCGGCTTTAGAAGCAGGATTGCGGCGCCGCCGAACTCAAACTCTTCAGCAATCGACTCGCGAACCGCTTGAATGATTTCGTCACCGTCCGCGCGATTTCTGTCTTCCCGACGAAGCTCACAGCCGACGACCAGGCGTTCCCCTTCCGCAGTGTCGACGGCAAATGCCACGCATGCATCGGGCGACAGCGCAGGGTGGCTGACTCCCACGCAGAGTTCAATATCCTGTGGATAGAAATTCCTTCCACGCACAATGACGAGGTCCTTGATCCTGCCTGTTACAAACAGTTCTCCTCCCTGTAGAAACCCGAGGTCGCCTGTGCGAAGGAATTGTCCGGGCCTACCCGACAGCGCGTTCTCGAATGTCCGATGTGTTTCATCGGCGCGATTCCAATACCCGCGGGCCACACTCGGACCGCTAACCCAGACTTCTCCTGTTTGGCCTTCCTCGCACTCCTGCAGTGACTCCGCGTCGACGATGGCGAGGTCGAAGCCAGGTGCCGCTGGGCCACAGCTTATAGAACGAGCATCGCCGGAGTGCGATAGCCCAGAGCGGCCAGATACAAGAAGCGTGGCCTCTGCCAGGCCGTAACAAGGAAAGAAGGCGTCCGATCGAAAACCGCAGGGTGCAAAAAACTCGGCAAAGCGCTCGACGGTCGCGGCTCGAACGGGTTCTGAACCGGTGAATGCAACCGTCCAGGAGTCGAGTGCGAGTCCTTCGCGCTCATCCTCACGAACCGTCCGGAGGCACAGTTCGAATATCGAATTTGGAGCGCCGCTTGTTGTGGCTCGCGTTCGAGTTATTGCCTGTAGCCATCGTAGCGGCCGCTGCAAAACATGAAGCGGATACATCAAAGTAACAGGAAAGCCTACGGTGATTGGCTGGAGGATCCCACCGATCAGTCCCATGTCGTGATAGGGAGGCAGCCAGATCAAGGCGCGTGAAGCCGCCGAATGCCGCATTTGCGTTGCGATGACGCGTTCGTTGTCCATCAGGTTTCCATGCGTCAGAATCACACCTTTTGGCGAGCGCGTCGAGCCCGAGGTGTACTGGAGCATTGCAACAGAATCGGGAGGAAGTTCGATGGACACAGGCGCGAAGCGGACGCGGAAATCCGAACCGTCAGTGGCGAGCCATTCCATCGGACTTGACCCCATCACTCGCGCGCTCCACCAACTTCCTTTGGCTGCATTCGCTTCCGTCGAAAGAGCGACGGCGGGCTTCACGTCTTCCACCAACTCGATCAGACGCGTGCTGGCCCGGCTATCGATCCGCAGGCGGGGTGGGTACGTCGGAACCGCAATGACACCCGCATAAAAGCAGCCATAGAGAGCTGCAATGAATTCCAGTCCGGGTGGATGAAGCAACAACGCGCGCTGACCGGAGAGATCCCTGCTGCGTAGTGTTGCCGCGATGTCGTTGGCGCGCTGGTCAAGCTCGAGATAGGTCCAGGAGACGCTCTGCTGCTCTCCGTCCAGAAGGAACGTAACCGCCGTATCATGCGGTCGCTCCCTCGCGTGATAACGCAAAGCATCGACGAGGGTCTGGAATTCCGCCAACATCGTTTACGCGATTACTTCGGGATAAACGACAGGAACCGTTTCGGATTGTCGACCAGGATCGTACGCAACACGTCCGGCTTCACTCCGGCATCCGAGAGCATCTTTCCGAAGACCGTTACGGTTTGGGCCAATCCTGCTCCACCGTTTTTCTTGAGCGAGCGAGACGAGGAAAAATCCGAAGACAACAGCAGGTTGCCCGCAAATCCAGCATCGATCAATGCCAGGATCATCGTCACGCGACGGGCGTCTGGCACGATTGGGATCGTAACCCGGTCGAATCCGACGAAGGCTCCACGCTTCGCGATTTGTTTGGCGATGTCGGCGGATGGCTCATCGAGACAACAGACATGACCAATGGCGACGTTCGGCGGCCTCGCCCCCGCCGCCTCCAGCACATCCAATTGACGCAGCGCCGCATCACGCGGAACCGGCGGATTCGTCGTGCGTGCCCCTGTGTATGCGTTGTGGGTGAAGATCGGCAGCCCCGTTAGAACTTGAGCTTTGGCAACGGCCGTGAATACCTTGCGCTCATCGTCGGTCAGTTCGCCGCCTTGTTGACCAATTTCTCCAAAGGCTCCGAGCCGCTGCGCCTTAGCTTCGCGAGCGAGTTCCGCGGCGATTTGATCCGCGGTCTTCGATGCCATCTCCGGCGGATAGTAGCGCTGCATGTAATAACCGCCACTGGCAACGATGTGAACCGGTGTCTCGGCGGCGATACGTTTCAGAGCATCGATGTTTCGATCCATGTCAGGATGACCCCCGTCAACGATGCAACTGACGCCGTCCTTTCCAGCTGCCTTCGTTTCTTCGACCATCAACGCGATATCGTCGGAAAAGTGTGATGGCGCTGCGGCTCCCTGCTTTTCAGCCAAAGCGTTGGTCAGCGGGTAGTGCATCGAAAGATGTTCGTGAAATAGAACTGCACCGGAGGACAGTTCCGCCGGTGGTATATCCCTTGCGAGCGTACGGACAATTGGACGGCCTGCGCCGGACTGGTAGCCGATCACTCCGGCAGCGACCATCGCCGACTGCGCCAGAAAGTTGCGTCGAGTCATTACATTTTCAGCCATGTCGAGCATCCCCGGGAAATGGCGCATTCTACCATTCCGGTTCCGGCATGGTTGGCTGAACCCGAATTCGAGGAATTCTTTCCGTGAAAACCCATCCCGCTTTTCAAAAACATTAGGGATAGATGTGTGGCAATGACGCTGCAGTTCCACTTTGACAAGCGAATCAATCCACCAAAGATCGCGAGGGCATCATGCGGATTGCCGGGGCTTACATAGGACCAGGAAAGATGCAGGACTTGAACTCCGAACACATTCCGGAAGACAGGCTGTCCGATGTCGTCATGAATGAATCCGCTCTCACCATTTCTGAAATCGAACACCTGAAAACGTGTTCGGAATGTCTGGAGTTGATTCGGCTGGCGGTGCGCAAAAGGATTCAGGATAGAAAACGAATCCAGTGAAGTGGTACTTCTGTGCCAGCCCAATGGGATGGAATTTCAAACTCAACTCGCGTTGGATTTGGGATTGCTGCCTTAAATTCCGCAAGCGGGGGAACTTGGAGGACGAGCACATCAACACCAAAAAACTTTTCTTTTTCGTTTCAGGCGAAGAGACGCTCACGCCGCGTGAGATCTGGCACCTTCGTCGCTGTGACGAGTGTCTCGAACTTCAGATGGTTTTCCGTCGACTGAGTACGTTGTCGGAGGATAAGCCGCAACGGCCGTCAATCAAGAAAACTGTGAACTGGTGAGTCTTAGGCCTGTGCCTCGGCATCCCGCCGGTACGCAGCCGTAACAACCCAACTGCTGCGATGCCCGCCGTAATCCCGCACGTTGTACTTCCTGTTGATGGAGACGATAGCGCTGCGACTGCAACCGAGCCGCTCGGCTATTTCCGGTATCGTCATGTGAGTGGAAGCGAGAAGCATCAGAATTCGTCGCACTTCGAAGTCTTGTAGCACACATCCTTGTCTGCCCACGGTGACCTCCTGTCTATCCATACTGCATCGGTAGGAAAGGCAGGAAGCTTTAGCGAAAATTTTTGGGAGCCGTTAACCCATGTTATGGCAATGCTTTAGACGGTCGCTACCGCTCGCGGTTCTGACAGGTTAGCCATAATGTCAGAGCCGGGAGCGGTAGCGACCGGGTTAAGCCTCAACGATAAGGAATGACTCGGACATCCGCAATTTCGCGGCTACCCTCAGCGATCCGTACGGGACGTCCGCGATCTTCGTGCAGGCGCATGAATTCCGGATCCTGCCAGACGCCATTTTCGACGCTTTCCCATGCAAACAGCTTGTAGGTTCCAGGTACCACATTATCGAGATGAATCCGGCCGGCGGCGTCGGCTGTGACCATTCGATACAACTCCGATCGTTGGCGACGGGGGCCATCCGGCACCAGCACGACCGTTACGCCGGGAACGGCTTCCTGTTTTTCGTTTTGAACTGTGGCGTCGAGCGTCCCGGGATTGGTGCCCACCAGAATGTCGAGTTGTGCTCGCGGTTCACCATCCAACCGCAGGAACAGATTAGAAGCGTCGGTTCCCCCGAGGCTTGCCGTTTTCACGAAGCCTCCTCGAGGCATCGAAGAAACAGAAATTCGATACTCTCCGGGAACGACATCGGTGACTGTGAAGGTTCCGTTCGCGTTAACGGTGGCCGGAGCGAACATCAGTTGCGGAATCATGGGATCGGGTCGCAACATGACCCGCATGTTCTGCAATGCATCCGGGTTCATACTCGAACCATCGATGTTGATTCGTCCCGAAAGCGTAAAACCCTGTTGCAGCGAGATCGTCACATTCTCGACGTCCGCACTTCCAACATCCAGCGAAACTCTGCCAAAAAGCCTCGGCTCGGCATTGGTTTGATTCAATGCTCTTGGAAGTTCGATCGGGGCGGCCCCCGTCGGCGCGGTAACGATGAACGCATTCCGAGTGACCGATTGACCTCCGGGACCAGTCGAGGAAGATTCCGAATAGGTGAACATCTGCCGGCCGGAAGTCGCGACGACGTCATACGCTCCAGGCGCAACTCCTCGGAATTCAAACGTACCCTGATCCGAAACACCAGCCGAACGCTGCCCAGCCATACCGCCAGTCACAGTTCCTCGCGGAATAAGAGTTACCGAACCGCCGAGTGGTCCCGGCCTGTTACTGACGACTCTGCCTTTAACACGAACGGCACGAGTGTCCGCCACCGTCAGATCCACTCCCGGATAGTTCGCACCGGGACGCAGTTCGATTGACGAGGCTGCAGCCGCATCGGTAGTGCCCGGATAATAGACCGTCAGATACGTCTCGTTTGTATCCGGTCCGGCCGGGCCTGGACTGATGCCCCCGCCAACGCGAATGCCTGAAATCATTGTTGCGACTTGAACCGGAGCGCCCGCTCCGATATCGATCGTCATGCCATCCAGCCGGTTGTCTGATGGCACCGCACTCACAATGTACTGACCGGGTTGCATCCAAAAGAGTCGATACTCGCCGAGGTCGTTCGTTCTCGCACTTTGAACGACCGTAAGAACTCGACGCCCATCTTGATAGGAATAGCGAAGGGCCTGAACGCTGGCATTGCCTACGGGGTCACCATATCGATCGAATACCCGGCCGGCAAGGGCTCCAGTCGGTGTGAGGGCGATACGAACGTCTTTCATTTCCTGGCGAGGAGCAAAAGTTATCGGCGTACCCGGAAGGTTCGGACCACGCTGCCCGTGTTCACCTCGGACGTATCCGTCACGCGTTGCGGTCAATCGGTAGCGGCCAGGTTGTATTCCGTGAAATACGAACTTGCCATCGCCCTCGGTTGTGGCGGACATCGAACTCGGCGGCATTCCCTCTTTGGTCAAAACGACTTTTACTCGCGCAACGGGATCCGTCGTCGCGAGTTTGACAACGAATCCTTCAAGCGATGCGGCATCCTGCGATTGTTGATTCTGCGGCGCCTGCGCCAATATGAATGTAAGAATTAAAACAAAGGCACTCACCTATTAGTCCTCCGATCAAGACTCAACATACAACCGTTGACTGAAGTGGGATGTAAAATCGGGGTTAAATAATGAATCAGCGCCGGAGGCGCTAATTCTTGATCAGCGGGAAATTTCAAAGGCGAGCAAGACATTCCCGGCCATTGCTCCAAACGTCGCGTAACCCGAGTTGACGAACACCATACCGTTCACCACAACCGGTCCGGCAGAGTCGATCGACCCGCCTTTGCCGGCAACGCCATTGACGGTTGCGAATGATTTGGCGGTGTCGTAATCCCAGAGAATCTTCCCCGTCTTCGCATCGTAGGCGCGAAGGTGCCCGTCAAGAGAACCGGAGAACACAACACCAGGAATGACCGTGACAGCGGACGATTGAGCCGGACTGCAACCCGGTCGTCCGGAACACACTTGAGGCGGCATCGTTTTCCATTGTTCTTTTCCATCCGCGAGGCGAAACGCATACAGTCCGCCACCGGACGGAGCCAGACCATCGTTCGAAAAATCGAAATCGGAAACAGCAACGTAGACGTTTTGGGAATCCGCCGCAGGTCCCCATTGAATACCGCCGAGAACTCCACCTCGTCCCGGTTTTACCTGCCACAGGATCTGTCCACTACGGTCGGGATCCAAGGCGTGCACCTGGCCCGATTTCTGACCAGCAATTAGGGCGCGGCGGCCGCCACCGAGTTCGACGAGAATTGCCGATGATCCAAAGTCGAAATCCGGGCCTTCGTTCTCAGGACAGTTTGAACGATCGTCCACACAGGACACATTCCACGAATCGTTCTCGGTCAATTGGCGAGTCCACAGCAAGCGACCCGAAGCCAGGTCGAATGCGAGCACTGCATCGGCCGTCTTCGCGAACGGCAGCGAATACCCATCGCCGGTAGTTACATACAGAGCGCTCTTTTGAACGTCGATCGTTGGCGACGACCAAATCGCAACACCCGATGGCCCCCAAAGTTGTGTGCCGGACTTGCTCTTCTTTGTTTGCCTCGGCTCTTCCTTGATCGTGTGCGTCTTCCAAATCAATGAGCCATTTCGTGCATCCAAGGCAACAACGCTGCCGCGAAAAGTACAGCACTCGTAGTTGGGCAACGCGGCCGTAAACTCTTCGGCAGACGAAACCGGAACGTAAAGACGCCCTCCATGCAGCTTCGGCGTGCCCGTGATTCGCGCAGCCGGATGATTGTCCACCTTCTTCTTCCAGATGAGAGCGCCGTTTGCGGCATCGATCGCATAGACGTTGGCCGCGAGATCTCCGAAGTATGCGGCCAGTCGATTGGTGCCCGGAACATTCGCCACCGTAATGGCAGTGCGCACACCGGACTCGGTAGTAAATGACCAATGCGAACATCCCGTTTCACGATCGAGCGAATACACCCTGCCGCCCGGACTTCCCACGAACACGCGTCCGCCAACAACGGCCGGTTGGCTGTACGCAACGATTTCGTCCGGAAAGGCAAATGCCCATTTCAGTTTTAACGATCCCACCAGATCAAGGCTTATTCCGGCCGACGCAGCGTTTTGAAAACGTGAATTGACGAGGTCCACACTCCACCCGCTCCAGTTCGCGCTTGTCAACGCGTTGGAGGGCATTGGCTTCGCGTCCTTGCAGGTCCCGACGCTAACAGTGTCGCGCACCGAACTGAACGCCTTGCCGCTGAGATATGTTGCGAGGGCTTGCCGTTGTGCCGGCAGAAGCGCCAGGCCCATATAAGACATAGAGCCGCGCTCCAACGCTTGAAGAATTCGATCTGCGGTCAGTTGAGCAAGAGCTTGTCGATTGGGAGCGCGAGTTTGTCCGCTGTCATGACACGTACCGCAGGCCGTTTGATACAGACGAGAAACTTCCTGGGCCGATACGCTTCGGCTGAAAAATAAAACGAGACCGATCGCGCAGACCATTACTCGCATGAACCCTCCATCGTCGGCCCGATGGTATGTGATATATTTTGGCCGCGCAATACAGGGTGCAACCCGTCCGCGGAAAGGGATTTTCCCACCTTATCGATATCGATCGATCAGTCTGAAGGCTACGAACCTTCTGCCCGCATGTGCGGACTCGGGCTATAACAGGAGGTCGTAGAATGTCCGAACCCATCAATCTGGAATTTCTCCGGAAAGAAGCCAAGAAACTCCTCAGGCAGTGCAGATCAGGCAACGCGACTGCGCTGGCTCGAGTCCAAAAACAACTTCCAGCACTTTCATCCAACATCCAACTGGCCGACGTGCAACACGCCCTGGCGCGTGAACAAGGTTTTGCCAATTGGTCCGAGCTCAAACATGAAGAGTCTTCGACAAAGCAATTCCTGGCCGCAGTGCGCGACGGATCCTTCCAGTCGGCAAAACAGTACATCGCTAAATCGCGCACCCTTGCCAGAGCCAGCATCCATGCCGCGTGCGCCCTGGGCGACGCTGAGGCCGTCTCTGTCCATTTGGAAAACGATCCGGCATTGCTGAATAGCCTCTTCGAAGGCTGGCCCCCAATTCACTATGCCTGTGGATCGCCCCTGCACCGCCTCAGCGGCCGACATTCGGCCGGAATTTCCGAATGCGTTCGACTGCTGCTGGATCGGGGCGCAGATCCGGATACTTTCGTATTGGCCGATGCAGCGGACCCGGACAGCAGAGTGTTCCCTATCTATCGCGCCGCCATGAACGGCAACAGACCACTGTTTCTGCTTTTGAAGCAGCGGGGCGTCGCGAGCGATCCATCCCTAAATGCATTGCGAAAAGCAAAGATGGTTCCTGACAACAACGAGGGCTCTATAAACGCTGCCTATCCGGACTTGTTCAACGATCCGAACTTTCGCGAGGAATTGAAACAGCGCCTCGCAAAGGCACGCAGCAAGTTCCAACCAGAACCGGCGGCATCCCGACATGAGCCGTTGTCCTCGTTCGATCCGCGTGAATTTCATAGCCATGTGCCGTCTCCGGTCATGACAGCTACGACCACGGAATGGTGGCGATTAATGCTCGAGCGGGGAGTTGACCCCAATTGGAGAAGCGAACCCGAACATGCAACGCCACTTCACAATTTCGCCGGTTGGCCGGGAGGGTGCGAGGAGGCGATGGAACTGTTGATTTCCTTTGGCGCCGACGTTCATCTCAAACGACGCGACGGACGAACGGCGTACTCTGTTGCCGTGCGCGGCGGCAACAAGGCGGCTGCGGAGGTTTTGCTCAGACATGGTGCCGATCCGAACAGCGTCCCGCCGATGGATCGCCTGATCGGCGCATGCAGACTGGGCGACAAAGAAACTGCCAAGGCAGTCCTTTCTCAGAATCGAAATCTGCTCGATACAGTTTCTGCCGAGGATCAGGAAGTCCTGGTCCTGGCAGCCACTAAAAATCAAATCGACACCGTTCGACTGATGGCGGAAATCGGTTTTGATCCTGGCCAACTTGGGGAAAGCGGAATGACGCTCCTGCATGTCGCTTCCTGGCACGGCAACGTCGAAATGGTCCGGCTGCTGTTGGAACTTCGAGTTCCTGTAAACGTGCGCGATTTGATTTTCGGTGCTCCGCCATTGGCCTGGGCCGCCAACGGCTCTCTATCTTGCCGAGATGCCGACGACGATTACTGCGCTATCATTGAGGGTCTTCTTGCCGCAGGCGCCGCTTGCGAAAGCTCCGCGAGCCGTTCCTGCAGCCCGCGCGTAGCCACACTGTTGAAAGATCGAAACTATGGACGTATCGACTGATATTGGCCCGCGTCCTCACTGGTGGACCGACGTAAAGGAGGCGATCCGCGGCACTCATCGTGGCTGCCGCCATCGGTGTCATCGGAATCATGTTCGCGCCGGCCTTGTTGCGGGCAATGGGGGCAACGGATTCGGTGCTTCAGGCCGGCACGTCGTATACGCGCATCATGCTCGGCGGAAATGTCGTCATTGTGTTGCTCTTCCTGATCAATGCCATCTTCCGCGGGGCGGGAGATGCCGCCATCGCGATGCGAGTGCTTTGGCTTGCGAATATTCTGAACATCATTCTGGGACCGTGTTTAATTTTCGGTCTCGGACCCTTTCCCGAACTTGGCGTCACTGGAGCCGCGGTCGCCACTACGATTGGGCGTAGCACCGGCGTCGTTTACCAGATCTCTCAGCTGGCAAAAAAGCGCGGCCGCATCGCCATTCGTCGCGAACATATCGTGCCGGACTTCGCGTTGATCGGGCGCTTGTGGAAACTTTCGTCAACAGGCATGTTTCAGATCCTCATCGGCACGACAAGTTGGATCGGACTTGTCCGAGTGCTCGCGGCTTTCGGAAGCACAGCGATCGCTGGAAATACCATCGGAATGAGAATCATCATGTTCGCACTTCTTCCGTCGTGGGGGCTTGCAAACGCAGCCGCCACCATGGTGGGACAAGGACTTGGGGCAGCTAAACCGGATAGAGCCGAGAAAGCAGCCTGGCTGGCCGGCTTCTTCAACATGATCTTTCTCGGTCTTGTCAGTCTCGTGTTCATTGTCTTCGCACAACAAATTGTTGCTTTATTCACCACCGAAGCCGACGGCGGCTCCGACGCCGTGTCGTGCCTTCGAACCGTGAGCTATGGCTTTCTCTTTTATGCCTACGGCATGGTTCTCACAAACGCGCTCAACGGTGCTGGAGATACCTGGACTCCCACCTTTATCAACCTCGGATGCTTTTGGCTGTGGGAGATTCCGCTCGCGTACTTCCTTGCCAACCGGACCGGACTCGGTCCGCACGGAGTTTTCTGGTCGGTGACGATCGCTTACTCCACGCTGGCTGTAGTCAGCGCTGTGGTGTTTTCCCGTGGCCGCTGGAAGCACAAGATCGTTTAGGAGGGGACAATCTGACTTGGACACATGACGCGTGACATTTGACATTTTAGCAGCCTCCCAATGTCAAACGTCACGTGTCAAATGTCACGTGTCCAATAGCCCCTACACGCCTGCGGGTAGGACGGTTGCGCCGCGCGAAACCGTTTCTCTGTCGTGCAGTTCTTTCCTGAAACTCAAGTGTCGCAGCCGAGTCCATTCGACGAGTGGACGCCAGACAACGCCGGTTAGCCGAAATCGGATTAGGTAGTGCCACATCCAGTTTGACCTCTTATAGAGGTACGCCATACCGAGATATGGGAGCACCGCTGCGGGATCGGTTGGCCTCCGCTTCCATATAGACGTGTGGGAAAACAGCCGCTTATAACACCAGGCATATCCTTCGGCCAACTGTTCGGGCGACATGTGCTTCGGCTGAAAGACGACGTGTGCGGTGTCGTAAAAGGACCAGTTCCTGTGAAGCAGCCTCTTTTCTCGATCCATCTGTGCAAAGAGCGGAGTACCGGGATATGGCGTAAGGATGTGAAAGGTCGCACATTCAAGACGATTGCGCTCAATCCACTCCGTGGTTCGTTCGAATACATCCAACCCGTCATGATCGAAACCGAAGACGAAGCTGCCATTCACCTGGATTCCATTGTCGTGAAGGATACCCACGCGCCTTGCATAATCATCGGGTCGGGGACTCTTCTTTCCGGCATCGGTAATGTTGTCTCCTTGCAACGATTCGAAACCAATAAATACGCCGGTGCACCCCGCCAGCGCCATTTCACGAACCAATGAAGGGTCATCCGTCACGTCGATAGTTACCGCAGCGCTCCAGATCTTTCGCAAGGGACGCAGGACGCGACATAGTTTTCTCAGGTATTCGGGCTTTGAACCGAGGTTGTTATCGGTGAAAACGCCATAGGGCTGACCCTCCGCCTCGAACTCAGCCGCGATCTGCTCGACATCGCGCAACAGATACGGCATGTGGAGCCCTTCAGTTGAGAGATAACAAAAACCGCATCGGTTATGACATCCACGAGTCGCAATCAGGCTCGCCGTGGTCAGGAACTGTCGTCGAGGCAGCAAATTTCGGCTCGGCGCCGGATCTTCTCGATAAGGCCGGCGATAACTTCCTTCGTACCGTCGACGAAGCGTCCCATTTTCGATGTCATTGAGGATCTGACCCCAAAGTTGCACACCCTCGCCGACCGCCAGCGAGTCAGCATAAGGTTCACACTCCTGCGGACATGACAGTGCGTGCAGCCCTCCCAGAATCACCTTTGCGCCACGCGCCCGGTACCAGCGGGCCAACTCGAACGCCCTGCTCGCGAATGTCAGATGGACCGTGATCCCCACTACCTCGGGAAAGGGCTGCGACGGCGGAGGCCCTTGCACAAGATTCTCATCCCAATAGCGAACCGACCAATGGGCAGGGGTGCTTGCAGCTATACTTGTGAGCGCCAAACTCGGCGTCAAAACATGTTTGCCGAAGCTAGCGTGGGGATCCTTCGGATAGAAGGGGTTGATCAAGAGCGCATGGTGCTTACGTATCTCGTCGGGCCAAAATCTGTGATTGAGCCGGGGCGCGATCCGCAGAGCCTTTGGCGTGTTCATGCGTCCAAACTTTATATCAAGTACTTTGCAATGAAAAGTACAATTTGCCACTGAATATTCGATGCTCAGCTACCGGAATCGACTGGTTGAACTTTTGCAACTCGCATTTTCCGGCGAACGAGCCGCCGGCTATGCCTATCGCGGCCACTGGGGATCGTTGTTGAATCGTGAAGAGCGCGACCGAATTAAGTCGATAGAAGCGGAAGAATGGCATCACCGAAAGCTGGACGGAGAAATGCTGGAGCAACTGGGCGACGTTCCTAACAATCACCGCGAAGTCCGGCCGACAATCATCGGACGGACTCTCCAGGTACTTTGTTACGTTACCGGCTGGCTGATTCCAATGTACGGCGCCGGCAAACTGGAACGCCGCAATATCGTCGAATACGAAAACGCAGCGCGATATGCGCACCACTGTGGACGATTGGATTTCGTCGATTGCCTGTTGACCATGTCTGAGGTCGAGTGGGAACACGAGCAGTATTTTCGATCCAGGGTCTTAAGTCATTGGCTCGGCCGCCGGCTTCCAATCTGGCCCGCTCCTCCTCCGAAAGAAGAGATTCGCAGGTCGTTCGCCAGTGAAGTGGAAACTCGCGGCCGGCCTGAGTTTGAACCTTCCCGGGCGTGCTAAGATCGGTCAATGGCACTCCAGCAATTCCATCCGGTCATCGCGGGATGGTTCAGTCACAAATTTCAATCCCCTACCGACGTCCAGGAACAAAGCTGGCCGGCGATTGCCGCCGCGCGGGACGTGCTGATAGCTGCGCCGACCGGATCGGGAAAGACCTTAGCGGCGTTCCTCACCTGTATTGACGGCCTGTTCAAACAGGCTCTGACCGGATCACTCGAAGACCGGACACAGGTCCTCTACGTTTCGCCGCTCAAAGCCCTCAGCAACGATGTCCAAAAGAATCTCCAGCAACCGCTGGCGGAAATTGCAGAAGCCGCGTTGAATGCCGGACTGCTCATGCCCCGAATCCGAGTGACCGTACGGACCGGTGACACGCCGATGCGCGACCGGCAGTTGATGCTGAAGCGGCCGCCTCACATTCTGGTGACTACTCCGGAATCGCTCTACCTCCTTTTGACTGCCGAAAAGAGCCGCAAAATGCTGCAAGATGTGCGAACGGTGATTGTGGACGAAATCCACGCCGTGGTTCCCAACAAGCGCGGCGCCCATCTGGCGCTTTCTCTCGAGCGACTCGAAGCCATCACCGCGAATCGCCCGACTCGAATTGGCCTGTCGGCAACACAGAGGCCGATTGAAACGGTGGCGCAGTTCCTGGTCGGGAATCAATCAAACCCGACGATCGTGAACATTGGCAGCCGTCGAGAAATGGACCTCGCCGTGGAAGTGCCAAGGGATGAACTTGGATGCGTGGCGACAAACTCGATCTGGAGTGACATCTATGACCGGATCGCAGCCCTTGTTCATGAACACCGTTCGACGCTCGTTTTCGTCAATACTCGCCGGCTGGTCGAACGGGTTTCGCATCATCTCGAGGAACGGCTGAAGGATTCACTCGGTGCCGAAGCTGTAGCCGCGCATCACGGAAGCTTATCTCGACAAATCAGGCTGTCAGCCGAACAGCGACTCAAGGCCGGGCGGACACGCGTGGTCGTCGCCACGGCTTCTCTTGAATTAGGTATCGATGTTGGCACCGTGGACCTGGTGTGCCAGATCGGTTCACCGCGCTCCATCGCCGTTGCTCTGCAGAGAGTCGGCCGGTCCGGCCACTGGGTTGGCGCGATGCCGAAGGGACGCCTTTTCGCGACGACACGCGATGAATTGATGGAATGCGCCGCACTCGTCCGATCGATTCGCGGCGCAGATCTCGACAAACTTCAGGTGCCAACGGAACCGCTCGATATCCTGGCGCAGCAAATCGTTGCCTCGGCCGCCAGCCAGGAATGGCGGGAGGACGACCTTTACCAGATGGTCTGCCGCGCTTACCCATATCGTGGTCTTGATCGGTCGCATTTTGATCAGGTCGTAAAGATGCTCGCCGATGGTGTCAGTTCGAACCGGCGACGCGGACAAGCGTACCTTCATCACGACCAGATCAACCATCGGATCCGCGCGCGGCGGGGTGCTCGTCTCGCAGCAATCACGTCCGGTGGCGCAATTCCCGATACAGCCAACTATACGGTGGTCGCCGAACCCGAGGGGACTGTCGTGGGATCCGTGGATGAGGACTTTGCAGTCGAGAGTCTGGCAGGAGACATCATTCTTCTCGGTAATACATCGTGGCGGATCCGTGGAGTCGAGACGGGACGAGTTCGAGTTGAGGACGCGCACGGAGCGCCGCCGACGATTCCGTTTTGGCGGGGTGAAGCTCCATCACGCACCGCCGAACTTTCAGCCCAGGTAGCCGATGTCCGGGAAACATTGAATCAGATGAGCGTTGGCGCCGGCACTCAATGGCTTCAAATGAAGTGCGGACTTGACCGTCGTGGTGCCGAGCAGGCTTCGGCATACATAAACGAAGGCCGCGCGGTTTTGGGAACGGTGCCCACCCAAACCACGATTATCGCTGAACGGTTCTTCGACGAGAGCGGCGGAATGCAGTTGGTCTTGCACGCCCCGTTCGGAGGTCGAATCAATCGGGCATGGGGTCTTGCTCTTCGCAAACGCTTCTGCGTTTCGTTCGACTTCGAATTGCAGGCCGCGGCCACGGACGAAGGCCTCGTCATTTCTTTAGGTGAGCGGCACAGTTTTCCTCTGGACTCGATATTCCAATTCGTTCATCCGAATACGCTGCGAGAAACACTTGTGCAGGCGGTCCTGCAAGCGCCTATGTTTGCGACACGCTGGAGATGGAATGCCACACGCTCGCTGGCATTGCTCCGATTCGCCAATGGGAAACGTGTACCTCCGCAAATACAGCGCATGCGCTCGGAAGATCTCCTTGCCGCAGTTTTTCCCGCGGCAACCGCGTGTCAGGACAATCATGTTGGCGACATGCAATATCTGGAGCCGCCAGATCATCCCCTCGTCAAGGAGACGCTTCGCGATTGTTTGACCGAAGCGATGGATATTGACGGGCTGTCGGAATTGCTTCAGCGCATCCTCAACGGCGAGGTCCGCTGTCTTGCGATCGATACGCCGGCGCCGTCTCCGTTTTGTCACGAAATCCTGAATGCGAATCCTTATGCCTATCTTGACGATGCCCCTCTCGAAGAACGCCGCGCCAGAGCAGTCGAAATGCGACGGACGCTGCCTCCGGAACTGGCGGGCCAGATTGGCAAGCTTGATCCTGAGGCCATCGCCGAAGTAACACGAGACGCGTGGCCGGTCGTGCGAGATGCCGACGAACTTCATGACGCCCTGTTGACGCTCATCTGGCTGCCGGAGCGCGAAGTGGCCGTGGCGTGGCAGGAATTCCTGACCGAACTGCTCAACACGGGCAGAGCGATCGCCGTAGCCGGCGACGAGCGCCCATATGGCGGCTACGTCGCAACAGAACGGTTCGCCAATCTCAGTTCGACACTGGAAATCGTTCGAGGATGGATGGAAAGCATCGGTCCAACGACGTCCGATGAACTGGCGCAGCGGCTCGGTCTTTCGACTGATGACATTCACCAGCAATTCCTTACGTTGGAAAACGAGGGTCAGGTTCTGCGCGGCCATTTTCGCAACGCTCCGACCGATCCAATCGAGTGGTGCGATCGTCGATTGCTGGCGCGCATACATCGGTTAACCATCGGCAGACTACGCCGCGAAATCGAACCGGTGCCGGCCGCGAGCTTCATGCGCTTCTTGTTCCACTGGCAGCATGTGGTACCTGGTGCCCGCCTGCATGGTGATGAAGGCTTGCGTGAAATCGTCGAACAGCTTGGTGGATTTGAAGCGGCAGCAGTCGCGTGGGAACGGCATATTCTCCCGGCGCGAATGTCGAGGTACGATCCCGACCTGCTCGATCGTTTGTGCCTGGGCGGCTCGGCGATGTGGGCTCGACTCTCCCCACATCCCGGCAAAGTTCTCCTTTCCAATGTTGCATCGATCAGTGTCTTCCCGCGCGAGGACGCCGAATTCCTGGTTAAGCCGGCGACTACTCTCCCTGATCTCGGACCTATTGCTCAGGACGTGCGACGCTTCATGCAGGATCGGGGCGCCTGCTTCCTCTCCGATCTCGTTCGGGGTACCGGTCATTCGCAGGGGGAAGTCGAACAGGCACTATGGGAACTGTCGGCGTCAGGAATTGTCACAGCAGACGGTTTCGAAAACCTGAGGACACTGCTGCAACGTGGACGGCGTCGTGCGCAGAGTCACGATCGCAAGAACCGGACCAGACATGCGGCCGGACGCTGGTCTTTAATGCTCGCCCACAAACAGGAGACGACGCAGTCCACTGAACATGTCGCGCGGCGGCTGTTGAAGCGTTACGGCATCGTGTTCCGGGATCTTCTCGCGCGAGAGTCGTTCGGGATCGCCTGGCGTGACTTACTGGTCCAATATCGACGAATGGAGTTGCGGGGTGAAATCCGTGGCGGCCGGTTCGTCGATGGATTTGTAGGCGAGCAGTTTGCGTTGCCGGAAGCCGTGGAATCGCTTCGTGCGATGAGAAGAAAAAGCTCGGAGAATGGAGCGTTGGAAGAAGTGAAGATCGCGGCGGCGGATCCGTTAAATCTCGTCGGAATCATCGTGCCCGGCACGCGAGTTCCATCAAATTCGAATAGCTTCGTTGTATACCGTAACGGCGTTCCCGTGGAGGACGCTGAAATTTCTCAGGAGCCCATCCCGGATTTCTCAATGGCCACTTCGGGAGACTAGTGCGGGATCCGCTGTATGCGGTGCTGGAGACCAGCACCGCATACAGCAGACATAGGGCCATCAGTTTCGCAGGATATGCTGTTCGTCCTTCTAATACAGTTGCTGATGTCACAAATCCAATCAGCGTCAACGCACCAATCCTTGCCGATCATCATCGATACTGATGCGGGCACCGATGATTTGATGGCTATCGCTTACTTATTGGAACTGCCTGATCTGCACATCGAAGCCATCACCGTTGTGCACGGTCTCGCCCACGTTCAGGAGGGAGCGCATAACCTGCGAAGACTTCTGCGACTGGCAGGGCGGGACGGAATTCCGGTGCTCGAGGGCCAGACGCGTCCAATTAAGAGCTTCCGATCGTTTCCTGCAGAGTGGCGGAAACTTTCAGATGAATTACCCGGCGTCAGCTTACCGGAACCTGAGCAACCCCGCGCGATCAAAACGGCGGTGGACTTCCTGACAGAACGCCTGAGTCACAAGGACAAACCCGTACGGATTCTGGCGCTTGGTCCTCTTTCGAATCTCGCCCTGGCGATGACCAGAAGGACGGAGTCGGTCGGAACGATTAAGGACCTCGTCATTATGGGAGGCGCTGTTGAAGTATCCGGCAACCTGATCGCTGGAAATCCGGAAAAGGGAGCGAACGCCGTCGCAGAATGGAACATCTATTGTGATCCGGACGCTGCACAATCCGTCTTCAATGTACCTGTACCGAAGTTATTGGTTCCCCTCGATGCAACGAATCGTGTGCCGATCGATAAAGCTTTCGTCGATCGCTTTACGCGGCTCAACCTGACGCCACTCGGCAGATTCATGGTGGACCTGTTCAAGACGGCTATGCCGCTGATCGAAATGAATGAGTACTTCGCGTGGGATCCGCTGGCGGCGATGGCGTTGATCGATCCGTCGGTCGTTCAGACCAGGGGCGCGATGTTGCAGGTGATCACCACGGAACAGAACGTCGGTCAGACTCGGCTCGTCCGCTGGGATGAAGATTCAAGTCTCCAGGTAGCGATTGGCGCAAGACCGGAAGCCTTCGCGTCCTCCTTCCTGGCCGCCTTCACGAAGAAATAGATTTCCCCGGTTCCCTCGGCTGAGAATTGAAAACTGATTGTTGAATATTGTCTATTGGCAAATGGACTTCAGCTGCCAATAGACAATATTTCAACAATCAGTTTTCAATTCTCAGCCGAGCGGACGGAAATACCGAATTTATCTCGGGACTGGGACTCCGGCCTTTGTGTATTGGTCTCGATCGCAGAAGGCGGTCAATCCGTTCAGCATGGAAACCGGACTCGTTAATGCGCCGACAGGCGTCGGACTGGCGACATAGTGCAAGTACACCGCGATCTCGTGACGTGGAACCGTTTGCGCTGGAGCAAAACGGAACATGGACTGACCTTGAGCATCGAATGAAACGGTGTATGTCCCCGGCTGCTGGCCAAACTTGTCCCAACCAAAGGCGACAACTTCCTTCGCGTCCTGCAGGTGTCCCCATCCTTCCGACATCTTCGGACGACTGCCGGCCGCGCTTTCGTACGGCGTCTCCTGACCTTTGGTTCCAGTCTTGATTTGCCAATCATTGGCTCCGGACTTCACCGTCTGTGTTAAGACAACCGAATCCGTTGGATTTCGAAAAACACCATACGTCCAGCTTCCCGTACCGAAGTCCCATTGCCATGGGAAGCCGGTGAGAGCAAGAGGCGTGTTGAACGTGATAGCCCGCAGACGCTTGCCTGCATCTTCGACGGAGGCCGCGTATTTCACCCACGTCTTACTATTCGGCATCTCGACGGTTATGGTGAAGGGAACCTTGTCCGCACCGATACTGGCTTGTCCTGTGTAACGCACGACTACATACAACGGTCCCGGTTTGACCACTTCGACCTTCATGCCCTCGGCCATGCCAAGGTCGTGAGCAGCCCCGGCGTTATCGGTCACGGTAAATCCATTTGGTCCGCTGCCGATATCCTCTTGCCGATAGCGGACGGACAACACCAGCGGCGACTGCTTTTTGTTGAAGCGTACATTGCCGACCTGAATGGCGTCGTCGGTCTGAGTCACCGTGAGACCGCGAGGAGCGACTCCGGATTTAACTCCCTCGCCGTACTCAACACGAAATGTCTGCTGTTCGAGCGGCGCCACCGAAGCGTTGAAATCCACAGCGAGCCACTGAATCGATTGGTCCGGCCAACGAGAATCCGCGGCTACCTGTGCCGCGACTTCGCGTTCGTTGAGCATCAAGCGGACGAACGCCGGGTCCTTCAAAACCCCTCGAGCAAACGGTACGCGAGCATTGACCGGAAAGGTATTCCGGCGAATGCCGGCGGTTTCTTTGACGTGGAGGTTCACGCCGGCGGGTGCTTGCGCAAACAACGCGACATTTCCGACGCAGGATACAACAGCAGCAACAATCCCAAGTGTCAGTTTCATATGGCCTCCGCTTGCGACAATCAAGTCTCGCATATCTGACGGATTGCGTCGAACCAGCGTCCAACTCTATAGGAAGAATGAGGAGGGAGTTCTCTATGAAGTCCTACAGGAGTTATAAGTCCCGTATTCCGATCAGTTTGGCATTAGTCCTCGGACTCACGTTGTGGAGCTGTGAACGAGAGCCTCGTGTGTCCGCGTCATACGGAACCATCGAGCAGCGCTATGGTCTAACGAGCACATTCAATGAAACGATCCGAACCGACGATGGAACGGTGAATGCAACCGTTGTTCCAATCACGCTCTCCGACGGCCGTCACGCAGAGATCGTCATCCCGAAAAACCAATTAGGTGGCCATCGTGTCTTTCTCCGGGACACCACCGGACTGTCGCCAGTAGTGATCGAGAATCCTCGCATGAGCCGCGATGAATTCGTTCGATCCCAGCCGCGTGTTGTTGAGCGACGAACCGAAGTCTCTACTCCCAGGAAGAAGCGATCATGGCAAAAGGAGGCCCTGATCATCGGCGGCAGCAGCGGTGCAGGTGCCGCCATAGGTGCTGTCGCCGGCGGAACGAAAGGCGCGGCGGTTGGCGCCATTTCGGGTGGCGTTGCCGGCTTGATCTACGATCTTGCGACTCGAAACAAGTAAAACAGAAAGGAGCAGGACCATGCGAATCTTTACGATTGGTTTGCTTGCCGTCGCTCTCGCTCTGCCTGCCTGCCAGCGAAGTTCACGCACGAGCGCGGCTCCCGAAAGCCTCGCGGCCGAACGTGAAAGTTATGAAGATGCGATCGCCGGCAGGCTGAAAGAGTTCGAGCTTCGGTTCGACGGACTGGAAGCCAGAATGAAAGGGCTGCCCAAAGCCGATCAGGAGCATTTGAAAGTCGATATCGCAGAACTGCGCGATCGAAAAGACGACCTGGAACTCAAATTCAAAGATCTCGGCAAAGTGAGCGATGAATCCTGGCGCGAGCTCAGAGATTCGTTCGATCGAAGCCTCGACCAACTCGAGATGGCGTATAACGTCGTGGCCGCGAACAATCACGGGACGCACGCGCCGTTAGAATTCGATCGATAACGGCCCTTGTAGCGGCGGTCTATGACCGCCGGCAATTCATCAGACTGCGAAATCGTCGGCGGTCATAGACCGCCGTTATACCGAACCTGACTTGTGTACGGATAGCGGGTTTGGGGCATCCTCAGCGGGCGGAGTACTTCTGGTACCAGCTCGAGTCAGCGCCGGGACCGACACGCGCGATCACCACCTCGACGACATACGGACTGCCTTCACGAGTTGCTCGAATGCCGCGTGTGATTGCCGCTCGCAGCTCGGACGCCGCAGTCACTCGCTCGCCGCGGACGCCCTGGCTGTCAGCAAGCTTGACGAAGTCGATATCGGGATCGCCGATATAGAGGCCGTAGTACTTTCCGGTCGCACGCATGCGCGGACCGAAGTAGTAAAAGTTATTACGAACGGTTTGATAGTACCGATTGTTCCAGACGATCGTTAATAACGGAATGTCGTAGCGCTTCATCGTCCAGAAACCGGACGCGCTGTACATCACGGCGCCGTCACCAATGCTGCACACGACTTGACGATCAGGAGCGGCGAGTTTGGCTCCGATCGCGGCGCCTATTCCCCAGCCAAGCGACGTTCCCGTCGCCATCATCCACATCTTTTCGTCCGGGCGGTATCCCCACTTGAACAGCTCATGCGGACCCGTGAAGTTCTCGCTCACAACGATCGCATTTGGATCAAGCATCTGATCCAATTCAATGGCGAGTTGATCCGGATGAATCGGACTCTTGTTCAGGTTGGCCCGCGCATCCTGGAGACGGGCAGCGGCTGACCCGCGAGAATACTTGGAAATCACTTCGTAGCGGCTGTCGCGAAGCTGCTTCAAACGATCGGCGGTTGCCATCGAACGCAGCGAGGTGATGAGATCGCGCAGCGTTGCCTTCACATCGGCCACGATTGCTAAATCAAATGTCTGTGTGCGGCCGATCATCGCGGATTCCAACCCCACTGCTGCAAACCGAGCGCCGGCACCCAGGCGTTGCCAGGGTTGCGTCGCGCCCCAATCCCGTGCGCCGATCTGAATAGCGAGATCCGCACTGCCCGTCGGATAAGGGATATCCGTACCGCCCGTGAAG
>Ga0137427_10000177_pt1 | contig 35250 bp, 28 predicted proteins | sample EasRivERMZT700_2_FD_102309 | JGI IMG/M metagenome (GOLD analysis project Ga0137427, IMG submission 102309) | Soil microbial communities from meander-bound floodplain in the East River, Colorado, USA - East River MetaG ERMZT700_2 | ecosystem: Environmental > Terrestrial > Soil > Floodplain ...
ATTCAGGGTGGGTGAAGGGAAGAGTCTCGAGGTCCTGAGCGAGGTCTTGAACCTGACGAACCACACGAGTTTTGAGAACCCAAGCGGTGATCGTCGAGTCTCGGATTTCCTGGTTCCGACCGCCATCCTTAATGACGGTCCGACGCGCACGCTGCAACTTGGCGTTCGTTTCGCGTTCTAAGACCGGGCTCCATTGGGCGTCGTCACCGTTCAGGCGGTGACGACGCCCAAATAAAATTCACATGTGTCACGCGTGAATTCTAGTTTGTTACTGACAGGTTGCTGAAATCATCGTCAACGACGTCAGGCTCAGTCCTTCGCTTGGTTCTTTTATTAGAAATCCCTTGGCCTCGACTTTATGATCGGTGTGGTTTTCCGGATGGTAGAAGGCGGCATCGATCAAGCGGTATGTTTGCACTCCGGTGGGCGCACTTTCCGCGCGTTTCAAATCTTCATCGCTGGACTTATCGGGGTTTCTCGTTCGCGCCAGTGTTGTCGCGCGGCTTAATATCCACGAATTGTTCGGACCAGCCGTCACACATCCGTATGTTTGAGCCAGCGCTCCAGCAGGCAAGGGTTCTGCGCCGCTCCGCCCAACGACCTGGATTTTATTCAGGTCTTCGGATTTCAGCTCCGCGGTACCGACCGGAAAGGCATTCTGCTGCAGAATGTAAGCAACGATATCGATATACGTGGCTACGGTGAGACTTCCTGCTTTGTCGCGGGGCATCGTTTTTCGGATATTCGTAAACAGGCTCTCGAGACTGTCCTCTCGCCAGCGTTCCATAAATCGCGGGCCCTTAAGAGCGCCGTTGTAACCGCCCAGGTTCGAACGGTGACATGAACTGCACGACTCTTCGTAGGCATTACCCCCTCGGTTCGCCTGATCTTCAGAATAGACTCCGTCCCAAATATTGTTAACTTGTGTTGCTTGTTGAACTTCGGCGCTAACGCTGCTAATTGAAAAGAAAGTCGTCAGTGCGACTCCTACCATTAATAGAGGAAGCGCTGATTCAAAGGGTCTCATGAGCATGGATTCCTCACCCGTGTCCTTAAAATAACCCTTTAATACAACATTCATGTCCACATTTCAGCCTAATGTTTGGTCATCCATACAAGAGTCAAATCGATTGACCAAGCTGGGGAATAGTGGCTACGATGCAGGAAATGAAACACGAGTTCTCGCTTGCACACTTGACCTGTTTGAATTGCAGTCCGCCGGATTTGATCGCGATTGCTGCACAAACTGGGTATGACTATGTGAGCCTGCGTCCCATCGCTGTCACGCCAAATGAACCCAAGTATCCGTTCGGCACCGATAAGGATTTGTTAAAACAAACGAAGGCGGCCCTCGCAGACTCAGGTCTTAAACTTTTGGATATTGAGCTCGCGCGCATTCTGCCGGATGTGAATTTGAAAACATATGTTCCAGCCCTCGAGGCGGCAGCCGAACTCGGTGGACAGCACGTCCTGAGTAGTGGTTGGACCGCGGACCGAAATTACGTTATCGAGCGCTTTGCGGAATTGTGTGACCTGGCAAAGCCTTTCGGCCTCACCGTAAATTTCGAGTTCGTTACCTTCGCTGCTATGGCGACTCTGGCGGATGCAGCTCGTGTTGTTGGTTCAGCTGGACGCGAGAATGGTGGTATTTGCATCGACACACTTCATTTCTATCGCTCGAATACCAAGCTTGAAGAACTGGATGACCTGCCGAAATCCTGGTTCAGATTCATGCAGCTTTGCGATGGACCCCAGGAAGCGCCCCCAACAACTGAAGGTTTGATCTTCGCCGCACGAGCCGATCGGAAATTCGTCGGCGAGGGGAGTTTGAATTTGGCGAGCGTCATAAATCGATTGCCACCCATGCCCTATGCATTGGAAATCCCAAATGCCAAGCGAGCTTTAATCATGTCCCCTATGGATGTGGCGAAAAAAGCTATCGAAACAGCCCGCGCTTATCTGGATGCCAACCGCCTGGTTCCAGCCGCAACCGGCGCCTGACGAAGGAGAAATCATGTTCAAGAGAACCATTGCCACCGTTGCCGCTTTTGTACTGATTGCCGGAAGCTCACTCGCACAGATGACATCGAAGACGCCTTTGCTGGACAGCAGAGGCAAGCCGCTGCCATTCGGTGTTCCGGCCTATCACATGCCAAACGTACCTCTTGGCACCGGTCCGTACAAGGCGATCATGTCTGAGGAGCAGGGCCTCTCAGCGCATGTTGCCTATTACCCGGGGGATATCTCAAAGCTCGGCAATAAGAAGATGCCGATCATCGTGTGGGCGAACGGGTCTTGTTTGTATGCCGGCAACCGTTATCGCCAGTATCTGACTGAGATTGCATCTCATGGCTACCTTGTAATTTCAGGAGGTCCAATCGGGCCGAAGGAATTGGAAGTTGGACCGCAGGAGAATCCGGCTGTCCGCCGTCCCGGCAGTGCTGCCACGGGAACGCCAACCACGGCGCCGGCTAATCCAGGCGCAACGCCGGCCGAGCCGAGGGTAACAGTCGCTATGTTGAAAGAAGCAATCGACTGGGCGATAAAACAAAATGGCGATCCAACTAGCCGTTTCAACGCCAGGCTCGATACAACAGACATTGTTGTTATGGGCCACTCGTGCGGCGGAGGGCTTGCGATTCAAACAGCGACGCAGGATTCACGCGTCAGTGCACTCGGCGTTTGGCACAGCGGGTTGGGTTTAGCGCGAGGCAGTGATCCGAGTGTTCTCGATAAACTCCGGTTGCCCGTGCTGCTCATTTCCGGCACTGAAGATTTAGACAGCGCCTATACCAATGCGAAAAGCACTTTCGAACGCATCAACAATAGTCCGGTGTTTTACGGATGGCGTGACGATCTGGAACACATCGGCACCTTCGGGGCTGCGAACGGCGGCGAGTTGGGATTGATCACGGTGAAGTGGCTTGAGTGGCAGACAAGGGGAAACACGGAGGCGGCTAGACTATTCAAAGGAGCCGCATGCTCGCTTTGCAAAGATCCTGCGTGGCACATTCAAAAGAAACGGATCGATGGTACAACACGCTCTAATCATTGATTGGGGGTTGCATGAAAACTCGTAAGGTTCGGATTGCCTTATTCACAGCCGTTACGGCGTTGGTTGGGATGATTGTGGCATCGGCACAGACACCTCCTGAACCCGGAGCGACGCCTGGTGTGGTATTGACCAACATCAGCAAGAACACCTCGAAGTTCGCGTCGGTGTTTCCGCAAGTCGCGGTCAGTCGGTCAAACCCTAATCTCATTGCCGTCGCGTGGCGTCAGTACAATTTGCCGATTGATACGAATGCACTGAAGGAAGATCGCATCGCCGAATGTCATGTCGCCATTTCTAAGGATGGCGGGCAGAACTTTACCGACAAGAACATGATGAGTGTGTTGCGCACGCCCGGAGGCAATGGTGAGCCGTTGCTATGGGGCTGCAATGCGCCGTGGGTCGCCATTGCCAGCGATAACACGATGTATTTTGGCGGTGCCTTGTTCACTGCGGGCGGTGTGATCCAGGTGGAACCGAAGGCTGGCCGTGCAGGCGTATCGGTATCAACCGATAGCGGCACCACATGGAGCAAGATGGTTCCCGGCATAACACTGGCGCGCTTGATGCCGGGTATGAGGGGTCTGAATGGCGGCATGAACCAGGAAGACACCCCATGGGACGGAGCCAATGGGATCGTCGATCCAATTACTGGAACGTTCTACTCGACGGCAGGTGCTTATATCAGCGCCACCGACGACAAGGGAAAGACATTCGGGACCGTGTATGAGGGTCGTGGCACGGCGTCTGCCGCTTTCGGCACTGTTGTGGCATCACGCAATTTCGCCACTCGCGAAGGTGAAAAGTGCCCTTGTCTGGTGATGTCGATCACCACCGATAAAGGCAGGACCTGGACGGAATCCGTGATCGCACGCGCAACTGCATGGAATCCCAGCGGTACCATTCGTTATCCCGTTTCAGCTGCAAGTCCGGCAAAGGCCGGTCACTATGCCGTCGCGGTGTATCAGCCGGATCATAGCTCGGTGAAGGTGTATTACACCACGGACGGAGCAAAGACGTGGAAGATGGCAACGCCGAGACCCATGCCGGCTAATGTGCCTATCAACACCGTCAGCCAACTCGGTGTCGGTTATACGACCGATGGCAAGATCCTCGTGACATGGCGAGGGTTCCGCAATCCGGGGGCATTTAATACGTTCGTCGCAATGCTGGATGGCGACACGTTTGGGCCGACTATCAAAGTAAGTGCGGAATTGTCGATTTATCCGCCCCTCACTTACGCCGGCAATTATGGCAGCGGCAACGGTGGAGGTGACTTCACAACCTGGGTGCAGGGCAACGCGAATGCGGCCTTTGTGGCATTTCCTTATGCGCCCAAAGGCGAGGTTCTTGACACGTACCTCGCGAAGGTTCCGATCAGCATTTTGAAATAGGCATTAAGGAAACAAGAACATGAACAAATCTCTAACCGTGAATGCGGCGCTCGCAACAATGGCGTTCATTTTGGCGGTCTCGGTTGTTGCGCAGACGCCGCAAACTACAGATGACGTTCTGCCGACGACCAACGGTAACGCCATCATTCATCCTATCGCCCATGGCTCCGTGCTGGTGAGTTGGAATGGCAAGAAAATTCTTGTCGATCCCGCACCGAGTGGTGGCGCCGGCCGGGGCGCTGGGGCCGCTGGCGCTGCCGGAGGACGCGGCGGCGGTGCTGGCGGCCGTGGCGGAGGCGGTCGAGGTGGGGCTGGCGGCGGACCAGCACCTTCACCTTCGCCAGAAGCACTCGCGGTTTTCACAGCGCTGGGCCAGCCGAACCTGATTCTGATTACCCATGCGCACGGCGATCATTTCAACGCGCTGGTGCTGGCGGCGGTTGCTGGACCCAACACAGTGTTGGGCGTGCCGCAGGTTGTATACGATGGCTTGCCGGATGCGCTCAAGACTAAAGCCACGATCATGGCCAATGGCGATACTTCGACTTTAGCCGGTATCGACGTGCAGGCCGTGCCCGCCTACAACGTTACGCCCGAGCGATTGCGCAATCATCCTGACGGTGTCGGCAACGGTTATGTCGTGAACCTTGGCGGCAAGCGTTTTTATTTCGCGGGTGACACCGAGGAAACGCCAGAACTCAAACTCTTGTCCAACATCGATGTGGCATTTCTTCCGATGAATCTTCCGTTCACCCAAACGCCTGAAGCCGCGGCACAATGGGTCAAGAACTTCAAACCCAGGATTGTCTATCCATACCACTTCAGCAACGCCGATCTTTCGGCCTTCGTTTCGGCCGTGGGCAATATGGCAGAAGTCCGAATGCGTAAATGGTACTGAGATAGCGGGACATTGGTTGCACCTCTAATGTTTCTTCACTTTTTCTCTTCAGGTACGGCGGGCTTCCACGCTGCGACGCGACGGTCCGCGTCGGTGACCTCCGACGCTGTCATTCGTGCCGCGGCAATGTTACGCAACTCGAGCAGACCCTTGCGATTGTCTGAGAGCGGTGTCTGGCTGGCGGCCAGCGAGAACCAGACATACGCTGAGGCGTAGTCGCGCTTCACGCCGGTTCCTGTGAAGTAAAGCTGACCCAGTTCATACTGGGCGCGGAGGTCGTCGGCATCAGCGGCGCGTCCGTACCAGCGAGCGGCTTCCGACGCATCGGCCTTCACAGCACGTCCCTTTCTATAGAAGTCTCCGATTGTTCGATGAGCAGCGGCGCTGCCATGCTCGGCAGCCTTGCGGTACCAATCGAGCGCAGCGCCATCGTCCGGTTTGACGCCGAAGCCAAAGTCGTACAACTGGCCCATCTGGAATTCAGCCGGCGCGTAACTTTTCATCGCTGCTCTTCGAAACCAGTCGATCGCTTGAGCCGTGTCGCCTCGACCGTAATACAGAATCGAACCCAGAGAGAACTGTGCGACGACGTTACCATCAGTCGCCTTCACGCGAACGGCGGCCAAAGCGATTTCCACGTCTTCATCGACTTGCGCACAGACTGGAGTGGCGTACGCCAGCCCAGCGAAAAGCGCACAGGCCAGGGACAGCAAAGGACGCATGGGTTGGATTATACGCGCGCGCTCTCAGGCCGCCTGATATAGAATCCGCTCGATATGCGAATGCCGCTCGCAATACTTCTTACTGTCGGCTTCACATTGACGCTCACTCTCTTGAGCGCACCGTTCCAGTCGTTGCCGCCCAAGTCAGACGTGGAATACATCCCAACTCCGCAGGCCGTCGTTGATGCAATGCTGGAGCTTGCCGAAGTTAAGCAGGGTGACGTTGTCTATGACCTGGGATCGGGCGATGGCCGGATCGTGATAACGGCTGCCCGGAAGTATGGCGCGCGCGGTGTCGGCATCGAAATCGATGACGCGCTAGTAAAGAAGTCCAGAGATAACGCCGCTGCGGCCGGCGTATCGGATCGCGTTCGGTTCGCTAATCAGAACCTTTTCACAGCCGACCTCAGCGAGGCAACCGTTGTAACCCTCTATCTGCTGCAGAGTATCAACGAACGCCTCAGACCGAAACTGGTCCGCGAATTGAAACCGGGGACTCGCGTCGTCTCTCACGTCTTCAACATGGGCCCCGAATGGCCGCCACAAAAGGAACTCACGATCGGGAGAAACCGGATCTTTTTGTGGACGATTCCTGAACGATGACCTAGATCGTCAGTTCGGTTCCTGACTGCTGAAACGCCGCGCGAATCGTGAGCACATCGCGCTTCAGATTTCCGATCACCTGCGCGCGCGGAAGCGTGAGTTTGTCATTACCGTTTTCCGAACCGCCATTGGGATATTCAGCTTCTAATTCCATCGGACCGTTGAAGCCAAGGTCACGAAGCACAGCGGCATAACGGAATAAATCGACGAGGCCCGTACCCATCGGCACGTATGGCGATGACCATCCGCCACCGCGCGCGAATGTGTTTCCGGCTAACGGTAATGGAAAAGGCCGATTGCCGCCACCACGACCACCGCCGCCTCGGCCTCCGCCCGGCGCGCCACCTCGACCTTCAGCATCCGGAGGCGCACCAGCTCCAGCCGGCGCACCGGCACCCCTGCCTCCAGCAGCAGCTCCACCGCGACCGCCGCCTCTTCCACCGCGACCGCCTCCGGCCTCAGTCGCGACAGGTTGCGGTCCGGGGAATGGTCCGCCTTCGCCCAAGAAGCCAAGGTTCTGTTGCCACGAACGATCCTTCCAGCCCATGGCTACAACATAAGGGCCGGCCGATCGCATGAGTAGCTCCCACATATTGCTGCCGTGGTGCGACATATGGCCCGTGTCCCAGTGGAATCCGACGTATTTGGGATCAAAGTCTTTCATGACATAGAGTAGATCCCATACGACGGAACCGACCGACCCGGCGCCTGCCCGGGTGTGATACATGAGTGTCGTCCCGTGCTTCTGGTTCAGTTTGACGAACCCGTCGACCTTGCGCTTGATCGCGTCAAGTTGCGGCATGATCGGTTTGGTAAGATCGTAGTTGTCCGTCCCGCACCAGTAGTGAGTCACGCCGAGTTGTCCCATCGTACCAACCATCGATTCTAGATTGGGTGCGCTCACGTCCGTCTGATTGCCTCCGCGCACTTGCTTTACTCGGAGACCGTGCTTCTGGATGGTCTTCACGAAGGCCGGTAATTCCTGAGCAACCTTGGTGGGATCGATGTGGCCCGGGTACGCCTGGATCGTTGGATTCACCCCGCCGCAGGTCATTTCGATCGCTGCCTCCGCGATTTCATCCGCCGTGCGAAGCCAATGAAGATGGCGCGTGTATGCATCCATGATCAAACGACGTGGAGTGGCCGCGGTCGAAGGCGTCTGAGCTGCTTGCGCGAGTGTGGCGTCGTTCAGGACCTGCGTGGCCAGGCCGGCGATAATGCTTGTCTGAAAAAACTGTCGTCGGTCCATGATGTCCTCGTACTTATGGGAGTGTGAACGCAACCACCATCGCGTTTCCCGAAGGCGGACGTGAAGGAATATGGAACGCACCGTCGCCGCCTCCGGCGACTGCAGCGACAAACTGCTTTCCGTTAGCGCCCTGATAGGTCAGCGGCGTCATCAGCACATCCTGGTTGAGCGTCGCCTTCCACAGCTCTTTGCCGCTCTTTGCATCGAAAGCTCTGAATCCGTAGTCAGACGTCGCTCCGATGAACACCAGGCCGCCGGCTGTTGCGATGGGTCCACCATCATTAACCGCCGTCCCGGTTCCCAGGATGCCCTTAGCCGTTAGATCCGGATACTCGCCGAGTGGTGTGCGCCACACGATATCACCCGTCGTCGAACTGACCGCGACGAGTTCGGACCACGGCGGCGCATTGCATGGATAGCCTTGCGGATCGACATAGAAGTTGGTGGGGACCTTCTGCTTTCCGAAGGATGGCAGGACGCCGGATGATGTGCTCGACTGCAATTGCGCGATGACGCCAAGGTGACGCGTATTCACGAACACCAGGCCGAGAGCCGGGTTGCCGGAGACGCCGCCCCACCCGCCGCCGCCCTCAGACCCTGGAAACACAAGGCTCGGCAGCATCCCGTACGGTGTGTAAGGCCCCATGTTGACCGACTTGTCGTAGATCTCCGTGCAGTATTTCTCCGCTTCCGCCGAGATCTTGCTGACCTCTTTGCGAGTCATGCTGTCGCGAGTGAGCCCGACCGGTTTCACTGGAAACGGTTGAGTTGGCCAAGCCTGGTCTCCCGGCGCGTCGAATCTCGGTACGGGCCGCTCCTCAACTCCGAAGAGCGGTTCACCAGTAAGACGATGGAACATGAACAGCAGGCCCTGCTTGGTCATCTGCGCCACAGCGGGAATGCGCTGTCCATCCTTCATTGCTTCGATGAGCGCGGGCGGTGACGCGAGGTCCCAGTCATAGATGTCGTGGTGCGTCATTTGAAAATGCCACTTACGCTTTCCGGTCGACGCCTGAAGAACCAGCAGCGACGTGGCATAGAGGTTCTCGCCCGGCCGGCTGTTGCCGAAGTTCTGATCCGTTGCATTACCGAGGGCGATGAAAACCAGGTCGTTTGCCGGATCGACCGACATCGGTATCCATACACCGGGACCACGCCGATCCTGCCAGCCGTTCAAGCCCCAGGTGCCAAAGTTCTCTTCACCGGGGTAGGGAACGACGTGGAACCGCCAAACTTCCTTGCCGGTCAGCAGATCGAACGCCCGCGGATCGCCCGGGATGCCGTAGCGCCCCTGTTCGCCTGTGCGGCCCGCGATGATCGCCAGATTTTTGTAGAGTGCCGGCGGCATTTGTGTCGCGTAGCCGCCGCCGAATTTTTCCATGACTCCAGTCGAAAGGTTCACCAGTCCCGCAGGCTCCGGAATCGGCGAACCTGTCTTTGCATCAAGCTGGACCAGGAAGCCGTTCGTTGTCGCAATCACGATGCGCGGCCCAATCTGCGGTGTGCCCGGCCAGTATGAAATACCGCGGCCGCCCGCCGAAGGATTCGACCCGACTCCAGAGATTGTCTTGAGATCGAACTTCCAAATCTCGGTTCCGGTATCCGCTTTAAGCGCCACGATAATGGACGCCTGGATGGGCAAGTACATGACGTTGTTAACGACGATGGGCGTGATGGTATATCCGGTGGCGATGGCGCCCGTGTCATATGTCCAGGCCGTTTTCAATCGTGTGACGTTGGCTGGTGTGATTTGCGTCAGCGAGGAGTATTTCATTCCGCCGGGATCGTTACCGACTGTTGGCCAGTCATTCGCGTTCTGCCCTGAAACGCCCATGATCGGAAACAGGCCCACAACCACAATGAGCAATAGAATGCGTTTCACTGTGAGAGTCCTCCGGTCAGTTTCTTTTCTTTGGTGCGGGAGAATAACATAACGAGTTTAATGTATGTAGTTAAAACAACCAGACAACTCAGACTCGTCCGTTAACCTATTCGTCGATTAGTATCATTGTCCATACAACAGTCATATCTGCCTTGACCCGCCTATACCTGTCGGACATACTTAGCCCAATTTTTGAAGCCTGATCTTCACACGCGCAATTCTAGAGGAGGAAAAGAATGGCTGTCACGCAACACCCGGCAGCGCAAGTTACCAAGGAACCGACAGGGATCAAGACGCCTAAAAGAGCGGCGATCGCCAGTTGGATTGGCAGTGCACTCGAATATTACGATTTCTTTATTTATGGGACTGCTGCTGCCCTCGTTTTCAACAAGATCTTCTTTCCCGGCAGTGAGCCTGCTACGGGAACGCTCCTGGCATTAGCGACGTTTGGCGTCGGCTACGTCGCGAGGCCGATTGGCGCTTTGTTTATGGGCCACATTGGTGACAAGTTCGGTCGAAAGAAGGTGCTCGTCTTCACGCTCATACTCATGGGTGTTTCGACATTCCTGGTGGGTTGTCTTCCCACTTACGAACAAGTTGGTGTGCTGGCGCCAATCCTGCTGGTCTTTCTCCGTTTGTGTCAGGGATTCTCTGCCTCTGGCGAACAGGCCGGAGCGAATTCCATGACTCTCGAGCATGCGCCCGCCGATCGTCGTGCGTTTTTTACAAGTTTCACGCTGAGCGGCACACAAGCTGGTTTCATACTGGCAACCGCTGTATTCATTCCCGTATCAAGATTACCTGAAGCACAGTTGCTATCGTGGGGTTGGCGTGTGCCATTTTTTCTAAGTCTGGTGGTGATTGCCATCGGGTATTGGATCCGCAGAACGCTGGACGAGACTCCGGCGTTCAAAGAGAAACAAGCGAAACGCCAGGTCGTCCGGATGCCTCTCGCGGTGCTATTTCGCAACTACCTTACGGACATTCTGCGTGTCGTCCTTTGTGCTCTCGTCTCGAGTGTAAGTACCATTTTCGGAGTCTTCGCGCTGTCGTATGCGGTCAACACGATTCGTATCGAGCGCACAACGATGCTGTGGGTGGCGATCCTAACCAACGTTGTCGCATTGCTTACGATACCGATCTGGGCAATGCTCGCTGATCGATACGGCCGAAAACCCATCTTCATCATCGGTACAATCGTGCCTGGATTACTGATGTTCCCTTATCTGTGGTCGGTGAGTCAGGCAAACATTCCGCTCATCTTCACGCTCGGGATCCTGATGTCAGGTGTGTTCTACAGTGCTTCCAACGGTGTCTGGCCTTCATTCTATGCCGAGATGTTTTCCACTAGGGTGCGTCTGTCCGGCATGGCTATCGGTACGCAGATTGGTTTTGCTATAGCGGGCTTCGGTCCAACGATTGCTGCCGCGGTTCAGGGTTCCGGCCCCGATGGCTGGAAGCCGGTGGCCTATATGACACTCGCTGCTTGCCTGCTGGCCGCCATATCGGCGAGCACCGCGAAAGAAACCTACCGGGTTGAGATGCATGATCTGGGAAAAGAGGAGGCTTTGGACCGTTCGGCGACGTTGGGTTGAAGCAATTGGAGGCGGGAAGGACTGGAACTACTGTCCGGGTGCCGTCGAGTACTCTTTAAGAACGGCAATCAAGTCCGCTTCGCTAACCCGGTTCGAAACCACAGCGCGTCCAATAGCAATCGGCAGAATCCACCTTGGCGAATCGCCAAAGACTTTCTTGTCGTAGTTGATGTGTGCGAGGAGTAAGTCGTGCGGGACTTCGGGCAACTTGGTGGGCAACCCAAACTGCTCCAGCAAAACGTTCTGCTGAATCTCCACATCCTCGCTTGCCAGACCCAACCGAACGGATAATCGACACTCTATCGCCATCCCAATCGCGACGGCTTCTCCGTGTAACAGTTGATAGTTTGTCGCCGCTTCAAGCGCATGTCCTATCGTGTGGCCATAGTTTAGAAAAATACGGTATTGGCCCGAATCGCGCTCGTCGCCGGCTACCACCTGAGCCTTCAAAGCAACGCACCTGGCAATGGTGTTAAGGAGGATCCGCTTTTCGAGGCGGACAAGCTGTTTCAGATTCTGTTTCAATTGCTCGAACAGTGAAACGCCGACCACCTGGTCGCGGAGCAAGGAGCTCTCGAGCATTGCGTACTTAACCACCTCGGCCCAGGCGGCGCGTAATTCCTCCTTGGGTTCGTCTCGCAATAATGATGCGTCCGACCAGACCAAACGTGGGTGATAGAAGGTGCCGATCAGATTGCGTGCGCGTGGGTGATTGAGTGCGGTTTTCCCCCCGATGGAACTATCCACCATTGCCTCCAGACTCGTGGGAACCTTTACCAAAGCGACGCCGCGCATGTAGGTGGAGGCCGCGAATGCCGCCAGGTCTTCGATGGCGCCACCTCCGATGATGATGAAGACGTCATCACGTCGCAACGGTATTTCGAGCAGCCAATCATGAATGGAGTTGACCTCATCAAAGGTCTTGATGGCCTCATCCGTGGAAGTTTCTCGAGCGTGGACCTCGAGTCCAGCTGCGAGCAACGAATCGCGAACGGTATTGCCAAGTCGCTGCCAGGTGTGGCCGTTGGTGACGATGGCCGCTCGCCGCGCCTGTGGCAAAACACGCCGAACTTGTTCCCCGAGTGAGTGTAAGTGGTCCCATTCAACGATGACGTAATAAGGCCACGGACCGGCTGCAACCACAATCGGAGGCGGCAAATCCGGATTCAGTGAATGACGCATCGGTGCGCCGGCGGCATCTTCAAACCCCGGTGGCTCGTTCGAGTGCTCAAGGAATTCAATGGCCCGTATAACTTCTGCCGCGACTTGTTCTGCAGACAGCCGGTCGGTGTGTACCGTCCAATCTGCAAGGCTGTATGCAGGCTGGCGAACGTGTTTTAGTGCTCGAATCTGATCCAGCGGATAAACGGAGTCGAGCATAGGGCGAATGGCTGTGGGATCGGATTCCTTTAGTTGCTGCTGAATTCTGGCCAGCAAAGTCTGTGGCCGGGCTTCGAGACTGATGATCCAGCCCTTGCTTGCCATCAAGACTCGGTTCTCCGGTCGAACGACGGTTCCACCCCCGGTCGCCACAACGAAGGCAGCGCAGTTGGATGCCGCGCGTAACGCTTCTGCCTCGCGCAAACGAAAACCGGGTTCACCTTCCTGCTGAAAAATGACGGGGATGGTCATTCCACTGCGCTCGACGATAAGTTCATCGAGATCGCAAACAGGCCATTGAAGCTTCTCGCCGATCAACCTGGCAATGGTCGACTTGCCGGACCCGCTGAATCCGACAAGATAAATTCCGCGCCGGCCTATCGCATTCGATTTAGTCTCTTCACTCATCCAAATATCGCATTCGAGCTTCAATCTTGTTCGAAAGAGGAGCCTAGAGGGCGGAGCTCAATCTGGGAGCGTACCTTCGCTGGCAGGCGACTCTTCTGATCGTCATACCGTTAATTCCAATATAACGTATCCGGGCTCGTAATTCCGTCAAACCCTCGACTTTTCTCGGGAGTTAACCGAACAGTGTTTCGGCCATGGCTCTTGCCTTCGCTATTGGGATCTGGCCAGGCGCCGATGCTTCCTGGCCTACGGCAAACGCCATGTCGGAACCGTACAAGAATCCCACCACGCGGCTCCAAGAGCCGAGCTCACCCATCGACATTGTGCATAGCGGGACTCCCGGAAACGCTTGCCGGGCAGTGAGGGTCGCATGAAGCAGCCTCAATACGTCTTCTGGCTGTCGAGGCATGCAGGCGATTTTGGCGATATCGGCACCTTGTCGAATCATTTCGGAGATTCGTTCAAATAAGACGTCGTTACCAGATGTAGATTCGAAATCGTGATACGAGAGAACGACTCGCACGGCGCGGTGATGCGCGGCTTCAATGATTGGTTGGAGGAATTGCGGACCGTTACAAAGTTCGACGTCCACTATGTCCACTAGTCCCGACCGAAGCGCCGTGTGAATGCATTGCGCACGGACGTCCTGACTTATCTGTCGTGCCCCTCCTTCGGCTTTGATGCGCAGGGTAAAGAGGATCGGCCTTCGATCGGTAACCGACCGCAAGGCGCGCGCCGCTTCCAGGACACTGCTATCGCTTAAATCGCTGTACGAATCGACGCGCCATTCCACGACGTCAGCATCCACTTGCTGAGCGACGTTTGCCTGCGACAGGAGTTGCTGAAGATCGCTCGCTACCAGCGGGACACAAAAAACCGGTTTGCGGCCGCCAAGTTCGACGTCGCCGATGAGTATTGGCGGCGTTACGCATGGTCTCATGCAGCCAATCTTACTCTGCTCGCGTTCGTCCCGTGCGGTGCTTGCTGAATTATTAGAATTCGAAATCCGCCAGCTTCACACGTCCGTAGAAAACTGCCTGGAATCCGGCACGCGAGTCACCCCAAACCACATGCATATTCACTTTATCCATGGACAGATCCTGAATGTCGTCACCAAATAAGCCGCCGTTACGGTACGCGTCGCGTGCCGGTGACTTTGAGTGGCTCACCCTGAGAGGTTTGCTGAAGGTCTTGCCGCTGTCGCGCGAGATCACGGCCCAGATGTCATAGAAGCCGTCGGCGTACGACGCGCGCCAGATAAACCCAAGCACGCCGTCGCGTGAGAAATCGATAGCCGACTTGCTGAAGCTGGTCGCTTCCGGGACCGTGCCGGCATCAATGATCGGAGACCATGCCTGACCAAAGTCTTCGGTTACCATCACGCTGTACTTCGGACCCTGGCTGAGAAGCATTGCGAATCTTCCCGGCTTCGTTTGGTCGGCCGCGAGTTGTCCGCCCGTCCGGCCGGCGGCGACGAGGTTTTTGAGGACGTGGTAAGTAAATGTCTTGCCTCGATCTCTGCTGATTCCCCAAACCGGGCACGGACAAGTGGCATTCTCACTGGCCGGCACACTGCTGGCTCCGTAGTTGACTACGACTGCGCCACCGGCGGCGGCCATTCCGCTGCCTCTCGTGGTTTGTGGGTACTGTGGCGAATCCCATGAATAGACGGTGCCAAAGGTCTTGCCGGCGTCCGTCGATGCTGTCACGTAGGACTGAGAGCGCCGTTCCGTTTCTTTCGCATCGGTGTACGCCTGTCCACCGCCGGCCTGAGCATAGATCACGCCGGTCGAATCATCGATGAATGTGAAAGGCCGATCCCAGGGCGAGTTACTCGCCACGCGCGTCGGCGATCCTTTGGGAAAGCCGCCGGATACCGGTCTCAGTCCTGGAGCAAACCGATTCAATTGAAAGTCGCTGATCAGCTGTACGACGGGACCCCAGGTTTTGCCGTGGTCCCGCGAAATCATCAACGCCGACATGCCAAAGAAATCCGGAGCGCTCGTCATGGTTTCCCGCGGCTCGCAACCGGCGATGAAAGTGCCGTCCTTCATGACATCGGCGAACGAGTCGGGACAGCGCGTCAACTTGCCCGACAATATCGGCAATTCCGAGACGTCCCACGTCACGCCGGCATCATGAGTAACAGCGAGCCAGGTGATTGTGGACTTCTGGATGTGGTGATAGGCATCTGTGCCGTTTGTCAGTACGGGCTTGCCCTCCGGTTGCTGGAGGTTTCCCATGGCAACGACGATGATGTTTTTCGGATCGACCGGATCGACCGCTACCATCGGCTCGCCGGCTCCGCGGTTTGAGTTTCCCAACAGCAGGTATTCCTCGGATTTGTATGCCGGGATCGGTGCTGGTGCTCCCCGCTGACCGCGCTGCGCCCAAGTCCCACTGGTTTCGAGGCCTATGGCCGCGACTGTTAGAAATATGATTAACCCTTTCTTCAGACTCATCTTTTCAGCTCCTGGCACGGCGGTCCCTCCAACGACTAAGTTGTATTGATGTTATTACAACAGTTCGTTTGGCTTGACTCAATTAATAGATGTTGGAATACTCCGGGAACTGCAAACTCGAAACACGAGGTTATCCGGATGAAGAGCATGCTCGGCTTACTGATCGTTCTCCTGGTAGCAACGAGTTCAATCGTTGCCCAGAACAACTGGGTCTATTTTGGTCAGGATCAAGGTGCATCGAAGTATTCCTCCCTGTCGCAAATCAATTCAACGAACGTTAAGAACCTGAAGCGCGCCTGGACCTTTCATACGGGCGACAAGTCGGGGTTTTTTGAGAGCACTCCTCTGGTGATCGACAGCGTGTTGTACTTCGCGGCGCAAAATGGGTTTTATGCTCTCGATGCGGTCACGGGCCAGCAGATATGGAAATTTGATGCAACGCGAACGACGCGGCGCGGCGTTTCATATTGGCCCGGAGATGCACGATCGCCTGCAAGAATAGTTGCGTCAACCGAGAATCGATTGGTTGCACTGAACGCGAAGACCGGCCAGCCTATTTCGGAATTTGGTGGCGGCGGTTTTGTCGACATGGGTGCGGAGATGCAATCTCCGCCGGCGATTTATAAAGACCTGATTATCACTCCAAGCACGCGACCGATCATTCGCGCCTGGAATGCCCGCACCGGCGCTTTGGTTTGGACATTCAATCTCGTTGCACAACCTGGCGATCCTGGTCACGAGACATGGGAAAACGACGTATGGAAAACAATTGGGGGTACCAACGTTTGGGGGTATCTCACAATAGATGCTCAGCAGGGAGTTGTCTACATTCCGAATTCGATCGCCGGCAGCGACTACATTGGAATTCCGCGACCCGGCAACAATCTATACGGCACGTCGCTTGTTGCAGTCGATGCGAATACAGGCAAGTTGAAGTGGTATCAACAACTCGTGCATCACGATATCTGGGATTACGATCTCGCGGCCGCACCAACTTTGTTCAACGTTGTAAAGGATGGAAAGACCATTCCTGCGGTTGCTCAGATCAACAAAATGGGTTTGCTGTTCATCTTTGATCGAACCAACGGGAAACCTGTTTTTGGCATCGAAGAGCGTCCTGTTCCACAAAGTGAAGTGCCGGGCGAAAAGACATCTCCCACTCAGCCATTTCCGTTAAAGCCGGCTCCGCTCGCAAGAAACTCCATGAAGAAGGAGGATCTTCCAAAAGGAATAACTCCGGAACACGATGCGTTTTGTCAGGCCCTTTGGGAAAAATACAAACTGCTGGATTCGGTGCCGTACACACCGTGGGACATGACGCGGGATATCGTTCTGTTTCCGGGCGCAGTTGGTGGCGGCAACTGGAACGGTGTTTCTTTCAACCCGAAACTCGGCTTGATGTACACGAACGTCATGAATGCCGGCCAGTGGGGACACGTCGAACAAGTCGATCCAAACAATGTGCGTCCACGCGGGGGCAGAGGCGGTCGGGGAGGTCGTGGAAATGACGATCCCGCGACGCCTCCCGAAGCAGGTCAACGCGGTGGCCGTGGAGGTGGACGTGGTGAGGCCGATGGTGAGGCGCCCGCAGCGCCCGCAGGTCCTGCATTTCGGAAGGTGACTCCCGAGGGTGGCCGTTTTTGGGATCCGCGGACGCGCTATTCCTGTAACGCCCCGCCATGGGGCGAATTGATCGCCGTCAATGTGAACACAGGAAACATCGCGTGGCGCGTTCCACTGGGAGTGTTCGACGAACTTGAAAAGAAGGGTATCAAGACGGGAACTCCGAGTCTCGGAGGAGGGATCACGACGGCTGGAGATCTTGTTTTCATTGGCGCGACAATCGACGGCTTCTTCCGCGCCTTCGATGCGAAAAACGGTAAGGAACTCTGGTCTGAGAAACTGGACGCGCCGGCGCACTCGATTCCGTCAACGTTCATGGGACGAGACGGCAAGCAATATGTGGTTGTATCGGCGGGTGGTGGCGGGTTCTTGAATAGCCCGACATCCGATACGGTGATCGCATTCAAGCTGCCGTAGCTTCGCGATTATTTGCTGATTATCAAAACGCCCCAGGGACTCTCACCGGCTTTGATGCGCTTGATAACTGTTTGTGTCGAGAGGTCCACCACAGAAACGTCATTGGATGGGCCGTTCGCTGAGTAGAGATACTTTCCATCGGGCGAAACTGCAATGCCCCAGGGCCGGTCGCCAACCTCGATCGACGACGTCGATTTGTCCGTCGTCGTGTCGAGAAGAAATACCTTCTTGCCTCGTCCCGTACTCACGTACCCGGTTTTTCCATTCTTAGATAGAAGTATCGACATCGGTTTGATCTGACCAGCTGTGCCGATTTCCACTTCGCCGATCTTCTTATGTTGAACGGCGTCGACGACCGCCAGCTTTCCGTCATTTTCGAGCGACACGTAAGCCTTTGACGAGTCCGGCAGAAACGCAACGTCTCTCGGTCGGTGGCCCACTTCAAACGTCTTGATCACCTTTCTGGCCGCTGTATCGATGACAGAGATCGCGCCCTGGTCTTCCGAAGTCACATAAACAAACTTTCCATCCGGGCTTGTGGTCACGCCTTCCGGTTCTTCACCAACTTTGATGGTTTGCAAAACCTTGTCCGAACCGAGATCCACGATGCTGGCGCTTGCGATATCTTCATTCGAAACGTAAAGCAACGTTCCATCTTTGCTCAAATCGAATTCTTCCGGATCGGAGCCGGCAGCAATGACTTTCAGCAGCTTGTTCGATCCGACGTCGAAAACGCCGATGCCGTCCGCTTTCTTGTCTGCTGGCGGTAACTTGCTTTCATCAACACCGGGCCCCGCGATAGGAGATCCACTCAGCGCGACGTAAATAGTCTTGCCATCATGGCTCGAGTGAATTCCTCGCGGACGTTTACCCAACGGAACCGTTGCGACGACTTCGTGAGTATCCGGGTCGATGATGCTGAGATCACCCGAGCGTTCATTCGTGACGTAGACGCGATAGGTCGCGATCTTGGGAACTTCCGCTTTCTTATCTGATGGAGTTGTTGGCTGCTCATTGCTGCATGAAGAAAGTGAGAGGATCAGGAAACCCAGAAACGCGTTCCGTAACGTGTTCAACAGACTCATTGCCGATCTCCATTCGTTTAGCGGTTTCAATCTCTATATAGACCTTATATATAAGGAGTATCACTTGTTCTTCGAGTTAAGAGCGATTGCCGTAAGGGAGCCCAAAACAGGCAGGCCATCGCCCTGTGACAAGAATGCGTAACTGAAGATTTGGCTGTGCGCGACATAGAAATTCACTACCATCACGATTGCAGGGATGGCTGCGATGCGGGTCATCTTGCCAGTCAGGAAAGAAAGACCCGTAGCGATTTCGCCAAAAAACACGAGCCGCGCAAAAACCGGCGCGCCCGGAATCGCAATCGTTTCCAGATACCAGCGGCCGGCTGGAGTGGCCGTTTCCATCCAACGCCGCAAAGCGGATGCGAGCGGTTCCGAACTTCCGAGCCAACTCACTTTCTCGAGCCCTTCGAAGATAAAGAACACACCCATCCCTACTCGAAGTACGATAAAAGCCCAATCCACTTTGCGCGACATCCGCGGATTCTAGCCTGAATCGCGAGTTGTAAGGAAGTCCGTACAACAGCCAGAATGGTCTTGACGACGACCGCAATGCCTCAGCATACTTCGCGACATTCTCCCGAGGAGTTTTTAGAAATGCCAAAGGCCACTCGCGGACGCTTCACACTGCTACGACTTGCCTTGGCCCTGTCCGTCATTACCTATCTCGATCGTGTCGCCATTTCTTCTGCGGCGCCGGCAGTTCGCGAGGAATTAGGGCTGACCGCAGTTCAATTGGGATGGGTGTTCAGTGCATTCACGTTTGCGTATGCAGCGTTCGAGATTCCGAGCGGCTGGCTCGGCGATGTGATCGGTCCGAGAAAAGTACTGACCCGCATTGTTCTATGGTGGTCAGGTTTCACAATGGCGACGGGACTCGCATGGAACTTTGGATCTTTGATCCTGGCTCGATTCCTTTTTGGAGTTGGTGAAGCCGGCGCCTTTCCCAACATCTCCCGAAGTTTTGCGAAATGGTTTCCCGTACCGGAACGCGGTTCGGCTCACGGCGTGGTTTTCATGGGTACCCGATTGGGAGGCGCGATAGCACCTCCTATGGTCGTCCTCCTGATGACCTGGATGGGATGGCGCCCGACGTTTTTTGTTTTTGGCGCGATTGGTGTGGTTTGGTGCCTTTTCTGGTGGAAATGGTTCCGAGACGATCCGGCGCAACATTCCTCCGTCAATGCGGAAGAGTTGGAAACGATTCAACAAGGATTGGGTCCTGCCGTTCAGCATCAGTTCAGATGGGGGCAACTGCTTTCGCTGAACCTGTTGCTGATTTGTTTGATGTACTTCACGATGGGGTACACGCTCTATTTCAATCTCACCTGGTTGCCGACGTATCTGCGAGAGGTCCGGCACTTCACGGTTCAACAAGCCGGGCTGATTGCGGGAATAGTCTTGTTGACCGGTGCAATCATGACCGCATTCGGAGGTTGGTTGACGGATCGCCTGGTTAAGACTTATGGCTTGAAAGTTGGACGCTCTGTCGGGGTCGTCACCTTGCCGATCAGCGCCTTGCTGCTGATCGCCGCTGCGCTGACTGAAAATCCTATAACGGCGGCAGTACTCCTGGCCGCGACGTTGGGTGTCGCAGACATTTGCGTCAGTTCGTGTTGGTCGATCTGCCACGATGTCGGAGGAGAGAATGCGGGCATTGTTACTGGCTGCATGAATACATTCGGCAATATCGGCGGCGCGATCAGTCCACTGGTCGTTGGTTATGCGGTTCAGTGGTGGAACTCCTGGACGCTGCCGTTCTTCATCACCGCGGGTGTTTATGTGTTCGGCGGCATCATGACTTTGCTGGTGAATCCCAACAAACGGCTGATTCGTCCCGAGCCTGCGGAATCGAGAGTTCATGCGGTAACGCCATCATGAGCAATGTCCGGCAAGTACCACTATTGATCGGCGGTGAGTGGGTTTCCGGGGATGGCACGATCGAAGTAACCGACAAGTACTCCGGAGCAGTTATCGCTCACGCTGCGCGTGCTTCGCGCGAACAGGTCGATGCCGCCGTCGCTTCGGCAAAGCAATCGTTTGAGCATCACCAACTCGAACCTTATCGACGATTCGAGATTCTGCGAAAGACTTCGGAGTTGATCGAACAGCGACGTAGTTCATTTGTCGAAAGCATCGTAGGGGAGAGTGGCTTCCCGGTCTCCGACGCAAATAACGAAGTGACGCGTGCGGTCCAAACGTTTCTCCTTTCCGCTGAAGAAACGAAACGCATCGTGGGTGAAATGGTGCCGATTCAGGGAGCTTCTGGCCAATCGCACCGTACGGCGTACACGATCCGCGTTCCTCGCGGTGTCGTTTGTGGCATCACGTCTTTTAATTCGCCTCTCAATATGGTCGCGCATAAGGTCGCTCCGGCATTGGCAGCTGGAAACACAGTGGTGATCAAGCCGCCAGGCGCGACTCCCATCAGTGCCGCTAGTCTTTGCGAGATTCTTATCGAAGCCGGCTTGCCTCGCGCTCATGTCAATCTCATTCAAGGACCGGGTGGTCAAATTGGAAACTGGCTGACTTCAAATCCGGACATCCGTTTTTATACATTCACTGGAAGTACCGTCGTCGGTAAGGCGTTGCACCAGGCGGTTGGTCTGCGACCGATCGCGTTGGAATTAGGAAGTATTGCGGCAACGATTGTCTGCAGCGACGCAGACCTGGCGCGAGCCGTTCCTCGTTGCGTAAACTCTGCGTTCCGCAGAGCCGGTCAGGCGTGCACATCGATCCAACGCCTCTTCATCGACGAAGAGGTGTTCGATCAGTTTGCCGGGATGCTGGTAGACGCAACTCGAGCTCTTAAAGTGGGTGACCCTCATAGTCCGGAGACGGAAGTCGGGCCGATGATCAGCGTCGATGAAGCTATTCGTGCGGAACGCTGGATACATGAAGCAGTGCAACTTGGTGCGACACTGATCCAGGGCGGTAAGCGTGAGCGGGCTCTCCTCCAACCATCGATACTTCGCGATGTCCGAAACGACATGAAGGTGATGTGTGACGAAATCTTCGCGCCCGTGATGTCCATCATTCCGTTCCGCTCATTCGACGATGCGATTCGTCAGGTTAACAGTACACCGTTTGGTCTGGCCGCCGGTGTTTTCACACAGGACGTTAACCGCGCGATAAAAGCGACGAGAGAACTCCATGTTGGAATCGTGCACATCAACGAATCATCGAGCAGCCGCGTGGATCTCGTTCCTTTTGGAGGTGTTAAGGATAGTGGCCTTGGCCGCGAGGGCCCGCGATATGCGATTCAGGAAATGACGGAAGAACGGCTGATCACGATCAGCACGTTGTAGCGGCGGTCTATGACCGCCGGAGGAGTCCCGTGAACGGTGCAATGTTTATTGCCGAGTGTTTGAAACAAGAAGGCGTAAGCAAAGTGTTTGGACAGTGCGGCCACACCAACTACGCACTGATCGATGCCTGTCACCGTTTGGGCATCGAATACATTTCATTCCGTCATGAACAAATGGCAGCGCACGCGGCCGACGCCTATTTTCGGGTTTCGCACAAACTTGCCGTCGTGAATGTGCATCTTTCGCCCGGCCTGACCAATGCTTTAACAGGAGTCGCAACCGCCGCGGCGGACTGCACTCCGATGGTCGTGTTTTCCGGTAACACACAGTCATACCACCATGCACGCGAACCCCATCAAGGCATACGTTTTCATGCGGACGCGTCGCAGGGCGACATCTACCGGCCATTCTGCAAGCGCGTTTGGCGCGTGGACGATCCGCAATATCTTCTCGACGTCGTGCCGCGTGCACTGAATCTCGCCCAGACAGGCCGGCCAGGCGCGGTGCTGATCGATGTGCCCATGGACGTGTTTTCGCGTCCCGTAAAGGGAGCGTTGCCCAATACCTCGCAACGTCGCGCCAATTACAGTCGACCGGCTGGCGATGATGCAGGTTTGGCAGAGGCCGCTGAGTTGTTGACCCGTGCGAAGAAGCCGGTGATCTTTGCCGGCAATGGTGTCCTTCTTTCAGAGGCGTGGACAGAGTTAAAGGAACTCGCCGAGTGCGCAGGTATTCCGGTAGCGACCACCCTGATGGGAAAAGGTGCGTTTCCGGAAAACCATCCGCTTGCGCTCGGCATGACGGGCATTTGGGGCACCAGGGCGGCAAATGAAACCACTCGGGAAGCCGATGCCATTCTCGCGATCGGTACGGGATTCGCCGAAGCCGACTGCAGTTCATGGGATCCGAAATACACGTTCGCTATACCACCATCGGATTTGATACAGATCGACATCGATCCACAGGAAATCGGAAAGATCTACCCGACGCGCCTTGGGATCATCGGAGACGCCAAAGCTTCGCTCGCCGCGTTGGTTGAACACACACGCAAGCGTGTAACGAAAGACTGGCGAGAGTCCACGCGTTTCGTTGAACTGAACGCGCGAAAGGAAAGCTGGCGTCGTGAATTAGTGGAGAGCCAGAAAGATTCAGGCAAGCCGATCCATCCTGCAAGATTGCTGGCGGAGCTTGGACGAGCACTGCCTCCCGATGCAATCGCGGTCACCGATGTCGGCTGGAACAAGAACGGCGCCGGCCAACAGTTGCCGGCATCAGGTCCGCGGACCTTCATCACGAGCGGCGGTTTGGCGACGATGGGATTCGCTCCGGCCGCCGCCATTGGAGCAAAACTAGCGGCACCGCATCGAAAAGTTGTCGGCCTCGTCGGCGATGGTGGTCTGATGTCCGTCAGCGGCGCGTTAACAACGGCCGTCGAACTGGGTATTCCCGTCCTGTGGGTTCTATTCAATAACTTCTGTTTCGCGACGATTCGCAGTGTTGGTACAACTTACTTCAAGAACACTTACGGAACCGAATTCACCCGGCCGGACGGAACGCCCTACAATCCGGATTTCCAACTGATGGCCAAAGCCTTCGGCATAGAAAGCCGACTTGTCGAAGAACCTGAACAGCTCGCCTCCGTTTTGCAGGAGACCCTCGCACTTGACGTCCCTTGTCTTCTGGAAGTTCGGACTCGAGCGGATGTTCCGATGCCGCGCACCGGTTATTGGGACATTGCGGACTTCCTTAAACTTGGCAATGAGGCCTAAGCCGCTCAAACCCTGCAAGAGCGTGCCGCGGGAAGGGACCACAATTGTTATCCTGTATTGTCGTCCATACAACATTCAGAATTTCCTTGACGGACTTGGGTTGAAACTTAAATAATCCGGCCGATCCGTAGTTTCGCGGAAACAGCGCTCATTCGACGACGGAGTCGATTTCGGGCGCGGAGGTTCAACGTGAGAACCCAACGCCGGCACAGTAGCCGACCGCATGCTCACCCCCCATGCCTTCTGGTTCTCCGGAATTCACTAAACCAAAAAACACATTCGGAGAGAAACGATGAGAATCCTGTTCAAAGTTGCGCTGCTTTGTCTGATTCTGTCGAGCGTACTAGCAGCTCAGACCGTGGGCGTGTCGCAAATATCCGGTACGGTAAAAGATCAATCCGGCGCCGTCTTGCCAGGCGTCGAAATTAAAGTCACCCAGACGGACACCGGCCTGGTTCGGACCGTGATCACCGACGAGAGAGGGAGTTATTCGGCGGGAAGTCTTCCAGTTGGGCCCTATCGCCTGGAAGCCAGTCTTCCTGGGTTTTCAACGTATGCACAAACCGGCATCGTGCTGCAGGTCAATAGCAATCCCGCGGTTCACGTGGTGTTGAGCATTGGCACGGTTTCAGAGACGGTTTCAGTGACCTCAGATGCAAACCTGGTGGAAACGCGTAACACGTCGATTGGACAGGTGATCGACAATCAGCGGGTTGTCGAGTTGCCCTTGCAAGGGCGGCAGGTCACAGATCTCGTGTTGTTGTCGCCGGCCGCAGTCGTGACGGGTGGTTTCAACGGCAACCGTAACTTTCCAACGGTAGCCATCTCGATCGCCGGCGGATCGGGCGCAGGCACCACCTATCGACTGGACGGTGCATCGCACAACGACTTTCACAACAACCTCAATCTGCCGCTGCCATTCCCGGATGCGATGCAGGAATTCAAGCTGGACACGGGAGCCAACGATGCGAGAGCCGGCAGGTCTGCATCCGGTTCAGTGAACGTCGTCACAAGAGCAGGTACGAATCAAATTCACGGCAATGCCTTCTGGTATGTGCGCAACGCCATTTTCAACGCGCGTAACCCATTCCGAGCGGTTCGCGACGATAGTTTGAAGCGCAATCAATTCGGCGGAACCATTGGTGGTCCGATCATCCAGAACAAGTTGTTCTGGTTCACGGGATATCAGTACACCTCCGAGCGATCGGACCCGCAGACATCAACCGTGACACTGCCGACAGCGGACATGAAGAACGGCGACTTCACCACTATCACGAGTCCCGCCTGCAACGCCGGCCGACAGGTCACGCTTCTTCAGCCATTCCAGAGCAACAGGATCAACCCGAATCAGTTTTTTCCAGGGAGTGTGAAGCTGGCTTCGTTTATGCCCGTCCCTTCTGATCCATGCGGCAATTATCAATATGGTTTCCCAAATCGGCCGAATCAGAATGAAATTGTCGCCAAGGTCGATTTTCAGAAGAGCGAAAAGCATCAACTGTTCGCGCGTCATCTTTGGGCTCACCGGGTCAACCCGCTTCCGAATGTGGACCCCAAGGTCAATGCGCTGGCCTCCACGTTCACCGGTGTCGATAACGAGGCCAATTCCTTCACGGTAGGCGATACCTACACGTTGCGACCGAATCTGGTGAGTTCATTCCGGCTCGCCGGAATCTGGACCGGAAACTATCGCTTGCGACCGAAGGATTTCGTCGCGCCCGGTGACCTCGGTATCAACCTGTTTATCCACAATCCTGGCGACGGCGAGTTCTCCGTCACCAACGGATTTGGCTTCGGCGGTTCCGGCGGCGGCAAGTGGAACATGACCGGAATCAACCTGTCGGAAGACATGGACTGGATCCACAACAATCATCAAATCGGATTCGGTGGCATCTTCACGCTGGCGATCGAGAATCAGTACAACAATCAGTTCTCCAACGGTTCGCTGAACTTTGGCACGGCGCGCGCCGGTATGGGCTATGCGGATTTCTTCCTGGGCTTGCCGAGTTCGGTCACCCAGGCGCATGGCCAGCAGGATTTTGAGCGCGCCAAACAATGGGGCCTGTACATCACGGACAATTGGAAGGTCAATACGCGCTTCAGTGTCAACACCGGCGTGCGTTGGGAGCCGTATCGACCCTGGCAACACAAGTATGGTTGGGTAAACCATTTCGAGATGGCGAACTTCCTCTCGGGAAAGAAGAGTCAGGTCTATCTCGACGCCCCGGCCGGCATGATGTTTCCTGGAGATCCCGGTTTTCCGGACAAGGGAATGCACAAGAGCAACATGATGTTATTTGCGCCGCGTATCGGACTGGTCTTCGATCCGCGCGGTGTCGGCAAGGAAGTCATCCGCGTCGGATACGGTCTGTTCTACGACTATCCACCGGCGTCCTACAACATTCGCGTCTCGAACTCTCTGCCGTACGGCGGACAGGTTACTTTGACGAATCCGTCGCTACCGGATCCGTGGGCCACCAATCCTCGCGGCAATCCGTTCCCGATTCCACTGGCCGATAAGAATCTAGTGTTCCCGACTCAGGGCGTGTATTACAGCCAGCCGCTCGACCTCCCGAACAGCTATACACAGCAGTGGAATCTCAGCGTCCAGCGCCAGTTTGGCATGGACTGGTCGGTGGACTTGAGCTATCTCGGAAACAAGGCGACACACATTTGGGCCGACCGTCAGGCCAACCCCGTCCTCTATGTTCCGGGGAACTCGACAACGGCCGCCGCGAATATTCAGTCACGACGCATGCTGAACCTGATCAATCCTGCGGTGGGTCCGTACTACGCCAGCATCATCGAAACGGTTCCCGGTGGAAACATCAGCTACAACGGCATGGTCGTGAAAGTTCAAAAGCGATTCTCGGGACTTTTCACGATTCAGTCGAACTACACCCTTGGCCATTGCATTTCCGACATGGATCCCGATCAGTTCCTGGATGGGCAGGATTACATCAACTGGAACAATCGTAAGCAGGATCGCGGAAACTGCGGCCAGGATCGTCGTCATTTGACGAACAATTCGGTCATCGTGAACACGCCGTCGATCGGTTCTCCGATGATGCGCAAAATCGTCGGAGGCTGGCAGGTCTCGACCATTTATCGTTTCCAAAGTGGTTCGCCTCTGACCATCACCACCACCGGCGATGCGGGATTGCTCAGCTCCAACCAACGGCCGGATCGCATTGGCTCGGGCAAGCTCGATGATCCGACGATTGCGAAGTGGTTCGATACCGGCGCGTTCATCCAGAACAGTCCGGGATCCTATGGAAACTCGGGCCGCAACATTTTGACTGGACCAAACAACATCACGTTGGATATGAATCTAACGCGACGATTCGAATTTGAAAATCAACGTATCGAATTTCGCGCGGAAGCGTTCAATGCGTTTAACATGTTCCGGCCGAATAATCCGAACACGGCCCTGACGAACAACAACTTCGGCAGGATTACGTCGGCCCAGGATGCTCGGATCATGCAATTCGCGTTGAAGTACATTTTTTAAGCATCGTCTCGGTTGAGAATTGAGAATTTATTATTGAGTATTGTCTATTGAAGATGGACATTGCCTGCCAATGGTCATTTGCAATAGACAATATTCAATAAAGAATTCTCAATTCTCATCAACCGAGGAAGGGAAGCTGAGCTATGAAGCGCACTGTTCTTCTAATTGGATTGATGCTCGTCATTTGTGGTCTGTTGCTGGCTCAGGCCGGCGCTCCTCAACCCGGACAGCGTGGCCAGGGCGGGCGAGGCGGTCGTGGTCGCGGCGCAGCTCCGGCACGCAAGGTCCTGCTCGCATGGGCGGACACGCGGAACGGAGTGTCGCAGCACGCGTTCACGTCGCATGCGCTCGCGATCGTGGAGCGACTTGGCTACGATTCAGGACTCTGGGACACGTTCATTCGTACCGATTCCAATATCGTGGCCAACACCGCTTTCAAAACGGACGGTTCGCCGGCCAGCGGCGGACCGAGCCTGAGCAACGTCGATGGCATCTTCTTTCTTGGCCATCGCGAAATCGATATCAACGCCAAGCAGAAGGAAGAACTCCTGGCATTCGTCCGAAACGGCAAAGGCTTCGTTGCCGCTCACACGGGTTTGACGGCATTTGAGTCGTGGCCGGAGTTCGGAGAAATGCTGGGGGCGCAGTACGAAGGCCATTTATTTACCGGACCGGCTCGCGTCATCAGCGAGTCGCCCGGCTCTCCGATCGTCAAGCACCTCGGAGCGGAGTTCGAGTACAACGACGAGTTCTACAAAGCGAAAACCTTCTCGCGCGACAAGATCGACGTCTTGCTGCGCTTCGATCCTCTAAGCGTTCCCAACACGACTCTCGCTAAAGACGGCGACTTCCCCTTGGCCTGGGTGAAGAAGTACGGTCAGGGCCGCGTCTTCTACGGTTCGTTTTCACATGGAACCGAATTGTGGGATCGACGCGACATCCAGTTGATGTACCTCGAGGCCATCAAATGGTCGTTGGGTCTCACCGATGCGGAGCCCGCGCCACACGCACGCCGGGGTGGAAGTTCGCAGTAGTTGGGACGGGGACATTTGACACGTGACAATTGACGCGTGACATTTGACATCCGAGGGCGTGGTTCACCTGATGTCAAATGTCACGCGTCAATTGTCACGTGTCAAATATTCCCCCTCCCCCCTCATGATAAAATTTTGACCTATGATTCCCCTACAACCTTTGTGTTTTGTCCTGATGCCGTTTGGCACCAAACGCGATCCCGTAACCACCCTCGAAATCAACTTCGACGTCATCTACGACCAGGCGATCCGTCCCGCCATTGAAGCGGCGAGCATGGTTGCGGTCCGCGCCGACGAAGAACGCACCGGCGGCATCATCCATAAACCAATGTTCGAGCGGCTGCTGCTGTGCGACTTTGCCATCGCCGACCTGACCACGGGAAATCCAAACGTGTACTACGAACTGGGCGTCAGACATGCCACCCGGCCCTCGACCACGCTGGCAATCTTCGCGGACCAGCAGCGCCTGCCGTTCGATCTGAATTTCCTGCGGGCGCTTCCGTATCGACTGGGTGAAGGCAATCGGTTCGGCGGCCGCGAAGCATCCGAACTGATGAGCAATCTCACGCGGCGCCTGATGGATCTCAAGAATCTTGCGCGTGAACAAGGGGGCGTGGACAGCCCGCTGTTTCAGCTATTGACGGACTACAAGGCGCCGGAGATCGCTCACTTGAAAACGGACGTGTTCCGCGACCGGGTTCAGTATTCGGCCGGACTCAAAAGTGAATTGGCACGAGCCCGCGAGCTCGGCAACCTCGAGGCTGTCGAGCAAATTGAATCCGCACTTGGAGACCTCGACAGTATCGAAATGGGAGTGCTCGTCGATCTGTTTCTGACGTGGCGGGCGCTGTCGAAGTGGGATCGGATGATCGCACTCTACGAAAGGCTTCCGCTGGCCCTCAAACGAACTATCCTCATCCGCGAGCAACTGGGATTCGCGCTGAATCGGGCGGGCCGAAGAGAAGACGCACTGCGCGTACTGGAGAGCGTGCTGCAGGATCAGGGACCGAGTTCGGAGACCCTGGGTCTGATTGGACGTATATATAAAGACCAGTGGATGGAAGCCCGCAAGGGAAGCGAACGGATGGCGCGAGGATATTTGGCGAAGGCCATTGAAGCCTATTCACGCGGATTCGAAGCTGATTCCCGTGATGCCTACCCTGGCATTAATGCCATAACCATGCTGGATGTTCAGGGAGACCCCGAATCCTTGAAGCGCAAGAGCGAACTGCTTCCGGTGGTCCGCTTTGCCGTCATGCAGAGACTCAAGGGCGCCAAGCCGATTTACTGGGACTACGCGACACTGCTTGAACTGGCGGTTCTGGAGGAGAATCAGGACGAAGCCTTGCGCTATCTTTCCAGCGCGCTGGCCAACGTGCGTGAACCCTGGGAAGCCGCGACCACTGCAAATAACCTGAAGTTCGTTCAGGAAGCGCGATTGTCGCGCGAGCTCCCGCAGCCCTGGCTCGATGAAATTATCAAGGAACTCGTCAGTCGAAGCGCTGCAGCTGCCAAGCGTTGAGGAGTGGCCATGCCGACCAACGACCAGACCATCCTGCAATTGGAACAGTACTTCAAGTTCATCCAGACGGCACAAAACCAACTTGCCGAGCTTCGTCCGGAACATTATTTCGACGTGGTGTCCTATGAGGACGAGCGTCGCCGGTTGCAGCAAGACATCCGCGAGTACAGGAAGAAGCAGGTGGCCGCGCTTGAGATTCTGGACCGTTATCCACAGCGTCATCACCTTCGGCATTTCGACAAGCTGCCTCAGTTTCATCAGGACGGCGCCTACGATGCGTCCGTCTTCATCATGACGAAGTTTCCCGAAGGCGCCAGCGCGGAAGCATCCCAACTGCAAAAAGTAATTACCGCGCTCGAACAAGGCATTAAGGCGCGTGGCTATGTGCCGCGGATCGCCCAAGGTCCCGGCTATCATCGATGGCTCTTCGATAATGTCGAGTTATTCCTGCTCGGCTGCGCCCGTGGTATCGCCATTGTCGAAGACAAGTATTTGCCCGAGTTGAATCCTAACGTGGCACTGGAATGGGGCTGGATGACCGGGATGGGCCGTGACGTCCTGTTTCTGCGCGAGAAAGCGTTCGAGCATGATCGCGCCGACTGGACCGGCTTGCGTAACGGGGAGTTCGAGTGGGACACTCCGGAATCTGGAATCACGACAGCCCTGGGAAACTTTCTGCCCCAGCGCGCCCATGCTGCCGGCCAGCCCTGATCCCTCTATTGATCCGCTCCGCGGCTCAATAAGGATAGTCTTTGAATCCAACTATAGTTGATATTAGAATAGCTCCTCATGGACGCTCTCGAACTTATTCCCCTGAAACACTCCACATACTGCGTACTGCTGGCACTGGGCGATGAGGAACTGCACGGCTACGCGATCATGCAGGCGATCGCAGAGATGACGCGCGGTCGCGAGGCCATTCTTCCCGGTACGCTGTATGCGGCGCTGGCGCGGATGGTCGATGACGGTCTCGTCGAAGAGCGTGAAGGTCGTGCCGACGACGCGAGCGGCGGGCCCAGGCGCCGCTACTATCGACGCACACGGCTCGGCCGGAACGCAGCGCGCGCCGAATCCGAACGCCTTCGGGCACTGCTCGACATCGCGCGGTCGCAAAAACTCATTCAGGGAGGCCAGCGATGATTCGATTGGCATCGACCATCTACCGGTTGGCGCTGCTGGCATTTCCGTCCAGCCATCGCTCACTCTATACCGCCGAAATGACCGAAGCGTTCGAACTCGCGTTGGCCGCGCGCCGACGTAACGGTGGCTGGCATGTCCTGGCTTTCGTGATCGCTGCGTGCGTCGACAATGTTCGGGCCGGACTCGGCGAAAGACGCCGCTATCAGCGTCTCAGCGCCCTCGCCTTCCTCGGACGCGATTTGAGCCACGCGGTCCGCTCGCTCGCGAAGGCGCGCAGCTTCAGTGTGGTGAGTGTCCTTTCGATCGGCATCGGTATCGGCACCGTCATCGCGAGTATCGTCGTGCTGCGAGGTTTCGCGGGAAACCCGCCCGGCATCACCGTAGAGGGACTGGTTGAACTTCTCGTCACACGGGCCGGCGATTCAGCGACTGAAACCTGGACTTACCCGGACTTCGTCGATGTTCGCAGCGCTGTCAAGGGTATGACGATCGCGGGTTGGACGACTGGTGAAAGCGTTGTTCGTCTGCCGACTGGCGCCGCCGTGCGGATGGACGCCATGTATGTCACGCCAGACTACTTCACAGCAATGGGTGTCAACCTGGCCAGTGGGCGGAGCTTCGACGAACGGGAGTCTGACAGTCCGGCGGAAGTCATCATCCGCTATGACGTGTGGCAGAACCGTCTGGGCGCCGACCCGCAGATCATCGGCAGCACGATCGTCGTGAACGGTACTCCCTACTTCGTCGTTGGTGTCGCGCCCTATGAGTTTCGTGGCCATCTCGCCCCGCACAGGCACACGTTGGACCGGGAAGGTACAGGTTTTGAACTGTGGCTGCCGCTTTCGCATCATCCCCGTCTGGTCGGACCGGAGAGTCTTCAGTACAACCGCGATGCGGACTGGCTGCACGTCGTCGGCCGCCTGTCGCCGGGAATGAGCATCGCCGATGCCAATGGCGCGGTTTCATCGGTCATGGCCGGACTCGCGGAGCAACATCCAGGGAGCAATGCGCGCAAATCCGCGTCCGTGGAACCGTATTTCTCCCTGGGCGCGCGGCGGCGCTTCGACACGCAAATTGAAAGTGTCGCAGGGATGGTGGTTTCCGGGATGGTGCTGCTGGTGGTGTGTCTCAACGTGTCCGGCATGGTTCTGGTTCGCGCCGGGACACGCGAACGGGAACTGGCAGTCCGGCTAGCTGTCGGCGCCAGCCGCGCGAGGCTGATGCAGTATCTTCTGGCGGAGGCACTGGTTCTCGCAACACTTGGAGGCGTACTCGGTGCGCTCGTGATTTTCGGCACGCCTTCCGCTGTGACATGGTGGTTCGGCCAACCGCTCGACATCGAGCTTCAACCGGATGCGACGATCATCGCCGCATGCGCGGCGCTATGTTTTGCAACCAGCCTGGTCTTCGGAATGCTTCCCGCTGTCCGTTTTAGCCGCCCCAAAATCATTTCGGCATTGAAGGCCGAGGCCGGTTGCGGCAGCCGCCGCGTCGGCCGCGTTCATCGTGCGACCGCTGCCATACAGGCGGGATTCGCGGTGCCGCTGCTGGTGATCTGTGGCGTGGTGTTGCACCAGGTTCGCACGACCGCGACGGTGGATCTCGGGTTCAAGCCCGCTGGACTGTACTACCTTCCAATCAATCTCGCCGTCGATGGACGCGACGGTGACCCCGCATTCCTGCTCCGGAACGCACGGAACAATCTCGAACGCGCGAGTGGCGTGGCAGCGGTGGCACTCGCGGATGGCTTTCCGCTCGATTCCGACTATCGCGACGCGCGAATCGCTCGCGACGGAACAAACGAAATCGTTCGCGCCGAGACCACAGCCGTGTCCCCACGGTTTCTGGAAACGATCGGAGCCCGGATCTTGCGCGGGCGCGAGATCACGAGTGAAGACCAGATCGGCCGCGAGCGCGTGGCGGTCATCTCGGAGCCGCTTGCCGCAAAACTCTTTCCGAACGCGGAACCGCTTGGCCGGCGGCTGACGTTTGCTCTCGACGGCAACACCGCGCATTCCTACGTGGTTGTCGGCATCACGGCCGATTTGGTCGCATCGAGTCTGGGAAGCAAGCAGCCGCAACTCTTCGTCGCGCTTGCGCAACATCCGGCAACGCAGGTGTTCGTCATGGCGCGGAGTTCGTTACCGAGTGCCGCGATGGCCGCTACGTTTGAGAATGCTTTCACCGACTTTGGTCTCGAGCCTGACGTTATCCGTTCCAATCTGCGAACAGCGGAGAATCGCTTAAAAAACAGCAGGACCGAGTTGGCAATGGCCTCCATAGCGTCGGGAGTCGCCGGTGTGGTGGCCTTGCTGCTCGCGGCGCTGGGAGTCTTCGGCGTCGTTGGCTTCATGGTGGCGACGCGCACACGCGAAATCGGCGTCCGGATCGCGCTGGGCGCATCGCGGACGCAGGTGCTGCGCGGAGTTTTATGGGACGCCTTGAAACTCGCCGTGCCTGGTGTCGTCGGCGGTTTGCTTGTCGCTATACCTCTCGTTGACGAACTCTCGATGTATTCGCTCGGCCTTGTCGAGCCCGTCGCCTATGTTGTCGCCGCTGCGATCACATTAGGCATCGCCCTGCTCGCCGGCCTGCCGGCCGCCCGGCGCGCGGCCGCCGTCGAACCGATGACCGCCATGCGCGCGGAATAGGCTCAAACGACTTGTCTTCATCACCGATTCCAAAATGCGCCCGTGCTCCATTGGGTAAGTGAGCCGTCCTTTTTCTTCCATGCTGGAACTCAGGGAGCCCGGCATGGATTACTGGTGTGTTGAATCGATCTCTCTTATGGTGAACGGCAGGGTCGTCTTCGACATGGATTTCGCCGGCGCGGGTCATTGGGTGGGACCGAACGGACTTCTTCACATTCCCGGTTTTCAATTGCGGAAACATGCACTGTGGCGCTCCTACACGCTGCCGTCACTGCCGCACTTGATTCTAAACAACCCCTGACAGCCTGCCGGAACATTACCGGCAGGCTATTTTTTTCGTCGGGAAGAGAATGAATTGATGGCCAGCCTCGTTGGGCGCTGCGGTTCCCGGATGTCAAATGTCACGCGTCAATTGTCACGTGTCACATGTTCCGCCTGGACGCTGACGCTGATCCGACCATAGTGGCCGTAGTCATCAAAGACAGTGATGTCGTACCGGCCGGGTTCCGGAAAACTCAACACAGTCTCCACGCGAGCGCACGGGCCAAACGTTGAATTGTATTCAAACTTGTTCACGAACACATCGTATCCAGGCGAGCGGCTCAAGGGTCAGGCTCTGCTCGATGAGGGCGGAGATCGTTCCGGCAGCCAGCCCCTGGAGAACAGAACTTTCGGACTGTTCGACATAACCCTCCGGTTGTAGCTTGAAGATGCGCCAAACGCCATTGTGGAAGCGCCAGAGCTCCGGGACTCCTACTTTTTCGAAGATCGATAACTTGTCGAGTGAAGATCTTGTAATGTCGATCTCGATGGCCAGATCAGGAGGTGGATCGTATTGGAGATCAAGCTCGCGCTTTCCCTGGACCTTCCGTAGATTGGTGGAATAGAAACAGGCATCCGGTTCAAACCCTTTGGACAGATCCTTACGCCGGAACGTGGTGGACCCGAACCCCTTGATGTTGATGGCATTCTCTTCAGCGAAGATATTGACCAATTGAACAACGGCATCTTTGATCTGCTCATGATCGGCTGAAGGACTCATGATCTCGAGACATCCATCGTCATAAGTGAATCGAGGTACGCTGCTGTCGCGATGCGCCATCAACAGGGCTTCGTAGAGTTCCCAATCGATGTTATTCAGAAGAACGCGTTGTTCCGGAGGATCCAGAGTGGTAGTCATGTATTTCATTTTCCGTCATGCTCCAGAGCTGAATCAACCGATTCGCCGTCTCGCACGCCTCCGTCCCAAACATATTTGATGACTTAGCCTGACTTTCGCAGTTGACGCTGTTTTCGAGCGATTTTCGGCGCCATTTTCGAGATAAGTGCCGTGGCTGCAACGGGCGTTTTCTGGAAACGGCTGTAGTGAAGACCTACCCTCTATTTTTCTGAAAAGATTTCTGTGATTCTGTGCGCGATGTTTTTGCGTTACACGAATCGGAAGAAAGACGGCAAGGACCATCGCTACTTCAGCGTGGTGGAGAATCGGCGATTATCGTCGGGCAAGATGGCACAGCGTACGGTTTTGTATTTGGGAGAGATCAACGACAC
>Ga0137427_10000178_pt1 | contig 35166 bp, 21 predicted proteins | sample EasRivERMZT700_2_FD_102309 | JGI IMG/M metagenome (GOLD analysis project Ga0137427, IMG submission 102309) | Soil microbial communities from meander-bound floodplain in the East River, Colorado, USA - East River MetaG ERMZT700_2 | ecosystem: Environmental > Terrestrial > Soil > Floodplain ...
CGCGGCGTCGAGATCGCGAGCGACGTCGCGGACGGACCGTACTCCGTCATCCTTGATCAGGTGTCGTCAGGCGTCGCCGTTCGAATGGCCATACTTTACCTGCTGCTGGGGGCTCATGGATCTTCTGATTAAGAACGGTCGACTGGTCGATTCGCTCCGCAAACTGGACACTATCGCCGACATACTTGTTCGTGGCGGAAAGATCCGGAGTATCGGCAGGACCGACATTTCGGACATTCCCGTCTTCGACGCATCCGGTCTCATTGTTGCGCCTGGGTTCTTTGATATCCACGTTCATCTCCGAGAGCCCGGCACGGAAGAGGCCGAAACCATTCAGACCGGGGGGCAGGCAGCAGCGGCCGGCGGTTTCACGGCAGTTGCAGCCATGCCGAACACGAAACCGCCGAACGACAATCCATCGATTACACATTACATCATCTCGGAAGCGCGACGATCGTCACCTGCGCGCGTTTTCCCGATCGGCGCGGTCACGAAAGAACAAAAAGGAGAGACGCTGGCGGAAATCGGCGAGATGTTTGAAGCCGGCATTGTGGGAATCTCGGACGATGGTAAACCGGTAATGGATGGCCTGCTATTCCGCCGCGCTCTGGAATACGCGCAAATGTTTGACTTGCCGGTGATACAACACTGCGAGGACCTTCACCTGTCCAGGGGCGGCGTCATGCACGAAGGCGCCTTTTCCACACGACTGGGCCTCAAGGGCATTCCCGCTGCCGCCGAATCCACGATGATTTCACGCGATGTCATTCTTGCCGAACTGACGCGCGGAAAGTACCACGTCGCGCATCTCAGTTCGCGCAAGTCCGTTGAGATGGTGCGTCAGGCCAAGGCCAGCGGCGTACGCGTCACCGCTGAGGTGACGCCGCATCATTTCTCGTTGACCGACGCCGCCGTGGCCGAGTACGACACCAATGCCAAAATGAATCCGCCGCTCAGGTCCGACGACGACGTGGCTGCCGTGATCGAAGGAATTCATGATGGCACGATCGATGCAATCGCCAGCGATCACGCCCCACACCACATTAACTTGAAAATGCTGGAGTTCGATCGAGCCCCCTTTGGGATAACCGGCCTGGAAACCGCCGTGGGTCTGGCTTTCACTAAGCTCCGGTTGCCGATTGGCCGAATCGTTGATATGTTCTCCCTCAATCCACAGAGAATCATGAAGATCACTCCCTGGGGTTTATTCGAGGGAAGCGCTGCGGACTTGACGCTTCTCGACCCATCAAGGAAATGGTCTTTTGATCTCAAACAGTCACGGTCGAAGAGTCGGAATTCACCTTTTGACGGTTGTGCCATGACGGGAAAGGCCGTCGCCACGATCGTGGAAGGGAAAGTGGTCTATGACGATCGCCGGCTGGCTGGCGCTTAATTAGGGAGGACACATGTTCAAGGAATTCAAAGCTTTTGCGATGCGCGGCAACGTGCTGGATCTGGCCGTAGGCGTCATCATTGGAGCGGCTTTCGGCAAGATCGTGACGTCGTTTGTCAGCGATGTACTCATGCCGCCGATCGGACTACTGGTCGGCAAGGTGGACTTCTCCAATCTTTTTGTCGATCTTTCGCGTCAGGGTCACGCTTCAATAGCCGCCGCCAAGGCCGCCGGCGCCGCTACACTGAACTATGGGTTGTTCATTAACAACATCATCGACTTTCTAATTGTCGCTTTCGCCGTATTCCTTCTCGTTCGTCAGGTGAATCGCTTCGACAAGAAACCCGAAACGGCGCCGGCCGCACCGACAACAAAGGACTGCCCGTTCTGCCTTTCCACCATTCCGCTGAAGGCCTCCAAGTGCTCGCAGTGCACATCTCAACTCAGCATGGGAGCGACTAAATAACTGTTGCGGCGGTCGATGACCGCCGCACGTGGTATGCTGGCGCCGTGGATATCGAACGTACGATTCAGTTCATTCTGGAGAGTCAAGCGAAGGCTGAAGTTCGAATGCAGAAGACCGAGTTGCGCCTGGATTCGATGGAGAAACGGTTTGACAAAAGGCTGAACGGCATTGCCGGGATTCTCCAGCAGGGCATGCGAATGCTCGTCAGAACCGAAACGAGACTTGCCGAGTTGGCCGCATCTCAGAAAGAACTGGCCGCATCTCAGAAAGAGCTGGCCGCATCTCAGAAAGAACTGGTCGCATCTCAGAAGGAGACGGACCGGAAACTGAAAGCCCTCATTAACAGCCTGCGCCACAACGGCAATGGCCGTTGACCCGATCTCTGACCTAATATCCCGCCGACGGCCGAACGTCGTTGCTGTTAAAAATTAAAACGTGCGTTGAGCGTGAACTGCCGACCAGGACCTGCAGTAATGATGCGGCCGAAGTTCGTGTTGTTGGTTGCGACACTGGGATTACCGAACTGTGGATGATTCAGCACGTTGAGAGCATCCATACGAATGACAAGGTTCTTGGTCTCCGAGATCATCACCGTCTTGAGCAAATTCAAATCGAATCCTAGTCGGCCTGGCCCCTCGAAGTATTGGCGGCCAAGCGTGCCAATCATTCCTGGAGCGGGATTCTGGAAAACAACCTTCCCGCTCGAATCTGTTAGAGCCCGGAGATTGAACTGAGTATTCAACGATTGCTGTGACGTCAGGCGGTCTCCTATGGGATCCACTATCTGCTGCAGGCCGTCGAAATACACAACGCCGTTACTGACGCGCTTCACTTCACCGAAACTCTTTGGAACATGCGTAAGCATGTCCGGGTAATTCATGATGTTGGAGACAGTGCTGCCGGCGGCCAAGCCTAAAGGCTGGCCCGAAGTGATGCCGAACATTGCCCCGAGTTGCCAATTCTCGACTAGCCGGGATACGAGCATCGGAGCGTTGCCCAGCCATGGACGGCCGCGTCCGAATGGCAGTTCAATGGTGCCATTGCTTTTGAGATCGTGGGTGCGGTGGTAACTCAAAAGGGCCTTGTCGCGCGAACGGTTGTAAGGATCCGCATAGATTTTCACCCAATCATTGTCGGATTCCCCCAATGCGCGACTCCACGTATACGTGCTGTCGTAGCTGAAGCCGTGCGACCAGCGTTTCGTCCAGCCGAGTTGAAGTGAATGGTAAGTAGAGTTGCCTGGATTCGAATGAAGGTAGGCTTCGAGGAACTGCGGGTTCTTGACGATGAAATCCTCGGGCAGTCCGGCATTGCGCAAAATACCGCCCGGAACATTCGTGAGCTGAGCCGTGTTACTCAGGAACAATGCAAGACCTCTTACCCCGTTATTGCTATTGGCGAGCTGCTGTCTTGTATTGGCCATGGTGCGGAGAGCGGCGGAGCCCCTGAGCGTAGTGCCGTTCACGACGCCAAAACCCGGAACATTCAAACCCATCAGCATCCGATCGAACAATGGAGCGTTACCGCCCTCGCGCGTGATGTTGTATGCGTCGAGAATGCCCGTCGAATAGACATCGGGAGCGTTTTGAGGAATTGCCGCGAAGAGCTTCGTTCCCTTGCTGCCGATATATCGGACCTGAACAGTCGAATCCCCTGGGGTTTCTCGCTGAATCTCCAACGTCCAATTCTGAACGTACGGGGTCACCATATTGGGATCCCACGCATAGATGGTGTCGTTCCTCGCGGTCAACGGCACAACGAGGAGGGCGCCATCCGGTGCTTTTTCCGGTATCGGCAGGCTGATGTTGGTCAGGTTCGTAAAAGTCGATGCCGGGTGGACTGCGAACTGATTGACTCCGGGAAATAAGCCAATGGAAACATCGTGGCTCAAGCCGCGGCCGCCGCCTTGATAGCTGATGCCATAACCGGCGCGCAGGACAGTCTTGTTGTAACCGAAGTAAGGAATGGACCAGCTCAGCCCCAGCGAAGGCGCAAAGTTGTTCCAATCATCCTGGTACAGTTGTTTGTCCGGTTGCGGAGAGTGCTTTCCCACAAACTCCGGCTTTATTGCAATGGAGCCGTTCAATATGGTGGCACCGCCACCGATTGGAGCCGCCGAGAGACCGTGACCTTCATAAGGCACTCCATAGTACTCGTACCGCAACCCCGCACTCAGGCTGAGATTCGGGCTGACGAGCCAATCGTCTTTAAAGAATGCGCTCCATTCGTTCTGGCGGATGTCCCGATACTTCTTGTAAAGGTCGCGGTAATCTTTGAAGGCAATATTCTTCGGATCGGGCGCCAGACTGAAGGCCTGATTGATCTGTAACACGGAGCCGGAAAGGTCGGCCAGCAGGATACGCGAAAAGGTTTGGTCGCTGCCTGTGAGACCGGGGACGGCGTTACCATCGATTCCGGATATCGGCACTCCTGCGCCCAGCATCACCCGCGGAATGATGTCGTTTGAATTCCACGCGTTGTTGGATCCAAACCGGAACTCGACACCGCTTTTGAGCGCATGCTTGCCTCTGGACCAGCTCAGCGTATCCGCGAATGTGTACAGCGGAACGGTATTACCGCTACTGCCCTTCGTGTTATTGATCAGGTGGTTAAAAAGGAAACTCTCAAACGTGATGAGGTAAGGAATTCCGTTGTTCTGACCAAGCAGCTTTCGTGCTTCTTCTCCGCTTTCTCCCGGAACGTCATATGCCTGCGGATTCTCCGTTCTGCCTCGGCGCAGACCCAAACGAAACTCATTCACGAGCGTCTTCGACAAAATGGACACCAGTGATCCCGTGTACACCTTGGGATGCCGGATCGACTTGCCGTGATAACCTCCCGGCCAGTTCGATATTTCGCTGTCCGCCCACGCATGCTCACGACTCATGTTCAGACTGACCCTGTGATTTGCGTTGAAATGGTGATCCAGTCGCAGATTCAGCACGTCACGATTGATATCGACGCCGTTACCGAAGAAATCTTCGGTACCTACGGTTCGCCGAATCCAGCGATAGCCGGCGCGGTTCAGTCCGTCTCCAACCGTGAAGTCGTTAGGCAGCGGCATCTTGTCGAGGATGCGTTGGACTTGTCCGCTGGGATCCATGCCTGGCCGTTGAGGATCTCGCGAGAACACATCGAATGAACTCAGAGGACCCGTTGCAGCTACCGGGCGGATTGGATTTCCCTGCAAGTCGACTGTCGGCACGCTGGAAATAGCGTTCCCGCTGGGTACCCCCGGGTAATACCGCCAGATACCTCGCCGTGCCTGTTCGGTGAGGACGTTGGCCACAACCACCGACTTCTGTACCGTTCGCATTCCCTCATACAGCGCGAAAAAGAAGGTCTTGCGAGGAATAAGCGGACCGCCGATGCGCAGGCCAAACTGATTGCGGTTCAGGTAATCCTTGTTGATGCCGTTAAAATTGTTGAACCAGTTATTGGCATCGAGCACGGAATTGCGGTTGGCCCAAAAGGCACTGCCGTGAAACTCATTTGTCCCCGAGCGGGTGGACAGGCGTACCTGTCCGGAACCGCGCCCCGTCTCGGCATCCGCAGGCGCCACGATGATGCGGACTTCATCGACAAGATCAGTGCTCATGTACGTTTGGGAAAACACCCCGCTTTCATACCTGCCATCGCTGACGCTGATTCCGTCTCGCGTCGTATTCACCTGGGTGGCCCGGGCGCCCGCAAAATTGCTCCCCTGAATCCCGGCAATAGCTCCGACCATGTCGAGCACATTTCCACCCCCGGACGGGAGGTAGCGCAAATTGAATTCAGCCAGCACCGACCCGACCGATGGCGACGCCGACAGGCCGTTCCCCGCAGCCGCGGTCATCTCAAGCGGCTGATCCACTGACCCCGGAGTCAGCTTGAACTCCAGGCGAACCTGTTCGGAAAGACCGAGGATTACTTCGTTGAATGTTTGAGGTCGAAAACCAGCTACGATCGCACCCGCCACGTATTTCCCGGGTTGCAGACCGGAGAACACAAAGACGCCGCTTTCATTGGTTTGCGCGGTAAAACTGATGCCGGTCCACGTGTTCGTTATGGTCACAAAAGCCCCGGTAATCCCAGCACTCGACGTGTCGGAAACCCGTCCGCTCAACGTGGCATTGCTGGTTTGGGCGAGCAGGATTCCTGATAGAAGCAGACACAAAACCAGCGCTCCGAAGGAGTACCTTCGCATATTGACCTCCCATTTCGAATGGACCGATGTTCGAATGGTCTAAATGGTGGGTTAGGTTAACATCAGCCGTCACTCAATCGCCATTTCTAAGGACTCGATTCCAAACGGAATCCACTACGGGCCCCTCGCTACCGCTCGGGTACTGTTGTGGGCCGCGCGAGGCAAGAGTACCCGAGCGGTAGCGAGGGGCCTGGCGTGTTCCTTCCATGGTTCGTTACGAATTAACCGGAACCCGATCACGTTGTGTCTCATAAGTGCCTCCTGTAGACTGACGCGAGAATTTTCGGAAATTTTGCTCATGACTTCCTGAAATGACGCCTGAACGGTGGCAACAGATCACGAACGTGTTTCACGCGGCTCTGGAGCGCAACTCGTCATCGCGCGACGCGTTTCTTGAAAAAGCGTGCGGCTCCGACCGGGAGTTGCGGGAAGAAGTCGATGCGTTGTTGGAGGCCCATCATGGGGCGGGCAGTTTTGGGGACGCGCCGGCTTTTGCTCCGCCGGACGAAACAGGATCGGTAACTTCGCAAAGCATCATCTTGCCTCCCACCGGTTCCCGTCGCGCGCCCTGGTGGATGTATGTCATCGCTGCCTCTTATGTTGCGTTGCTTGCGCTTATTCCTTACCTGGTGATCTGGGGACCCGCCGACCTTCTGGGTGTAACAATCGTCTTCGAAGATGCTGGCATGGTTCTGCGTTCCGTCGATCGAAACTCGCTGCTGGGCGTGTCGGGATTGCAGTCGGGCGACCGGATTTTGGCGGTCGATGGCATGCCGATACGCAACGTACGCGAGTGGACGGCCTTTCAGAATAATCTAGAGGTTGGAAGAATCCAGCGTTGGCAAATTCTTCGCGAATCAGACCGGTTGGAATTGGACGTCACACCTGTCCGGGGAACATGGCGAAATCGGCTGGCTAACGGCTATGTTTCGTACACGGGTTTGACCGTCATCAGCTTCGCGGTCGGTCTCTTCATTGCTTTCCGGCGGCCATATGATCCAGTCGCCAGAGTCGGGGCGTGGTTCATCGCGACGGCTTCGATCGCTTTCGGATTGCCCAACGGCTGGGCAGTCACATGGCGTGAGATCCCAGAAGTCGTACGGGCCTTCTTCTGGATTCCGGAGATCAGCCGTTTCGTTCTTGAAGGCATATTTCTGTCCTTGTTCGTCATCTTCCCCCGTCGGTTGTTCCGGGCGCACTGGCCGTGGATTGTTATATGGCTGCCCGTGATCGTGACGCTTCCGTGGCGGGTTTTGCAGTTTCACGCGGTGATATTTGGTCCGGTTGAATCATTGACCGGACCGGCATGGGTCAATCAGGTCATCTTCCTTCGCACGATTGTTTACCTGGCCGCCGGAATCGTCGTCGTGATTCTCGGCTACCGGCGACTCCTCGACCCAAACGAGAAACGTCGGGTACGGGTCATGACCTCAGGAACGGCGATAGGTCTGGCAGCAGCGATGACGATGATTGCACTCGGCAACTTCAGTAATGAGTCCGAGGCCGGTGCGATCCTGGTCGTCGCGTTCTTTCATCCACTAATCGTCGCCTGCCCTCTGGCCTTCGCCTACGCGATCCTGCGCCACCGAGTCTTTGATATTCAGGTCATCATCCGTCAAGGCCTGCAGTATGCGCTGGCTCGCGGCTCCGTGATCGGCATTGTGCCGGTGCTCGGTCTCATATTGATTTTGGATCTCGTCCTCAACAGTCAGGAGCCGCTCGCAACAATCATGCAAAGCCGCGGCTGGATTTATGCCAGTCTGAGCGTGCTGGCTCTCATCACATACCTGCAGCGAAAGCCGTGGCTCGAAGCGCTGGACCGGAGGTTCTTCCGAGAGCGGTACAACGCGCAACGGGTGCTTCGCGACGTCGTTGAAGAGATTCGAGACGCACGGAGCTTTGAGCGCGTTTCGCCCCGCGTTGTGGCACGAATCGAAACGGCTCTACATCCTGAATTCGTTTCCTTAATGGTGCGCCAACCGGACGAGCCACACTATCGCCCTCTGGCTTCTTTTCCTTCGGGTAAGGTGACTCTTTCATTGCCCGCCGACGGCAAGCTTGTGGCACTCATGCGGGCGCTGGAAAAGCCTGTGGAAGGTCTCCTCACCAATTCCAGCTGGTTTGAACAACGTTTGCCACGCGATGAGATCAAGTGGGTTCGCCGGACCCGCATCGATCTGCTGGTCCCAGTCGTGATTGGCACTGGTCGCAAAGAAGCTCTGTTGGCATTGGGGATCAAGCGATCGGAAGAGCCGTATACGCGCGAGGATCAGGAAATGTTGGAAGTCATCGCTTCGAACCTTGGCCTGCTTCTCGATCAGACGGCCGACGGCAGCAAAGCACCGGCCGAGACGTTCGAAGAATGCCCGAAGTGCGGCCTCTGCTATGACTTCAATACGGCAAAATGCAATGCCGACGCCGCAGTTCTCACATCTACTCGCCTTCCGAGAATTCTCGTTGGCCGGTATCGACTGGAAAAACGTCGAGGCCGCGGCGGGATGGGAACTGTCTATGAGGCGTCGGATGGCGCGCTGGAACGCCGCGTTGCCGTGAAGGTCATTCGCGATGATTGGATCGGCAATGTCGAGGCGGCACAGCGCTTCAGGCGCGAAGCACGAGCGGCAGCGGGTTTCTCCCACCCCAACGTGGTGACGGTCCACGACTTTGGAGTTGAGGCCGATACCCGCGGCTTTCTCGTAATGGAGTTGCTTGAAGGGCGCAGTCTCCGGGAAGAACTCGAACTTCAAAAGAGGCTCGATCCCAGTCGAACGATTTCGATCCTGCGGGGCGTGTGTGCCGCTGTGGAGGCCGCTCACGATCGACAGCTCATCCATCGCGATCTGAAGCCGGAGAATATCTTTCTCAGTCGCGGCCGTGATCAAACACTGGACGTCGTCAAGGTGCTCGACTTCGGCATCGCCAAGTTCCTCGGCCCCTCCAGCAATGACGCCGTCACGGGAATTTCGATGACAACTCACGCCGGAGTTCTCATCGGAACGCCGGCCTACATGTCACCGGAGCAGCTCAACGGCGGAAGTCCGGATGTGTCCTGGGATCTGTGGGCACTTGGCGTTGTGGCTTACGAGTCCCTGACGGGCATAGTGCCATTCCCCGCGGAATCGCCGGTGGAATGGCGTAACGCCATTCAGTCCGGAAATTTTACGCCTTTGGATCGTCACCTGCCGAACCCACCGGCTGCATGGCGAGACTTTTTCGCAATGGTCCTCAATCGCGACCCGGCAAAGCGGCCGAAGTTGGCAGGCGAATTCCTGCGCGAATTAGAAGAAGCTCTCGCCCAGACACGCCCATGACGCCTGAACGATGGCAGCAGATCACGAACATATTTCATGCCGTGCTGGAACGCGACGCGGCAGCGCGCAGTGCGTTTCTTGATAAGGAGTGTGAAGCTGACGGCGAGTTGCGGGACGAAGTCAAAGCGCTGCTCGAGGCGCATAACGATGCAGGTGGTTTTGGGGAAGTCCCGGCTTTCATTCCGTCGGAGCGATTGACAGGATCCAATCCGCCTGTCTCCAGAAGAGTGCCGTGGTGGATGGTCGTCGTCGCCTTGTCGTTTATCGCGACGTTTGTTTTTGCTCAGTATCTAGTCGTCCGGGGACCGGAAGATCCGATGGGAATAGACGCCACGTTCGACGCAGGAACGATGGTGATACGTTCCCTCGAATCCGATTCTCCGCCGGCAAGAGCCGGGCTTCGGCCCGGCGACCGCGTGCTCCGCATCGACGGTCAACCGATGAGCGCCCCGCGTGATTGGGCAGCAGCCGCCGGCAATTTACAAGTTGGACCGCCGCAGATATGGTCCGTGGCGAGAGACGATCAGATCCTGAATATCGAGGTTGTGTCTCGACACGCAAGCGTTCTGAAGCGGTTGACGGTCGGATACATTCCAATCCTGAGTCTTACTCTAACCGCATTTCCCCTTGCCCTCCTGATTGCCTGGAAACGACCCCATGACAATGTGGCTCGTATCGGTGCATGGTTCATGGCGACGGCGGCGTTTGCCTTCGGTTATCCGCCGGGATGGGCCGTGTTGTGGCGCGAACTCCCCTCCGTTGTTCAAATGTTCTTGTGGATACCGCAGATCAGCCGGTTCGTGCTTGAAGGCATCTTCCTGACGTTTTTTCTGCTCTTTCCGCGTCCGCTGTTAACGCGACGATGGATGTGGGTAGCACTCTGGATCCCCGTCATCGCGACGCTTCCCTGGCGCGTTTTCGCATTTTATGGAGTGATTCAACCGGGCCAGACGGTGGTTGGGCCGACCTGGATTCTCCAGGTCGGGTTTGCTCGAACGATCGTCTACCTTGCTGCCGGCATCGTGGTCCTCTTTGTCGGATATCGACGGCTCCGCGATGTGAATGAAAGACGTCGCGTTCGCGTCCTGATGGTAGGTACCGCCCTGGGTGTAGTGGCGGCACTGATGATCGCCTGGTTCGACGGTTTCCAGGGGCGTTTGAATGGGCCGTTTATTTTCTTCGTCTATGCGATCCTTCCGTTGACCACGGCGTGCCCGCTCAGTATGGCCTACGCCATCCTGCGCCATCGTGTTTTTGACATTCAGGTCATTATCCGCCAGGGCTTGCAATACGCTTTGGCTCGCGGTTCAGTCATTGGAGTCGTTCCGGCCATTGGCGCCCTACTTATTCTTGATCTCATCCTGAACAGCCAGGAGCCGCTGGCGACGATCATGCGTAACCGGGGCTGGATCTATGCGGGTTTGAGTACGCTCGCCCTCATTACGTACTTACAGCGAAAGCCATGGCTGGAGACGCTGGATCGTCGATTCTTCCGCGAGCGGTATAACGCGCAACGCTTGCTTCGCGATGTCGTCGATGAGATCCGTGAGGCACGCAGCTTTGAGCGTGTGTCGCCTCGTGTCGTGGCGCGGATTCAAGCGGCGCTGCATCCTGAATTCGTTTCCTTGCTGGTTCGCCAACCGGACGAGCCGCATTATCACTCTCTTGCCTCTTTTCCATCCGGAAGCGCACCGCTTTCGCTACCGGCGGATGGAAAGCTTGTGGCACTCATGCGCGCTCTCGAAAAGCCCCTGAGCGGTCTTTTCTCTTCGTCCTCGTTTGACCAGCGCCTGCCTCGTCATGAAAACAACTGGCTCCGACACGCACGCATCGATCTTCTGGTCCCCATAGCCATAGCTCCGGGCCGCAGGGAGGTCGTGTTGGCGCTTGGAATCAAACGATCCGAAGAGCCCTACACGCGCGAAGACCAGGAACTGCTGGAAGCCATCGCATCAAGCCTTGGACTGCTGCTCGAGCAAACGTCTCCGGCCGGCAAAACGACGGCCGACACTTTCGAAGAATGTCCGGAGTGCGGCCTCTGCTACGACCTTGAATCGACGAAGTGTTCCGCCGATGGTGCCACGCTACTGCCGATGCGGTTATCACGGACTCTCGTTGGCAGATATCGACTGGAACGGCGCCGCGGAAGCGGCGGAATGGGAACGGTGTACGAAGCGTCGGACAGCGCATTGGAACGGCGTGTCGCGATCAAAGTCATCCGCGACGATTGGGTCGGCAGCGTCGAAGCGGCCCAGCGCTTCAGGCGCGAAGCACGAGCGGCGGCCGGTTTCGCGCATCCAAACGTGGTCACGGTTCACGACTTTGGCGTTGAGGCGAACACGCGCGGCTTTCTGGTGATGGAATTGTTGGAAGGGCAAAGCTTGAGAGAAGAACTCCATCTTCGCAAGCGGCTCGACCCGGTTCGAGCGCTTTGGATACTTCGCGGAGTCTGTTCTGCCGTGGAAGCCGCGCATCGCCGTCAGTTGATCCACCGCGATCTGAAACCCGAAAACATTTTTCTCGCGCGCGGAGGAGGCGAGGCCGGGGAGGTCGTCAAGGTACTCGACTTCGGCATTGCCAAGTTCCTGGGTATCGATGCCAATAACGCCGCTACTCAGGTCACCGGAGCTTCGCACGCGGGCGCGCTCATCGGAACACCGGCTTACATGTCACCCGAACAATTGATGGGCGAAAGCCCGACTGTGCAATGGGATCTGTGGGCGCTCGCGGTCGTTGCATACGAGGCTTTGACCGGTGCCCTTCCGTTTGCGACTGGCTCAGCCGACGAATGGCGTCGAGCCATTATGACCGGGCAATTCAACCCGGCACCTCAGGGAACAGCCTTCTTTGAGGAATCATTCAGCACAGACCGGACAAAGCGTCCGCGATCGCCTGGAGAATTCCTACACCGACTGGAGGGAAGTCTTGCAATCCTGTAGCTAAGTACGCTGTTTCAGAATCGATGTCGCGAACGTGTTGCTGGCCATCCAGCGTTGCCGCACTGCGGCTCTGGGCGGACATGTCGATGAATGCCTTCATTGCGAAGATCGCGTCACTTCATATAACTCATGCCGGAATCGTCACTGCCCGAAGTGCCAGGCGAGTGCACGCGATCAATGGCTGGCCGAGCGCTCGAAAGAGTTGCTGCCGGTCCCGTATGTCCATGTCGTTTTTACATTGCCTCACGAACTGGCCCCACTGGCCTATCAAAACAAACGCGTCGTCTATGATCTGTTATTCAAGGCGAGCGGCGACTTTGTTGGAACTGGCTGCCGATCCGAAGCATCTTGGAGCCGAGATTGGCTTCCTGAGTGTGTTGCATACTCGGGGACAGACACTGCAGCACAACCCGCATGTCCATTGCGTGATTCCGGCCGGCGGGCCTTCCGCGGATCACACACACTGGGTTCACGCCGATGACAAGTTCTTCCTGCCCGTGAAGGCTTCGGAAAGTCTTTCGCGGAAAATTCCATCAGGCACTCAAGCGCGCTTTCAACGAAGACAGGATCCGGTTTTACGGAGATCACCAATACCTAAATGACCCCCAGCGATTTCGCTCATTTCTGCGTCCTCTGTTTCGCAAACACTGGATCGTCTATTGCAAGCCGCCGTTCGGCGGGCCGCAGTACGTGCTCCAGTATCTGGCTCGCTACACCCATCGTGAGCAATCTCGAATCATCGGTTGGTCCGTCTGGCCGATGGCCAGGTGACTTTTCCCTGGAAGGATTACGCGCAGGACAACAAACAAAAGCTGATGACACTTGATGTCGACGAGTTCCTACGCCGATTCCTACTACACACATTGCCTCGCCGTTTCGTGCGAATCCGCTTCTTCGGCTTTCTGGCGCGCCGAAAACGCGGCCATTTCTTGCCCCTGTGCCGCAGTCTGCTGCCCGCTACTCTATCTCCACTACCATCGTCGACAACAACCGCAACAACTGATCCTCAAAGACGATGTCCGCGATGTGGTGGCCTGTTAAAAATCGTCGAATTGTTTGACGCTGTTCTGTTTCTGCGTCGAATACTCGTCTATGACACCTCATAGAATGAATTCATCGTCATCGCCACACCGCCGTGTCGCCCACGTTGCGCCCACGTGTGTCCACCCTTCGATGCCCACGATCCGGACATTGCCGCCGATCGCGATTTCACCTCCGATCCCGCTGTTCGTCCTTTCACTCTGCGTTTCCAACGACCGATCCCTACCCTTCGTTCTCGTCAAAATCCGCCCTCACTGCCCCACGATTTAAATCCCATAACTGACCGCGTCGGCCGCAAAGACATCACCGGCTTCCTTCAACGACCCTATCGAAAGTGCCGCGGAACTAGATCGTCGCTCGCTATGTAGTCGGTCGCCGCGGCACTCCCGATAAGGACCTAACGTTTTGGGGGAGCAATTCTGTTCATCGATAGATTTCACACGACGGCAACGCCGCAGCGCCTACCTCCTGCGGCGAAGTGACGCGCAATGAACTGGTGACGCCCGTAGTCTAGATATGCCACTTGCTGGCAACGCTTACGCCGAATAGTCGACAATCGGGCGGCCCAAGGCTTTCAGAATTAACCAGGCACAATCAACTCGGCGATCCCGTCCATATTGCCTATCTCAATCCAAAGAGGCGGAAGTCCGCCGCACGGCGTTGGCGGGACCCACACTAATCTCACTTCCTGCTGATAGGCGTACTTGAAGTGCTTTGAGAACGGCAGTTTTATTTCCGTTGGGCTGATGCGCAGAGGATCGTAGTATTCAATGTCACGCACAATAAACTCCCATCCAGGTAGCTGTGCTAGCACTGCACCGCCCAGACGCTGTACAAATGCATCTGGGTCGCGGATCAGTAGACATGCGTCGCCATCGAAATCTACGACTAATCGTGGCTCCAATCGATCAGAAAAGCAGGCAACGTAAAAGTTCGAGTTCGCACGCCGGTGGTACGAGTTTCTTTCGTCATGTGATGAGATGCCGGAATTACCTTTTAAAAAGTACAGCACTGGATCATACGAGATTTGAGCGAGTAGCTCATCGTCACGAATCGCAGTCGTCAGTGACTCATCTTTGTAGTCAGCAGCTGGCATGATCCGCAGCTCGCCCTTTTTTAGAAGTGGTTGAAGGCGCTCCTTCCTTCCGTACTTTAGAAGAAATCTCTTCGGTAGGTCAGCCGATGGCTTGAGTATGAAGTTCTCTCGTTTCCCTACTTGCCTAAGGCTTCCGGGAAGTCCTTCTGCATTGATGTTCCACCCTGCTGGATATGGTCCATGCCGAAGCTCCATCTCCATCTGAACTTCGGTCGTTTTTGCCAGCCAGTACCAAATAATGTGGTCATTGAGATTAACGCTTATCTGCCCACTCGGATTAATGATGTGAAAGTTGGCCAAGATGTCCTGCATACGGGCCATAAGTTGATCGTCTGGGACAGCCTTCAGGTATCGATTTCGCGTGTAGTCCCGTGCAATGAGTTCATGAGGTTTGAGACCAAATCGATGGCGATCCGACCCACTTAGGTCAATTGGAATATTGGGCGGAGGATCACCGATTCGAGCCGCATCTATCGTATCGGCCAAATCTCACCGGGGGGCACCTTCCGAAAACTGCTGCTGGACTCTAATTTCACCGCAGATACCACGTCAGAAACGTAGCCACTATGTTCTTGCAGAAGCAATCCGCGAACCCGCCCGATTTCTTTCAAGGCCCAATCAGGCAGTAAGTTGCCACGGGTTGTTCTGATGATGCCATTGTCAAGGAGCATCGCGTGTGGCGGTCGCATTGGCATGAATTCCAACGGAACAATCGTTTCAGCTTCATTAACGAGGAACAGGGCGAGCAACGTTCCGACAACGCTTTCAGCAGCGCTTTCCTGAACCATCAAGAGCCAAATCTCGGCGTTCTGTGTTGAGAACTTCGAGGCAATCCCGCTAAATGGCACGTCCTGCATGCCGGGTGGTGGTGCTTCTTCGCGCACACACGGTATCGTCACCACCCGCTTGGGTTTTAGATTTGGAATGGCCGGCACGGCCAGTTGGCTTCTACGAAACATGCTCCTATTCCGCCAGACGAAGACGCAATAACCCTGCAAGCGTCCCGATCTTCAAATTAAATAAAGCGAGACGGTGATCGTGCCTCAAGGATCTCAGCCTCAAATCTAATCCTCCGAAACTTACATTACCGCCGCCTCATAAGTCGCCAAAGATCGAGCAACGCTGAAAATCTTCGATCGGTAAAGGCTGCGGCGTTTGTCGCGGGTAATCGTTGCCGACGTTCCTGGTGTCAACCTCCCAGTTGGTGAGCTTTCCATCAGGGTGCTGCTGACTCACTACTGTCGCAAGGCTTTCATGGGATCAACGCGAGCAGCACGCCGCGTCGGCACGTAAGCCGCCATCGTCGCTACCGCAATCATCGCCGCAGCGGCGAAGGCGAGCGGAAACATGGTCTCTACCGGTCAATCACACTCGAGGCGAAGTGTCTGCTCCAGGAGGCGATTGGAATACCCATCACGAGACCTGCGGAGACCGGCCCCAGGGCACCTTTCAGCGTGTCCCTTCGGCAAGAGAGACAGGCATTGTGAATGGCATGCGAAGTGCAGTCGAAGCATTAAATTATCTATCCTTTCAACACGAAGGCGTGAGCGTGCCGCGGTGGGAGGCGAAGGCGAACGAATCGATGGAGTAGCTTCGCGCGGCCGGCCAACCCATCCGCTGCGGTCTGTGTCATAGCATTGTGCAGCACCTGCGCTCCGCGTCGCCTCGATCTGCGACGCTTTCCGGACCGCGGAGGCACTCGAAAGGAGATTGACATGCCCGGTCTGATGCAGGAAATCGCGTTGGCTCTTCGCTCGCTGCGCCGAAACGTTGGGTTTAGCGGCGCGTCCATTTCCACGCTCGCGCTCGGAATCGGCGCCGCCACCGCCATTTTCAGCGTCGTCGACACGGTCCTGCTCCGGCCGATGCCGTTCGCCGATGCGGAGCGCGTTGTAGTGCCCCAGAGCGCGACCATCGGAACGAGCGAGCGATCGACAATCTCGTACGCGGATTTCATGGATTGGCGCGACGCGAAGCTGTTCGACAAGGTCGCCGTGTTTCAGGACTACCTGCAGATGGATCTCGCATCGGATGGCGCACCGGTGCGCGTGAGTGCCGCAGCCGTCGGACCGGAATTTTTCGTGGCACTCGGCGCGCGGCCGGCTAGCGGACGACTCTTCGAAGCCTACGATTACCCCGTCAGCGCTGGGCGCGCGGTCATCATTTCTGACCGGCTCTGGCGCACGCGGTTTGGCGCCCGCGACGACATCATCGGGCTCGAGGTGGATGTCAACGCCATTCGCCGTCCGATCGTCGGCGTTTTGCCACCAGGCATCGAGTGGCCAGTCGGCGCGGATCTCTGGGTTCCACTGCGCTTCACGACGGAATTAAGTCCCGACCTGCAGCGGCGCGACAACTTCATATTCTCAGGCATTGCCCGGCTTGCAGCTGGGCGAACACTCGCGCAGACGAGGGCCGACATGGGCGGACTCGCCGCGCGCATTGCGGCGGAACAACCGTCCATCCGCCGGAACGTGACGATGACGGCAACCCCTGTTATCGAATACGCACTCGGCGAGACGACGCCGCGCGCACTCTGGGTTCTGCTCGGCGCCGTCGGCCTGTTGTTGCTCATCGGCTGCGTCAACGTCGCAACCCTGCAACTAGCGCGCGCCACCGCGCGGCAGCGTGACATGGCGGTGCGCTCCGCACTCGGCGCAAGCCGGTATCGCCTCGCACGCCAGACGTGCATCGAAAGCCTCACGCTTGCAATCATCGGCGGTGCGTTGGGCACGCTCATCGCGCGATGGACCGTCGCCGGAATTATCGCGATCGCGCCGAGCGATGTGCCGAGGTTAGCGGAAACATCGGTGAGCATGGGCGCGCTCGTGTTCGCGTTGGCGGTATCGCTCGCGGTTGCGGTGATCTTCGGGCTCGCTCCTGCCGTACGCGCGATGCGGAGCGCACCGGGCGCGGTCATCGGTGAAACCAGTTCGCGCACGACGGCGGGACACCACACAAGTCGCAGCAGGCGGGCACTGGTTGGGTTCGAGCTCGCGTTGTCGGTCGTCCTGCTTACGGGAGCGGGACTCGCGGTACGAAGCATCCTGCATCTGCGGAATGTCGCGGTGGGTTTCGACACGGCGCCCGTTGTTACCGCGTCCATCTCGCTGCCCGGCATCCGGTATGACACCAGCGCAGCGGCCGCGACATTCATGGAGCAGCTGCAGAGCCGGCTCGCGCAGGCGCCCGGCGTGGCAGCCGCGGGAATCACCACGGCCAGTCCGATGGGCGCCGGCGGGTTCTATCTCGGGCGCAGCATGATTGCCGAAGGAAAGGGCACCGGTCCAGAAAACGAAATTAGCATTCAATGGAACGCGGCAACGCCGGGGTATTTCGACGCACTCGGCGTCCCGCTCAAACGAGGCCGCGATTTCACGGTGCACGACGGCGGGTCGAGCACCCCGGTGATGATCGTGAACGAGACCTTTGCCCGGACGATGTTCCCTGGCGAGGACGCGGTCGGCAAGCGTGCGATGTCATCGCGCGACGAGAAGGTGTATCGCGAGATTGTCGGCATCGTCGGTGACGTCAGGTTCTTTGGCGCGCGCGATACGGCGCGAAGCCTCGTCTGGGTGCCATACGCACAGTGGACATGGGGATCGGCCATCGTCACCGTGCGCGCAAGCGGACCCGCGGCTACGGCGGTGCAGAGTCTGCATGAGGTGCTCGGGCGCCTCGATCCGAGTATTGCGCTGGCCGACGTGTCCACCATGCATGAGACGATGCGTCGAGCCACCGCCGGTGATCGGCTCGTCGCAATCCTGCTGGGCGTGTTCGCGGGGCTCGCGCTGGTGCTCGCGGCCATCGGCATCTTCGGCGTCCTGTCGTATACAGTCGAACAGCGAACACGCGAGCTCGGCATTCGCGTTGCGCTCGGCGCGCAAAAGCGCGATCTGGCGCGACTCGTCGCGAGGGAGACAGCGCCAATGGTGGTTGGCGGCATCGCCGCAGGCCTGGTGGCCGGCGTCGTAATCTCCCGCGTTGCTTCGGCGCTCTTTTACGAGGTGCGCCCAGGCGATCCCTTCACGCTCGGAATCGTCACCATCGTTCTCGCATGCGTCGCATTCGGGGCCGCGTTCGTTCCAACCCGGCGCGCCGCACGTGTGGACGCGATGCAGGTGCTGCGCAGCGACTGAACGTTTCGCATCAAGCGCCGGGCTGTTTCGAAGCGATTATCCTTAGAAAGGATAATCCTTGATACGGATAATGAGCCTGCTACACTGCGGTGCATGACGTCTCCTTTCGTCAATTGACAGCAGGAACTGCGAGCGCTGCGTACGTTTGAGAAGCGATCCGGGCTGGTCGTCGTTTATGGACGGCGGCGTATCGGCAAGACTCGTCTGCTGACCGAATGGCTTGGCCTCGCACAACGGCATTTATTCGCAGGCCACGAATAACTCGCTTGCCACTAGAGTTTCCCCAACCGATTTTCATCGCAGACGATCGCAGTCACACGTTAAACGGCTATAAGGAAAGGCGAGGATGATGTCGTCCGTCTGTCGTTCCGGATTGGTAACGGAAAGTCGCCAAGGGATTACGGATCTCCTTCGGTTTCAGTGGACGTTCTTACCGGCATCCCGGAGACGCGCCGCCTCCGGCCTCCGGAGCAAGAGAGACGGAATCATCGGTGCGATGTATGTGAGAGTACTTGTGAAACGCTGTACTAAGGTAGCAGTGCATCGGTTCACTACCGCTCAGTAGATGGACATCAGCATTCTGACGATTGTCTCGGACACGAATGCAACTGTCGGCGTCTCATTGATGATTGGCGAAGAAACGCTGACGACCGTCAACGGCCTGGATTCAATTGTCAAGGGCTCGATGTCAATCAACATCGTCACCCCGACGATTGTCTTGATCACGGATGCAATTGTCGGCGTGGCATTGACGATGGGCAATGCCACGTTGTCAATTGACGATATTCCGGCGACGATTGGTTTGGACTCGTATTCAAGCGTCGGCAGCTCAATGTAAATGCTCAGAAGAACGCCGACGATTGTCTTTGTGCCATTGACGATCAGCAATGACTTCGTTAAGTGTTTCCGGATCAACGGATTGCAGGCCGACCCGATTTTGCTGATCAGCAATGCGACGTTGACGATTGACAATGAGGCATTGACGATCGTCTTCAACGCATTGACGATCTGCATCGTGCCACTGACGATTGTCTTCAAGGCATTGCCGAATGACATTGCAACATTGACGATCGACGAAGCCTTACCGCCAACCGTCATCGAGACATTGACGATTGTCTTTGGGATGAATTCAATTGCCATCGAGGCAGCTCCCATCGTCAGAGCCTCGTAGACGAATGTCTTTGGGACGAATTCAAACGGCGGCGCCGCAAAGACGATTATCGGAGTGGCATTGTCAAGCGTCGGCGACGTATCCCAAATCCTCTTCGTTTTGACACTATTAGTTCCAAGCCGTGCCGCCGCCTGATAAGGTTTTTATATGAGAGAACCGATCCCGTTCATGGACCGTCTGAAGCTGGCATGGCGCGTTCTCATCGACGCGATGTTGGCGGCTGATGTCGAAGACGGGTTGAAACTGCTGGAGAAGAGCAAAACCAAAGTCACCATCCCTCCCGAACGGCTGCATGCATCCGGGTTAATGCTGCTTGCGGCGTTGCAGCGCGAGGGCCGTCTGGTGGATTTCCTTCAACAGGATGTCGCTTCCTTCTCCGACGAGGATGTTGGAGCCGCCGCACGCGTTGTACACACCGGATCGCGGAAGGTGATTCAGCAGTTCTTTCGGCTGGAAGCGGCGATGAACGGCAGCGAAGGAAACACCATCACTGTACCTGCAGGCTTTGACGCGCAACGGATCCGTTTAACCGGCAATGTGAGCGGACAGCCTCCATTCAAAGGCACGCTGAAGCACCATGGTTGGGTGGCGTCTGAAGTGAAGATGCCCGCAATTTTCGATTCCATGGATCCCCGTGTTGTTGCGCCCGCCGAGGTGGAACTGCCGTGACAATAGGTATAGATCTTGGAACAACAAATTCCGCGGTGGCATCAAGTGAAGGAGCTGTGCCGATTCCGCAAATGACCGCTCCTGGTACGGTTGAAGAACGGCTTCTTCTGCCGTCCTTTCTGTATCTGCCAAACGCAGGCGAATTCCCGGACGGCTCCCTGGAAGATCCTTACATCGTTGGTGAGTTTGCTCGCAGTCACGGCATTAAGGTACCGACACGACTCGTGGCGTCTGCGAAAAGCTGGTTGAGTCATTCGGGCGTCGATCGTTTGGAAAAACTTTTACCGTGGGATGCTCCCTCGGATGTCCAGCGCGTGTCACCTGTGGAAGCGTCAGCCCGATATCTTCGACATCTCGTCCGTGCGTGGACCCAACGTCATGGCGCAATCGAGAACCAGGATGTAGTCCTTACCGTCCCGGCAAGTTTTGACGCGGCGGCCCGCGATTTGACAATGCAGGCGGCGAAGCAGGCCGGTCTTTTGAATGTCACGCTCCTCGAAGAGCCTCAGGCGGCGCTCTATTCATGGCTGGAGTTGACCGGCGACAATTTCCGGAAGCAGGCCAGAGTTGGTGACGTCATCCTTGTGGTGGACGTCGGAGGCGGTACGACGGATTTTTCTCTGATCGCTGTCGCCGAAGAAGCCGGCGATCTACAGCTCACCCGCCTGGCGGTCGGCGATCACATTCTGCTGGGCGGCGACAATATGGACCTGACGCTTGCGCACAATCTCGCCAGGGACAAGACGCTCGACAACTGGCAGTTCACAGCCTTGACTTATGGCTGCCGTCAGGCCAAGGAATCTTTATTTGCCGATTCGAAGTTGAAGAAGGCACCGATTTCCGTGGTCAGTCGAGGCTCCGCACTCGTCGGCGGTACGTTGAAGTTCGACCTGACTCGCCAAGACCTCACTCAAATACTTGTCGACGGTTTCATGCCGCGCGTTCCGATTACCGAGGTGCCAAAGACTGCAAGGCGAACAGGGCTGACTCAACTCGCGCTTCCGTATGCACAGGATCCGGGAATCACCCGTCATCTGGCAGCCTTCCTGACTCGTCAGTCGCGTATCGCGGAAGGTAAATCGTTCGTGCATCCCACGGCAATTCTCTTCAACGGTGGTGTCTTCAAAGCAGCGGCTCTTAAGACAAGAATCACAGAAGTCGTGAACGAGTGGCTCAGGGCGGACGGTGGCTCTCCGGTAAAGGAGTTGGAAGGAGCTGATCTGGATCTTGCCGTTGCTCGCGGCGCCGCCTATTACGGCTTCGTTCGTCAAGGTCACGGCATCCGGATCCGTGGCGGAACCGCCCGCGCCTACTATGTCGGGGTAGAAGCTGCAGTGCCTGCCGTACCCGGCTTCGACCCGCCGATTCGTGCTCTGTGTGTGGCGCCCTTTGGAATGGAAGAGGGGACACAGGCGGACGTGCCTCCGCAGGAGTTTGCACTCGTCGTCGGCGAACCGACGGTGTTTCGTTTCTTCGCGTCTTCGGTCAGGCGTGAAGACCGCGTTGGTGACCTGGTGGAGAATGCTCAACGCAGCGACGAATTGGAGGAGGTCGCGCCGATTGAGACCACGCTGAGTGGAGAGGCGGGCCAACTCGTCCCTGTAAACCTTCAAGCTGCTGTAACCGAGGTCGGAACGCTTGAACTACGGTGCCTCGAAAAAGGCGGTTCAGGCCGCTGGAAACTCGAGATGAATGTCCGGACCAAAGAATGAGCGCATTTCTAGTCGGCATCGACCTGGGCACATCGAACTGCGCCGTCGCTTATGCTGAAGCTTCCGCTGGAAGCAACGCGACGATCCACGACTTCCCGATCACACAAATGCGCCGCCCCGGCGACACGGGACCGATGCCGCTGCTGCCGTCCGCTATTTACATCCCTGGGGAACATGAACTGCCCGATGCTCCAACACATGTGGTGGGCGAGTTCGCGCGGTGGCAAGGCGCGCGGGTACCGGCACGATTAATCGTCTCAGCAAAAAGCTGGCTGTCACACTCCGGCGTCGACCGCTCAGCTCCGATTTTGCCGTGGGGCGCCCCGCCAGAAGTTCCGAAGATGTCGCCGGTTGAAGCGTCGGCACGTCTTCTGCTGCACATTGTGGAAAGCTGGAATCAGGAACACCCGGCGGCAGTCTTGCGGGAGCAGGAAGTCGTCATCACTGTTCCGGCTTCCTTCGACGAGATTGCCCGGGCCCTGACGGTGAACGCGGCGCGGCAGGCTGGACTCGACAAATTCACACTGGTCGAAGAACCGCAGGCTGCGTTTTACGACTTCACCGCCCGGCACCGGAAAGATCTCGACAGCGCGCTCGAAGGCGTCAGCCTCGTTCTGGTTGTTGACGTCGGTGGCGGCACATCCGACTTCACTCTGGTTCAGGTGAGCGATGAGCATGCGCTGCGCCGGATTGCTGTAGGCGACCATCTCATGCTTGGCGGCGACAACATGGACGCCGCGATTGGCCATCACGCCGAGGAGCGAATGGTCTCGAGCTCGCGGAAACTAACGTCTGCACAATGGACGCAGTTGGTTCAGGCAAGCCGCCTGGCGAAGGAGTCGCTGCTCGGTAGTGACCCGCCGGAGTCCTACCACATTTCTGTTGTCGGCGAGGGAAGCCGCCTTGTGGGAAGTTCACTTTCCGTGAATCTATCGCGTGAAGAGGTAGAACAAATCGTGCTTGATGGCTTTTTTCCTCATGCGGGCCTTAGCGATGTCCCCGCACGGGCAACGCGTGGCGCATTACAGGAGCTCGGACTTCCGTACGCACAGGATCCGGCGGTCACACGACAACTCGCCGCTTTTCTCCGCACACACACCCACACCGCGTTTCCGGATGCGATCCTTCTGAATGGCGGCGTGTTCAACTCCTCTCGAATCGCGAGCCGTCTTGTGGAAGTTATATCGAGTTGGCGACCTCAAACGACGCCCATGCGCGTGCTTGAGCACACTTCGCTGGAGTTAGCCGTCGCTCGAGGTGCTGCATATTACGGAATGGTTCGGCGCGGGATGGGCCGCCGGATCGGCGGTGGTACGGCGCATGCGTTCTATGTAGGTCTGGAAAGCAAAAGAGCGGATGAACCCAAAGCGTTATGCATCATTCCCCGTGGCCACGAAGAAGGTCAAACCGTGGATTTGGGATCGCGCAGTTTCAATCTCACCCTGGGTCGGCCCGTGCAGTTTCCGCTTTTCACATCGACATCGGAGCGTGTCGCATCATCCGGCGATATCGTCACGGTTGAAGAGGATCTTCATTCGCTGCCTCCAATTCATACTGTCCTGAAGAGTGCAGAGGAGAAAACGGGATCGGTTCCCGTGCATCTGCGCGCAACCTTAACGGAGATCGGCACACTGGAATTGTGGTGCGTCTCCGATTCGAATAACGAGCAATGGCGGCTCGAATTTGAACTCCGCGCGACCGGTGCGTCTTCGGCGACCACTGTGATCGAGTCGATGCCTCCGCGGTTTTCGGAAGGCCGAACGTCCATTGAACAAATCTTTGGTGGCAAACGAACTCCCGGAATACCGATCACGACTAATGTGAAACAGCTATGGAAGGGGTTGGAGCAACTCCTGGGTCCGCGCGACCAATGGCGAGTGCCTGTGCTTCGTGAACTCTGGGGAGCGTTGTTCGCTGGAGTTTCACGACGCCGGAGAACCACGGACCATGAGCGCATATGGTTTCAGCTCGCAGGTTTTACATTGCGGCCCGGCTTCGGTTATCCGCTCGATGAATGGCGAGCGGAGCAAACGGCCGGTTTGTTTGAGCAAGGCGTTCAAGCGCACAAAGAAAAACCGGTCTGGACGGAGTATTGGGTAATGTGGCGTCGGATCGCAGGCGGTTTGAGCGAGGCGCGCCAGGTGGAGATCTGGAACTACCTGCAGCCGCACCTCGAACGTCGTCTTGACCCTAAAGTCCCGAAACAAGTCGCAAAGATGAAAGGCATTCAGCCGGAAGGCCTCGATGAAATGGTCCGCTTAGCCGCGTCTCTCGAACACCTCCCTACGAAACACAAGCTCGAGGTAGGCAACTGGATCTCATCGCGCGTCAGCACAGCCGGTCCCTGGGCCTGGGCTATTGGTCGCATCGGCGCACGCGTGCCGCTTTACGGAAGCGTGCACCGAACCGTCGATCCAGACACCGCGACAGAATGGCTCCAGCTGCTTTTCGAAGCGCAATCCCGCAACGTCGAAGGTGCATTGTTCGCGATAGTCCAGTTGGCTCGCCTTACGGGAGATCGATCTCGCGACATCGACGATGCAAGTCGGAACCAGGCACTTGAAGTGGTCCGCTCAGCGGGAGCGCCTGAATCATGGGTCCGCTTATTAACTGAAGTGGTGGCGATGGAATCGGCGGATCGCGCACGGGCTTTTGGCGACACGCTACCGGTCGGGCTCGCCGCGTAATTCACATTCCTCTGCAGCGGCGGTCTATGACTGTCTATGACCGCCGACGATCGTCTTGGAGCGAGATTGTCGGCGGTCATAGACCGCCGCTACACCTATCGAACGGTAAACTTCTGAACGCGCCTTCCGGTCGATGCTTCACCGACGTAGAGATTACCCTTCGAGTCGATGCCCATTCCGTGCGGTCTGAGGAACTGACCGATCTGACGTCCACCGCGACCGAACTCACCGACGATCTCCAGATTGTCGCGACGAAGAACCCAGACCTTGTGATTGGTGCCGTCAGCAAGATAGAGCCATCGCTGTGCAGCGTCCGGAGAAAGCGCGATCACGAACGCAGAACCAGATGACAGTGTCATCGGCGCGACGATCTTCTCTTTCACGAACTCGCCGTTTTTACGAAAAACCTGGATGCGATTTCCACGACGATCTGCGACGTAGATCAAATTGTCTTTAGAGCCGACCAGTCCGTGAACCGTTGAAAACTGTCGAGGTGGCGGTCCCGCTGGATTTCGATCCCCAAAGTTGTAAGTGTCATCGGGCTTTTCACCGTAGGCACCCCAATGACGGATGTACTTACCTGTGGCACCGTCATAAACCACAACGCGACGATTACGATAGCCGTCGGCAATGAAGACTTCGTTGTTTGACGGATCTACCCAGATGCCTGCCGGGCCACCGAGCAGATTCGGATCGTTACTGCCTTTGTTCACATCGTACTGTCCGATCGTCATCAGGTGTTTGCCTTCGCGGGTGAACTTCTGGACGCGGTGATGCTGGTAGGTCCCGATCCAAACGAACCCGTTGTGATCGATGAACAGCCCATGCGCGTTCCTCGGAAATACCGAAATATCCTGTGCGGAATCACCCCAGCCCTGTACGACGCGGCCCTGGGGATCGAATTCAATCACCACGGGGGCCGGAACGCAGCACTCGCCGATCGGCGGTTTCTGCACGGCGCTGGTCTCCTCTTCAGTTAAGGTTTCGGGAAGATGCGTCACCCAGACGTGATCTTTGGCGTCGACAAACACCGAGGTCACTGCGCCCATGATCCATTTCTTCGGCATCTCCTGCGGCCAGGTCGGATCTACTTTAAAGACAGGCGCCGATTGGGCGTTTGCCGTCGGAGGAATCTCATTTGTTCCAACGATGAATGCTACAAGTAGGACCGCAAAAAGCGTTAACGGCAGCAATGCCAATCTTTGTCGGAAATTGGTCACTTTCATATCCTCCTTTTCGTTTTCGCGCACCATTACCTAATTCATATTCGGCTTCTCGGCCGCATCGATGATGAAGTATTCCACTAGGATCTTTTGCTTTTCCAGTGTGAGGCTGAGTTGTTCTTGTAGCGCCGTGGACAACGAGGGGCCTGCTTCAGCGTCCCAAGCCAACTCGACGTCAAATAGTCCTTGGAGGCCGGTCTTTTCAGCAACGGGACCAATGCCTGCGTTTCCGGTTAGGAATGAGACCAGTCTGGCCATTGAAAAGTTCTGCGCAATAATCGCTTTTTGCGCTGGAGACTGACGAAGAGACCCAATCTTTTCGTCGCCCACGGATTTGGGATTTCGCAGTCTTGTACCGTTCTTTGCTATCACCAACGCGTATCCGTCGACTTCTTCGAGTTGAGTGTGAAACTTCAGCTTGAATCGCTCAACCAGGAAGTTCTGAAGCATGACACGCAACTGTCGGTCAGTAACGGCCGCCGGATTTTCAGCCTTGGCCTCTACGTCGTACCTGTCGTTACCGATCCGTACCCAATCGGGACCGCGCAATCTCTGCACGGAGTACAGATCAAAGGCAGCAGCCGCCAGGTGGCTTAGCCGATTGCCGAAAAATACACATCGGCCGAGCGGCACGGAAGCGATCACGTCATTTGGATTCACCGGAGTATCGATACCGCGGCAACCGCCCGTCGCGCCGCTTGCAGATGTCGTTGGCTTAATTGTCGCTGCTTCGAATCGAAGGAACTCAGGCGTTGCGGTCTGTTGTGCAACGACTTGTCCAAAAGCGAAAACGCTGATGATCATGAGCAGTGTTTGATGACTCATATTTCACAGGTGATTGCGTCCTAAGGTAGTCGTTTCGGGAGAAGAACGCAATTCCTGTAGCGGAGACAGCAAAGCCATCCGTTCAGATGGACATCCGGCTGACCGGGGCGCTCCAATCGGTGCTGCCTGTGGTAGTGGCCGTTGGCACATCATCTCCAACCGGTACTTTGGACCGAGTGGCAAAAACCCTTTGACGGCATTTGGCGACCGGTCTTAGGATGAAAATCAGGTTATTCAAGATGAAGAGCACGGTCTCCCAAATTGAAATCGACGAGAAGGGCGTCGCCTGGATCGCCGGCGCAAACACGAAGGTGATCGAGGTTGTCTTGGACAAGCTCGCCTATGGCTGGAGCCCGGAAGAAACGCACTTTCAACATCCGCATCTCTCATTGGCGCAGATCCATGCCGCCCTTGCCTATTACTACGAGCACCAGGAACAACTAGATTCCGAGATTGCAAGGCGCCGTCAAGAAGTCGAAAAGATGGCGGCAGACTCGGCAGATTCAGCACTTCGTCGCAAGCTCCTCGCGCTCAAAAAGTCCTAACTTGGGTTCCCATCTCTACATGGACGTTCACGTGCCGTATGCCATAACCGTTGGCCTGCGGTTGCGCGGTGTGGATGTCCTCACAGCACAGGAAGATCATTCGCAAGAACTGGAGGACGCCGCCCTGTTGGATCGTGCCACCGCCTTAAATCGAATCCTTTTTACACAGGATGATGATCTCGTTGGCGAAGGCGTAGCTCGGCAAAGACGCGGTTAAGACTTCGCGGGTATCATTTACGCACACCAGCTCAACGTTTCGATCGGTCAATGCGTACTCGATCTTGAACTCATCGCGAGCGCCTCCGATTCCAACGAATGGCTTGCTCGAATCGAATATCTACCTCTCAAATGAATTAATGAGGAGAGAAGTCCGCGCTGCACCTCGCCGTCTGCTAAGGATCAGGCAGTCCCCTCAAGGTAGGAGATAAATGCCAACTCGCGGAACAACCTTTTCACGAGAGTTGGCTTCGGCGCTTTCTACCTTCCCTCCAGCGCGAACCAAATCTCAGGGCTACGCATACCTACGACGCAACGGCTTCCGCGACACAAAATCGCGTTCAAAGCATGATAGAACACTGGGTGCAACATGACTTCGTGACTGGACCGCTGGCGTGCTCCAGATGGCGAGTACTTCAGAGTGCTGACAACCGAAGACAAGCGGTACGTGCTGCGCCACGATGACCGCCTTGACGAGTGGACGCTCCTAGCTCGGTGGTCGCTCGACACTGTCTATAACGACAAAATCCACACTAACATCGTCCGATTCTAGGCGAAGACAGCCCATCCATCCCTGCCGCTTGTAACCGGATCTTCAGGACGGCCATCGTTGTCCCCGTTATCGTCACATTTTGCAGTTACGGCAGTATAGGGCAGCACGATAAGTCACATAAGGACGATGTTCTGCTATCCCGGCCATCGATCACTGACAATAATTAGGGAACGGGATTCAGTCGGTAGCGAACGGCGGAAGCCGCACCCAGATCGCCAGCGCATCCGAGGCTGGCAAGTCACAAAAGTCGTGCTGGCGTCTACCGTAAGTGCCGTACTTTCAGCGCATGATGTCCGGAAAACGCTACCCTATCTTCAAAAGTTATCCGGTGACGACACGAGGGCGTTGGAGGCTTACTCTTCGCGAAGTACCTGAACGATGTCGACACTCGCCGCTCGAAGAGCGGGACGCAGGCTGACGAGCAGGGCGAGCCCGAAAATCAATCCTGCTGTGATCGCCAGCGTCAGCGGATCCATCGGACGAATCTGAAACAGGAATGCGCGGATTGTATTAGCGCCGGCAAACACGATCAAAATGCCCATGACGACTCCAGCCGCGACGAATCGAATCGTCTGCTGGAACACCAGCGACGCCAGTTGTCGTCCGCTAGCGCCCAGTGCGGCGCGGATCCCCATTTCGCGCAGCCGCAGGACAGCCATGGATTCCGCCAGGACGTAGGTTCCCAACAGTGTGAGTACAACAGCGATGACGCCCAGCGCGCCCATGAGTGACGCACCGAATTTCTGCGCATCTGCTGACTGATGCGTTCCTCCAGGGTCCGAAAGGGCGCCGGCCTGACAACCGGATCGATTTGTTTGATCGTGTTGACGATTTCGCGCCTCGCTACATCCTTGTCCCCGGCGGGCCGCACGACGAGTTCGCGGCTCAGGACGGGTCCCATCTGGGCGATCGGAAAATACATGTCGAAGGGTTCGAGAATGGAGACATTGCTGACAACGTCGCCGACCACCCCAACCACTTCCGTCACCGCGGCCGGACTATCGGGCCGTCGAAAAGGCATCTGGATGCGATGGCCGAGCGGATTGCCGCCATTCGCGAGAATGCGCGCGAACGATTCGCTGACGATGACCGCTGGATGGCCGTTTTGACGGTCGTCGAGTGAGAAATCCCGGCCCTGAAGTAGCGGGATGCCGATCATACGGAAGTAGTCGGGATTCACCATCGTGATTCCAACGAAGGATGGAAAAGCACGAGGCAATCCATCAACATTCAGCGTGCCGGTTGTGGACATGCCGCCTTGCCGAACGCTATAGGCCATCGATCCGATCGCAGGATTGGCCGCAAGTCGCGTGGAGAGATCCTCGAAAAAAGCGGCAACACGCGGCGCATCGGGACCAAAATATTGCCCGAGCGCAATGTTGCCGACGAGGAGGTGCGTCGTGTCCAGTCCGGAGTTCAATCGCATCGCCGCAATCAGGCTTCGCACAAACAGCCCGGCGCCGGACAACAGCGCCAGTGTCACTGCCACCTGAGCGGCAACGCAGACGGCGCGCCTCCGGTAACTGACGGGAGACGACGCTGCGCGCTGGTGAAGTGCTTCGTCCAGGTTTGTCGCCAATCCAAAAACCCCAGCGATGATCGAGATTGCCAAGGTGGCGACTACACCGCTAGCAAGACTGTATAGAACCGTCGAGCCATCGAGCGAAAGTTCCAGCAGCGCGATGGTGACGTTGCCGGGAAGTTGAAACTCACGGGCGCCCCAGAACAGCCACCATGAGATCGGCAGCGCGAGCGCGGAACCGATCGCGGCGAGAATGGCTCCCTCCAGAAAGACGCCTTTCGCCAGCCGAAATCGGGAGGCCCCAAGCGCCAGGCACACGGCAAATTCGCCGCGGCGCGCTTCGGTGCGCATGAGGATGAGCAATCCGGCCGACGCGCAACCGATAAGCAGCAGGAGTCCGACGGTGGCGCCCAGCAGTCGCGTGAACTGAGTCATCCCATCGCGTGCAGTTACCGGCACAGCGGCAGTGTTAATGCCGGTCAGCAGAAAGGAAGCCGCGCTGGTCCTCCCCGAGTATTGTTCCACGGTCGATAATCGAGTCGTGGCCTGCGTCGCATTTTCTCCGCTGCGAAGTCTTCCGATGATGACCGTTCCCGCCGTCGGTGAACTTCCGCGATTCGGCTCCGCGAAATAATTGGTTCCTGACGGGCCGACGTCGGCGATCGTGTGCAGCGGTAAATACAGGTCAGCTGGCCTGGAAATATCGATACCTTTGAAACCGCGAGCGGCGACTCCGACGATAGTTACGGTGGCGTTACGCACCTTCACCGTTCGTCCGATCACTCCAGGCGAGGCGTTGAAAGTCTCTCGCCAGTATCGATCCGTCAAGATCGCCACCGGTGTCGCGCCTCGCCGATCGTCATCCGGAGTAAAGGTTCGGCCAAGCGGGACATGAACGCCCAGGATCTCGAGAAGATCGTGCGAGGCAAAAACCACCAGTTTGGTTGCGGACACGTCGTCCGCTTCGACAAGTAGCGACATCGGTTCCCATTGGGCGGCGACGTTTTCGAACGCATTGCTGTCGCGAATGAAGGGATAGATCGGATAGATGAACGCGTTGCGAACCACACCGGGCTGCCCTTCGCGTTTGCTTACTTCGCCCAGCACCTGAAGGCGCGCCGGTTCGCGAACTGGCAACGGACGAAGCAGAACAGCCGTAAGTAGAGACCAGGTCGCCGCCGCCGTACCGATTCCTGCGCCTAGCGCCAATGCGCCTGCAATGGCTGGACCGGGCCGTCTCAAAAGTCTCCGGCATGCGAGCCGCAGATCGTCCATCATCCAATCCTTTCCATACGATCAGAAGGAATGCTATGACACCGGGCTCTATTTGCAAAGCTCAGCATCGCCCGATGATCCCGCCTTCTCCGAAAATCACGGAATGGAGTAATCGGAAGTAAGAGAAACCCTGCGGTTGTTGTGAAAAAGAAACTCACAATGGTCAAAAGTCGACGCGGATTCCGGCGATTGGAAGAAGAGGGAACATCGAATCACGATCGATCGAAAGCCGTCCATTGGTCGAATCGAAGTTCGAGGTGTAACGGACATTCTGGTGTTTAGTGACGTTGAGGACTTCGCCATACAGGGTGAGTTGCCAGCGATCGAAGTGAAATGCCTTGTTTGCCCGGAGATCCAATCGGCTGTAGCTCGGGGCCCGTAGCGTATTTCGTTGATCGGCAACGATCACTCGCCCGGTCTGATCCAACCGGAGGAAACCGACGACCGGGAAGTTCGAGCCATAGCGGTATTTTGTGCTGATATTCAAACTGCTCGTCAATCGATACGATGCGTATGCATTGAAGGTGTGCGGTTGATCAAAATCGCCATTCCAACGGAGTCCGGTGGCTGCATCCTGCACTCGAGTTCGGGCATAGGCGTATGAAACCCAGCCAAGCAGCTTGTTCGCACTTCGTCTTTGCAAAAACAACTCAACCCCTCGCGAATAGCCTCGCAGTGTGTTCTCGAGGGGTCTCCCCGCGATGACGCCGGCACGAGGGCCAATGGGCACACCATTGACCAGGCGGACTTCGTTGCTCGCTGAATAAACTCCGTTTCGGTCTTCACGATCGTAGCCTTCGATGCGGATTCGCGTCTTGTCGTTGATCAGTTGTTCAACGCCTAAAAGGTAGTGCGTGGCGCGCTCTGCCCGAAGGGATGGATTCCTGAATTCTCCATAGAGTTGAACGAAATCGGGAAACTGCGAGTATTGCCCATACCCCATGGTCACCCGCGTGTGCGCGAAAGGCGACAATGCAACATTTACTCGTGGCAGCCAAACGGTCTGGCCTGTTGGACTAAAACGATCGAAGCGAACGCCATAGGTCATCGAGAGTCGAGACGCCCAAAGCGTCAGATTGTCCTGGACGTAGGCTCCCGGCTGCCAGGCTCCCTGATCGACGGCGTCAGCCACTCGGAATTGGCCGGTCGTCAGGTTGAACCGTCGACGAGTTGCTGACTGATGAATGCGGCGCACATAATAACCTGCCTCGATTCGATTCCCTGAGATGACCTGCAGCGACGCATTCTGCCTGATACCAGTCTCGTTGTAATCCGATTCAAACAACAGCTCACTATCCCGATTGACGTTACTGGCATACGACCTGGAGTAGCTGAGACCGGAGTCCAAAACAACTTTGGCGGAGGGAATCCACTGCCAACTCCCATAGACGATGCGCGTATTGCGATCACCATATAAAAATGAATTCACATCCAGGGAGTTGCGCCTCGCCTGCTGATCGGCTCGGGAATTCGCAAACGTCCCGGCAATACGGATTTGGTGGTGGTCGCTCGGATCAAGCGTGACCTTTCCGAATCCGTCATAGTAACCAAAAACGAACTGCGTGGAGGACGGATCGTCGCTGAGTCGGTTGATCAGATAATCCAGGTAGCTCTTCCGCGTGGATGCGATCCATGATGCCTTTCGCGATTTCCCGATTGGACCTTCGCTCGTCCAACCGAGACCGGATGCGCTTGCCATGCCGTTGTTGGCAAATCGTTGGCGGTTCCCATCGCGAGTCCTGACCATCAGCTCACTTGCCGTACGATCTCCGAACGTCGCAGGAAACGCGCTGCTGAGCAGCGTAATCGATTCAATCACGTCTCCGTTGAAGATCGATAATGACCCTCCGTCACTGATATCGCTGACCGAGTGCATTGGGGAAAACAAAAGGACACCGTCCATGTTGAAACCGATGGATCGAAAACCTGCGCCACGCGCCGAGAACTCCGCGATGAAGTCATCGCCGGCAGTGACGCCGGGAAGCGCCTGAACCGAACGCAGAGGATCGTCGATGAGAACGCTGGTCAGATTCTTCAGCTCAGACTCAGTCAAGCTGTGGTCCGAAATTGTCGAAGGAATCGGAGTGACGAAGGGTTCGGCGGTGACTGTCACTTCGTCGGATCGTCGTAAAACATCGGGCCCGAGCAGGATCTCGATTTCTACCGGTATTCCCGCAGTTACGTCGATTTTCTTTCGAACGAGACTGTAGCCTACCGTAGTGACATACAACTCAACTTCGCCGGCCGGCACCTCGGCGATTTCAAACTCACCTTTGTCGTTCGTGGTTGTTTCGATTCGGCGATCACGAATGGAGACGAGCGCCTTCGCGATGGGCTCGTTCGTTCTGGAATCCAAAACTCTGCCGTGAAACCGTGACGTTTGGGCGGGCGCCTCGCACACAAGGCCGAGGAAGAAGACAATCAGCAGGAATCCGCTCTTCATGTTTGAGGGGCCCTTCTGTAGCGGCGGTCACAGACCGCCGCTACAATTTCTGAGGGTAGACGTCAGGAGCGAGTTAAATGTGAGCAATCATCCCACAACGAGGTTCAGGAGACGATTCTTGACGTAGACCTTTTTACGGATCTGTTTGCCGTCCAGGTGACGGACGACATCGGCGTTCTTCAGCGCCCCGTCGACAACCTCGTCCTCAGATGCGTCGGCTTTAACAACAATCGTGCCCCGAAGCTTGCCGTTGATTTGCACCGGAAGCGTAACGGTATCGGACCGAGTGTAAGACTCGTCCCATTTTGGCCAGCTCTGATGAAAGATGGTCGGTTTATGCCCTGTCGCCTGCCAAAGCTCTTCCGCGAAGTGCGGAGCGAATGGAGCGATGGCGACGAGAAATGCCTCGACAGTTTCTTTATCCGGCGCCTGCGGCATCGCCGTCACTTCGTTGATGAATTCCATAAAGGAGCTGACGATCGTGTTCATCCGGAAGGACTCGAGCCTCTCGGTGACATTCTTCAGCAGCAAATGTCTCTGAACGAGCATTTCACGCGACGGGTCCGACGACCAACGGCCGTTGTGCAACGACACCCAATGCCAGGCGCGTTTCAGAAATCGATGAACCCCCTCGATGCCTTTGTCATTCCATTCTGCGTCGAGTTCCGGCGGTCCGACAAAGAGTTCATACATGCGAAGCGAGTCGCAGCCGAAATCTCGAACAAGCTCATCGGGATTGACGACGTTACCCTTCGACTTCGACATCTTCTCAGCCTTGCCGCTCTTGCCGACGTAAGTGATCATCCCTTGATTGAAAAGCCTCTTGAACGGCTCCTCGAATCCGACGACGCCAATGTCGTAGAGGAACATCGTAAAAAACCGCGAATACAACAGGTGCAAGACAGCGTGCTCGATGCCGCCAACGTACATGTCCACCGGCAACCATTGCTTACCGGCTTCGCTGATCAACTCCTCCGTTGCATGCGGTGACGCATATCTGAGGAAGTACCACGACGACCCCGCCCATTGCGGCATGGTATCGGTCTCGCGCTTTGCCGGACCGCCGCATTTTGGACAAGGGACATTCACCCAATCATGAATGGCTGCGAGTGGCGACTCGCCTGTGCCGGTTGGCTGATAGCGTTCTACTTCCGGCAATCGGATCGGCAAATCCTTTTCATCCACCGGCACAGATCCACACTTTGGGCAATGAATGATGGGAATAGGCTCGCCCCAATAGCGTTGACGGGAGAATACCCAGTCACGCAGCTTGTAGTTGATGGTTCCCTTACCGACGCCTTTGGCCTGAAGCAACATGACGATCGCCTGCCTGCCTTCGGCCGACGGTCGTCCAGTGAACTCTCCCGAATTGATCATCGTGCCTTCGCCGATGAACGCTTCGGTCTCGATTCCCTTCTCGGAGGAGATCACTTCGACGATCGGAAGTCCGAACTTCTTAGCGAATTCGTAGTCGCGTTCGTCGTGTCCCGGAACCGCCATGATGGCGCCGGTTCCGTAGCCCATCACGACATAGTCTGCGATCCAAATCGGGATCTTCGCGTCGTTGACGGGATTGATGGCGTATGAACCCGTGAACGCACCGGTTTTTTCGATCTTTGCCGCGCGATCGATATCGGATTCGGACTTCACCTTGTCGATGTAGGCCTGAACCTCTTGACGCCTTTCGGCTGTCGTCAGTTCGGCGACGAGTGCATGCTCGGGAGCCAACACCATGTATGTCGCGCCGAACA